>Ga0155143_106_pt1 | contig 37296 bp, 44 predicted proteins | sample RifCSPhighO2_01_FD_106111 | JGI IMG/M metagenome (GOLD analysis project Ga0155143, IMG submission 106111) | Candidatus Kaiserbacteria bacterium RIFCSPHIGHO2_01_FULL_55_17
ATCGAACCCCGATCTCGTCCTTGGCAAGGACGCGTTCTACCACTAAACCATATCCGCAATGCGTTCCTACTTCAAAAATCTCGAGCCTCGCAGCAATCTGGAATTGGCATCAGTACCATCCACCGAAACCGTTATCCGCGAATGGCGGGTGCCGATGATTATACAGAAGAACCCTTGTGGAGCAATTTACTTCTTCGCTCCGGGAAGGTTGATGATTGTTTGGGTGCTCACCGGACCTGTACCGCTGCGCTCCCAGAAGGCTACCGATAGTCCGGCAAGAGCGATAATGGTAGCGATAACTGGTACCCACGGGCTGGTGCGGCAGCTCTCCGCGAAGTACCAGAGCCCAAAGAGAAGGAGGAACGGCACGACGATGGCGGCCGCCGTCCATTCCTGGGTACGCATCGAGGGTGGAAGCTGCGGTTGTCCGAATGCCGCGAATGCAACGATGGCAGCGAATAGTGCGAGGAGGATAAGCCACAGGCGGGCGGCTCCAGCACCGATGCAAATGTCCTTTAGAATATTTTGCGTCGTCGCGAACGCGGCACTTGTCGCTGTCGTCGTCGGTCCTTTTTCACCACCTATAGTGCTCGTGGATGGTTTAGTCGCACTTGGGGTGGTCGGCTTCGGTTGTGGGGTTACGGTCGTGGGCGTCGAGGGAGTCGGTGCTAGTGTGGAAAGAGGTGCGGGAGGAAGTTGGGTAAGTTCCTCGGCGGTAAGTTCAACGATGGTCGAAATGACGGAAATACAAACAGGCTCACTTCCCCCTTTCGCAGAAAGCATCGTCACGGTGATCGGGAGACTCTCGCGGACGGACGTTGTCTCCATGTCTGCATGAATGCGAACCCCTTGCGGGCTCACCTGCCGGGACATCTGATTGAACGGTATGTTGACGGTTCCTGCCGAGGCCGCGATCGCAACGTACGAACTGTCCCCCACTACGAATTCAAACGAGTGTAGTGATCCATCGTACACATACGGAGTGAAGCCAGAGACCACCCCTGGCGCGCAGGTATTGACACCAGGTGGCAATAGCTGTGCAGTCTGTACGCGCACTTCTGCCGCACGTGCCTGCGAGGGAGAAAGTAATCCGAGCAGTACAATGAATGTGAATAGTGTAGCCGCAACCATTGGACGGATGCCGTACGTTGTTCTCATGACCCGCACGCTAGTATGGGTCGGATATTTCCGTCAAGCAAAAATTGTGTTGCAGTATTGACACGTGTCCGATGTTGTTTCATAAAGGACAAATCCAATCGGACCCTCTGTCACCTTCTGAATGTCTCATTATGTCTCATTACCCAATAAATGTAGGTTTATAGCCATATTACTACCGCATGGGGATAAGTCTGTGGATATGGGGATAAAGGACACATTCGTTGTGTCCATTTCTGATATGTAGATAGAGTTCTTTGATGCATCGCACAGTCCCCCTTGGCGAATCATGGTCAAGGACCGGAATACTTCTAGAAGTATGCTAAGTAACGTTTCAAAGCACATTTCACGTGAAATCATCCCCCTGTAATATGGGATATGCCGAGAGCCGAGATGTGCCTCTCGTGTACAATGAATATCGTGATCGACGATGAAATGAGGAAGAATGTGGGGAGGATTGGCGAAGGCATAGCCTGTCAGTTTCTCGTGCGAAGGGGATATCAGGTGCTCGAAAGAAACTATCGACGAAAGTGGGGTGAGATAGATATTATCGCAGAGAAGGGTGGGACAGTACGATTCGTTGAGGTTAAGGCGGTCACCATTAGGGGTACCGGGGACTTTTCACGTGAAATGGATCGACAACCGGAAGAATTGGTTCACAGGACAAAACTAAGGAAAGTCGCTCGTACGGCGGCCCTCTACATGGAGGAGAAGCGAGATGTACGGGAGTACCAGGTCGATGTCGTTGGCGTGATTATGAACGAACGGACACGAACAGCACGCTGCAGGCTATTTGAGCAGGCACTGGAGGAGAATTTATAAAGGACAGCTTTTTCTCGTTGATGTCCTTTAGATTTTGTGTGATAACATTCAAGGCTCGCGGGGCGTAGTATACCGGTAGTACGCTTGCTTTGGGAGCAAGTAGACCGAGTTCGATTCTCGGCGCCCCGATAGATCTAGCGCTGTTGTCGTTTGGCGATCTCACCGATGAGAAGGTCTGCGAGGCCAGCTGCCTGCAATCTCGTGAAGTTTTCAACAAGTGCGTGCACGTCTGTTCCAAGGATCGCACTCAAATTCAATCCTGTTTGGGCAGTGATATCACGGTCGATATAGCTAAGCGTAAGGGCACGCAATTCCCGGTCGGCGGTCGTTGCTCCCTCGCTCGTCGTTGTAATGATACCGATGAGGCGTCCCCACGCATTAACAACGGGCCCACCAGAGGAGCCACTCTGAGCCTCGGCGACGCCCCCGAGCGAAAGAAGGTCGACAGTATCCTCACCAAAAGTCAGGAGTTCTCTGACTGATGTTATCGACGAGGCGGGGTGCAGGTTGAGCTGTGTTGCCGCTGGACCGACGAATTCTGCAGGGTAGCTCGCAGCCAAGACAGAGTCGTGCGGAAAACCGATGGCTTCGCGGGTATCGATGGGCAGGAAGGGAAGGCTGTTTAGTTTTGGTGCGGATGGATCCAATGGCCCAGTGATAACGAGAAGCGCATAGTCATGTTCGCCTGTCCCCGTTGGATCAGTGGTGGTGATATCGGCCGCATGTTCCTGTACCCAGATGGAGGGTATGTACAGTACTTTTGCAATCCAGAGGGCGTGCGCAGGGGCTCCAGAGCGGATGGTGCATGAGAGATTGACCCGCTCGCTTTCTGCGAGCAGAACATACTGTGCGACGTGTGCATTCGTGAGGATGACGCCTCGGGGATCGATAATGACGCCGCTTCCGGACGTTGGCAGGAGAACGTCACCCTCCGTGGTGCACAGAATGTTGACGAGGGCAGCTCGCGTACTCTCGTTGACTGTGAGGAATGATTGCGGGGGAAAAGGATACGGATCTTGTATCCTGACTACCGACGAGGCTTTCTTTTCCTCGTTTGAGGAGGCGGCGGGTAGCGCCGCTTTTTGTGGCGCGGGTTCTTTCGAAGGAGCTGGTTCTGTCCCTTCCTTATTCGCCGTGGGAGTTGGTGAGGGCGCAATATTTGCCGGAGCGACGCTCGCGGTCTGAGCGGATTCGGGGATAGTTTCTGGAATGACGGCAGGGGATGGGGATGTGTTGGTGAGTACAAAAAGTGCAACAATGAGCATGCCGAGAGCGGCGACGTATGCAAAAGGTGATTGGGTTTCGTGAGACATTTGAATACTGAATATACGCGCTCCCGCGCATCGGTTCAAGTTTCTAATTTCCGCAAAGGAGGGAATTTTGATACGATTCGTCAAACCTACTGCCGTCTTCTTGCGGGCTTGCCCGCCGAAGCCCGTGGCAGCGGGCGAAGGCGGGATTAGTTTAGTGGTAAAACATCAGTTTTCCAAACTGAGGTCGGGAGTTCGATTCTCCCATCCCGCACACGACCCCGACCCCCCGTCTGGGAAACCTCTCGGTTTCCCAACATTGCGCTTCGCGCAATCCTTCCTCCACGGGGTCGTGTGTTGCCCGGAGTGCTTGCGCACTGCGGGCGATTCTTCCCATCCCGCACCAAAAGCAAAAATCCGCTCGCGAGCGGATTTTTGCTTGCAAGCCGAGGGCTTGTTCTTACTTGAGCGCGTCCTTAAGTGTCTTTGATGCGCGAAATTTAGGGACTTTCATCGCCTTGATCTGGATCGTTGCCCCGGTGCGAGGATTGCGGCCCACGCGGCCGGCGCGCGTCTTGGCCTCAAAGATGCCGAGACCTGCGATCGAGACTTCCTCACCGCTCTTGAGTTTGTTCGTGATCATGTCGATGATAGCCTCCACTGCGCGCTCGCCATCTGCCTTCGTGCAGCTAATGGTTGACGCCACCCTTTCGACCAAGTCCATTTTATTTGCCATAGATTTGTGTGAAATATTGTTAAGATACGGGCGTTTTCGACCCTGCCTACCGGCAGGCAGGCTTCGTGACCATTTTGAGCCATATTTTAGGCCTGTCAACTGGACGCAGGATTTGAAGTCAATCTTGCCGCCAAGTCAAAAATGGCTTGAAATATAAGCTTCAAATTCTCTTTGAAGAGATCCAGAGTAACTCGAAAATCGAGTTGAGTGCCGTATGAATTGGCTTGCTGCGGATGATGAGACCGATTCCGTCGCGGAATGACGTGATGGCAATAGAATGTTCTGGGTACAGGTCTATCTCTACCGGCATCGGAAAGCGTTTGGCATCGATAAATCGGGATTCGCGCAAGTCGCCCTTGTTGTACTTGGTGTACTCTTTTTCGATCAGCGGTGTTTTTTGCATGATTGCGCGCATCGAAATATCTTTTTTCACCCGCTTGCGGATGTATTCCTTCACCTTTCGATCTCCTGCAATTGCTACTGCCTCATCAGCAGGCACAAAAGCCTTTACTTCATACCCCTCACCCCGAATAACATCCTCATAAGCACGCCACACGCCGCTGATGCCCTCATATATTTCAATTTTTGGTCGCTTGCTGTTGCCCGCAAGCACATGCGCGAGCGTCGGCACAATGGCGCGAGCAAGTGAAGCGGTCTTTTCGATGTTTCCGACGAGTTGGTCTGGGTGTTCGACCACGTACACGGTTTTTTTGCCGCTCCGCGTCGTGGATACGAGTCCTCGTTTCTGTAACTCTTCGAGGAGGGGATAGCAAGTGGTGCGCACGACACTTGCGCGCGAGGCGATATCCTGCACCGTGCCACTTCCAAGCTGTAGAAGCGCGAGATATATTCCCGCGGCCTTTTCCGAGAGCCCGACCTCTTCAAGCTTGTGCCGAATGGAGTCCATACTTTGTCGAACATTTTAGACAAATATATACAAAAATGACCGAAAAGTCAAGTGTCTAGATACTTTCGCAAATAAACTCGACCATATCTTTAGACAAATCCAGCAAATCGTTGAATAATCTTGCCACTTGTTCATTGACACACAAAGGAGGAAAGTAATGGGGAAACTTACGTATCGACGCATCGATCGCGTTCACTACCCGTTATCAGCCGATCAGCTAGAGAAGCTGAAAGCGGTACCGAAGAGCGATGTCTTCACCGTTGGTTTTCTTCGCGGCTTCCCAAAGCTGTGCGGGGAACTGACTAATCGTCACCTGGCCTCGTACTGCAACCACTTGAGCGGGAGTCTTCGCAAGTATAAGACATTCGGCGAGATCCTGGATTTGCCTTACTGGGAAATCCAACAAAAGGTTAGTACGCATTGGGTTCGGCGCCCGTCCGCGCTTATCTTCTTCGAGGACATGATGACTGCCTTCGGCATTGATCTCGAAGGCGCTCCGCCGCTACCTTACGTTGATAGTAATGGCAATTCGCGTGCCATCACTCTCGCGAAAGAGATCGCAAAAAGTTTCGAATGAAATACGTGCCGCCTGCGGGCGGCACGATTCTTCACGAAATCAAAATAATAGATCTACAAAAAATCAAAGGAGCTAGACATGCTGAAGAGGCGCAAACCTCTGAAAGTCACGAGCAAAAGGTGTTTTGAGACCTGCTCTTTTAGGAAGGAGATTGAGCAGCGGAAAAGTGAAGAAGAAGCTCGTAAGCAATACATCGAAGATCGGCGGCCGAAAGCTGGTGAGGCAGTTCGATGCCACTTGCGTAGCGATACTATGCCTCCGAAAGTGGGGACTTGTATCATCGTCGGGGTAATGGAATGGCTCTCATTCCCCTTCAGCAGTCACTGGGAATCTGGGATAAAGTTTCCCGCCATCGTGACATCCGAACCCGCTGAAATGGAGTTCGAAACGAAAAGCGGCCGCCGTTCATGGAAGGGTCAGGGTATTCTAGTAATCCCTAAAACTTCTCCTGTTCCCAGCGAAGTAGACCACTTCTTCTACGATGAAAATCTGTCCGCGCTGTTCAGGTAGAAAAAACGCGTGCCGCCCGAAGGCGGCATGTTCTTCAATCAGCAACGGAGATTAAAATGTGGGTCATCGGCATCATCATAACTGGATTCGTGCCACTGTCGTTCATGCTCGGTCTGTGGGTCGGAAGAAGAGAGTGTGCATCGGGTCGAGCGGCGCAACGTGTATTGAGTGTCAACCGTGGTATCTACGGCACCTTCTCCAAAACGGGCTATACGACGGAAAAGGGTTTCGGTTTGCTTGGAGCCGACTCACTCGGAAAGGCAGTTGAGCAACTCCTTCGGTCTGATTCCGGAGTCATACATCTTCACGCGACCGACAAAGAAACCGGAGTTCGGCGCTACGTCGGCGTTTCGAAGAGTAAAACCGGACTGACCGTCCGTGTTTAATCCAAAGGCGCCGCAAGAAGCGGCGCCTTTACCTTATCGTGCGTACTCGATAACACGCGTTTCGCGGATGACGGACACTTTTATTTCGCCGGGGTATTGGAGTTCTTTCTCTATCTTATCGGCGATATCACGAGCCATTTTGCGGGCCTCGAGGTCGGTTATCTCTTCGGGCTTGACGATAACGCGCACCTCGCGGCCTGCCGCGATAGCGTAGCTTTTCTCGACGCCGGGCTGTCCATTGGCTATCGCTTCGAGTTCCTCCAAACGCTTAATGTAATTCTCCACGGAATCGCGACGTGCGCCGGGGCGGCCGCCTGAAATGGCATCTGCCACCTGCACGATCATCGATTCAGGTGTTTCGTACGGATATTCCTCGTGGTGCGCCTGCATTGCCTTCACGACCGCCTCGTCGACGCCGAATTTCTGTAAGATCCTACGACCGATCTCGACGTGCGTCCCCGGCACCTCGTGGTCCACCGCCTTGCCGATGTCGTGGAACAGAGCTCCGGCGCGCGCGGTCGCCTCATTGGCGCCAAGCTCGGAAGCGAGCATGCCTGCGAGGTGTGCGACCTCGACCGAGTGGTCGAGGACGTTTTGCCCATAGCTCGTGCGGAAGTAGAGGCGACCGAGGATCATGAGGAGCTTGGGATCGAGGTTCTGCACCTTCGCGTTGTACGCCGCCTCGGCACCCTTCTTTTTGATGATAGTGTTTATCTCTTCCTCGGCTTTCTTCACCATTTCCTCGATCTTCGCCGGTTGTATCCGGCCGTCGAGGATAAGGTTCTCCAAAGCGATACGCGCGATCTGGCGGCGGATCGGATCGAAAGATGAGAGCGTGATGGTACCAGGCGTGTCGTCGATGATGACATCGACGCCGGTCGCGCGCTCGAAGGCGCGGATGTTGCGGCCCTCTTTGCCGATTATCTTGCCTTTGATCTCATCGGAGGGGAGTGAAATAGTCGTTGCCAAGACGTCCGAAACGACGGAGTTGCCGAGTCGGTGTACGGCGGTCGTGAGAATTTCCTTGGCGCGTTGCTCCAAACGCTCATTGCCGGATATCTCGAGCTTTCGCATCCTGCTTTCAATATCGGCTTCTGATTGCTTCTCGACCGACTTAATGAGTTCTGCTTTTGCCTCCTCGGCCGAAAGGCTCGCGACGTTCTCCAGCTTTTCCTGTTGGGCGCGAATGAGCTCACCCGCTTTTTCTTTCGCAACCTGCACCTCCTCGCCACGCTTCGTGAGTGTTTCGGCTTCAGTGTCGAGCATGCCTTGCCGTTTGTCGAGAAGCTCTTCTTTGCGCACGAGCCGCTCCTCGGTGGCCTTTAGTTCGTTGGCGCGCTCTTTGAGCTCACTCGAGAGTTGTCCCTCTTTTTGTTTGGCACGAGCTTCAGCCTCCTCGACGACGCGCTTCGAGCGCTCCTCGGCGTCGAGGCGCATCTTGCGGATCTCGAGTTCCATCGAGCCGCGTTTTCCGAGGGAAATAATGAGCCGGAGAAAGTAGCCGACCCCAATGCCGGTAATCCCCGCGAGTGCGAGGAGTAAAAGTGTGGTTTGTATTGACATACGCGTGGATTATCCACGCGCGAGTGATTATGTACGGACTGCTAGCATTATTGAGAACACAAGAATAGGAACTGCCGGCGCTTTCGCGTTCATGAATTCATTCGCACGCGTGAGATTTGAAGACATAAATAGTAAGGTGTGCTGCGAGTATATCATCGCAAATGGAAAAGGGAAGGACCATAAGAACTAGGAAATAAGACCTTTTTGAGCCTAGGTCCTACGAGGGGGGTGCCGTTTGGGAATACGCAAAAGAAAAAACCGAGGCGCGCTCGCACGCCCCGGTCCTTGTCGGTACGGTTTGTTACGTACCGATATTGCCAAACCCTTGCCACGATACCTCTTTGTCCGAAGTCGCAAGGATCTTCATCTGCCAGTCCGACACCTTCTCGTAGTTCATGAACTTCGTGTCCGCGCAGGCCGTCCAGAAACCACCGAGGATCGCTGGGTCGGTAAAGCGGAGCAGGCCGGATGCTTGCAGTTGGGCCGTCATCACCGTCCCCGGGATGGGTCGCACTGCAAACGGAGTTACTTTGAAGACCAATCGGGGATTTACTGACTTCAACATCCCCTTCAACTCGATCACCGCGTCGAGCAGGCGCGATAACGAGTCGTCGCTGTCGTTCGGCAACCCCACGATGACGCCGTAGGAAAGATCCGGTACGCCGGCACCAACGATTGCCTTCACCAGTTCAACATGACTCCGCCATTCGAGCAGCTTTGCGTAGTCTTTGCTGCCTTGGAGCGGTCGCTCGGCCGGGATGTACGCTTGTGCGCACCCGACCTTGCCGTCCCAACCCCAGAGAGCATCAACAAGTTCGCCATCTGGTCTCGGGTCGCCGTTCTTGCTACCGTGTCCGAGCGTTGCCTTGGAGATTTCGAGGCCGTTGCCCCAGAGCACTGGGAGTCCCAGTGCTCGGAAGCCGTTCGTAATCTCGAGGATCTCGGACTTTCCACCTTCCCAAAGGATCCTTCCGAGGAATTGATCGGAAAGGCAGATGAACGAACGCGCGCCGGCTTCTTTTTGTAAAGCGACCCACTCTAGGGCGCGCTCCGGCGACATGTGCTGATAACCCAGTTTGTACGTCGGGGTTTCGCAAAAGTCGCAATGTCGGTCGCAGCCGTGGTCGAGCATAGCAGCACCGATGGGCAACATCTCGTCGGAGATACGACCTTCCCAGTACTGCATCCCGAGTGTTTGTCGGACGAATTCGACGCTCGGCAGGTTCCATTCTTCCGGGCGTAGACGTGGGGTGCCGGACTTCAGCACCTTCTCCTGCGTTTTCAGGAAGAACGGTCCTGTCGGGTCGACGCCGAGCGCGATTTGCATCGCCGCGACGTTACTTCCACCGGATTTGTCCAAGATGACCAATGTGGCTCCGGCGTCGAGGTACGGCTGGGGCTCGGCAAACGCATCTGAACCGCCCGCGACCACTTTCACACCTGCCGAAGCGAGATGCTTGATGATCGCGCGGGCGATATCACGCTCTTGAAGATAGTTGGTCGTGATGCCCCACGCGTCATAACGCGTTGGATCGAGCGTTCGCCAGTCAGTCCCGACCGCAACCTTCTTTAGTTGCATTCCACGCCATGCCACTTTGCCCATCTCGATACTGTCCTCGCCCCGCTTAAGGTTGACGAGTTCAATGTCGAAGTGTTTGCGAAGTGAGCCAGCGACGATTTGTTTAGAACCGAGCGGCTCATGCTGTCGCATTGCCGTCCAATTCTTTCCATTCGGGTCTAGCAGTATTGGGGCGGGCAGCTCGAGAAGTCCGATCGATTTCATCTGTTTACCCTCCGGTTGGCCGCCAATAGGCGACGCAGGTGTCAGTTAACGTGCTTCATTTCCGTAGACTGGCAGTATTATTGACGATATCTTGACAAGATTCTATTGATTTATCATAATATATTGGTTCTTGAAGCTTATTCCGAACATCTCAGTACTATAATAAGTGTTATAATATATGACACATTATGGAAATCAGTGAAAATCTACTCACAACGCTCGGGTTCGATCATATGCAGGCACAGGTGTACCTTGCGGCGCTTGAGCTTGGTGAAGCCACGATGCAGGCGCTTGCGCGGAAGAGCGGCGTGAATCGTTCGACGATTTATACGTTCATAGACGACTTGAAAGATCGTGGGTACATTCTTGAGACACCGAAAAACAAACGTCGTGTCTACAGCGCCGTTCATCCAGAGCATCTGGTGGGAATGCAAAAAGCCCGCTTGGCCGAATTGCAAAACGTTCTGCCTGAATTACTTGCTGTATACAACACCTCTACAACGAAACCGCGCGTCACATTTTACGAAGGGATACAGGGTTTGAAGGAAGTGTATGCAGACATGTTGCGCGAAAAGAAAGAGATCGTTGCGTATGAAGATTTGAGCAACCTTACGCCGGAGGTACGCAGCCATATTTTCGAGTGGTTCCCAAAGGAACGAGCGCGAAAGGACATTCTTATCAAAACAATCTCGCGGGACAATCCGTTTACTCGCGAATTTGTAAAACACAACCGCGGATTTCTACGCGAGACGAAATTTGTCACATCATCCGAGCTAAAAACCGACGTCAATATCTACGGCGACAAGGTTGCGCTTATCGACTTGCAGAGCAAGCCGCCTTTTGCGGTGCTTATCGAGAACAGCAATCTCGCGGAGACACTGCGCACGGTGTGGCGGCAGTTGTGGGATAAGCTCGGCCCTGTTGTCGGCTAGGTGAGGACTTTGTCGATGATGCCGTACTTGACGGCTTCGTCGGCGGTCATGAAGAAGTCGCGGTCCACGTCTTTCTCGACCTTGTCGAGTTTCTGGCCGGAGTTCTTCGCGAGTATCTTGTTGAGGCGTTCGCGCAACTTCAAGATCTGTTTCGCTGTGATCTCGATGTCGGTCGCCTGACCCTCCGCTCCACCGTGCGGCTGGTGGATCATGATCTCGGCGTTGGGGAGCGCAAAGCGTTTGCCCTTTTCTCCGGCGGAGAGAAGGATGGCGGCACCGGAAGCGGCGAGCCCGACGCAGTAGGTGGCGACCGGAGGGGAGATGTGGTTCATCGTATCTACCATCGCAAGCGTGGAAGTGACGGCGCCGCCTGGGGAGTTGATGTAGAGAGAGATCTCCTTTTTCGAGTCTTCCGACTGCAGGAAGAGAAGCTGCGCGATGATGAGGTTGGCGACCTCGTCGTTGATGGGACCACCCAAGAAGACGATGCGCTCCTTCAAGAGGCGGCTAAAAATATCATACGCACGCTCGCCAAAACTGGTCTTTTCGACCACCATCGGCACGAGCATCTGTGTTCTTGGAGTGTTCATATGCCAGCCAGTCTACAAAATTCCGAGCATTTTAGCAAACCGCACTATTTACTTTTTATCTAATGTATGTGATAATACCAAGCAGTTAGTTGCGTTTGTTGCGTTTGCGTTCCCCGAAATCCTAGGAGAAGGGAACCCACGTGGAAATCAGCAGAAAAGATGTCGATCTTATGGTCGACAATGCGGGGGCGTACCTCCGCAGCGTTGTGGCCGAACTACCGGTCCGCGAGGACCAAATCCTTGAGGCGGCGGAGAAGTACAATCTGCCGATTGGCCTCGATGTCGCAAAATGCCCGGTCGCGCGCACCATCTTCATCGCCGGCTTCGCCGGCGATGCGACGGGTCCGCTTGAAGTGGGCAAGGTCGCCGTGTGGCGGAAGTTCCAGCAGCTTGCATGTCTCGAGCATCGCAAGCGTCGCGGGAATCGGCCGCACTGAAGTCAGTTGCGTTTGTTGATTTGCGTACAAACAGTATTGCGTCGGGGGCGTCCATGTTGGGCGCCCTCTTATTTTTGCGACTCCAAGAATTCGAGGACTTTTTCGTTGCGAAGCGCATGGGCGATGTGGGCGCGGAGTGCCTCCGGGTCAGCATTGGGGACGTGTTTCCTGGCGTGCTCCAGCTCATGCTCGAGTCGCTCTTTGTCTGGCTCGATATTTTCCTTGCGAGCGATCTCGGAAAGAATTAATCGTACTTTCGCACGTTTGTCAGCAACATCCTTCCACTCTTCGCGAAGTTGTTCGCGCGTCTTTTTTGCCTGCGCGAGATATGTGTCGAATGTCGTGCCATTTTCTTTCAGGTCGTGCGTGATGCGCGCTTCCATGTCATTGAGCTCATACTCGCGCAGGCGCGCGGGATACTTTATTGTCGATCCCTTCACGAGCTCGTCGAGTATTTCGGCGCGCAGCTTCTCTCGTGCACGCAGCTCCTTCTCTGTTTTGATGTTCTCGCGCACGACCTCGGAGAATTTTTCCACGCTCTCAAGCCCCAGCGAGCGCACGAACTCCTCATCGAGCACTGGCAACTCCTCCATATCAAGAGCGCGCGACTCCTCATGCGCTTTTTGCGGTTCGAGCCCCGCCTCCATCTTCGTTATACGTGCCCGTTCGCGCCGGAAGTGCGCGAGCGCCTCTGCGTGCTCTTGGTCGGACACGCTCACTTCCTCTTTTTTCGCATTGCTATTCGCCGCTACTTTCTTGTAGTCGGGGAGCACTACTTCCGGCGCGAGCGCGGCGCGTGCCGTGAAGGCGAGTGGTTTTCCTTCCGCCAGCTGGCGGATCGGGTCTGCCGTCTCGACGCGAGGTGATTCGATAATGAGGAGCTTTTCGGACGCGAGAAGTTCTGGTAGTTCGTGCTGAATTGCATGCTCTGCCGCTTGTCTCATGATCGCCGCTTCTCCGTATATCTGAATGATCCGTTCGACGGGCGCTTTCCCTACGCGGAAACCATCAACAGTGGCGCTTTTCTGAATTTCCTCAAGTGCTTCTGCGCGGTAGTACGCAAAACGCTCCGCGGGTATCTCGGCTCGTATCTCAACTTCCCACGCGCTCTCATCACGCGAGACTTTTACGCTCTGCAAATGATGGGACATTGGGCGAGTGTACCCTGTAGTAGAATTTCGGCAAAATGAATTAACAGTTTTTCTGCATGCCGAAATTTCACCACAGGGTGTAGCTTATCCCTGTTCTGTCGTCGAGGAATCCGAAGGAATGAGGGGGAGTTGGTCGACAGAATTCTTATTGTTCAGGTATGCGCCCCAAAAATAAAAAGCACCCAAGATGAGGACGAACACGATAATGACGATCCCGACGACCGGTCCGACTCCTGAACGCTTGTGTGGCGACAATAGGTGACTCGTATCGCGACTCACCTGCGTATCGAGTTGTGCAGGAGAAGGAGGCATGCCACCAGTATAGCTACGAGGTGCGAGCTTCGAGCTTCGAGCGAAGTGGATAACTTGCGATCCAGCCTGCCTCGTAGCTTGTAGCTAGAAGCTCGAGGCTATTTTGCAAACTTCTTCTGATACATCTCGATCGAGCGCCGTATCGCTGTAAGGGCTTCCGCGCGCGGTTTGAAGCCGTGCACCACTATCTCCACCGGCTTTTCCTTGAGTTTCTTGTTCTGCTCGAAGAAGTGACGCAGCTCTTTGAGTGTGTGTTTGTTTATCTCTTCGAGGTCGTGCACGTGGTTGAACCGGATGTCTTCCGTCGGCACCGCGATGACTTTGTCGTCAGACTCGAGACCGTCTGTCATCTGCATGATGCCCACCGGACGCACCGCCACAAGGATGCCGGGCGGTATTGGGTTGGTCGTGAGCACGATGACATCCAAGGCATCGCCGTCATCCCAGAGCGTGCGCGGCGCGAAGCCGTAGTCGCAAGGGTACTGGGCGGCGGAATAGTTGACGCGGTCGAGCTTGATGAGGCCGCTCTCTTTGTCTATCTCGTACTTATTGTGCGAGCCGCGTGGTATCTCAACGACCACGTTGAATTCTTCCGGAGCCTTTTCACCGAGCGGAATATCGTGCCACAAGTTCATAAGGATAGTTGTTAGCCACTAGGGTTTAGCCAATAGGGAAATGCAAGCAATACAAAAAGAGTGTAGCAAATTGACACGCATCACGGAAGGGTGTTTGCTGCTCATGGAGGGCATTCCGCCCTGGAGGATTGGTCATGAGCTCGACCGAGACGCCTGATGTGCCGAATCTCACTCACGAACTCGAGCAGGCGCAGGAGCGCCTTAAGTGGGAAACGTTCCAGCAGCAGCTCGAAAAACGCCGCAAGGTCGACCTTCTCATTCGCATCCCAGCATTGTTCATTTTCATCGTGCTCATGTTTGCGGTTGCGGCGGAGCGGCCAGAAGTGAATCGGTTTTGGGGAACCGTGGTAGCCGTCGTCGCGCTCGTTATTGCACTGGTCAACCAAATGTGGCCGCAACCGCGGATGGCTTCTGCCAAGCCATATGACGGACCGATTGGGCGCAAACCCCCGCCGTTCTAAATTAGTGTCAACGGCAATACGCAGGGTGCGCATCCAAAAACAGCGAGGCGCGTCCGGATAGACGCGCCTCGTTGAACCATTTTATGGGGCCCTATTCTTTCGACTCCTCCTTTTTTTCTTCTGTTTCAGCGGCCGGTTCGGCGGCGTCCATCTCGTCCTCCATCTCCTCCTTCTTCTCCGCGACATCGGCAAGTTTTTCCTCTACCTTCTCGAGCGATTCTCCCGGGACGCCACGGTCTTGTTCACCTTCCCCCTCAATGTCTTCGTCTGTTTTCGGAAGGCTCGTTGTTGGCGTTTCACCCGGTGGCACTTTCTTCTGCTCAACACCCACACCGCCCTCCTCCGTACCTGCAATTTGTTGACCTTGAGTGGAGCGGATGTCTATCTTCCAGCCAGTGAGACGCGCGGCGAGGCGCACGTTTTGCCCGCCGCGGCCTATTGCGAGTGATTGCTGGTCCTCGGCCACCTGTACGACGGCGCGGTTTTCATCCTCAAAAAGTTCTATACCGAGGACCTGCGCGGGCTTCAGTGCCTCCTTCACATACTCGCCCGCCTCTTCCGACCACTCGACGACGTCTATCTTTTCGCCACCAAGCTCGGAGGTGACGACCGCCACACGCACACCGCGCTGGCCCACCAAGGCGCCCACCGGATCAACATGCTCGTCGCTTGATTTCACGGCGATCTTCGCACGACTGCCGGGTTCGCGGACAATGCCCTTCACTTCCACGACACCGCTCGCAAGCTCTGGTACTTCGGCTTCGAAGAGTTTGCTCAAAAAGCGCGGGTGCGAGCGCGAAAGGCGGATGAACGTGCCGCGCACTCCCTCATCGACGCGCAAAAGCAGGGCACGAATGCGCTCGCCTTGGCGGTATCGCTCGCCGGGGATCTGTTCGTCGTAGGGGAGAATGGCGGTCGCGCGGCCAAGGTCGACGTAGAGGTTACCGCGCTCGAAGCGCTGCACATGGCCGGTGACAATGTCTCCTTCGCGCTGGCCATATTCAGAGATAATAGAGGCCCGCTCTGCCTCGCGGACCTTCTGCATGATGACCTGCTTCGCGGCCTGTGCCGCGATGCGGCCGAACTCCTCACGAGTTTCCAGAGGGAAGGAGATCTCCTCGTCGAGCTGTGCGTCCTTTTTGATGCGCTTCGCATCCTCAAGCATGATGTGCTGCTCGGGATTGAAGCGCGAGCGGTGGTCCTCTTCTCCGCCAGCTGGCGGACGCGGCTCCTCACCCTCCATGCGCACGAGCGAATCGTCGACGACGATCTTCGCCTGCCTAAATTCCATGTCGCCGGTCGTAGGATTAAACGTGGCGCGGATTATCTGCCCGCGCTTGCCGTATTCGCGACGGTAGGCGGCAGCGAGAGCTGTCGCAAGCGCATCCGTCACGCTCTCGCGACTAATACCACGCTCTGCTTGCAACTCCTCAAGCGCGCTATTGAGTGATTTGAGGTCGAATAGTGCCATACGATTAGATTTTCTTAGTGAGTGAAACGAACTTTAGAAAATCAATCGTCCTGAGCGAATGCGAAGGATGAACAAATTTTCAAGCGTTTACTCATTCTTTTTACAGTCTTTTAAAAAAAGTGTCCGCCAAAGGCGGAACTAATGCGGGCAGTATAGTCACGCATCCCAAAAAGTCAAATGCAGTGAGGTGACACCTCACTGCATTCAGGATCACTAAAAATCATTCGCGCCCGACTTGCATCAGCAGGTCGGGCGCGTCTTCGTCGCTTGGCTCACGAGCTCATGATACGCGCTGGTCTAAAGGATTTGCCCATCTTGGCCCGAGCGAGTGCAGTGACTGCGCGCAGGAACCCGATGCGCGCACAGTACTCATCGCGCTTGGCATCCCAAGTCAGAATGCTCCACTGACGAAGGTAGTCGCGCGCCTCGGCGACGGTCGCGACGTAGAACTCCTGAGAACCTTCCTCCAGAAATTTACGGTCTTTTTCCGAGTCTGGAACACCCGACAAGTGGTCGTCAATCAAAGGTTGTATGACCGGATGAGTCGGCATGACTTCCTCCCTAGAATCAGGATGGTGCGCCGAAGCGCAGGTTGAACTCTTTATTCCGTTGGATTGATAGCACAAAGCAACTTGCGCGTACAGTACTATCGTTTCCCGTATTGTTCCGACGGGGACCTACTGACTTCGAACACGTTTTGGTCTGCCTGGAACTTCACTCGATAGCTTTCGAAGAATCCTTCGTGTCCGAGAAGTAAAGCGGTTCGCAAGTTATCGACGAATAGTACTGGTATCGTTATCACTTCGCGGAGGTGCTTCACGGAAAGATTGACCTCTTTTACGAATCCTTCCGTCTCGCCACTGATTCCGGTCACGGGCCTTTTCGGGCAGGCAGCCCTATCGATTTCGAGTATGTTTGCAATGTCTGAATGCGCGAGCGTCATGTACGCACCTGAATCAACAAGCCCTCTCGACGGGAATCTTTTTTGTCCCAGTATCAGCTCCGACTCAAGTAGCGGGACACGCGTAATGCCTGATCCGTCTTTCTTCCACAACGGTGTATAGTCGAATTTGATCCAACTCACAAAATCACAGGAGCAAAAATTGTGTCTGCGGGCAAGACTTTGTAGTAAATGACTTTTTTACCCCCGATTTTCTTATGGAGTACGGAAAGCTCTGGCGAATAGTCTATGATTCTCCCGTAGTCTGGAGAAAAAGCTACCCACTTATTCTCGTGGACTTTTCCAAGGAGCCTCGACAGGTCGGGAGCTTTTATAGCAGTATCCATATGTTTTGCATGGTATCGCGTTCGGTATTGTTGTGCAACCTGCTATAATTTCTTGGAAACCATGTACATCTCCGACACACACCTCAAATCATTTCTTGCCGATGCGGGGCTTGTCTCGCAGAAAGATTTCGACGCGGCCGAGGCAGAAGCGAAAGAGAAGGGAGTGCCGGTGGGGGAGATACTCACCGCGCACAACGCCATCGGCGGCGACGAGCTGCGCCGCACATATGCGTACATTCTCGGTATCCCCTTTGTTTCACTGGTAGGTACGAAGATAAAATACGACACCCTCGCACTTATCCCCGAACCGGTCGCGCGTCGCAACAACATCATCGTGTACGCGCACAAGGGCGATGAGCTTGAGGTGGCAATGTTGGATACCGACGACCTCGCGGCGATCGATTTCATCAAGAAGAAAACACACCTCAAAATTTTCCCACGTCTCACCGACGTCGCTTCCATTAAGCACGCCCTGAAGCAATACCAGCAGGGTTTGCGGGACAATCTGGGTGACGTGATACAACGGGAGACCGCTGCGCTGGAGAGTGTGACGGGTCCCGACAAGGATCTGCGGCAAGTCGCCGAGGGTGTGCCAGCCGTGCGCATCGTCGACACTCTCTTGCGGCACGCCAATGCGCAGAATGCGTCCGACATCCACATCGAGCCGATGGAAGAAACACTGCTCATCCGCTACCGCATCGACGGTATCCTGCATGATGCGATGGAGTTGCCGAAGAGCGCCGCTCCCGCGGTCACCGCACGCATCAAGGTCCTTGCAAGTTTGCGGCTCGACGAGCACCGCCTGCCGCAAGACGGGCGTTTCGGCACCGAGTATGGCAGCGAAAGGATATCGTTCCGAGTTTCCATCCTTCCCACCTACTATGGAGAAAAGATCGTGATGCGTCTCTTGCGCGACTCGATCTCCGGCTTCACGCTGGAGTCGGTCGGTTTCCACGGGCTCGCTCTGGAGCGCATGCACGAGGGAATTCGCGCGACGACCGGCATGATCCTCTCCTGCGGGCCCACAGGTGCCGGAAAATCGACGACCCTATACACGCTCCTCGATCTCGTGAACACCCCCCACGTTAATATTTCCACTATCGAAGACCCGATCGAATATCAGATGAAGCGCATCAACCAGACGCAGGTGCGTCCGGAGATCGGCTTCACCTTCGCCAACGGTCTCCGTTCCCTCGTGCGCCAAGACCCGGACATCATCATGGTCGGCGAGATCCGCGACAAAGAGACGGCATCGCTTGCTATCAACGCCGCACTTACCGGTCACCTGGTGCTCTCCACACTCCACACCAACTCCGCCGCGGGTGCTATTCCGCGCCTCTTGGACATGGGCATCGAGCCCTTCCTGCTTGTTTCGACGCTTCGTGTGTGCATCGGGCAGCGCTTGGTGCGCGTGCTTACGTCGAGCAAAGAGAAGTACGAACTCTCGCGAGACGAACAGACCCAACTTGAAAAAACAATCGATGCCGGATCCGTTCTCAAAGCGCTGAAGGAAGAAAAGGTCGTGCCGAAGGATGCCACATGGAAAGATGTGCCGTTCTACAAACCAAAAGAATCCACCGATTCGCCTTCAGGTTTTGCTGGGCGCAAGGGGATATATGAAGTGTTGCCCATCACCTCGACCATCAAAGAGCTCGTCATGAAGAACGCGACTGCCGATGAGATAGGCAAACAGGCGAAGAGTGAGGGCATGCTCACGATGAGCGAGGACGGAATATTTCGGGCGGCCCAGGGACTTACTACCATCGAAGAGGTCTTGAGAGTCATCACTGAATAGTACTCCACACGTTTGAAGTTCGTACGCGTGTTTGGAGCGCTTCGTCATCTATAATTGAACGATGCGTTTTAGTTACACCGCTGAAAAGGCGGGCGGGGAGATTTACACGGGCATCGCGGAGGCGCAGGACCGCTTTGAGCTCTATTCGGTCGTGCGGCGCGAAGGGGGAAAGATCGTCGCACTCTCGGAAGAGAAGTCGAATGACTGGTTCAGCCTCCAGTACTGGAACAATAAATTCTCGACCATCAAGGAGTACGACAAGGTCCTCTTTGCGCGCAATCTCGGGGCCATGCTCTCCGCCGGCCTCTCGCTCTCCCGCGCATTTTCGGTAATGGAGCGGCAGACCAAGAACTCGAAATTGAAATTCGTCGTTACCGAGATCGCGAGCGACGTCCGGCGCGGAGCGACTCTTCACGATGCGCTCGCGAAATTCCCTCATCTTTTTTCGAGACTCTTCGTGGCAATGGTACGCGCTGGCGAGGAGGGGGGAAGTCTGCCGGACGCTCTCTCGGTCATCTCGGAGCAAATGGAGCGGGGATACAGTTTGAAAAAGAAGATACGCGGCGCCCTGATCTATCCGGCGGTCATCGTCGTTGCGATCGTCGGTGTCGGTATCGTCATGATGATTTACGTCGTGCCGACCCTGGCGCAGACCTTTGCCGAGATGAACGCACAACTCCCGACGTCCACGCGGATCGTCATTGCTATCAGCAATTTTTTTGTTGAGTACACGATACTTGCGATCGGCGGCGGGTTCGCGTTCATTGTACTCTTTCTTATGGGGCTAAAGACAACGGCCGGCAGGCGCGTGACGGACCTTGTGTTCATTCACACACCCCTCATCGGTGCAATGGTACGTGAGGTCAATGCCGCACGCACCTCGCGCACGCTCTCCTCGCTTCTTTCTTCCGGCGTTGACGTCTTGGGATCACTCGAGATAACCGGTGAGGTCGTCCAAAACTCGTACTTTCGCGAGGTCGTCACCGACGCGGCGCGGAGCGTTGGCAAAGGAGAGCCGCTTTCGGCCGCATTTACGCGTCGCGAAGACCTCTATCCGGCATTCGTCGGGGAGATGATGGCGGTCGGCGAGGAGACGGGCGCCTTGGCGGAAATGTTGAAACGTCTTGCCACATACTACGAGAGCGAAGTGGACCGCAAGACAAGGGATCTCTCCACCATCATCGAGCCTTTTCTTATGATCGTCATCGGCGCGGCGGTCGGTTTTTTTGCCGTCTCTATGATTGCTCCGATCTACTCATTGTCGGAGATCATATGAGGACGAACCGCATGTATGCACGGGTTGCATGAGCAACGAGGCGTAACCTTGATCGATACGCTCGTTGGGAGCGCATTGATGCTTCTCGTGTTCGTCGGTATTGCGGCGGCGTTCCGGCTCTCGGTCGAGGTGGTGACGAACAACAAAGCGCGCGCCGGCGCTATTGCGCTTGCGAACGAACGCATGGAGTATCTCCGTTCGCTCTCCTACTCGCAGATCGGAGTCATCGGGGGTATCCCCGCGGGCAATGTTTTGCAGGAGGAAGTGGTCGCGTACAACGGGATCGATTATACGCGGCGCACGATGGTGCTCTACAGCGACGACCCAGGTGATGGGCTTGGCGGGGCCGATGCCAACGGTATCGTCGCCGACTACAAGACCATTCGTGTCGAGATCAATTGGGTCTCAAAGCAAGGAGAGCGCGGTCTAACGCTCGTGGGGCGCGTCTCGCCCTTCGGAATCGAGACCGCGGTTCCCGGCGGGACCCTCACCATCAATGTGGTGAACGAAGCAGCGGCGCCCGTGGTGAATGCACAGGTGGATATCGCAAATACCGGCACAACGCCCACGATCAACATCCGTACCTATACCAATATCGATGGCTCGATCACCTTTATCGGCGCTCCTGCGGCAAGCGGATACCAGATCGTCGTCTCGAAAACGGGATACTCGAGCGCACAGACATATCCCGTGACCGTCCAGAATCCGAATCCCGACCCGCGGCATCTCACCGTGGCGGATAATCAGACGACGTCGGCGAATTTCACGATCGACTACGTCTCGACAAAGATGGTCGAGACGTTCACGCAGGTGCGAGAAGGGACGTGGACGGACCCACTCACGGATACGAGCAAGATCGAAATAATGGCCTCGACGAGTGTGAGCGCCGGAGTGGCGAGTCTAGAAGCAATCGCCGGCGCGTACGAGCCGTATGGATTCATCCGGTCGGTCGCGGTCAGTCCCGCAATTCTTTATCGATGGAAGAGTTTCGTGGCGGCCACCTCGACTCCTGAAGCGACCGGCATCCTTTTCCGATTTTATGACAATGCACTCGCCCTCATTCCGGAAGGTGTGCTACCGGGGAACTCTGCCGGTTTTGCGACCTCTACCATTGATCTCTCCGGCATCTCGACCACGACCTACCAGACGCTTCGCGTGGTGTCATTCCTCACATCCGGCGACGCAAACGTAACACCCTCTATCAATTCCTATTCGTTCGTCTATGAATACGGCCCGGAACCATTCCCGAATCTCTCGTTCACGATGCGCGGCGCAAAAACGATCGGCAACAGCCCGACCGTCTACAAATACAATCAGACGCACGTAAGTGACGCGTCAGCCCGCCTCACACTTTCGAATATCGAGGCGGATACGTATACGCTTGGCATTGCTGCTTCCACCGGATACGTGCTTGCGGAGAGCTGCAACCCGCAACCGGAAACACTTCTCCCCGCTTCTTCCCAGACCACCAAGCTCTACGTGCTGCCGCTCACTACCCACACGCTTCTCGTGGACGTGCGCTCGAACGCAGGTGCGTTGCTCCAAGGTGCCACGGTCGAGCTCTCGAAGACCGGGTACGACGAAATGCTGACGACGAGCTCATGCGGTCAGGCGTTCTTTGAAGGTCTCGAGAACGACATCTATACGGTGACAGTGAGCGGGAGTGGTTACCAACAGTACACGACGAACATCACTGTAAACGGGGCGACCACTCTCTCTGCCGCTCTCAACCCACTATGATGCACGCACGCGGATTCACCCAATCACTGAAATTCGCCTTAGGCGGGCCGAATTCGGATTTTATGCTGACACGAACGTCTGGAATAGATCCGTACAGTGACTTTCGTCACTCGCCGCGTCGCGCGGAGCGCGACGCAAAGGCGAATTCTAGTGCGGGGTTCACCCTGATCGAGACCATCGTGTGGATCGCGGTGTTCATCGCCGCGATGGTCGCGGTCGTTTCGACGCTTCTCTACTTCTATCGCACCAATGCCTATGTGCTGGAGCAGGCCAACGCCATCACCTCGGCGCAGCGTGGTTTGGAACAAGTAGTGCGCACGATCCGCGAAGGCGCGTACTCGAGCCAAGGTGCCTTCCCAATAGTCTCCATCGCCGCGAATGACTTCGTCTTTTACGCCGATATCGACAGCGACGCCCTGATCGAACGCGTGCATTACTACCTCGCAGGAACGGATCTCATGCGCGGCGTCATCGAGGCGACCGGCAATCCACCGGATTATACCGGTCCCGAAACGGCTTCGGTGATCGCCGACTATGTGCGCAATACCGAGGAAGGCATCACGACCTTTCGCTACTATGATGAGCTGGGGGCCGAGATCGTGAACTATCAGAACTGGGGCACTGTGCGCTTCGTCAAAGTCGCGCTCGCAGTCAACATCAACCCCGAAAAACTTCCGGAGCAGCTTACGCTCGATTCCTCCGCATCGATCCGCAATTTAATAGGTAAGTAGCCACTAGGGTCTAGCCATTAGGGTATGAAGGAGAAACGAAAACCAGCAGACAGACCTAGTGGCTATTGGCTATTGGCTAACTCCTCATCACGCGGCGTTACCGTTTTTCTCGTGCTCGGCTTCATGGGAGTCTTCGCGATAGTCCTCGGGACGATATCGAGTTATGTTTTGATGCAGGGAAGGTATGGCCAGGCGCTCTACGCGCGCGAAATTGCTCTCCACGTGGCGGAAGCTGGTCTCGAATACTATCGTTGGTTTCTCGCGCATAACCCTGTGATCATGACGGACGGTACAGGGCTCGTGAGTCCCTACACGTACGCCGTGAACGATCCCGAGGGGGGCTCGCTCGGTTCTGCGACAGTGAGCGCGACGCTGAATTTGCAGTGCGGTGTTGTGCAATGGGCGGATCTCACTTCCGTTGGCGCGGCCGACGTGAATCCTACCTACGCGCGCAGGCTCTCAGTCCGTTACATACGGCCTTCATCCGCCGAATATTCATACATTCTCAACGGTAATGTTTGGGCGGGTACTTCGCGCACCATCCGCGGGCCATATCACTCCAATGGCGGCGTTCGTATGGACGCTGTACACAATTCCGACGTGACGAGCTCGGTTGCGACGTGGACATGCGATGCCGGAACCGGCTGTCCTTCCACACAAGCCGGCGTCTTTGGCGCAGGTTCCACCCCAGCGCTCTGGACATATCCGGTATCGACCATAACCGTTCCCTTTTCCGCAAGCGGCGTTAATTTCACCGACCTTCGGACGAAGGCACAGAGTGGAGGCGGCATCTACTACGCCGCGGCGTCCGGGAGTCTCAACGAACGGGGCTACCACCTCGTTTTCAATGCGGCCGGTACGGTAACGATCTACCGTGTTACGTCGACGAATGAAGAAGAGAGCTACTCGAGCCAGTATGGCAATACGACCGAACCCAGCATCATTACCGGAGAGACGCTTCTTGGTACCTACAACGTCCCTTCATCATGCGCTCTCCTTTTCTTCGAAGATCGCGTATGGGTCGAGGGCACGGTGAACGGGAAAGTGACGGTCGTTGCCGCAACACCCGATTCGGGTACAACCCCCGATGCCTATCTCAACAACAATATCTACTACGCCGCGTATGATGGGACGGACGGAATCACAGTGATCGCGGAGCGCAACGTCTTGCTACCACTGGTCGTGCCCGACACCATGGAGATCCACGGCATTTTCGTTGCGTCGAACGGTCACTACGGCCGCGACCACTTCAGAGATTGGCAGGTTGCCTCGCAGTACGATCAGTACATAACGCGAGATACGCTTATCACCGTGGGTACCGTTGTCTCGAACGGGCGTACGGGCACGAGTTGGCAATGCAGCGGCTCATACTGCTCCGGCTTTGCAACACGCTACGACTACTACGACCAGCAGCTCGCCTTCTCCCCGCCGCCCTTTACGCCGGTTGCGTCCACGGACTACAAATTCACCCTCTGGCGCGAGCAATGAAGGGGCGCTCGGGCGTCAGTGTTTCTCGCCTGCGGGACTCTCCGCCAACTGGCGGATTCGAACAAGGTCCTCGGCAAGAAAGCACTGCCACCCTCGCTAGGGGGAGTAGAAGACACGCGTCCGCTCGCTGAAATCGGAAAAAGAAATGGTACAATCCGCCCATGAAAACCATTCTGGTCGCCAATTGGAAGATGAATCCGGCGACGTTTCGCGAAGCGAAGAAGCTTTTTGAGGTGGAGCGCAAGGCGGCGGAGAGGGCGCGAGGCGTGAATGTCATTGTGGCGCCGCCCGCTATTTTCTTGCGCGAACTCTCGCAACACTACCGCGGTTCCCGTATAGCTTTTGCCGTACAAAGCGCGCACTTCGAGGCGGGCGGCGCACATACCGGCGATATTTCGATGACGCAGGCAAGGGATACACGCGCGAAGTTCGTCATCGTCGGGCATGCCGAGCTACGGGCGGGGGGTGAGACGGACGACGATGCAAGGAAAAAAGTCGCCGCGGCGCTTTCCCTCAAGATGACGCCGATACTCTGTGTTGGTGAATCGATTCGTACCGAAGACGGCGAGCAATTCGACGTGGTGCGCGAGCAACTGCGCATCGGATTGTCAGATGTCTCCGCCTCCGCACTCCCGCGCGTTCTTCTCGTCTACGAACCCCTGTGGACGATCGGTGCAAAAAGCACCATGGACCCGCGCGATATGCACCAGATGGCTATCTTCATCAGGAAGTGCGTCGTCGAGACGCATGGCGAGGGCGGACGTTCACTCAAGATCCTCTACGGCGGTTCGGTGGATGAAAAGAACGCAGGCGCGATGCTTCGTGACGGAGACGTACACGGCTTTCTCGTGGGGCGGGCGAGCGTGAATGCGCAGGAATTCAGCAAATTGTTACACGTTGTTGGTGAGACACGATGAAATGCATCGATGAGGTACGAGCGGAGGAGTTGAAAGGGAAGCGCGTACTGCTGCGCGCCGACTTTAACCTTCCTCTCGGAGAAAACGGTGAGGTATCGAATGTGTTCCGTGTCCAACGAGGGTGGAAAACGGTCCAGTATCTATCAGACCACGGCGCCAGGACCGTCATCGTTTCCCATCTCGGCAAAGATCCGGAAGAGTCGATCGAGCCAGTCGCTCGTGCGCTCAAAGAGTTCGGGCACGTCGTCTTTGTCGCGGACATTGTCGATGCTTCCGCGCGGGGTGCGGTTTCTGCGATGCGCGAAGGCGAGATCCTCCTCCTTGAGAATCTTCGCCGCGATCCGCGCGAGACACAGAATGATGTGTCATTTGCGCGCGAGCTCGCTTCACTCGCCGAGATCTATGTAGACGATGCGTTCGCGGCCGCGCATCGCGCTCACGCCTCGATCGTTGGCGTTGCGGGGTTGCTTCCCGCATACGCGGGATTTCTCATGCGCGATGAAGTACGCGAGATCGATGCAGCACGTTCGCCGCTGCACCCATCGCTCGCGATCCTCGGAGGCGCAAAATTCGAAACCAAGGCACCCTTGATAAAATTGCTTTTGGAAAAATATGATCATGTTTTTATCACTGGTGCACTTGCCAACGATGTTTTTAAGGCGCGCGGCCTTTCGGTAGGGCGTTCTCTCATTTCAAAAGAGTTGCCGGGAGAAGACATTCTCTCGAATCCGCGTTTTCTTGCTCCTGTTGATGTCACCGTCGAGGATGGAAGTGGTCACGCGAAAGTGAAAAAGCCAGAAGAGGTGGGGGAAGGCGAAAGAATCGTTGATGCCGGCCCGGAGACGGTACGCATGCTCGCCCCCCTCATTACTGCCGCGAAGTTTATCCTCTGGAACGGCCCCACCGGTATTTATGAACAGGGATACATTCACTACACGCAACAAATAGCACAGCTCGCCGCGGGAAGCAGCGCCAAGATCGTGATCGGCGGCGGCGATACGATAGCGGCAATCGAGCAAGCTGGTGTGAAGATGGGAGAGAATGCGTTCCTATCTACCGGCGGAGGCGCAATGCTTGAGTATCTACTTAAAGGAAGCCTGCCCGGGGTGGATATGTTATCGTAGGTAAGGGATACCAGAGGTGCTCGTCTTAATAGCATTATCTGTTGAAATCGTATGTATACGAGAAATTTCATTATCGCGCTTGCGATCGTCGGTGTTGTCGCCTCTGGCGTTTGGTTCACGCCCACAACTTCAGCCATTACCATCCAAGAACTCCAGGCACAGATCCAAATCCTCCTCGCGCGACTAGCCGAGTTGCAGGGAAGTGCAACCGTGCAAATACAGAATCCAACTGCCGCGAGTATCGTGAATCCCTCCGGGAACATCCGACACCGCATCTGCAACATGCTTGCGCGCAATCTCTCACAAGGCGCGCGGGGTGATGATGTGCAAAGCCTTCAGGAATTCTTGCGCGACGAAGGATACTTTTCGGTCAATACGACTGGTTACTATGGTCCGGTAACGGCACAAGCGCTCGCGCGCTGGCAAGCGTCGCAAGGCGTTCAAGCCGCTGGCGTTGTGGGGCCCATAACGCGCGAGCGAATCCGTGTTTGGTGTGGAGGTGGCCAAGGACTCGGGAACGACCGCTTCAGCGCCTCGCCTCAACGGGGTCTTGCGCCGCTCGCTGTTACCTTTAAGACAAACGTGCAGCTCGCAAATTCACTCTTTGTGGCGGATGCGGGTGATTACAAGGTGGTCTTCGGCGATGGCGCTGAAGAGAAATTCCCATGCACCGGCTCGACGCCATGGTGCTTCGGCCCGCACATGGTAACGCACACGTATATGTCGAACGGCACGTACGCGGCTTCCCTTGTCCACTATGGCTACTTCGGTCCTCCGGGATCGAGTGGCATACCGGAGCAAACGATCGCCACACAGACCATTTATGTGGGCGACGCGTTCTGCACGAAAGAGTATGTGCCCGTGTGCGGACAGAAGTCCATCGTTTGCATCACGACACCGTGCAATCCTATTCAGCAAACCTACGGCAATCGTTGCATGATGGAAGCGGACGGCGCGAGTTTCCTCTACGAAGGCGCATGCCGTGCATCCAACACCGATCCCTCTGCCGATCCTAGATGTCGCGCATGGTACGACGGATGCAACAATTGTTCGCGCGAAACCCCGAATGGTCCCGCCGCCTGTACGCTCCGCGCGTGTTTCCAGCGGGCTCCCGCCTACTGCACCGCCTACTTCGACGCGAACAAACCCCCGGCCATCTCTGGTTTTTCCGGCCCTACGACTCTGAACGTCAATCAGACAGGAACATGGGCGATCAATGCGAGCGATCCCGAGAACGGTTCGTTAAGCTACTCCATCAACTGGGGTGATGCGTATGCCGCGACTCCGGCCTACGCTGCGGTTGACGCGTTCGTACAAACCTCCACGTTCACGCACGCGTATGCGTACGTTGGCACTTACACGGTCACTATTGTCGTGCGTGATTCTATGGGGCAGGAAGCACGGACTACTTCGACGGTTCGCGTTGGCGACCAACCTGTCGCGTGCACGCTTGAGTACAATCCGGTATGTGGTCAGCCGCCGGAGCCTGCGTGTCGATACTCAATTCCCGCATGCATGATGGCGACACCAGGGCCGCAAACGTACAGCAACCGCTGCATGATGAATGCAGCAGGTGCGACTCTCCTCTACGAGGGACAGTGCAGGAGCGGCTACTAAAGAGCCGAGCGGATTTTTTCGAGTGTCGTATCCGCCTCTCCTTTTTCGTAGGAGCGTTGCGGCATCAGCTTGAGGCCATCGCCCTTGAAGCGCGGGATGATGTGCACGTGCGGATGAGGTACGATTTGCCCGGCGTGCTCGCGGTTGTTCATCGCGACATTGACGCCATCCGCACTGACACCTTTTTCTATCGCGATGGCGAGCACGCGCACGACTTCCGTGACAGCATGCCAATCTTCAGGTGAGATATCGAAAATATTGTTCGAGTGTTTTTTGGGCACCACGAGCGTATGCCCGGCGCTCACAGGATGAATGTCGAGAAAGGCGAGCACGTTCTCGTCCTCGTACACTTTGTAGCTCGGTAACCCTCCCTGGATTATCTTACAAAAGATGCAATCCATACGGGTAGTATACAATATTGAGCATGTCGGATCTGGTCACGAATCTTCTCTCGAAACGAGGCATAACCTCCGCGGAAGAGGTTGAACGTTTTTTGAATCCGGGGTACGAGCGGGATACACACTCGCCATTTCTTTTGGAGGGGATGGAGCGGGCGGTTTCAAGAGTGTTCGCAGCGATGGCACAGAATGAGCACATCGCCGTCTATGCCGATTTTGATTGCGACGGGATCCCGGGTGCGGCGGTGCTGTGGGACTTCTTTAAGAAGGTAGGATATGAAAATTTCGAAGTGTACATTCCGCACCGTGATCGGGAGGGCTATGGGTTTCATACCGAGGCGATCGAAGAACTTTCGAAAGAAGGTGTTTCACTCATCATCACGGTCGACGTGGGCACCAACGCGCTTGGTGCGATAGCGTTCGCCAAAACCTGCCTGCCGGCAGGCAGGGAAAAAGGCATCGATGTCATCGTAACCGACCACCACGAAGTTACCGGCGCACTGCCCGAGTGTGTCGCAGTTCTCAATCCCAAAATGGCCGATTATCCCTTCCGCGATCTCTGTGGTGCGGCGGTTGCTTTCAAATTGGTGCAAGCGATGCTCGCAGAGGGCAAGAAGCGGAGCCTCGAAGCATTCACGAAAATCCCGGAAGGTTGGGAGAAGTGGCTCTTGGATATGGTGGCGCTTGCGACCATTGCCGACCTTGTTCCCTTAGTTGGCGAGAATCGTGTGCTTGCGCACTTCGGTCTCAAAGTGCTGCGTAAATCGCAACGGCCGGGAATCCTTGCGCTCGTGAACCGCCTGCGGCTCCGCGGGAGAGAACTCACGGAGGACGATATCGCATTTTCTATCGCTCCGCGCATCAACGCCGCTTCGCGTATGGACGAGCCGGAGCTCGCTTTCAGACTTCTCACAACACCCGACTCGCGCGAAGCGGATCGGCTTGCGGCACACCTCGAAGAGCTCAACGCGAAGCGCAAGACCGCTGTGGCGGCGATCGTGAAAGTGGCGAAGCGCACGGCGCGGACGCGTTTCCGCTCCGATGAACGCATCATCGTCCTCGGAAGTCCCGAATGGAAACCGGCTCTCATGGGTCTTGTCGCGAATTCCATCATGGAGGATCGTGGAGGTGTCGTGTGCATGTGGGGAAGGGACGCGATGGGTCGTATCAAGGGTTCGTGCCGCTCCGATGGATCTCTCTCGGTCGTCGAACTTTTTGCGAGCGCGCGGGATGCGTTCGTGGAGTTCGGCGGACACGCACGCTCTGGCGGCTTTACGGTTTCACACGAGAAGGTGCACAAATTGCATGAGGCACTCGTGGCGGCGAGCAGCTCGTTAGCGATAACGGGCGTAGAGGTGAGAGAAAGCGATGCACGCATTGCCCTCTCCGAACTCACGGAATCACTCTTCGACGACGTTTCGAGACTTGCGCCTTTCGGCATCGGCAATCCAAAGCCTGTTTTTCTCGTCTCCTCGATCACGGTTTCTTCCATCCGACGTTTTGGGCGCGACAATAATCACGTCGAGGTTATGGTTTCATGTGAGCACACTGGCAGTTTTATGCGCACATTCGATTTCTTCAACTCGCCCGAAGGTTTTATGCATACGCCGGCGGTCGGGAATGCCATACGGCTCCTCGCGACGGTGGAAAAAGACAATTACCGCGGTGGAATAGCGCTGCGTTTGGCGGATGTACTTCCCGCAAGCCCGTGATACCATTCTTTTCATGAATGAATTCTCCGTCGGCGCGTGCATACGATTTGGCTGGGAGACTTTCAAAAAACGCCCGTGGTTCGTCATCGGCGCAGTCATCATTTCGGGGTTGTTCTCAGTGTCGTATTCATACAAAACAAGTTCCATACAAGAAATCCAAACGATCACACCTTTTCTTTTTCTGATCGGTCTCGCATACGCGGCAGTGTCCATTGCCATCTCGATACTCATCACTCGATTTCAACTCAAGGCGCATGATTCTGTGGAAACCCTGAAGTACTTAGACACGCTCCCCGCCCGTCCTTACTGGAAGTTCATCGGCGGCAAGATCGCCGTCGGCATCGTGGTTGCCGTCGGATTCATCTTACTCATCGTACCCGGCATCATCGCCGCGCTCGCATTTATTTTCACACCATACCTCATCGTTGAGCGTAAGCTCTGGCCCATCGAAGCGATGAAAGAGAGCGCACGCATCACCAAAGGGCACCGGTGGCAGCTTTTTCTTCTCTCACTCGCGCTTATCGGCCTCAACATTCTAGGTGCACTCGCGCTTTTCGTCGGACTTCTCGTCAGCATTCCGGTGTCAATGCTCGCAATGGTGCACGCGTATCGTATTCTTGAGAAGCATGCAGGAGTGGTTGCAGTAGTTTCGTAATGTCGATCGTTATCTATACAGACGGAGGTGCCAGGAATAATCCAGGGCCCGCAGGAGCGGGTGTTGTCGCGTTTGATGGAGAGAAAAAGCTCTTTGAGCTCAAGAAGTACATCGGCGAGCGGACGAATAATTGGGCAGAGTACGAGGCGGTGATACTCGCACTTACGGAAGCGAAGAAGCGTGGACTTGCAGGGCGAGAAATTGAAGTACGGATGGATTCCGAACTTATTCAGCGACAACTCACCAATGAATATCAGATAAAGGAAGAAACGCTCTGGCCACAATACGTGAAGGTGCATAATCTCTTGGTTGCGCACTTCCCGGATGCGAAATTCGTCCACGTCCGGCGCGAACAGAACAAGGAGGCAGACCGACTCGTGAACGAAGCGGTCGATGAGGCGATATAATATCTGCATGGTACGCGAGCAGCTTAAGGGAACGGTCACAGGGTTCATCGAATTCATCCGTGAGCGCGGGGTGATGGGACTCGCCATCGGTTTTGTTTTGGGAGGGGCTGTGTCGAAGGTGACGACATCCTTCTCGACCGACATCCTGAATCCGACACTCTCATATCTCTTCGGCGGCACGGAGCGCCTGAGCGACCTCATGCTCGGCACCATAGCCATCGGGAAGTTCCTCGCGGCCATCGTCGATTTTTTCGTGCTTGCGTTGGCGGTCTACATAATATTTAAAGTGCTTAGACTCGACAAAATCGATATCAAAAAGCCCTGATGGCGGCACGGATACTTTGGGTAGCAGTACTCGGATTTCTCGCCGGTGTTTTTCTTCGTTCATTAGCGCCGATGGGTCTCGCCTTTGCCGGGTTTGTAGCTCTTCTCGGTGTCGTTGCACTTTTGCTTGGCGTCGTTGAGCGCGCGAAGTTGCGTGCAGGCATGCTCGTTGCCGTCGCGCTCTTTGCATGCGCCGGTGGTATCGCGAGGATGAATGTGGCGATCGTGTCGGGTGATCCCGTCCTTACGGAACATCTTGGTTCGAGGGTTGTGCTCGAAGGTGTCGTATCGAATGAGCCGGATGCGCGTGAGGCAAGTACGCGCATTCCCGTCCGCGTGGAGCTTCTCGTTGAGGAAACATCGACCACAACTATTCATGCAGGTGTGCTCATCATAGCCTCTGCGCATGCGGGTATTTCCTATGGTGATCGCGTGCGTGCGGAAGGTACGCTGCGATCGCCCGAATCTTTTGAGACTGGTCTCGGACGCGAGTTCAATTACCCGGCGTTCCTCGCGAAAGAGCGAATTATCTACGAGCTTGCTTTCGCAAAAATCGAGCCGATAGGAGAAGGCGCAAGGAATCCGCTGAAAGCCGCCTCGATATTTTTGAAACAGAAATACCTCGACGGCATTGCGCTCGCTTTGTCCGAGCCGCATGGGGGATTAGCCGGAGGCATCACGGCGGGCGATAAGCGGGGATTGGGTGAAGAACTTTCTGCAACGTTCCGCACGGTCAGCCTCACGCACATCATCGTGCTCTCCGGCTACAACATCATGATCGTCGTCTTCGGGCTCGGATGGCTCTTTTCGCGTTTCCATGTCGGCAGGTGGGTGGAATTCGGGCTCGGCGTTGCCATTGCTGCATTCTTCGCGCTCATGACGGGGCTCGCAGCCGCATCGGTGCGTGCCGCCGCGATGGCCTCTATTGCGATGGCAGGAAAGGTAACAGGACGCCTCTACCTTGCCTCGCGCGCGCTCGCGGTCGTCGCACTTGGCATGGTGCTTTGGAATCCGTACGTGCTCGTCTTCGACATCGGTTTTCAGTTGTCCATCATCGCGACGTGGGGACTCATCGCGCTCTCGCCCCTCGTATTCGAAAGACTTCCGTTCGTCACCGAACGCTTCGCGCTTCGTGAAATAGCGGCAGCAACCATCGGTACGCAGATCGCCGTGGTGCCGTTACTTCTCTACCAAAGTGGCGCGTTCTCACTCTACGCACTTCCGGTAAATCTCCTCGTACTCGTCGTCATTCCGTGGGCGATGCTTTTTTCGGCGCTTGCGGCGCTCGGAGGGCTCCTCCTCGGGCCGCTCGCGCCGATCGTGGCGTTTCCTGCCTACGCGCTCCTTTCGTACGTGCTCGGCGTCGCGCAACTCTTCGCCTCGCTCCCATTTTCCTCCCTCGCCATCCCCGCGTTCAGTGCATGGTGGCTCGTGCCGATCTACGTTGGGATGCTACTATTACCAGTACGATATGGACGAACTCAATCCGCAGAAGAGGAAGCGTTTAGAAATACAAAAACGACGTAAAGAGCTCGAGTTGGGAATAGTTGAGGGTGGCAAATCGGCCGGAAGCATGCCCAAGCAGAATGAGCAGCGCCCCCCTGACGACCCAGACGCGAAGCTCGATTATAAAAAGATGCTCGAAGGGTTTAAGCGACCGCAAAACAATGATAAGGGAGCGCGATCGGACACCTTTGAAGTGAACGAATAACTTCCAAAAAAATAGAGCCGCCGGTGTGCCGGCGGCTCGAAGCGTACGATGAATGAATGCCGCGACCGCATTCATCCTTCGTTGGTGATCATCTCCCAGCCGATGTCTGGACCGGCATCCGAGTGATGTCGCGGATGCTTTTTCCGCATTTTGCCGCTGCGCTGTCGCGGCGGTTCTGGTCTCGGCTCTTCGAGGCCGTAGATCAGTCCGACACGATCTCTCGGCGCGTCTTCACGACCGAGCGTTGCACTACCACGGTCGGGACGTCCCAACACCACCTTTTGAATCATGGCGACCTCCATCAGCTCCTGGCGTGGTTGCTGGGCGCGCACTCGCGGCCAATGTCGGACGAGAGACCGCTACCGTCGCTGACCACGGCGGGTGCCTTAGACGGCTCGCCGCCGGTTTCGGTTCCGGTGGGTATCGTGGCCTGTGATGCCTTCCGTCTGGTCTTCTGCACCACACGCCTGCGTTCGCGCATGATCTGGCCGAGCGCCGTCTCGACGTGGTCATTTTGGGAATTCAAGAACAGCATTTTCCCGTCCATCACAGCATGAAGAAGCGGCTTGTGGTATGCCGGGATCGTCGTGCCAGCGATTGATCGGCATGCGCCGATGAATTGCTGGCCCAAGTTGTTGCGAATGGTGGGATCGTTCGCCGTATGTGCCTCCGTGAGGATGCTGCGGAACACGGAGAGCTGGCGCTTGTGCCACGGCAGTCCGGACTTTTTGGCCATTTGGGTCTCCTCTAATGTGTCAATGTGCAGATTCACCATCACATGATGGTCGCCGAAGACTCTATCGCGAGAATACTACTACTGCAATGCGTCGAATCGCTTTTCGATGACGCTCCAATTCAGATTTTTGAAAAATGCGTCGAGATATTTACCTTTGCCGATAGCGCCATAATCGAGAAGGTAGGCGTGCTCCCACACGTCGAGAGCGAGGATGATGGGGAGCGTTACGAAATGCCCCTGATGCTGCTCGCCGACGAAGCTCGTGAGGAGCTCTTTTGCTTCGGGATCATAGTAGAGAGTGGCCCAGCCGGGGCCGCGCATGAGAGCAATGCTTTTCATAACGACCTCGAAACCGACGGGCTTGTATGTTTCTTCGAGAATTTTTTTGGACGATCCGTCTGCGAGCGTTTTCGCGCCACCCTCGAATTGCGCGAAGTAGTATTCGTGCAAGCGCATACCGTCGAATTCGAAGCTGCGCCGTCGCACCAATTCTGAAACAGCGTGCGCGTACTTTTCAGAGTCGGTCGTTGCCAGCTCTGCGATGAGCTTCGAGATTGCGTTGAAATTCTTTACGTAGCCTTCGTAGAGGCCGATGTGCTGTTTGACCGACTCTTCTGAAATGCCTTCGAGTTTCGGAAGATTGAACTTCTTTGCTTCGTATATATGCATGCAATTAGTATATCATCGTGAGATGCGACGGAGCGTTCAAGTCCAAGGTTTTGTCATTCTAATTCTTTTTCTCCTCGTGCTCGGCATTTGGTATGCGGCTTGGTGTGAGGACAGACGCGGAATGCTCACGGTTTCATTTCTCGACGTCGGCCAAGGCGACGCGATATTCATCGAAGCTCCAAGCGGGCGACAGGTCCTTATCGATGGCGGAAAGGGCCGCGCAGTGCTACGAGAGCTTAGTCGGGTGATGCCCTGGTACGACCGCTCAATGGATGTACTCGTCGGGACGCATCCGGACCAAGACCATATCGGGGGACTGTCCGACGTACTCGCGCGCTATCGGGTCGGCCTCGTGCTCCTCTCGAGCGTGAAGGACGAAGAGGGGACGGACGCACGTGCCCTGGATGTTGCAGCAGAAGCCGAAGAGAAATCCGGAGGCAGGCGTCTCATCGCCCAGCGCGGGCAAGTCATAGACCTAGGCGATAGCACATACCTCGAAATTCTTTTCCCCGATCGCGACGTACCGAATGTTGAGACGAATACTGGCTCTATCGTTGCGCGGCTCGTGTACAAAAAGACGGCATTCATGTTGACCGGCGATGCACCGAAGGCGATAGAACAGTATGTAGTGCAATTGGATGGTTCGACTTCGCTCACCACAAGTGGCGGTCATTTGAAATCGAATGTACTCAAAGCAGGGCACCACGGTTCCAAGACGTCATCATCGGAGTTTTTTGTCGGATTCGTGAGCCCCGAATACGCTGTTTTCTCGCGCGGTTGCGATAATTCCTACGGCCACCCGCATCAGGAAGTCATCGATCTATTCAATAGATTCGAAATACCGACGCTCGACACGTGCAAAGAAGGCACGGTCACCTTCGTGTCTGACGGAAGCAATGTGAAGAGGCGTTAGACCAATCCCGCAGCCTTGAGTGTCTTGTACGCGCCCCGTTTCTTCATCGTCTTGAGGCCCTTTGCAGAAACGTTGATGGTTATTTTCTTGCCGAGCTCTGGGATGAAGAGTGTTTTCCTCTGGAGGTTCACCTGACGACGCCGGGTGCCGGTGGGGTTGAACTTCGTCGCACGCGTGCGATTAGAATAGCCGCCGCCCACTTGCGATTTCTTACCTGTAATATCACAAACTCTAGCCATAATTATTTACGACCCGTTATGCCTGCCCCGTAGCCAACGCGAAGCGTTGTGGTACCGGGGTCGCACACTCGTGCCATACAGTCGCGGCATGGTAGCATTGCAAAGACGCACATGCAACTTTTCTTTTTTGTCATTCTCATCTTTTCCATCATTCTCCATGAGGTGGCGCATGGGTATGCGGCAGAACGATTGGGTGATCCGACTGCGCGCTTGGCGGGGCGACTTACCCTCAACCCGATCCCGCACATCGACCTTCTCGGCTCCATCATCCTTCCGCTTATTTCCGTCCTTTCACCCGGGGGATTCCTCTTCGGATGGGCAAAACCGGTGCCGTACAATCCCTACAACCTCACGCGCGCTCCGCGCTGGGGGGAGACCATAGTCGCCGCTGCCGGCCCCGCTACCAACTTCGCTCTCGCCGCTCTCTTCGCGGCGCTCGCGCATTTCTCGGTCGATGAGACGTTCGTGGGCATCTGTTTTATCGGGGTCCTCGCGAATCTTTGGCTCGGATTTCTCAACCTCATTCCCATTCCACCGTTGGACGGCTCAAAAGTGCTGCAGGCACTCTTGCCTCGGGCATTGTCGCGGAGCTATTCGGAATGGAGGGTACGGATGGAGTACAATCCGTTCCTCGGTTTCGGGCTCGTGCTTCTCGTTATTCTCCTTTTTGGCAACACGTTCGCGGACCTCCTCTACTCGCTCGCGAGTACGCTCATAGGGCTTTAGTGTTGCGTCATGGCACTCTCTATAGTAGATTGTGCGTGCGCGCATGGCGCGCATTTCAATTGATATGGCAACGATACGACAGCTTGTACGGAAAGGACGTCAGAAGAAAACCTGGCGGTCCAAAACGGTTGCGCTCACGCGAGGCTTCAACACCCTGAAGAACAGGCCAGCGCACTATCACTCGCCTTTCAAGCGCGGCGTATGCACGCGTGTCACCACAAAGACGCCGCGCAAACCGAACTCCGCCATCCGCAAAATCGCGCGCGTGCGTCTCTCCAACGGTATGGAGATAACCGCTTACATTCCCGGCGAAGGGCACAATCTGCAAGAGCACTCGCTTGTCTTGGTGCGCGGCGGACGCGTGAAAGACATCGGTCTGCGCTACACCATCGTGCGCGGCAAGCTCGACACCGCCGGCATCGAGAAGCGCCGCCGCGGTCGCTCGCTCTACGGCGCGAAGCGTCCGAAGGAAGCAAAATAATAATTTCGATATGCGAAGACCCGTAAAAAACAGAATGCAGCCGCAGCCGGATGAGGTATACGGCTCGATAAAAGTCTCGAAGCTCATCAACTACGTGATGGAGCGCGGTAAGAAGGACACCGCGCGCAAGATCGTCTACAAAGTGATGGACGAATTGAAAAAAGAAGGAGATCCCGTCGCTATCCTTGAAGACGCGCTCGAGAAAGCTTCGCCTACGGTAGAAGTACGCTCTCGTCGTGTTGGCGGCGCCAACTACCAGGTGCCGCGCGAAGTAAATCCGAATCGCAAACTCGCACTCGGACTTCGCTGGATCGTGGAAGCTGCCGAAGGCACGAAAGGCAAACCGATGCACGAAAGTTTGCTTGCGGAAATAAAAGCCGCGCACAAGGGTGAAGGTGTTGCTGTCACCAAGAAAGAAACGACGCACCGCATGGCCGAGGCCAACAAAGCATTTGCCCATTTTGCCTGGTAATTGCGAGCAGTAGCGAAGCAATTCCAGTTGCAAAATGGAGCATGCCCGTAATGGGTGCGCTCACTTCGCGTGGTAATCTGGAGAGGTGAATTTTTGGGCTCTCTGTATAGCCGTGGTGGTTTTGATCGCGGTAGGCGGGATTTTTGTTTGGGGAGGGATCGCACTGACCCGATCACAATCTATTGCACTCGAGGAAGTTG
>Ga0155143_129_pt2 | contig 35532 bp, 43 predicted proteins | sample RifCSPhighO2_01_FD_106111 | JGI IMG/M metagenome (GOLD analysis project Ga0155143, IMG submission 106111) | Candidatus Kaiserbacteria bacterium RIFCSPHIGHO2_01_FULL_55_17
ATTGCGGAGCCCGCCGGGCCGCCTTAAGGCCAAACTTCTTACGCTCTTTGGCGCGAGGATCGCGCTTGAGGAAGCCGCGGACTTTGAGGTCCTTACGTTGTTCGGGAATGATCTCCGCCATTGCACGCGAAAGTCCCATGCGTATGGCTTCGGCCTGCGCTTTTAGACCTCCGCCGTGGACGCGCGCGGAGACCGCGTAGTTCGTGCCGAGCGTTTGCATCGGTGCGTACGCGGTTTTCACCATCACCGGGAGTTTGAAATACTCTTCAGCGCTCTTGCCGTTCACCACCATCGAAGCGCTCTTCGCTTCCGTGATGCGCACGCGAGCACTCGCCGTCTTTCTACGACCTATTGCTTCTGTATACGTATCTAATTTTGCATTCATAGGCGTTACGAGAGAATTTCCAGATTCTTCAGTCGTGCAACGAGGAAGGTGTTGCGCGGGAGCATACGGCGTACGGCAATTCGGATCGGGGCGTCGTTCCCACGGCGCGCAGAGAGAGAGGCGAAGCTCTCCTCGCGCTTTCCACCGGGGTATCCTGAATAGGTCTTGTACATTTTTGTGGTTCTCTTGCGAGCGCGCATGGAAAGCTTCCCAGCGTTCACGATCTTCACTTTAACCTCGGAGCGAATGTGCGGCGTGTAATCGGGAGAAGTCTTCCCCATGAGTGCTCGTGCCGCCTCCGAGGCGATCCTACCGAGTGTCTTTCCTGCTGCGTCGATCGTGTATTCTTTCATATGGTTATTTGACGAACTCGATGCGGGTCATTTCCCCCACGCGCTTCCCCACTCTGCCGAGGCGAATGATGCGAGTGTAACCGCCTCCCCGCTTCTCATAGCGGGTCGCGAGCTCCCGAAGCTTTTTTTCCATATCGCCGGAGCCGAGGCGCGTAGCCACGGTGCGTCTCCCCGCGAGGGTTCCCTTTTTGCTGGAAGTCACGAGACGTTCCACGAACGGACGAAGGGCCTTTGCCTTCGCTTCCGTCGTCGTTATCTTTTCGTGGAGGATGAGCGAGCGTGCAAGCGAGCGCAAAAGCGCCTCCCGCTGCCCTTTCTCGCGCCCCAATTTCCTGTTCTTGTCGTGATGCCTCATGGTGGGATTATTGCCGCAAGGTGAGTCCGAGGTTCGAGAGCGCCCGCTTTATTTCCTGAAGACCCTTTTGCCCTAATCCTTCGATAGCGAGAAGGTCGTCCTCGCGTTTCCGCACGAGACCGCCTACAGTGCGGATGGAAGCGTTGTCGAGTGCAGCCTCCACGCGCTGCGGGAGGTTCAGTTCGGTGATGCGCGTTTTCAGCATCTCCGAATCGAGGGTGAATTTTTCCTGTCGTTCGCCGTGTGCGGTATCTTGTGGAGTAGTAAGCTCCGTTACATCCTCCTCTTTGAAGCCGACGATCGCTTTTAGTTGGTGGATCATCGTTTCAATGGCCCGCTCGAGCGCTTCGCGAGGCGTCAAGGCGCCATCGGTCTCGATCAGGATGCGAAGCCGGTTGAAGTCGGTCCTGTCGCCGACACGCATGTTCTCAACCTCATAATTGACGCGTCGGATCGGGCTGAATATGGCGTCGAGTGCGATCGTTCCGACTTCCACGCGCTCTTTTTGGTGGACTTCCTTCGGCACGTATCCCAATCCTCGTTCGGCGTGCATCTCTATTTCAAGCGTACTTTTCCCGGTGATGTCGGCAATGACGCTCTCTGGATTAAGGATCTCGACTTGTCCCGGCACCTTGAGGTCGGCCGCCGTCACGACGCGCGGGCCTTTGACCGAGAGTGTGATCGTTTGAGGCTCGTCCGTTGAGATCTTGAGACGGATCTTTCTGATGTTGAGGAGAATAGTAACGACGTCTTCCTTGACTCCCTCTATCGTCGAAAATTCGTGGGACACGCTGGGGATCTTCACGTGCGTGATGGCGGCACCTTGGAGCGAAGAGAGAATAATGCGTCGAAGGGAGTTACCGAGCGTGTAGCCGTAGCCGGGATAGAGCCCGTCGATCTCGTAGGTTCCGCTCCGCTCGGTCTCCGAAACGGCATGAGGCTTTGAGGGTAGCGCGATGTGATAATCAGACATAAAGGATGATGGACCTGTTAGGAAATCCTTTTCTAATAAGAAAAACAAACAAAACGCCCGCCAGTATACCTTACCTGCTGTAAAACTCAAACACGGTCGCGTACTCAAGAGTGGTCTCGGTGGGGGTGTACAACGGCTCCCCGAGGACGTCAACCTTGAGGGCGCTCATGTCGACCGAGAGCCATGTAGGGATGCCTCGTCCCTCTCCCTCCTCATTCTTGGAAGCAAAGAGAGCACTTTTGTGGCTTCCTTCGCGCACCGTGAGCGAGTCGCCTTTTTTCAAATGGTGAGAGGGCGCGGTGATGCGCGTGCCGTTCACAAGGAGGTGTCCGTGAGAGACGAGTTGTCGCGCTGCGCGCCTCGTCGGCGCGAGACCCGCACGGTAGGCCACCGAGTCAGCCCGCATCTCGAGCATTTTATGAAGGGTCGCGGAAGGGTCGGTGGTCGTGTAGGCTTTTTTCACATAATTTGAAAGCTGCCTCTCAGTGATCCCGTAGGTAAATCGCACGCGCTGTTTTTCCAAAAGCTGTCGGCCATAATCGGAGGCGCCTCTGCCGCGCGGGCGCGACTTTTTTGCGCGTGCGTCCGAGAGGGCGAATTTCTGCGATTGCGTCTGTTCAAAAATAGCCGGGCCGAGGCGCTTCGCTATCTTGTATTTCGATCGTACGGGTAGCATAAGTTTACACTCGTCGCGGCTTTGGCGGGCGCGGGCCGTTGTGAGGAACAGGCGTCTCATCGGCGATACGGGTGACCTCGATGCCCTTGCTCGCGAATCCGCGCAGGGCGGACTCGCGTCCTGCGCCGACACCACGGATCACGACATCCACTTCCTTGAGGCCGATAATGTTAGCCTTGTCGCCCACGAGCTCGCCCACCTTTGCGGCGGCGAAAGGTGTTCCCTTCTTTGCACCGGAAAAACCGAGCGCACCGGAAGAGGACCAGGTGACCGCGTTGCCCTCCTTGTCGGCGAGAAGCACTTTCGTATTGTTGTACGTAGCGTGGATGTGGAGCGTACCGGCCACGATATTTTTCTTCGCGACGCGCGCCAAAGAACGGGACTTAAGTCCCTGGTCAACGGTTCCGCCTGATTTTCGAATGATACGTTTCTTTCCCATGGTCTATGTTTTCTCGAGCTTACGACGGCCTGAAGTCATCGTCTTTCTGACGTTACCGCGTACGGTACGTGAGTTTGTTTTCGTTCGCTGACCGCGGACAGGGAGCTTTTTCGCGTGTCGTACGCCGCGGTGCACCTTGATGTCTTTGAGACGGCGGATGTTGTCGCCTATCTCGCGGCGCAACTCCCCTTCTATCTTGTATTGCTCTATCGCGGTGCGGATCGCGGCTTCTTCAGACGCGGAGAGTTCTTTCGAGCGCTTGCCCGGGTCGATCCCGAGAGAAGCAAGTGTCGCGCGTGCGCGCGGGCGGCCGACACCAAAAATAGCTGTGAGCGCGATCTCGAGGCGCTTTCCATCTGGAACTGTGACTCCCGCAATACGCAACATAGTTAGCCTTGCCGCTGCTTATGGCGCGGATTGGTACAGACGACCCACAGACGACCTCGACGGCGTACCATGCGGCAGTTCATGCAAATTTTTTTAACAGAAGCTTTTACTTTCATGCTTTGCAAACGTATTTAGAAGCGTCGGACAATACGTGCGCGCCCGCCGTACGGATCGAGTTGCACTGCAACTTTGTCCCCGACGAGCACCTTTATCCGATGAAGTCGCATTTTTCCCGCCAAATAGGCAAGCATCGTCTCTCCCTCTTTTATTTTTACTCGAAAGAGGGTATTAGGGAGCGCTTCTTCTATCACTCCCTCAACGACCTGCGGCTCCTGCATAACGTGCGGCGCAACAATAGCAGTTTTAGACGACGGAGTCAACATTCCGCTACTGCGCGTCCTTAGGTTCCTGCACGACTATCTTCAGTGCGGTCGGGTCTGCCGGGAATTCTCGTTTCCAGAACGGTTCGATCCGTGCGTGTGCCTCCTCGATGCCGGTGAAGTTGGCGACGATGGTTTGGAAGGCGGCCTCTTCCCGTCCGGCGAGGGATGTCGCGAGTTCGTTCGTGTCCACCCTCCAGACGAGCCGTGCCATACCTTCAAGATTGAATATAAGGGGGGCGTCCACAAGTGACGACGTCGTCGCGATCGGATGAGCGCTAAAGGGTGCTCCGGGCTTCAGCACGGTACTACCGGGTTCGGCATCGGCGGAGACGCTCTCCGCGACGATGTTCGCGAATGAATCGGCTTGGAAGACAGGAAGCTCCATCTGTAAGCGTTCGTGCAAGCGCACGCCGCCCTCCTCGGCGGTGGGTGGCAGGCTCTCAAAGGTAAGGCGCGCAAGACCAAAGAAAGCGAACGTCCCATCGCTGCGCGCACGCACCGTCTCCCGCGCTTTTTCTTCGAGGCGTCCGCGTATCTCGGCTTTTGCCGCGTCAACAGCGCCGGGAGCGGCAGCGGGTCTCTCTCCCGAAAATCCTCCGTGCATTTGTGTACTCGAACGCGCGTAGACCTTTGCGTACATGTCGGGCGAAGACTTAAGGCCGGGAAGCGTGAAGCGGGAGATCGGGCCGACATTGTACTTCTCACCTGCAGAGTCCGCAAAAATAGTGACTTCTATCTGACCCGGGGTCGTCCCCTTTCGCCCGGGAATGACCACTTCTGCCGGCGCGCGGAAGATGAGCCCATCGGGTGTTGCGAAACGCGTGTTCTTGAGGAGTTTGACCGGCGATGCGGAGTACTCGTTGTAGACGATCACCTGCCCGCTCGCGCGCTCCTCAACATGCTCCATGCCTTCTGCGGGGACGACCTGCGAATCATCGAACACATTCGTCTCGAGCGTGAACTGCAGGGTGCCTGTAGCCGCCATACCCGCAGGATATGCCGTGAAGCGAGCGGTCTCATCGAAGAGCACGGCGTGCGAGCGCGGGATGACGGTGATCGTTGTCGGACGAAGCGCGATGAGGCCGATGGCGCCAAGTATCAAAAATGCCACGACGACCCCACCCCACAGCCACATGCGAGACGTTTTTCGAGGCGGAGGCGGCGAGCTGTTCTCCCGCATCTCAGTCATCCGACGAGGTCGTGCTGGGACCTGTATGTTGCGAATGCTCTTCTCTGCGCCCTCGCTCCTCTCGGGTACGGGCGCGTCGTGTTCTTCGAAGCTGGAAACTGTGGATTGTGCCGGCGGCTCCACCCTTGGCCGCGGCGCTTGCGGACCTGGCGGTGTAATGTCTTCAAAATAATCTTTTGCACTCATAGGAATTTCTAGAGTATAACACCAGCTTTATGAAGCGCGCTCCTCCATGTTAACAAGCGCCGCGCCGACGCCAAGACCGACGTCCGGTGTCACGCCCGGTTGAAAGACCGTGAGATTCGAGAGGGCTTGCAAAGTGAGCATAGTCGGAGAGAAGGGACGCGTCGTCAGGGTGAATTGAGCAAAATCGATGCGCGAAAAGAGATGCGAAAGCCACGGCGCAAGATCCTCGTGCGCCGAAAGGACAAGGATATTCGGCAGGCGTCGCGTGATGATCAACTTGCCGAAAACCTCGCCGAACGCTTTCACAAGCCCCGGTTCGATGGTCGTGATCGCTTTCGCGATCCCCCGACAGGCCTCGTCTTCGCATTGGTCGAGCGTGAGAAGGCGGATGAGCGTGAGCGTTTCTTCCGGCATTTTCTCGCCGCTTATCTTCCGGACGATCGAGCTGCTCCCCTCGTCCACAAGCGCTGTCTCGCTGATGACGCCCTTGCGAATGACCATGATGTTGGTGGCCTCGTACGACATGTTCACGATGACCGATTCCCCCGAGAGCTCCGTGCTCTCTCGCATGACCGCAAGGAGGGCACGTGTGTCGGAGCGCAGCGTCGGCGGCGGGCAAGCGAAGGTTTTTGCGAGTACCTCGGCAACTCCTTCGCGTATACTCGGTTCACATTCTGCCAAGAGCGCCGAAACGGCGACAAGATGTGCATTCTTGCCCACCGGCTGGCGCGTGGGATAGCCGTTCAATTCCACCCGAATGACGCTCGCCTCGAGGATCTTGTTGTGGTCGTACTCCGTGTCAGACTCGAGCGCTTGTCGCGCAAGCGCATCTATTACACCCTTCTCGATGCGCGTCTCCTGCGGGAGTCGCGACACTGCGCGGATGGTTTTCGATCGGACCCACGGAGAATGGATGATCGCATAGACACTCTCCACGTGTTTTGCCCCCTGCGCTTTTTCGCTGTAGGCGGTGAGCGTTTTTTGGGCCGTCTCGCCGAGAAGCGAAATGATGGCCGCCGTAACCGCTTCGGCGGAGCGATTTTCTAGAGGGAGTTCCGCGCGCGAAGAATGCAAGATGTGCGCGAGGCCATCGAGCGCAAGGCGGATGATCGCAACGCCGACGCTACCGCTGCCGATGTCGGCAACAGCAATAACCTTTCCGCCCTGTTTCCCAGAGAGCGAGAACATTCTTGCGATTATAGCAGAATTTATTACAACACTGCCTTGACCCGCCTGCGCCGAGGCTTTGGCGGGCAGGTGCGGCTACTCTAAAACAGCCTTTATTCTTCTGATACCGGCGGCGACAGCTTCTTCTTTCAAAATTAAAAATTTTGCCCCGAGCGGAGTCGAGGGGTCAAATCCATCTGCTACCTCCCGAGTGTTCGTTACGTGCGGGCCGCCACAAAATTCGATGGAGAAGGCATTATCCAAGGGGCCGACGGAGTAGACGGAGACGCGCTCCGGATACTTCGCGCCGAATTCATGCTCCGCGCCGAGTTTTTCCGCCTCCTCCTTTGGCATTTCGGTGCGGACGACAGGAATGCCCTCTTGTATCTTCTCGTTCACGATGCGTTCCACTTCGGCAAGTTGCTCTTTCGTCATCTTTTCGCCGTGTGAGAAGTCGATGCGCAGTCTTTCCTGCGTAATGTTGCTTCCGCGCTGCTTCACGTGGGATCCGAGAACGATTTGCAGTGCTTTGAGAAGCAGGTGGTGCGCGGTATGAAGGCGCGTCGTCTTTTCGGAAGTGTCGGCCAGCCCGCCCTTGAACTTTTGCTCGACGCCGGCGCGCGAGATGTCTTGATGCTTCTTCATCTCGCGCTTGAATCCTTCTTCATCCACCTCTATCCTGCGCTCCTTGGCGAGCTCGAGCGTCATCTCGAAGGGAAAACCGTGTGTCGTGAAGAGTATGTACGCCTCGCCAGCCTCGATGCGGCCGGTGGCGGCAATACGTTCGAATTCGCGCATGCCGCGCTCAAGCGCATGCGCGAACTGCACTTCTTCTTTCCAGATTGTCTCGGTCACCTCTTTGTACATCGCTTCCCCTTCGAGCTCTGTATACGCTTCACTATATTTCTCGAGCGTGATGACAGCGGCGCGCACCAGCATGCTGTCCTCCGTATTCTTGCCGCCGAGCGAGAGCTTCATCGCGTGTTGGGAAGCGCGACGGATAAGGCGGCGGAGCACATAGCCGCGCTCCGTGTTGGAAGGCTTTACCCCATCGGCGATCATGAAAGTAGCGGCGCGCATGTGGTCGGCCAGAATACGGAACGAGCGTGTGTAGCGGCTGTCGGTGTAATCTTTTTTGGAAAAATGAATGAGGAGCCCGATGATGTCTTCCAAGACGTCGATGGCGAAGATGTCGGCGTTACCTCTCGAAGCTGCCGCGATGCGCTCCAATCCCCCGCCGAAGTCCACGTTTTGTTTCGGCAAAAGTCCGAAAGAACCATCCTCCTTTTTGATGTACTGCATGAAAACGGAATTGCCTATCTCCAAGAAGCGGCCGCAGTCGCAGTTGGGATGGCACTCCGCGCCGAATCTCGCATCATGGCGCGAGCCAAAATCGTAAAAGACCTCACTGTCGGGTCCGCCCGGCTCCCCTGCCGGCATGTTCTCCGGTATTCCTGCCCTACTCCACCAATTTTTCTTGGCATCGTAGTAAAAGATCCTGCCGCCTTGCATGCCGAGGCGGTAGCCGTCGGCCTCGGAGCCGATGGCGACGTCTTTCGCTTCGATGCCTTTCTTAGCGAAAAGTTCTTTCCAAATATCGGCGGATTCGGTGTCGCGCGGAATATTATTTTTCTCATCGCCGATGAAGACGGTCACATAGAGTTTCGAGGGGTCGAGCCCTACCTCGTCCACGAGAAATTCGAAGAACCACGGCAGCTGCTCTTTCTTGAAATAATCACCGAGCGACCAGTTGCCGAGCATCTCGAAGAAGGTCGTGTGTCTATTGTCGCCCACCTCTTCGATGTCCTCCGCACGGAAGCATTTCTGGCTATCCGCGAGGCGGTTGCCTGCCGGATGCTCTTTACCCAAAAGATTTTGGATAAGCGGCTGCATGCCGCTTCCGGTGAAAAGCGTCGTCGGGTCGTTGTGCGGGACTAAGGAGGCGGAAGGTATCACGAAGTGCCCGCGCTTCTCAAAAAAGGCAAGATACTTGGCCCGTATTTCATTGACGGTCATCCAGCTAAAGTAGCCTGTTTTTGCCAAAAAGAAAAGGTCACGAGTTCTTAAATAAAATAAATTTGGTATACTCCCGCCATGAGCGAGCGTACTGAAAAGATGTTCGCAGAGCGGACCGAAAGACGCAGAATGGAGAGTGGGTTGCTTGAAAAAGGTTGGAGATCGACAGGAGATGTCCCCTACTCGATACAGCGTCGTCTTCAGAAAGTGAATTCGGCGACCATAGCCACCAATGTCAACGAATTTCTCAAACAAGTACTTACTGGCGAGTCTGCTGAATTTGCCAAGGCCAACCTGACGAAGGTTGGGAATAAGACATTCGTAAGCCCCGAGTTGGAGGCAAAAATCGAGGAACAGGTGAAAAAATTTTACAATTTGAAATAGTGTTGTTTGTATTGCTCTGTTTCGATGAGAACGGTACTATGGCGCGATGCAATTCAACGTCCACACGCTCAAAAACGGTTTGCGGGTCATCCTTGCGCCGATGCCGGAGAATCACACCGCGACCATTATCGTCATGAGCGGCACTGGCTCTCGCTATGAAGACGAGCAGGAGAACGGCCTTGCGCACTTTTTGGAGCACATGTTCTTCAAAGGTACAAAGAAGCGACCGAGCGCCAAGGCTATCAGTGAAGAACTCGACGGCGTGGGCGCGGTCTACAATGCCTTTACCGCCAAGGAGCGTACCGCCTACTATGCCAAAGTCTCTGCGCGCTATCTCGACACCGCACTCGACGTTATCTCCGACATCTTCCTCAACTCCAAACTTCCCGAGAAAGAAATAACGAAAGAGCGTGGCGCCATCATCCAAGAGATCGATATGTACGAGGATATGCCCATGCGCACGGTAGACAATGTTTTCGACGAGCTGATTTTCGGACGTGAGCACCCGCTCGGCCGCACGGTTCTCGGGCCAAAAGGAAATATCCGCAGCTTCACCCGCAAAGACTTCGCCGCCTACCTCAAGCGCAACTACACGCCGCTCAACACGGTCGTCTGCATCGCTGGAGATTTCAACGAGAAGAAAGTACTCGCAAAGATACAGAAAGATTTCGGCGGCCTGAAGCATGGCAACCCGCCGGATTTCATAACGTTCACTTCTACGCAGAACGAGCCGCGCATAGCGATAAAAGAAAAGAAGACCGATCAGACGCATCTCATGCTCGGCGTGCCCGCCTACCCGTACCTGCACAGAGATGAATTCGCTCTCGCGGTGCTCTCCACTATCCTTGGCGGCGGGATGAGCAGCCGCCTATTCTTGGAAGTGCGCGAGAAGCGCGGATTAGCCTATTCCGTGCACACGTGGGTGGAGCGCTACCCCGACACTGGCTATCTCGCCGTGCAGGCGGGGGTGGAGCATGGAAAGCTGGAGAAGACCGTGAAGACGATACTCGATGAGTTTAAAAAGATTAAGAAGACGAAGGTGTCGGCTGCGGAATTGAATAAGGCAAAGCAATTTATCAAAGGCACGATGACGCTCTCGCTCGAGACGAGTGATGAAATAGCAGGCCACGCTGCCTCGACGATGCTCAACATCGGCCGCGTCCGCCCACTCTCCGAGATATTGACGGGCATCGACACGGTCACAGCAGCCGACGTGCAGCGCGTCGCCCATGACCTCCTCCAAACCAGCAAGCTCAACCTCGCCATCATCGGCCCCCACGTGAATCAGGACAACTTTTTACGCCTTTTGCGCCTGTAAAGTTTTCCACAGGTCTTGCTTCGCCGACACGCTTGAACAGTGTGCTTAAATAGTGCTTTGAGGCCTCAGATTGAGGCTTTTTCTTTTGGTCTTTTACAGCATTTAATACCATTGAGGGGTGATAAGTACCACCGCAGTTTGCCGGATAGAACTCCCGATTACTAACTGGAGAATTCGGGCCCGAATCCCGGCGGTGGCAACTACCAAACCTCAATGTGCTTGGTCCTTTTAGAACTCACTGTGCGGGGTGCCTGATTTTGTCTCCTATGCCACGGGAGCCGGTCTAGCGTAACCCGTGGCGATACAAAGGCATTTGTATCTGGTTGCGAAGTCTAAGTACTCCGCATAGTGAGCTCTATTCCATTCTAGTCTTTCACCCACGAATGGTAGGGAGCTGTATACCAGCCATTTCTTTAATGCCTAATTATATACGCGCTTGCGCGCTTGAGCGCAAGCTACCCATGTGGATGGGCTATTTACACAATTCTCGGTAAGCAGAATTTTGGTTAGAAAAGTCTCTTGGTCGATTCGCCGTTGGATTGCATATAGTCAATCTCGCACCAATCCATTACATCGTTGTAGGACCATCGTATAACGTTTTCGTTATTATCTTTCTCGATCTTGTACAACTCGAAGCAATCTTGTTTTCGTTCTAGTTGCAATTCCGCGGAATGTTGCCTCTCCAATGCGCTCTGCTTTTGCGCTTGACTAGCAAAATAAAAACCTCCCAACACTACTGCGGCGACTAAGATTGCCACGGGCAAGGATAACCTATTCATACGCAGATACACTAACACCAAAACCCATTTTCAACACCCTCAAATCCTTGCCTACTCGCCTCGCTGGAGCTCTGGCGAAGCGGGCCGGCAGGCAGGCTTGCGTAGGGGTTTTGGTATTTGAAAGCGAGTGCACAAAATATTCGACTCTCCGCAACCGGTGCGAAGAGTCGAGTTCAGAAGTCAGCATTTTTTGAGGAAATCCTTTAGTCCTGGCATTTTTTCAAGATCTTTGTGAATGGAGCCTTTGTCGAAACTGGTTTGGCGTGCAATTTCAGCGGCGGAAATTGGTTTTCTACGGCGGAACAGGTTGTGAATGACGTCAGCATACATCCTCTCTCTGATTTCGAGATTGATGCTGCCTTGGCTGACAATACCCAGCAATCTTGCCCGCTCAGGGTTGCGTCGCAGTGCATTTTGGACTCCCTCGCGGCCGATACCTAATTCTTTTGCAAGAGCTGCGATGGTGACCCTTTCTCCTCGCTGCCGCAGTTTATCTGCTGCGTGCATATACACCAGACCGCGAAAACTGTAGTCGGCAACAATAATGTCTAGCTCCTTTTCGAGGCCGTTTATCCCGGAAACGAATCTGCGCACTTCTGCCAGATCCAAATGCAGTCTTGATGCCAGCCGCGCATGGCTGACATCGTTTCCTTCCGCCTTCAGCGACTGAGCTGCTCGGCGGACATTGGCGATTGTCAGCATGGTTGATCTCCCGGCCTCTCTAGGTTATTCACAATGTTGACTGGATGATTTATACGACAATAAAAGCTTCTCGTCTATCTGACTCCTCGATACCCTCAAATCCCTGCCTATCGGCAGGCAGGCTTGCGGAGGGGTTTCGAGGCGGGCTTATAATGATTCGGTGACTGCTTTGGAGTCAAAAAGCCCAGAGGGACTTCCAGCCAGTCTGGAAATCGTTGATCGTCCAGAAGCGTATTGGGAACTCCTTGATCGGATAACTGAAGACAAGCCCCGGGTAGGCTCAGTAAACTTGGTGTCTGCACCGGCGGTGACGGGCTTTGAAGATGTTTTAGGGGAATCGCTCGGGACAGGTTTTTGGGAAAACACGCCAAGGACTGTACACCAACTTGCGTTTGCAATATCTATTTCTGCGCAGCCGACGGTAGGCGAATTTCTCAAGAACAAGGATGCATCGCCACGAGATCTCATCAAAGCTTTTCGAGATAATAAGGTTCTCGCAGGATTGAAGATAATGGATCTCGGATGTGGTAAACCCAACTTCGCTCTTGCCGCGCACGCGCTTGGCGCAAGCATGTATACGGCGGACATCAACGATTTGGATCTGCGCGACAAGAGGCAGCTTGAGCGGCATATCGTGCTTAACCTCAATCAGCCGGATGCGACACAAATTCTATTCGATGGAACTGGTGGGAATTTCGATCTCATCACTGGCAGCACTGTATTCGGGACGCCGACTACACCAAAGGGGGTTAGTCGCCCAAAGTCAAAAAAGATCATTGACGTTGGGAATACGTTGCTAAAGGAAGGTGGATACCTGGATTACCCTCTTGTCATACCAGACTATGGTGACAAAGTGATTAGAAAAAAAGCACAGGCGTAAACACTTTTCAACACCATCAAATCCTTGCCCCCACACCTTTTTTCCTGATGCGTAAAGCGCGCACGGAGTACTTCAGGAGAAATAGGTGTAGGGGCTTGCGGAGGGGTCCTTGCGTTACCCTCACCCTTATTCACCTATACATACGCAAGCCTCGTACTGCCATATATGGTAGTGATAGAATGCAGTTGCGATGAAGAGAAGGCCACAAGAATTGAGCAGAGAGGAAATGATCGCGACTCTGGACGCTCTGTATACAGCGGCCAGTTCTATAAAAGGAAGGAGCGCGGTCAAGCTTTTTCTGCGGGATTTGCTGACACCAAGCGAGCGCATCATGCTTGGGCGCCGAATCATTATTGCTCGCATGCTCATTGCCGGAAAATCATACGATGCTGTTGGCAAAGAGCTGCACGTGGGTAATGGCACGATAAGCCGCGTGCACCGGTGGCTCTTAGACCAATTTCCGGGCTTCGAGAATGCTATTAAGGAGATGGAAAAAGAGTTCGAGTTGAGAAAGCGGCGAGGACCTCTTATTTCCTATGCCTATATGAAACGAAAATATCCCCTACATTTCCTGCTTTTTCCAGAACCAAAAAAGAGGCGTTAGTCGTACTACCATATATGGTAGTTTGGAAAGAAGACGCTAGAGTCAGTTGATGGGTTTTTTGTTCTGGTCGATGAGGTAGTCATTGGTTTTGCTGAAGAGTTTGGAGCCGAAAGTGATTAGCAGTAAAGTAATGCCGGTCAAGGTCACAGAGGCCTAAGAGGAGACCAACATGAACGCAGCCCAAGCCCGGCAGCCGCTGGGCACTCACATCCGCCGGACGTTCGCTGATGGCCGGCCGATTCTCGCCTTGCTCGCACTAGCCGTTTCCGTTTTCTTGACCGTGAACGCGACCAACTATCCGGTGAAGGAGTATGAGACAACGGTTACCCCGATCTGGGTACCCGCTGGCGCAAGAGTCGTCATCCGCGAAGGCGACTTCCGGAGACAAATTTCGGACAATGCCCTGCCAATCAAAATGGACGAGTTCCAGCGCGTTACCGAAGGTTTTCCGGTCCACGTTTCGATTTGGCGCGGCTGGGTGGTCGGTCCTGCCGAGCGCTCTCATATGGTTCGCACGTACGAGACCACCACCGACTTCATCTACTACGCACCGAACGTAGGTGGCGTGCCGCTTATCGCCCGTGCGCCCGTCGAGGTCAGCGCTGGCGGCTATTGGCACCATACCGAAGTGGACGTGGAGCGGCTCGAGATCCGCCATAGGATCGGCGGCGTATGCGGTTACATGCTGCTCAACATCGCTGGCGCCATCATCGCAGTCGCTGCCAGCGTAGGACTCATCGGAGCCGCGTGGGATGCCACGCGCCAACCAACTCAAGCTTGACCATGCGGTCGAGCGAGGCCATTTCCGGCGACGGGAATGGCCTTCTTCTTTACAACCAATCAATAGGTTTTTTGTTGTGCGCGACCAAATACTCATTGGCCTTGCTAAAGGGTTTAGAGCCGAAGAAGCGGTCGGCGGAAAAGGGCGAAGGGTGCGCGCTTTCGAGCACGAGGTGTTTCTCGCGATCGATGTGCGCGCCCTTCGCCTTGGCGTAGTTGCCCCAGAGGATGAACACGAGGTTTTCTTTTTCTTCAGAGAGCTTGCGTATAACGGCGTCGGTGAATTCCTCCCATCCTTTCCCTTGATGCGAGCCTGCAGAACGAGCACGCACGGTGAGTGTCGCGTTTAAGAGGAGCACGCCCTGTTTCGCCCAATGTTCAAGACTTCCGCCCTTCTTCGCCAAGGCTTCGAATGGCAAAGAGCAATCTGCGGAAAGCTCTTTGAAGATATTCTGAAGCGAGGGTGGCAGTGGCACGCCTTCGCTCACGGCAAAGCAAAGACCATTGGCTTGGCGGGGGCCGTGGTACGGGTCTTGGCCAAGGATGACGACTTCCACTTTGTCGAACGGGCAGAGTTCAAAGGCGCGAAAGATATTTTTCGGCGCAGGATAAACGATGGCGTGCTGGTACTCCCCTTTTACGAATTCTCGCAATTGCTTGAAATACTCTTCGCCCCACTCTTCTTTCAGCGCCTCCTTCCACGACGCCTCAATTTTTACGTCAGCCTCCTGCTCGCTCATGGAGAGCAGTTTATACCGCGCCTTCCGTCTTCAAAATATCCTGTTTGCGCGGAGTACCTCCCCTGTTGTAGCCGCCCATGGTGCCGTCACTCCTTACGACACGGTGGCACGGAATACTTTTGTCGTAATTGGTGCGCATGATGGCACCCACGGCACGCGCGGCCTTTGCGTTGCCGGCCTTTGCAGCAACTTGTTTATACGTCATCATCTTCCCTTTCGGGATCTTCCTCACGATATCGCGCACCCTTTCCACAAATGATTGAGAACGTATCTCAATCATAGGCCAAGGGATTGTTGATCAGTTTTTCTCGTCGTTCCGGCGAACGCCATGAGCTTCTTCCCTACCGTCTCGCGATACTGGCAGTAATCGCATTCGGGATCGGTCTCGGGCAAGGCATCACTATCGAGGCACTTTTTTATGCTGGTCAGGGATTTTTCGATCCACGAGTCATCTCCCTTGTAGGGCACGAGCGTTACTTCGAATTCAAGGACGCCGTCGAAGGCCTTCTTGTCTTTTCCGGCATTCGCGTACACGAAATATCCCATGTCGGAGACCTTGAAACCATTTTGCCGCAGGAGCCACTGATATATCTCCATCTGCCGCTTGTAGCCCTCGTGCCACGCCTTGTCGAGCGATTCTATTTTTTCGTCCTTACTCGTTGACTTGTAGTCGACGACGATGAGCCCGCCCTTCGGGTCCACCCAAATGTCGTCGACTGCGCCGGAAACCACAAAACCGGTGGGCTTGTGCATCGTCTCCACGCCCTTGAAGACCTCGCGCCACGTATTGAGGTCCTTGTGTGCGAATGGCACGGCGTCGACCCCGTATTGCTTCATGAGGGGATGCGCGGTCCCGCTCGCCCGATGGATATCGAATTCCTTTTTGAGGAGCGCATCGACGGCGCTATTGAGAGCGAAGGGAAAGCCGGGCGGCCGCGCCGTGCCGAGTTTGTTGTCTACATAAAAGCAGCGCGGACACTCCAAAAAGAGCGCGATCTTCGAGCGGGAAAGGCGGAATTTTCCTCCACCGTAATTCCAATTCGGGTTGCGATCTGGTTTGTAGTATTCGGACATTGGTCCGAGTATACCACTATCGAGAATCGCCCTTCACTTCTTCGAACCAGTGCTTGAAGCGATCCTCCACGAACCACATGCCGGTGAACATGAGTAGGGTGAGGAAGGTCGCGAAGATGGCGATGAGGTAGAGGCCAAAACCCACGGCCATGCCGATGCCGGCGACGATCCAGAGGCCTGCGGCGGTCGTAACGCCATGCAGGCTGTCGCCGCGAAAGATGATGAGGCCGCCTCCCAAAAAGCCGATACCCATGATGATGGCTGCGGCGACGCGGAGCGGATCGAAGGAAAGGACCCCAAGGTACGCGACGTCCACGTAATTCCCCGTGACGATGAAAAGGCACGCGCCCATAGCGACGAGACCGAAAGTGCGCGTGCCTGCCGCTTGCCTCGCGAAGACGGCACGCTCGGTGCCGATGATGCCGCCGAGGAGCATCGCGAGGAAGAGTTTCAGAATGGCGATGAAGCTGGGATCAAAAAATTCTGACGGTGTGGGCATGTCAATAGTATAAACTACACGCCGCACAAACGGCGCGCTTCGTCGAGCACTTGTGGAATACGTGAAGGCTTTACGCCGTACTCGCCGAGGAGATGCGGCGCGGAGACGCTCTTACAGAGGACGATTTTGTTGTCGAGGAGGCGATGCTTCTCGCCTTCCGAAAGCGTGGTGAGGCACGTGAGCGGATGCACGCGCGCTTCGTCTATCATCGTCATGAGATTTTTCGCGCGCGGATAATCCCACCCGAGGAGGGTGAGATTAGCGCAGTGCGCGTAGCGTATAGCATTCCTGGTGAAGGTGGTATTGGTCACGAGCCAGCCTTCGTCGACGCGTGAGGATGCATCCGGAGTGTTCCGCAGGTCATCGTAGCGCGCCTTCACGTACAATGCGTCTTTGATATCAGTCTTTCCTCCCGGCTCATTGTGGAATTTCGCCTCGATGCCAACGCGCCTCCCCTCTTTTTCGGCAAGGATATCCACCTCATGCGGCGCGCAACGGCCTGTGAGGGCGACCCCCGTGCGCGCGCTCCAGCCGTGCGCGCGCAACACTTCCGCGAGGAATTGCTCGAAGGGAAAGCCCGATGGCCCGAGCGCGAAGAGCGCGCGCTTGATGGAGTAGCGCGCCGCAACAGGTTGTTCTTCCTCCCTCCGGAGCATCTCGAACGCACGCTGGTAGATCTCCTCAGTCGTCATGCCGTCTCTCAACTCTTGGAGGACACGGCTCACGACACGGTCGCGCATGGGAGCCGACGCACCCGCGCGCTCGAGTGATTGCAAAAGCTTCGGCGGCTCGAATGGTTCTTGCTCTCCGTCTGCTTTTGTTATCAAAACGCCGCTTGGCATCACGAAATTGTACCACCCCCGAGACAACGATCGCCCGTATAGAGAACGAGTGATTGCCCCGGTGCAGCGATATGCGGCTCTGCAAAAATGATGCGAGTTTTTCCATTCTCCTTTTCTACACGCACTAGCACTACCCTCTCTCGGTAGCGCGTCTGCGCCTCGGCTTCAAGCGGAAACGACGACGGTTCGTTGATCCAATGCAGATGCATGAGCACGATCTCCTTTTTGTCGGCGTCGAGTTTATTCGGAGAGACGGTTATCGTATTTGCCTTTACATCTATAGACACAACATAATGTGGGCCCACCTCGACCCCCTCTTCTCGCTTCCCAAGAGCAAATCCGTGGCGTTGTCCCACGGTGTAGAGTGCCGCTCCCCGGTGCTCTCCTACCGTCCTTCCCTTCATATCGAGCACGGCCCCCGGTTGGAGTGAGATGAATCGCGCTAAAAATTCTTCCATGGACACATCTCCCAAAAAACAAATACCCTGACTGTCCGGCTTTTGCGCATTCGGGAGTTTGAATTTCTCTGCAAGAGAGCGGACCTGTGACTTCGCGAGCTCACCCACGGGGAAGAGCGTGCGAGCAAGGTCGTCCTCGGTCAGTGCATGGAGAAAGTAGGATTGGTCCTTGCTGCCATCTGTCCCGCGCAGCAATGTCGGTTTTTCGGCATCTTCACCTATGCGAGCATAGTGGCCGGTCGCCACGTACGCTGCACCTTGTTCGCGTGCCCACTTTGCGAAATGCCCGAACTTTATCGTGCGATTGCAAAGCACATCCGGATTCGGCGTTATTCCTCGCTCGTACTCAGCGACCATCGTGTCCACGACCTCGCGTTTGTACTCGTCGGATAGATCGAGCTCGCGAAACGGTATGCGAAGTGCCGCTGCCGCACGCATCGCATCCAAGCGATCTTCCCGCCAGGTGCACTCTAAAAATTCCGGCTGCCATATCTTGATGAAGCACCCGACCACTTCGTATCCTCGCTCCTGCAAAAGTGCTGCCGAAACGGCGGAATCAACACCGCCCGAGAGTCCCACATACACTACCTTCGACATGGAGGGAGCATACACCTCACTCACTCTCCCCTTCAACTTCCCAGATACTTTCGCTTGTTGGCGAGATGTTCCTCATACGTCTTCGCGTAATGCGTCACGTTGTCGTGGTCGGCGAGATAGTAGAGGTACTTGTGCTCGACAGGCGTCACGGCGGCGAGCAATGAATCGAGCGAAGGACTGCCGATGGCACCCGGAGGCAAACCTTTGTGCACGTAGGTATTGTACGGGTCATCGCTCTTAAGGTCTTTGGTCGTGAGATCGAAACTTCCTTTGCCGAGCGTGTAGAGGAACGCCGCGTCCACTTGCAGCAACATGTCGCGCTTGAGGCGATTCCACAAAACACCCGCGATCTTGCGCCGATCTTCCGAATCTTGCGCTTCGCGCTCCAGGAGCGAGGCCATGACGACTACCTCGCCGAGTGATTTGCCGAACGAAATGATGTCTTCCGCGATGAGCTTGAGGTGTGCGTCGAAATTCTGCCGCATGGTCGAGACGACGAGCTCCTCGGTCGCGTTGGGGAGAAAAAAGTAGGTGTCGGGAAAGAGGTAGCCTTCTTGCGGCTGTGCGATCTCGAGAAAATGTTCCTCGTCGAAACGCTGCAGCTGGGAGCCGAATAATGCTGCCATCTCTTTCGTGGTGGCGCCCTCCGGCACGCGGATGCGCGTGGGCTCCAAACCGTATGCGCCGATAGCGATCGCGCGCGCGACGATGAAGAGATTCTTCGGTTCCTTAAAAAGGTAGTCGCCCGCGTGCACGTCGTCTTGCCTGCCCACGGCGGTGAGGATCGCCTTGAGTGCGAGCGAAGAGCGAATGACGCCCAATGCCCTGAACGATTCGGCAGTTTCCGAAAGCGTTGCGCCGGAGGGGATCGTCACGAGCGTATCGGTAGGGAACGAATCGGGCGGTTGTACCACGCCGATGTAGAGCGTGATGAGGGTCGTACCTCCGAAGATGAGGACGAGTATCGTCCGGCGATTGGTGTGCATGCGCCAGCGCTCCGAAAGGTCCGCGAGCCAGTGGCTCCCGCGATCAAAAAATCGCTCAAGTTTTTTTTGATACGGGTCCATTCGACTGACTTATTTCGGTAAGTTGGGGGGCGGTTGCGCTTTCTTTGCGGGGATTCGTTGCACGCCCGGCGAGGCGATAGCGGTCGGGATGGGATGCCAGAGGGTCGCGATGACCTCGGTGGACATCAAGTTGTCGGGAAGCGTGTAGGGCGCATAGAAGTGCGCGCGCCTTCGGTAGCAATCAAAGAAACGCTCCGCGTGGAGGTTCCAACGCAGATCCCATACATCCTGGTACGGGTAATCGAAAGGCGTGTGCCAGCGGCGCGGGCGCAGCTGGTTCAAGTACTGCGGATTTCCCACCGGCGTCCAGATCCAGCGCATGTTGTTCCACCCTTGCGGTCCGAAATGTTCAGGGCTCGATATCCAAACACCGCGCAGACCGACATGATAGGGGTGCTTGCTCATGTTGCGTTCGATAACGCGTATCTGCTCATTGACGCGATGCATCTGGACACGTGAGAAGCGTTTCCAATCTTCTTCAGGTCCCTTCACTTCCGCTTGCTCTTTACGGATCTTATCAACCTCTGCCATCGCAAGTCCTTTGAAGCGTTGTTCTGTCTCCCAAAACCAACCGCCGGGCTTGCGCCGCACCTCCATGTCCATCGTGATGACTATCTGCAGCCATATTTGCTCGTCGGGCGCGAGTACGCTCATACGCTCGACAATCTGTGCGAGCGGGTCGACCTTGTATTCTTCTTTCGGATCTTTGTCGAGCTCGAACTCGACGTAGGTCTTTATCGGGTAGGCATCGTTGCGCGGCTCGTAGCGATAGTCGGTGGCGTAGACCATTTCTTTCGACGGATCGAACCTGTACTTCGACGCATAATCTTCCACTTCGACGAGCTCGACCTCGGGGTACTGGGCATAGACTGACGATTCGACGACTTTCCGATAATTCTTCCACGTCCAGATATAAAAATGCACATCACCACCGAAGGAAGCAATTTCGAGCGAGAAGATAGGGCGGACCTGCCCGAGCCATTTGCGGTGGAAGTACGTCGTCTCGCCCGAATAGATCCACCACTGTGCAAGTGCCTGCTCCATGCCGCGTGGAGATTTGACGAGCTCACGCGGTATCTTCACCTCCAAGAGGAGCGGTTCGCGCTTCGAGAGGAAGTTGCTCTGTACATACCAGACCCACGCTTTCCATCCTCCGGCGACGGCAGCCGGGAGTATCCAGATAGGCATGGTGCCGACGACCCATGCGAATATGAAGAGCGGGAGATTCGGGATACGGGTAGCGAGAGCACCGAGGAAACCGAGAAAGACGGCCGCGAGGAACGTGCCGCGGGAAATACCAAGGAGGTTGCCGATAGTGCCTTCGATGAACTGCCTGAAATCGAGTGAGAGGATCTCGGAGACGATATTTCGCATCACGTGCGAGCCGACGCCCCACTGCTGCTGCCGTTCCTTCTCTTCTCCTACGCCCGGAATTGCGAACCCCATAGTCACATAGTACGGCAAAAAGCAAAATGAAAAAAGGAAAAATCAGGCCAAAACGTTAATAGCATCGGCCCGCGTGGGACCAAGAGTTATTTTGCGAGAGAATACTTTCCGTCGGGGAGGCGGGTGAAGATAGGATTCTGGAGATTGACGGCGATTGTCGCATCTTTCACGTACCGCTCACGCTTGACGCGCTCCACGATCTCTTCGCGGCTAAGTGCTCCGTCGCGCGAGAGTATCCCTCTAATGACCTCGCGCACCACGCCCGGCGCATACCCCCACTCTTTCAGCGCGTAGAGACCGCGGCCGACGAGAACGAACCGATTGTCTTTGATGAGCTCGTTGTGCGTAGTCGCAGGATGCGTTTCGCGCTTGAAGAGGTTTTCGATGCCCTTGGCGACTTCCGTGAAGTGCATCGGCGAGCCGTGCCGCTTCAGTGTAAGATAGGCGAAATCGCGCGTGTTCTTGATGCGTACGTGCGGCGACTCGACCCTCCCCCACTCCCCCAAAGGATTCTTCCCGACACGTTTTGAAATGGAGAGCCAGCGCAAGAGCACTTCCGGCGGGCGGTTCTTCACGCCCTGTTCCCGCAGGTGTTTTGCGAATAGTTCGACGAATTCTTCTTCCGGCGTCAGCTTGCTCGGTTCGATAGATTCGTAAAGTGCGGCGAGCGCATGCTCTACCGCTTCCGCGAGCTGCTCGTCGACATGCCAGCGCGACTTGAAGTGTGGATTCTCGCGGCGCTCGTTGAAATGATGCCCGACGGTGAGCAGGAAAACGATGTGATTGTGGTCGGATTCGCTCTTGGGCACGTGCGTGAGAATGGTCTCTTCGGCGACGATGCCGCCGAGCGTGTGGAGCGCCCGCTTGAGGTCCTCAAGAGCCGCCGCTTGTGCGGCATAGCTCTCGGACTCCCGAACGACGGAGATGCTGTGGTTCTCGATCTGGCGAATACGTTCGCGCGTGATTCCATACTCCTTGCCGATGGCGTCGAGCGTGCGTCGCTCCCCTTTTGGCGAGAGACCGTAGCGATCGATGAGCACTTTCCGCGATCGTTCAGGCAAGCTTGAGAGGAGCTCTTTTGTAGTCGATTTTGGGGTGAATGAGAGCATAAATAGGGGGGATTTGACTATCTGTCGCAGTGTGGCATACGTTGTACCAAAAGCACCACGCGCGGTCAAGTCGGGGTGGCTGTCCACACGAAAGAAACATCTTTGTCGTTTTTGCGTGAACGTATTCACCATAAGCCCCGTGGTAGGATGCCTTCATGGCAGTGCAGCCGCGTGTACCACCACAGGACATCGAAATGGAGCGTGCCCTCCTCGGAGCCTTGATGCTCAACCAAAATGCGATGTATGAAGTCGCCGATTTGGTCGGCGTGGACTCATTCTATGCGGGGAAACACCGGACTATTTTCGATGCAATGCTTTCTCTCCACAACAAAGGAGAACCTATCGACGTGGTTACACTCTCGAGCAAGTTAAAGGAGCGCAAGCAGCTCGCCGAAGTGGGAGGTGCTGCATATCTCTCCGAGTTGACGAATGCCGCGGCCTCGCCGGGCAGCGCACGACACTATGCCGAGAGTGTTCAAACGAAATCCGTCCTTCGATCCCTCATTGATGCGGCGGCAAAGATCGGAGAGCTTGGGTTTCAGGAGGATCGTGATGTCGCGGAGGTGATAGACGAAGCGCAGCAGGCGGTTTTCGCCGTTTCCGAGGCTCCCATTTTCAGATCTTTCAAACCGATGAAAGGTGAGTTGGCCGAAGCGTGGGAGAGGCTCGAGCATTTGCAGAAGAACGAGTCAACGCTCCGCGGCATCCCGACCGGTTTCGTCCAACTCGACAACCTTCTCGCAGGCATGCAGAAGTCGGACCTCATCCTACTTGCCGCACGACCCAGCATGGGTAAAACGGCGCTCGCTCTGGACATCGCCCGGCAAACGGCGATCAAGCACGGTACCTCGGTCGGCGTCTTCAGTCTTGAGATGAGTTCGCAGCAGCTCGTCGACCGTATGCTTGCGGCCCAGGCGGGTGTCAATTCGTGGCGGCTCCGCACCGGAAAAATAAAAAGCGAGGAAGAGTTCGAGCGTCTGCAGGAAGGCATGGGCGCGCTCTCCGAGGCTCCTATTTATATAGACGACAAAGCTTCTTCGACTGTCCTCCAAATGCGCTCTGTCGCGCGCCGCCTCAAAATGGAAAAAGACCTCGGGCTTGTCATCATCGATTACTTACAGCTCATTACGCCCACCTATACCCACGCGGGTGATTCCATGGTCCAGCAGGTAACGGAGATCTCTCGGGCACTGAAAGCGATGGCGCGCGAATTGGATGTGCCGGTCTTGGCGCTCTCGCAGCTCTCACGGGCGGTGGAGCAGCGTCGCGGCCGCCCTCGCCTTTCGGACCTCCGGGATTCGGGGTCGCTCGAGCAAGACGCGGACGTCGTGATGTTCATCCATCGCGAGGACAAGATGAGCGAGAATACCGATCGCCCGGGTGTTGCCGAGATCTTGATAGAAAAACATCGCAACGGGCCCATCGGAAAGGTCGAGCTTCTCTTCGACGAGGAAAAAACGACGTTCCGCTCCATCGACAAGAGCGATTTCGGGGATTTCACGCCGGAAGCGAAGGTGGAGGAAGAAGAGGCTCCGTTTTGATAGATACGTTATAGTTGTCCGATGACAGATAGCATCGAGCGCCTCACTGCACTCTTTGAGAGATTTCCGGGTATCGGCCCGAGACAGGCTGGGCGTTTTGTGCAGTACCTGCTTCGTATTTCGCCCAGCATGCGTCGCGAACTCATCGAATCGGTCCGCGCGCTTGGAGAGAGTGTGCATCAGTGTCCCACGTGCATGCGATATCACAGCGAGAAAGCGAAAACGTGCTCGCTGTGCTCGGACACGAAACGCGATACGGAGCTGCTCGCAATCGTTGCTTCCGATGCCGACCTTGCGGCCCTCGAGAAAAGCGGCACCTACAAGGGTCGCTACTTTGTGCTCGGCGGCACGCTCTCGCTTGGTATTGAAAAAACGAATGGCCTTCGGATAAAACAATTGCTTGATTCACTCCCCTCGCGTACCAAAGCTGGGTTGCAGGAGATAATCCTCGCCTTTCCCGCTAACCCCGAGGGTGATGCAACGGCCGCTTATGTTCGCGACGAATTAAAAAGCTCATCAATAAAAGTAACCATGCTCGGGCGCGGTCTTTCGACCGGCTCAGAGCTCGAGTACGCCGATCCGGAAACGATCAAGAATGCTCTTGAGAGTCGGCGTTAAGGCAATGCCGTAATGCGGACTTTGGTGAACGGCTGGCGGTGTCCTTTTTTGACGAAATGGCGACTTTTCTGGCGGTAGCGGATGATGGTCACTTTCTTCGCGCGGCCGGCTTCCACGAGCTCAGCGGAGACCTTGGCGCCCTGCACGTACGGTGCACCGACTTTGGTAGCCTTGCCGTCGTCCACAAGAAGCACCTTGTCAAAAGTGACTTTGGTCCCCTTTTCGGTAACCCCGTCCAACTTTTCAATATTCAAAACAGAGTCCTGCGTCACAAGGTATTGCTTCCCGCCCGTCTCGATTATCGCGATTTTCGCCATGGCCGCGGCACTATATCGTTATTATTCTTTGTCCGCAAGTAATGGGCGATCAACAGACTCCAAATTGATACCCACGGACTCTTCTGTGATTTTCAGCACGTCCTTATCTATCCTTTTAAACGCTTTCCCCGACTTCTCAAAATGTCCAACTGCAGCGCTTAAAGATTTCCCTAGACTATTGTGCGCCTCTTGATAAGCGTTGAGATCCTTAGCGAGTTCGGAAACGTTTTTTATAATATCTTTTGCGGCCTCCTGAATCTTTAGTCTCTGGTTCCCAAACAGAATCGTTTTAAGATACGCAAGAAATGTCGTGGGAGACGTAATCATCACATTCTTCTGTTGGTAAGCATACTCTATTAAGTCTCTTGAATTAATTCCGACTCCGACCTCACTGCTCATCAAATCATAATAAATTCCATCCGCTGGAATGAACATGAAGGCAAAAGGCATTGTACCTTCCTCTGGTCGAATGTATTTAGCAGTCTCATCGATGCGTTTCTTTACATCCGCTTTAAAGTCTCTTTTGTATTGTTCTTTTCTAATCTCATCAGTCTCGTCTGTAAGACGTAAGTAATTTTCCAACGGGAATTTCGAATCAATAGGCAACAATCCGTTGGGTGTCCTAACCACAAAATCTACTTTTTCGCCGTCACGAAAAAGGTATTGCGTTTCATATTGCCCAGGCAATACATTCGAAAGTATCAATTCTAGTGAAGATTCTCCCAAGTTTCCTCGCTGTTTTTGATTCTTTAAGACCTTTTCCAGATTGTGAAGTTGTTCAGCGATTGTAAAAACTTGTTTTGTTGACTCTTTAGTCTCTGTAACTCCTTTCGCCACCTCCAAGAGCTGGTGCGAGACCTTATCAGTTATCGTACTCATCAGTCTTTGGGACTGATCAAATTGCGTTTTCATTGACTCGAACATTCTGTTGGTACCCTCACCTAGTTTTCCTTCAAGCGAGCGCGAGAGCTCTTGAAGCTGATTTTGGAGCAATAAAAGGCTCTGCGCATCCTTGGGAGCCCGATTCCTCGTCCAGAGCAAATAGCCAAGGACTGCCAAGACCAGCATGAGAAGCCCGAGGGTAAGCCATTCCATAGGATTGATTTTAGCATGCTATAGTTTTCCCATGCTCACAGCGAAAATCCGTTCCGACATGACGGCCGCGATGAAGGCGAAGGATTCCCTTCGCGTGGATACTCTCCGGGGAGCAATGGCGGCTTTCACGAATGAACTTGTTGCGAAAGGAAAAAAACCGACGGAAGAACTCGCCGACAACGATGCCGTAACTGTTCTCAAACGCTTGGCGAAACAGCGCAAAGAAGCCGCGGAAGTATATGAAAAAGGTGGCCGCGCGGAGCTCTCGCAGAAAGAGTTGAGCGAACTCAAGATAATCGAAGGATACTTACCGCAAACGGCGAGTCGCGAAGAGATTGAGAAAGTGGCTCGCGCCAAAAAAGAATCACTGGGTGTCGCCGACGCTGCCGGCGCAGGCAAGCTCATGGGAGCCGTGATGAAAGAATTCGCTGGCCGCGCAGATGGCAACGACGTGAAGAAAGTTGTGCAAAGCCTGTTTTCATCTTAGAGTACCCCACAGTAGAACCGCGTTTCTTTTGACAAAGCCGCAGGAGTCGTGACATGGCGGATATCAACGCGTTGGCGCTCAGTGCGCAACGCAAGCTCGACAATGGCGATGCCATTTTCGAGGCGGATGCAGTTCGTAAGGCCATCAATGGCGTCGGTATCTTCGACGAAAAGGATGTGTTTCGATTGATGAAATCGGTCGGTACAGCGTTTGCCCGTAACAAGCACGTTGCCCAGCGCGCGATCAAGAGGAGGGCGCAGTGACCAGCAAGCCGGTGTTGCAGGAAAAAGACGTTAAGAAGCGGCCTGCTGCCGAGGTCGAACTTGACGAAGCCCTCGAATACGCAACACACGATAGACCCGAAACGCGCTACAAGAAGGGTAACAAGAAGGGTCAAATCAAACGCAAGGCGTATGTAGGTCAGAAACTAGAGCGTGACCTTCTGCGCATCATCGCCAACACGGCGCTAGAGCGTTGGGCCGAAGAACCGACCACCAAACTTGTCTTGATCGCAGCGAACGCCGCGCGAAAGGCCATTCCGATGTACCAGGGGCGGAACACGCGTGAGACGGAGCAGCGATATGAGGGTTACAAGTGCGCCACTATGAAGGTCATGAGCATCCGGCGCATTTGGCAAATGAAAATGGACGCAGCAAGGAAAGCTCGAGGAGGAACTGTTCCCGAGCGTCCGAAGCAAGCTGACTACCCCCTTGAAGAAGGGAAGAAGCATAAAGGTCAGTACCGGATGTTCTCGTAAAGGAAACAACCAAGGCCTACGGGCCCAAGGATCGGCATAGTCTCCTCTGACTTTGCCGGTCCGTTTTTTTGTATAGAGTTTACAAGGCTTCATCACCCGCTCATCTCACTAGTATGTGGCAATACTCGTCCGTTGCGCAATAAGGGCAGAGATACCCGATGCGACAGCCGCAATAAGGAGAGCGGCGGCAAACACGATAGCGATGTCAAATGCAAATGAGAGGGAGAAGACCAATACACAGAGCATGATGCGGCCAGCGGCAAGTGCGATTTCTTTCAAGACCGTATACTCATCGATGAATGCGCCGCGATCGCTCGCATGTTCGAAGGTGAATGGGTCGGCAAGCACTCCCCGCTCGGGCAGTGTCGTGTATGAGTACACGTCCGCGATGACGATGCCGACAGGAGTGCCCGCCGCAAGACGAGCGACCCATCCGGAGGCTACGAGGAGCGTATGCACGGTGGCGGAAGAGCCGAGATTGAACGAAGTATGGAGGTATCGGTAGAGACGTCGCAAAAGAAGTATCGCGAGAAGCGTTATGCTGAAAACGAGCCCCAGCGTAAAGTACGACCATTCGACGATGAGAAAGATGGCGAGCGGCCACACGAGAAAAAGCGCCGCGCCTTGTATGCCCTCCAAAAACGATTCGAGAACGAGGCCATGATTCTTACGACGCCATAGCTGCTTGAAGGTATACGCGTATGACCACGAGAAGCGTTCTCGTATGTTTGGCAAGAAGAGCGCGAACACCACGGAGAGCATGATGAGCACTGCGGCACCAAAGAGAAGCCGTACGGGGCCAAATTGCATCGAAACGGCCGTAAGGCCGGCAAAAAGGGGCATGAGAGCTATGAGCACTTCGAGGTACGCTCGCATGTGCTGATGCGGCTGGAGCGCGGTACTCGCGAGTTTGTACGGCACCCAGTAGAGCGCCCGGTAAAAGCCGATGAGGACTGCAAATACGACGATACCCCAGAACGGCGGGTCATTGAATTGCCCGCTCAAAGATGCACCGAGCAAGATGAATGCGGAGGAAGCGGCGAGTGTTCCCCACACGAGTGACTGCCGAATGCCGCGCGAGAGATGTGCGGCGGCAATCGGCGTCATGACGAGCGTAATGAATTGCGCGGAGGCATAGAGGAGCGCGGAGGCGGCAAGAGCGCGCGCCATGTCGCCCGAAAGAAGGTAGAAATATTCAAAAACGAAAACCCATGCGAACGCGTGCGCGATCGCAAGCCCGATGCGCAAAAGAAGCCGATGGGCGTGCAGCGCAGATTCTCTCACACGCCAGAGGTGTTCGAAGAAGTGTTGAAGCGCGGATAGAGTGCAAGAAGGGGTGCAAGTACGACGAGCGCGTACCCGATCCACACATTCCAATCCGCATACAGTTGCCACCCAGCGACCGGCACCGACATGATGGCGTCTAAGACGCCCATAAGGACCCCCCACGCAAGCGAGTACGGAAGGACATCGGCCCACGCGTGCGCTTTAAGTGAACGGCCGGCAATGACGCCTGTCGCGAGAAGCACGAGAAGTCCCAGAGAGCGGGGCAGAAATCCTCCGACAAAGCCGTATGTCACGAAGGCCGACCACACGAGGAACATGACCGCATAGATCACGATTCCCCAACCCAAAAGCGGACCGACTCGTAAGCGCATTACATCCATTATGACGGATAGACGCAGCTATCTTCTCCCACTGTGTGGATAGCGACTGATGCCAAAAGGCGACGGCCCCACCAAAGGCGGGGCCGTCGCGAATCAACTCAACTTACGAACGGATTACCATCTACCACCGCCGCCCCTGCCGCCTCCGTTACCGCCTCCGCGAAAATCGCGGCGCGGCTCCATCGGACGAGCTTCGTTCACGGTCAACGTTCTACCGTCGAAGTCTTTGCCATTCCACAAGTCGATCGCCTTCATAGCGTCGTCATCGGCGGCAAACTCGACAAAACCGAATCCCTTCGAGCGGCCGCTCATCTTGTCCATGATGATGACGGCACTCGAAACGGCTCCGGCCTGTGCGAACGCATCGCGGAGCTGATCTTCGGTAGTGCTGTAGGGCAGCCCACCGACGTATAGCTTCTTAGCCATGCTTTGTCTTTTTTGTGATTGTTCCTCTAAAGATGTAAACCAACCTTTCCCTGCCCCTGACGGTTCCGCCCCAAAGCATGGAATCCTTACATTCGCGCACATCATATAGGCGTAGATGTAGGAGTCAAGGGGTGGATGTGCGTAGCCGGGATACGCTATACTGCAATGTACTAATTCTTATATGGCCGAGAAAAACGGATCGCCTTTCGTCAACGTTGCTCTTGAATTCGTGCGCGTGACGGAAGTGGGCGCCATTGCGGCAGCGCGGTGGATCGGGAGGGGCGACGGCAAGGCGGCTGATCAGGCGGCGGTAGACGCAATGCGTGAGTATTTCAACATGATAGATTTCCGCGGTGAGATCGTCATCGGCGAAGGAGCGAAAGACGAGGCAGCCGAGCTCTACATCGGTGAAAAGCTCGGTAAAGGTACGGGACCCTCTTTCGATATCGCGATAGATCCTCTTGAGTGCACCGATTCGGTCGCCTACGGTCGCTCAAACGCGCTTTCGGTGATCGCGACAGGTCCGGAAGACTCTCTCTACAGGGCGGCGGATTCGTACATGGAAAAAATAGCGGTCGGACCGGATGCGATGTCGGTCATCGATATCGATTCGACACCGTCAGAGAACGTGCGGAAGGTCGCGGCGGCGCTTGGCAAGGATGTACCTGAAGTTACCGTCGCTATTCTCGAGCGGCCGCGGCACGACGACCTCATTGCGGAAGTACGCGCCACCGGTGCGCGCGTTCAGCTCTTCACCGACGGCGATATCGCGATGGCCATCGCGACGTGCAAGGGCAGTTCCGCCGTCGACATCCTCATGGGTGTTGGCGGGAGCGCCGAAGCTGTCATTAGCGCCGCGGCACTTCGCTGCCTTGGCGGCGAGATCATCTGCCGTTGGAAGCCCAAAGATGAGAAACATGTGGAGCGTCTCCGCAAAGCAGGGATCACCGACTTCTCTACAGTGTTCCGCTCCCATGATCTTGCGCGAGGCAAGGACTTGAGCTTCACGGCAACGGGAGTAATGACCGGACCTTTGGTGAAGGGTGTTACGGTCGGTGCGTCGTATACCAATACACACTCCGTCGTGATGACCTCGAACCCCAGGACGATACGGTATATTGATACGCGACACATTACTATGTAATTTTTTAGATACCATGAACATCGACACACTCAAATCAACGGCGGAAGCAATGGTTGCCCCGGGCAAGGGCATCATCGCGGCGGATGAGAGTGCGGGCACCTGCCAAAAACGATTCGACGCGGTGGGAGTGGAGTGCACGGAGGAGACGCGTCGTGCGTACCGGACGATGATGTTCGAAACTCCCAGCCTCGAACAGTACATCTGTGGCGTTATCCTCTACGACGAAACCATCCGCCAAAAAGGTACTGGCGGCGTCCCCGTTCCGGAGATCCTTTCGAAAAAAGGTATTTTGCCGGGCATCAAGGTGGATGCGGGAGCAAAAGACCTCGCACTTCACCCGAATGAGAAAGTGACGGAGGGGCTTGATGGCCTGCGCGAGCGGCTCGCCGAGTACAGAACGATGGGCGCAAAATTCGCGAAATGGCGGGCGGTGATAACCATTGGCGACGGAATCCCTAGCGAGGCGTGTATCTTCGCCAACGCTCACGCACTCGCCCGCTATGCCGCCGCTTGCCAGGAAGCCGACATCGTCCCGATTGTAGAGCCGGAAGTGCTCATTGACGGCGAGCACACGATAGAGCAATGCTTCGAGGTTACCGAGGAGACGCTCGAGGAGGTCTTTGAGGAACTAGATCATCAAAAAGTCGCGCCCGAAGGAACGATCCTCAAAGCGAGTATGGTGCTCGCGGGCAAAAAGGCGGCAAAGCAATCGTCGGTGGAGGAAGTTGCTGACCAGACGCTTCGTGTGCTTCAAGCAACAGTCCCCAAGAATCTCGCCGGCATCGTCTTTCTCTCCGGCGGCCAAGGTGATGAACAGGCGACCGCGCATCTCAACGCGATGAACAAACTCGGCAAACTCCCATGGCCGCTCTCCTTCTCCTACTCTCGCGCTATCCAGAATCCGGTCCTGAAAAGATGGGCGAATCCGCCAGCTGGCGGACCAGCGAATACAAAAGCCGCGCAAGACACCCTCCTCTTTCGCGCCAAGATGAATTCCCTCGCCGCACAAGGAAAATACTCCGATGAGATGGAAAAAGAACGTCCGTACTAAGCTTACACAACGCCGAATTTCTTGCCGACCGCTGTGAATTTTTCGACGGCTTTTTCGATATCTGCCTTCGTGTGCGCGGCGGAGATTTGCACGCGGATGCGGGCTTTGCCTTTGGGTACGACCGGATAGGCGAAGCCGATGACGTAAATACCCTCGTCGAAAAGCGCCTTTGCCATATCCACGGCCTTCTTCTCGTCACCGAGCATGATGGGAGTGATAGGATGCTGCGCATCGGAAACTGTAAATCCGTTCTTTTTCATGAGCTCGCGGAAAAGTTTCGTATTCTCCCAGAGCCGCTTGCGGTATTCCGGATGCGATCTCAAATAATCGATGAGCCACAGCGAAGCGCCGGTGACGGCTGTATCGAGCGAGTTGGAGAAAAGATAGGTACGCGAGCGATTACGAAGATACTCGGCGGCCTCTTTGTGTGTCGCCGTAAATGCGCCGCCCGCGCCGCCGAGCGCTTTGCCAAAGGTCCCTGTAACGAAATCCACGCGTCCAACGACACCACAATGTTCCGGTGTCCCTCCGCCCGTTTTACCCATAACCCCGTTGGCATGTGCATCGTCCACCATGACAAGCGCATCGTATTTGTCAGCCAGATCGCAAATTTCTTTCAGAGGCGCAATATCACCGTCCATGCTGAAAACGCCGTCAGTCGCAATGACTCGCAATCGTTTCCCCTGCGTCGCCTTCAATTTATCTTCGAGATCAGCCATGTCCATGTGCTTGTACACATGTCGTTCCGACTTCGTGAGCCGCACCGCGTCGATGATAGACGCGTGGTTGAGCTCGTCGCTGATGATGGCATCTTGCTCGCCAAAAAAGGTTTGAAAGAGGCCGACGTTGGCCATGAAGCACGATGAGTAAAGTACCGCATCTTCAGTGCCGATGAGTTGCGCGACTGCACGTTCGAGCTCCTTGTGTATCGTCTGCGTGCCGCAGATAAATCTCACGGAAGCGAGGCCGTATCCCCATTTCTTTACCGCCTCTTCCGAGGCTTTCTCCATCAGCTGCGTTCCAGAGAATCCGAGGTAATTGTTCGCACAAAAATTGAGGACCTTCTTGCCCTTCACCGTTATTTCCCGCCCCTGCGGCGACTTCAGGACTCGCTCTTCTTTGTATGTCCCATTTTCCCGTGCCGCTTCGAGTTCAGCTTCGAGAATGGGCTTGAGAGACTTGTACATGGTTCATCCACTGATCTTAAAAGCGATCTTCGGGTGCTTGTCCATCGCCTCTTCGAACGACTCTGGTGTAAATTTCTGGAAGTCGAGAACGGTATCTTTGCCCTGCTTCAAGATAATATTCCATATGGCATCTTGGATACCGTTCGTTTTGTCGGAAAGCATTCGCTGTGCTATTTGCCATGTCTTGAATATCTGTCGGCCGATGATGCCGTGGATTGTGAGGCCGCGTACGACCACCATACGTGAGAAGTTGGGAATGGTCACATCACCGTCTTTGATGCCAAAGGCGATCACATGGCCGCCTCGGCGCGTACTCTGTATGCAGTTGTTGAGAGAAGCGGAAGCACCCGCCATTTCCATCGCTACGTCCACGCCTTTCCCGTAGGTCAATTCCATGATGCGCTCGACGACTTCCTCGTCGTGTTCATACTCCTTCCGCTTGGCACTCTTCTTGATGAGGACCGTCTCGTGTGCGCCGAGCTCCTTCGCCATCGCAAGGTTGGCGGGATTCACGTCGACGGCGATTATCTTCGCAGCGCCGAAGCGTCGCAAGAGAAGGATGGAGAACATGCCGATAGCGCCGCTCCCGAACACCGCGACACGCTGTCCCCGGAAGTCCACCACGGTCGTCGCGTGTACCGCATTGCCGAAAGGATCATAGATCGCGGCAACCTCCGGCCGCACACGGCGCTCGTCGACAGCCCAGAGATTTTTTGCCGGAATTTTCACATACTCGGCGAAAATACCATCGGTCGAGATGCCGAGTATCTGCTCATTCATGCACACATGCTCTTCGCCGATGCGACATTGGAAACAGCGCCCGCAGGTAACGTGTGAGTCGCCGGATACGAGACTTCCCTTTTCTATCTTTACCGGATTCTTTTCGTCCGGATCGTGATACAGCCGAGGAACCATCGAGCCCACCTCCACCACTTCGCCGACGAACTCGTGCCCCGTGATACGGAGTGTCTTTTTCTCGCGCTTGAGTGAATCGTGCACCATGTCCCTGAAAGCGCTCCGGTACCACAATCCCCGGTCAGAACCGCACACGCCCGCGAAACGCACTTTGAGGATGACTGCCAACGCGTCATCGGGATTCTTTTTTTCGTCCAGAACAGGCATTGGCACTTCGCGCATCACGAAGCCTCGGCTTTTCTCCCAGCCATTTTTCTCGATATCGAGTGTGAGCGCCTTGACCATTTTTTGGGCCATATAGCGCCTAGCTTAGCATTCTATGCCGTATTGAAAAAGCGAACCAAATCCTCCACTTAAAGAGTCGAGGCAAGACACTCTACTCGCTAAGAAATACCCCCGCACCTTCTCGCGCCTTCTGAGAAAGCTGAATTGCCGCGTCGTCGCCCTTTTTTGCGGCGGCGACGTCCTTGTGATCTATTTGGATAGAGGAGACGGTGTCCTCGAATTCATCTTTTCCTCTCTTCACCTTTATCCGCGCACCTTTCGATAGCTTTGCTGTGAGCTTCACGACCGCGACGCCGATCTTGTCGTACCAGTGCGTGACAGTCCCAACCTGTTTTTCAGCCATAGGCTAGATATTTGGAACATGCTGATAAGCGACCCCTGCCTGCCGGCAAGTTTATCAGCATCATACCACAAGCGATTATTGCTATGGCGAAAGCCGGTTTCGTGCCCATCCCTCATTCTTTTTTTCGTACAGAATCCTATCGTGTAAACGATTCACGCCACCTTGCCAGAACTCAAACTCTGTCGGCATAAGGCGGTACCCACCCCAGTGCGGCGGCAAAGGAATATCCTTGCCTTCATACCGTTTGCGCAATTCATCCATCTTTTTCTCTAGCTCTTTACGAGAGCCGATGATGGAGCTTTGCTTCGACGCCCATGCGCCAATGCGGCTTCCATGCGGACGACTCTTGAAATACTCCTCTGATTCCTCTTTCGACACCTTCGAAACCATTCCCGAGATCCGTATCTGCCGTTCGCTTTCAGGCCAATGAAAAAGCAACGTTGCTCGCGGGTTTTCTTCCAGCTCCCTTGCCTTTCTGCTCTCGTAGTTCGTGAAAAAGACTAATCCCCTGTCGTCAAATCCCTTCAGGAGCACGATACGCGCTGATGGCACCGACTCTTTCGATGCAGTCGAGAGTATCATTGCGTTGGGGATCGGCGTACCCGACGCTTCGGCATCTGTGAACCATTGCTCGAATTGCTTCATCGGGTCGCCGATCGCGGATGTAGTCTCTTCGGGTGCTAATCCCGCCCTATATGCTCGCACGGCAGCGGCAAATCCGATTTTCAATGCGTCCGCCGTCAACTCATGCCCGATGGATGCTTCTGCAAGAAATGGAATACTGGAAACGATGGGCGGGAGATTCTTGAGATTGAGATCGTGGCCGATGTTAACAGCAAGCCCTTGTGCATGAGCCTCCTCAGCAGTTTTTACGCACATCTCAAGGAGTGGCGAGTGTTTGCCCGTACGGAACGCTTCTGCGTAACCACCAGTGTATATCTCAATGCCATCAGCCCCTGTTTCTTTGACCCGGGCCATGACGGTCGGCCCAGGATCAACAAAGAGGATGATTCTGCTACCCAGCGCCTTTAGTTTTGGGATGACGCTCTTCACGAGCTTCATCTGCTTTGCATCAAGCTTCCACCCCTCGTCGGAGGTAAATGCGTCAGACGCGTCAGGAACGAGCGTGCATTGTTCTGGCTTTACCTCACGGACGATTTCAAGGAACCGTTCGTCGGGATATCCTTCGATATTAAATTCAAGCTTCGGGCGATACGGCGCCATGAGTTTGGCGATCGCAGGTACGTCAGTGCGCCGTACGTGCCGCTCATCCTGCCTCGGGTGGAGCGTGATGCCCGCGGCACCGGCGCTGATGGCGATCTTTGCAAATTCGAGCACATCCGGCACCCCTGTGTGCCGTGAATTCCGAAGGAGTGCGATCTTATTGAGATTGACGCTCAAGCGTGCCATGTGGACCAGAGAGGAATCGAACCCCCGACCTTCTCATTGCAAATGAGACGTTCTACCACTGAACTACTGGCCCCCTCACCTGAAAAGCTCTAGATGCTACCGCTGATCCGTTTTTTCAACTCTTGGTAGCTTCTTGAGTAACGTTTCAGATTTTTCTCCCTAAACAACGCGTCAGCTCGTGATTTGTATGCTTCGTAATAAACGAGCTGAAAAGGTGTTCTCGATTTCGTCGCTTTGCTCAAACCTCCGTTGTGCTCCGCGAAACGCCTTTTCAAATCGCTTGTATATCCTATGTATAGCAAACCATCCTTTTCACTCTGGAGAAGATACACGTAGTGCATACAAATCACAAGAGCTTTTCTGGTGACGGGGGCTGGCCCCAAAATTACCTTCTCGCAAGCGCGATCACGTGCTCGAGAAACTCCTGAAGCGAAGAACCGACCGCTTCGAGCATATGCGGAAATGCCGCATCTTTGTGAAGCATTGGTGAAGCGTTCATTT
>Ga0155143_107_pt3 | contig 31131 bp, 33 predicted proteins | sample RifCSPhighO2_01_FD_106111 | JGI IMG/M metagenome (GOLD analysis project Ga0155143, IMG submission 106111) | Candidatus Kaiserbacteria bacterium RIFCSPHIGHO2_01_FULL_55_17
GCTTGTCGTCAACGGCGACCTCAAACTTGCGCTCCCGCACATGCTCAACGTGTCGATCCCGAATATCAATAGCGAGTATATAACGCTCGCACTCGATCATGCCGACATCGCCGTATCTACAAAAAGCGCGTGCCGTGAAGGGGAAGAAAAATATTCTCATGTCGTTCTCGCACTGGGAGACGCGAAGAGCGCTGTGTCCTCCATGAATCTGGCGAAGGAGGAGCGGGCGAGTAACACTATCCGTTTCTCGCTCGGTCGCGATACGTGCACCGGTGACATTGCCCGGGTGGTCGAGATACTCTCGTCGCTCGTCGGAAGTACGGCCGAATTGCGTGGTTTTTGAAACTTGGTACACTGCGGACCATGGACATGGAAGAACTCTCCAAATCCCAGATAGTCCTCCTGACCCTCCTCGTGAGTTTCGTGACTTCCATCGCGACGGGAATCGTCACCGTTTCCCTCATGGATCAGGCGCCGCCGGCGATCGCGCAGACGGTGAACCGCATCATCGAGCGTACCGTCGAAAAGGTGGTATCCACCGGGCAGGCCGCCGCGGTCGTCACGACAGAGAAGACCATCGTAGTAAAGGAGTCGGATCTGATAGCAAAAGCGGTGGAGACAATGAGACCGAGCATGGTGCACATTTACGCGAGCTCTTCCGAACCTGTTTTTCTCGGGCTCGGCATCGTACTGGATGCTTCGGGCAGCATTGTGAGTGACGCTGTTGCGATAGGGGAAACGAAGAACATCGTACTCATGTTTTCTAATGGTAGTCACGTTGGTGCGTCTGTCATCTCGCGCGATACCGAGAGCGGTTTTGTTATGCTTCAGTCTGCGACGACGACTGCGGATGGAAAAGCGATCCAGTTTACTCCCGCAACACTTGCGGTCGGTAAACCAACGCTCGGGCAGACCATCGTTGTTCTCTCGGGGAAAACCATCGCACGCATAGAGGATGGTCTCGTTACGGCGCTTGTGCCCCGAGGAGACGGCAAGGAATCAGTCGTCGACACCAATGTTTCCGGGGACTTCGTGATGAGCGGCAGCCCCCTCATAACTACAGAAGGGGGCCTCATCGGTGTAAGCACGTCCGTCTCACGCGCGTCTTCACCCGGAGCGTTCATGCCATCGGCTGTTCTCGTCGAGGCGCAACCCGATCCCTCGCCTACGACGAAGAAAACCGGAGCGGGAGAATAGCCATTTGAATTTTTTGGGTCGGTGCGGTATATTCTATTGAGAGCCCGACGTGAAGTCGCGTGATTTCCGCGTTCGGGATGAAAACGCTATGACACCATTTCACAATTACACCACAAAAGCCAAAGAAGCTATTCACCGCGCGCACCAGCTCGCGGTCGAGCGTGGGCACAATCAGGTCTCGACGCTCCATCTCCTTGCAGCCCTCCTCATACAGGAAGAGTCTATGGTCGTGCCGATGCTCGAGCAGGTGGAAATTGACGTCGCCCACCTTTCGGATTCCGTTCTGGAGCTCATCGAGGGCTCATCCAGCAATACTGCCGTCTCTCCTTCGTTCCAACTGTACTTGACGCCGGAATTGGTCCGCGTGTTCGAAGCGGCACCTCGTATCGCCGCGTCGTTCAACGATCAGTTCGTCTCACCCGAGCACCTCCTCCTCGGTCTTATCGAGCACCCAGGGCCTGCTTCCGACGTGTTGGCACGTTTTCGCATCGACCGTGCCGCTCTCGCGCGCGTTCTTACAGATATCAAAGAAGGGAAGATCCGCGACGCCGAGGAACCAAAAAAGCCTCGCGCACTCTCGCGTTTCGCGCGCTCGCTCACTGATCGCGCCCGCGAGAACAAGCTCGATCCGGTGATCGGGCGGGATACCGAGATCACACGAGTGACACAGATACTCTCCCGACGCACGAAGAACAACCCGATCCTGATCGGCGAAGCGGGTGTGGGCAAAACGGCAGTCGCCGAAGGGCTCGCGCAGCGAATCGCCTCGGGCGACGTGCCGGAGAGCTTGCGCGGCAAGGAGATCGTGCAACTCGACCTCGGGCTTTTGATCGCTGGCACGAAATACCGCGGCGAGTTCGAGGAGCGCTTGAAAGCCGTCATGCGCGAAGTCGAGCGCTCGGAAGGGAAGATCATTCTTTTCGTGGACGAGATCCACACACTGGTGGGGGCGGGTGCTGCCGAAGGTTCGATGGACGCTTCCAACATGTTAAAACCTGCACTTGCACGCGGCGAGATCCGCGTCATCGGCGCGACGACCCTGAAAGAATATCAGCGGCACATCGAACACGACCCCGCGCTCACGCGCCGCTTCCAGCCGGTCTACGTGAACGAGCCGACGGTGGATGATGCCGTTGCCATTCTGCGCGGCCTCAAAGAGCGCTATGAGCTCTACCACGGTGTGCGCATCACCGATGATGCGATCCTGGCCGCGGTGCAGCTTTCTACGCGCTATATCACCGAGCGTTTTTTGCCCGACAAGGCGATCGACCTCATCGACGAAGCATCATCGGCGCTCCGGCTCTCGCTTGAGAGCAAACCACCGGTCTTGGAAGAAGCGCACCGCACCATCATGCGGCTCGAGATCGAGCGTGAGGCTCTGAAGAAGGAAGCCGAAGAGGATGGCAAGGCGCGTTCTCGCACAAAAGCGATCGAGAAGGAGATCGCGGATCTGCGCGACTCGACGAAAGAGCTCGAGCTCAAGTGGAAGAACGAGAAAGAAACGCTCACCGAGATCAAGCGTCTGAAAGCCGAACTCGAAAAGGCGCGCATCGAGGCGGAGGCATCGGAGAGCGCATCGGATCTCACGAAAACGGCAGAGATCCGCTACGGAAGGATCCCCGCGCTCGACCGAGAGCTCGACACAGCGTCGAAACGCCTCAAGAAATTGCAGCAGACACGACGGGTCCTCAAGGAGGAGATCACCGAGGAGGATATTGCCCGCGTCGTTTCTCGTTGGACAGGCGTGCCGGTGTCACGCATGCTCGAAGAGGAAGCGGAGAAACTCTCACGTATGGAAGAGGAGCTCAAGAAGCGCATCGTCGGGCAGGGCGAAGCCGTGCAGAAAATTTCCGACGCGATCAAGAGAAGTCGCGCGGGCATCTCCGACCCCAACCGTCCGGTCGGCTCGTTCATTTTCCTCGGGCCAACCGGCGTAGGAAAGACCGAACTCACGAGAGCGCTCGCGGAATTCATGTTCAACAGCGAGAAGGCATTGATCCGGGTGGATATGTCTGAGTACATGGAGAAACACTCGGTCTCAAAAATGATCGGCTCGCCTCCGGGATACGTAGGATACGACGAGGGAGGAGGGCTCACCGAGCTTGTGCGACACAGGCCTTACTCGGTCATTCTCTTCGACGAGATAGAAAAAGCACACCCGGAGGTTTTCAATATTCTCCTGCAAGTCTTGGACAACGGCCGCCTCACGGATGCAAAGGGGCGCGCGGTCAACTTTAAGAACTGTGTCATCATCATGACCTCGAACATCGGCGCGGAGCACATCGACAAAATGTCCAGTCTCGGCTTCGGGAGTGGTGCTACTGCCACACAGGACGAACGGTATGAACTCGCGAAGCAAAAGGTCACGGATGCGTTGAAAGAGTACTTCCGCCCCGAATTTCTCAATCGTCTCGACGAGATCGTACTCTTCAATATCCTCTCCGAGGAGGCGGTGCTCGACATCGTGCGCATGCAGGTGGACATCGTTGCGAAGCGTTTGGAGGAAAAACACATTGCACTCAATCTCTCTTCCGCAGCCCTTTCACATCTCGCGAAAGAAGGCTACAACCCGCAGTACGGTGCACGACCCTTGAAGCGTCTTATCCAAACGAAGATATTGACGCCAATCGCCAACATGATGGTCGCGCGCGGTATCCTCGAAGGTGGTTCGGTCGCAGTGGATCTCGAAGGTGGTGAATTCAAATTCGACGTACGCAAAGGCCCGGAGAGGAGTCGCAGCGCTCGCGCTCGCGCCAAAGTTACTGCCTGATTCCTGGTGCGCCGGGAGGGATTCTCCCGCGCCTCTTGCTTTGCCGTCGCAAAGCTCGGGCTGGGCACCGCCTCGCGGTTCGGCCTGTTGGCCTCACATTGCTCCGGCGTTCGAATCTCTCACGCGAGCGAAGCAGTTCGCTCGCTCCGGAGCAACAAAACGAAAATGACCGCCACAAAGGCGGTATTTTCAATTTTGTGCGCCGGGAGGGATTCGAACCCCCGAAGGCCGAAGCCGCCGCGTCTACAGCGCGGTGTAATTGACCACTCTACCACCGACGCGCTAACTGTTTTCTCGCGTCGCCTCTGCGACGCATAGGCCACAGTATGCCGCATTTTTACGCGTGGTACAATATTCACATGTTCGAAAGCGCCGCGATCAGATGGGCGACCGTCGTACTGATCTTACTTGCCATTTCTCCCTCGATTGCGTTCGCGCAAATACCGACCATCGTGCCCTGCACCGGTGCGACGGGGAGCCATCCATGCACCTTTTGCGATATCGCGCAGCTTGCGCAGAACGTCTTGAACGCAGGCATCTACATCGCGGTCTTTCTCTCCGCCGTACTCTTCGCTTGGGCGGGATTGAAATACATTACAGCAGGCGGTGAGCCGGGCAAGGCGAGCGAGGCAAAAAAGATATTTTGGAACGTTGGTATGGGCCTCGTTCTCATTCTTGCCGCGTGGCTTATCGTCGACCTCATCATGAAAATGCTGGTCAACCAAAGTGCGCTTTTCGGCCCGTGGAACCAGATTTGCTAGAAGTCGTCTTTGTGCTAAAGTACGCGACACTATGTCGCAAGATCAACTCATAAAGCTCGCATGTAGCAAGTGCGGTCGCACCAACTATTGGTCGCGCAAGAACAGGAAACTCGTGGAGCGCAAAATCGAACTCAAGAAATTCTGCAAATGGTGTCGGAAGCATACGCCTCATAAGGAGGCGAAGAAGTAGCTTCTCGAAAGTACAAAAATGCGTTGAGCGGCTCCGTTTTTCCCTGTAAGCTATAGCCTGGTAGCTGGTAGCTATCCAAGGGGTCCATAGTTCAATGGTAGAACATCGGTCTCCAAAACCGATGACCTAGGTTCGATTCCTAGTGGGCCCGCTAGCGCAACCAATTCTTTACGTATCGTAAGAGTGCTTTCTTGTGTGATGGCTCGAACCATCGGATCGAGCCGTTACGCTTCCAGTAAGTGAGCTGGTGTTTCGCATAACGGCGGATGTCGCGGTTGAGTCCCTCGACCATTTGCTCGCGGGAGATTTCTTTGCGCAGATATCGCGCGAGCGCGCGATATTCGAGCCCGAGTTGCTCCATACGTCTGTACGAGAGCCCATCCGCATGTAATCGTCTTCCTTCCGTGACCATTCCTTGTTTCATTCGCGCGAGGAGTCGTGCACGTATCTTTTCTTCCAATTCCTTTTGCGAGAGTTTCAGACCGATCCATAGAACAGTAGAATCTAGAACACGCCGTGTCCTAAGTGGGGGGACCTTGCCGAGGCTTTCTACTATCTCCAGGGCGCGGATGAGGCGGCGTTTGTTGCACGGATCGATCGTCTTCGCACGGCGGGAGTCTTTCTTTTCAAGAAGTGCGAACAGTTGCATGGCCGTTTTCTTTTCGAGTCGGGCTCGGAGTGTTGGGTTCGTCGGGACATTCGGTAGCATCACCCTCCCGACGAGCGCATCAATATAGAATCCAGTTCCTCCTGCGATGATCGGCAATTTACCGCGGTTCACGATATCTCCTATAGCTACTCGCGCACACTCGACGAAATCGTGTGCGGTAAACACGCGTTTCGGCGATGCAATGTCGAGAAGATGATGGCGGATTCCTTTCATCTCATGTTTTGTAATTTTGCCGGTACCGATGTCGAGCCCTCGATAGACTTGCCGCGAATCGGCGGAGATGATCTCGCCGTTGAACTTCCGCGCGAGCGCTACAGCCAAGGTACTTTTTCCCGACGATGTCGGTCCGACAATGATGAGTATCTTTTGTTTCTTAGCCATTGCTGGCGTATTATAGACGCCTCGCCCTCCTTCGCATAAAGCTTCGGGCGGGCAGTGCCGGAGTGGTGGAATGGCAGACACGCACGACTCAAAATCGTGTCTCGCAAGAGGTGAGGGTTCGAGTCCCTCCTCCGGCACACATGATATACTTTTTCGATGACGTACTATAACGACGCCATATTTTGGGTTGAAGTCGATAGAATAAAGCCAAATCCGTTCCAGCCACGCAAAAATTTCGACGAAGCATCGCTCGCTTCGCTCGCGGAATCTATCCGAAGCTACGGCATCCTGCAGCCCCTGACGGTTACGCGCAAAGAATTGGAGCGACCGGGAGAGGGGATATCCGTGGAGTATGAGCTCATCGCCGGTGAACGCAGGCTCCGCGCGGCGAAAATGGCAGGCGTCCAGCAAGTGCCGGTCGTCATTCGAAGCGGTGAGGACGATGATCGGATGAAGTTGGAACTCGCCATCATCGAGAATCTCCAACGTGAAGACCTCAATCCGGTAGATCGGGCGCACGCGTTCAAACGCCTCGTTGAAGAATTCGGCCTCAAGCACATCGATATCGGAAAACGTGTCGGCAAAAGCCGCGAGTATGTCTCGAATTCCCTGCGCATTCTTCTCCTGCCGCAAGATATGCAAGACGCTCTTTCGAGAGGCAACATCAGCGAAGGACATACGCGCCCCCTTCTGATGCTCATGGATCGTGTTCCTGAGCAGCGAACGCTCTTCACCGAGATTATCACGCGAAAACTCAACGTACGTGACGCCGAACAGCTCGCGCGGCGCGTAACGCCCGAAAAGACGCGCAAGACCGACCTCACGCCCGAGCTCTTGCTTCTTGAGCGCGAACTTACCGAACAGCTCGGCACCCGCGTGCGCATCGAGAAAAAGGAGCAAGGGGGAAAGGTGACCATCGATTTCTTTTCGGTGGACGATCTCGCGCACATCCGGCAGAAGCTGACGCACGGGCGATCAGGACCATCCGACGAGATGCCGAACGGTGTACCTTCGGAAAGCGTGCCTACTCCGGTTGCCCAAGAACCAGACGCCCAAACGCAACAAAAACCGCAAGACCCTTCGATGACCTCAGGGCAAGACGATCTCTACTCGATCAAGGATTTTAGCGTCTAAGTTGTTCGCCTTTTTGCAGTGCCGCGAGTGTGTTGCGGATGTGTTTTTTTGCCATGCTCGTTTTGGCGATGTCATGCCACTTGCGCGTCGGGTGCGCGGAAGGCTTTGTGATGATCTCCACAAGGTCACCGTTGCGGAGCGCCGTGTCGATGGAGACCATTTTTCCGTTCACCCGCGCGCCCGACATATGGTTGCCGAGGTCCGAATGCACCGCATACGCGAAATCGATTGGTGTCGCCGCGACCGGCAGGTCAATGACGTCACCTTTTGGAGTGAACACGAAAACGCGGTGACTGAAAAAGTCGGTCTTCAACGTATCGAGATATTCCTCCGAGGCCTCTCCTTCGGCATGCGCGTGAGCAAGGTCCTTCACCCACTCGGGGATGGTACTGGCCGTTCCTCCACGCGAAACCGATGCTGAACGTTGCGAGCTTCGGCGCCAAATGGGAACGAATTGCCGTATCCACTCGAGGCCGCCGCGTCCTCCCTCGGGAGCTCCGACCATCGCTTCTTTGTAGGTGAGGTGTGAAGCGATGCCATATTGTGCCTCGCGATGCATCGCTTCCGTGCGCAGCTGCATCTCAAGGGCGCCTCCATCACCGGTGTACACGGTCGTGTGGATGGATTGGTAGCCATTTGGTTTTGGAAAAGCGATATAGTCTTTTATCTTTCCTGGCACCGGGCGCCAATGGGCGTGGATGATACCGAGCGCCGTGTAGCAGTCGGCGACGCTGGGAAAAATAACGCGGAGGGCACGCATGTCATAAATTTTGGAGATATCCCACCCCTTCCGTTCCAGTTTCCTGTACAGACTATACATGCCCTTGATGCGTGCTTCCGTACGAAAATCGCGCAATTTCGCCTCGGCAAATTCGCGTTTGAGATCGTGCTCGATCTTCCCGAGGCGCCTCTCATTCTCACTCTTCTTTTCCTTAAAGAGCTCCCGTGTCTTCTCGTATTCTTTGGGATACGCGAACGGGAATGCAGCGTCCTCAAGTTCTTGCTTCACAAGGCTCATACCGAGCCGGTCGGCGATCGGTGCGTAGATCTCGAGAGTTTCTTGCGCGATACGGATCTGCTTTTCTTTGCGGGGAACGTGTTCGAGCGTGCGTGCGTTGTGCAAACGATCCATCAGTTTGATGATGAGGACGCGAAGATCTTTTGCCGTCGCCGCAAAAAGCTTGCGCAAGCTCTCGGTGTGCCGTTCAAGCCCGCGGTAGCGAAGCGTACCCAGTTTCGTCACACCCTCGACGAGCGAGAGCACCTCTTTTCCAAAACGATCCTCTATCGCCTGTGGTTTCACCCCCGCGTCTTCGATAGTGTCGTGCAGAAGCCCCGCGGCGATCGCTTCGGCGTCCATTCCGGCGTCCGCGAGAGAAAAGCCGACCTCGGCCGAATGGACGAAATAGGCGTCACCCGAATAGCGCTTTTGATCCGCATGCGCCTCTTTAGCGAATTCGTAGGCTTGGGTTACCAGTGTGGTGTCAGCGTCGTTCCTTTGAGACATCGCTCCGAGAACTTCTGAAAGTGAGCGGGGTTCTGCCATGCAGCGATGATACGCCGCCGTTGTGGGCTCCGCAATATCGGATCACACTTACTTTTTCTTATGCGGATTGTGATTTGGGCATGATTTGTTGCTGCATCGCTCAGGAATTGTCTTCGTGCCCTCCATCATGAGAGAGCCGCACTCGGAGCACATGCGTCCGGTTGGTCGTGCTTTGATGGCATGTTTGCATTCGGGGTAGTTCGAGCATGAGTAAAAGAGGCCGAATTTGCCACGACGCTCTACCATCTCGCCTTTCTTGCAAACGGGGCACGCAACACCCGTCTTTTGTCGCTCAAGCTCGGCGGGGTCTTGTTTGACGAATTTGCACTTTGGATAGTTGGAGCAGGCAATAAAGCGGCCGAAACGTCCTTCACGCTCTATCAATTTGCCGTCTTTGCATTGTGGACACGCTTCACCGATCTCCTTGGGCGGGGCGATCTCGCTTCCGTCTTCCTTGCGTGCGCCGAGGCAATCGGGGAATCGTTTGCAGCTCATGAAGCGTCCGCTCTTGGAGAGTTTGTATACCATTGCGCCACCGCACAAAGGGCAGAGGAATTCCGCGGGAGCGTCACCCATGTTCGTGAGTTTTTCTATCTTGCTCTTGCTCTTTACGGCCTTGGTGAATGGTGTGTAAAAATCCTTGAGTGTTTTCTCGTACTCGCGTTTACCTTCGGCGATCTGATCGAGCTCATCTTCCATTTCCGCGGTGAAGGTATCGCTGATGTAGTCCTTGAAATGTTCTTCGAGAAAGGTCGAAACGACGTCGCCCGTGTGCGTAGGCACAAGCGTACGACCTTGTTTATCCACGTAACCGCGATTCTCGAGAGTCGAAATGATGGAAGCGTAGGTCGAAGGTCTGCCGATACCCCGCTTCTCCAGCTCTTTCACGAGCCCCGCCTCGCTGTAGCGAGATGGCGGCTCCGTTTGCTTTTCTTCCGTCTCCGCCTTAATGAGCGTGAGAGGATCGTTCGCCGCGACTTTCGGAAGCTCGATCTCTTCTCCACGAGCGGCCGGATCGGCCTTCAACCAACCATCAAAAACAACGCGCGACCCGTTCGCGGCGAAGGGCGGGATCGTATCACCCTCGATATTGGCGAGGATCTTCGTGCGCAGGATGCGCGCGTCTGCCATCTGGCTTGCGAGCGTGCGCGCTCGAATGAGGGCGTACAGTTTCTTCTGGTCGTCGGTCGAACCTGCAGAATGTTTGCCCGCGTTCGTCGGCCTCACCGCCTCATGCGCCTCCTGCGCGGACTTACTCTTCGTTTTGAATACCCGTGCCTGATGATAGTTCTCACCGTACTCCTTGTTGACGACCCCCGCGATCTGCGCGAGCGCTTCTTTCGCGAGATTCGTCGAGTCGGTACGCATGTAGGTGATGAACCCGGATTCGTACAATTTTTGGGCGGCGCGCATGGTGCGCGATGGTGAGAAGCCGAGGCGCGTCGAGGCTGTTTGCTGCAAGGTCGAAGTCGTGAAGGGCGCGCGGGGAGTTCGTGCGGCCTCACTCTCATCGACACTGGCGACATGCCACGCCCCTGATTCGGCCGCTTTGAAAACGCGTTCGGCCTCCTTTTTATCACGCGGCTCTTCCGTGCACACGGCAGTGAATCGCTCTTTCTTCTTAGTCTCAAGTTCGGCGCTCAATACCCAGAATGTTTCCGGAATAAAGGCTCGTATCTCACGTTCACGCTCCATGACGATGCGTAGAGCGGGAGATTGCACGCGACCTGCCGAAAGTCCGTAGCGCACCTTTTTCCATATCAATCCTGAAAGATCGTAGCCGAAAAGCCTATCCAAGACGCGCCGGGCCTCCTGTGCTTTTACGAGTTCATGGTCGATAGCGCGTGGGTGGGCGAGTGCCTCCTGTACGGCATGCTCGGTGATCTCGTGGAACACGATGCGCTTTGGTTTCTTGAGCCCTATGGTTTCTGCCAAGTGCCACGCGATCGCCTCACCCTCGCGATCGGGGTCGGTGGCGAGTATCACCTCGTCGGCTTTCTCCGCTTCCTCGTGGAGAAGGTCGATAATATGTTGTTTTTCCTTGACGAGATGGTAGCGCGGCACAAATCCGCCCTCCACATCCACGGCGTCTTTATTGCTCTTCGGCAGATCGCGGATGTGTCCGACGCTCGCACGCACGGTGAACCCCTTACCGAGATATTTTTCGATGGTCTTCGCCTTTGCCGGCGATTCTACAATTACTAATTTCATGCAATTTGTTTCGACGAGCGGTTTATGCCGAGCTTGTCGAAGCGCATTGATATCTCAAAAGCCTACCACATGTCAAACGCGCGGTTGAAAAAAAGATGCCCGGCGCTTGCGCCGGGCAGGACTCGAATGAGTTCATTTGTCATGACCAGGGCGACCGCACGATGTCATCCCTGGAAGCCGCTTGTATCCGCAGCCGTCTGAGTAGCCGCACTGCTCACGCCAGTCACTGGTGAGCTTCGTGCTCACACAAATCTTCGTTGGAGCACTTTGCTCAACTACGTGGTCGGCCGTTTCTTCCTGCGGCCAGACTTTCGCAAGAAGGTTTTTGAGTAGTTCGTTAGGCACCTCCTCAAGACTTCCTTGCGGACGGCCGGTAAGGTCGGGAAGATGCGTATGTTGGTATCCGACGACAGCGTTCTTCGTCGTTCCCAGGGCATTTCCAACGGCCTCACGAGTATAGCCGGCTTCAAGAAGCTCTCGCACGATTCCCTCTTTGTCTTCTTTCGGAAGACTTTTCCAGAATCGTGGTTTTCGTTTCGCCTTAGGATTGGTCATGTCGCGCTCCATTCTTGAGGGAGATACGCGACGCAACAGACGCTACTGACTGGCGCTACCCTATCACAAAACCTCTTTCTCGGTAAATGGCGCCATGGCGCTTGCGCCAACGGAGCGTACCCGCTTCATGTCGATCTCCACGTGGATGGGGAAGTGGTCCGAGCCGAGTCTCTCCGGCACGACGTGTGCGGCAACGATCGGGAGATGTCGCGAAGTGAGAATATGATCGAGCTGTCTACTCACGAGGTGTGTCCGTTGTCCATTGAGTGGATTGGTGAAGCCGAGCGTCGCTATTTCTCGCTCGAACTCACGGCGTTCGCGCTGCCATTGCACCGCGTCGCCTACACTCCCCCCGAGAAGCCAGTTGAAGGGGGTCACGAGCGGCGTATCGAGGATGTTGAAATCCCCGCAGACGACGGTCGGCAACTCCGGATCATGTTCGCGCATCGCGATATCAAATTCACGGCGTCGCGCTTCCGGATGCGCGAGGATAAGATGGAGGCAAAAGACGCGCATTGGCTTTTTCATTCCTGGTGCAATGATGTCGGCGTACAGTCCGTGCTTGTTCGCCACACGTGACCAGTTGGCCGGCCGCATGGCTTTCACGAAGAGGCGAGTGCGAAGCGGCGGACGGGGTAGCGTGAGAGCGAATGCATTATGAGAAACAACGGGGTGGCGACTCAAAATGACGAGATAGTTGCGCTCGACGCGGTCGGGATAAATGCGGTCAACGTCGGGAGCGAATGCAATGAAAAGCGGAAGTTTCTGAAGCCGCTCGAGGAAATCCTCCGGCACCTCTTGCAGGCACAGGACATCAAAATCAAGACTTTTAATGAACGCGAACGCGCGCTCAAGCTTTCCATTGCGGAAAAATATGTTCCACGAGTAGATTTTCATCGTATGCGGACGACCCCCAACTCCTCAATAATAAGGCCCTTTATCTCCATAGTCGAGAGGAGAATGTTGGCATCAGTGATGGGGAGCTCAAGCGCCTGAATGAGCTCGTTTCGTGAGAGGGGGGCATGCGCTATCTCAATAACGCGTTTTTCAGTCTCCGAAAGATCCTCCCGGAGCGAGCTAAGCGTCTCACTACCCTCGCGCTTTGCGATACCGAGCGCAACGAGGATATCCTCCGGACTCGTCACTGCCGAGGCGCCAAGACGCAAGAATTGGTGCGTACCCCTGCTCTCTTCACTGAAAATAGAACCAGGCACAACGAGGAGTTCGCGGTTGTACTCGACTGTGAGTCTCGCGGTGATGAGGCTTCCCGAGAGTTCTTTGGCTTCGATGATGAGCGTTGCTTTGCAAAGACCGGCCATGATGCGATTGCGTTTCGGGAAGGTCCAGTCAGCGGCTTTCGTTTCGGGCTCTTCTTCCGAAAGCAGCGCACCGCCCGCTTTCAGTATCTCTCGTGCGAGGTTCACGTTCGCCCTCGGATACAGCGTGTTCCAGCTCAAACCGCTTCCGGGCACGGCGACGGTCGGGAGTCCTACCTCGAGCGCTGCCTTGTGCGCGGCGGCATCCGCGCCGTACGCGAGGCCGGAAACAACGACGATCGGGTATCCACGCAGTCCTTCAATGAGGTGCTTACACACGGCGATGCCGTAGGGTGTGAGCGCGCGGCTTCCCACGACGCACAACCATGCGAGATCCGCGCTCGGTAATTCTCCGCGCAGGTAGAGTTTCTTCGGCGCGTCCGGTATCTGCCGCAAGAGCGGCGGAAAATCGTGTGGGAGAAGTTGTTTGAGCTCATCTTTCATGGTGCTATTATCCTAGCATGTTGGATGTTAAGTTTATCCGGGAAAATAAGGACATTGTCGCCCTCGGCGCGAAGAAAAAGCGTATTGAGATAGATCTCGACGCACTCGTGGCACTTGACGACAAGCGCCGTGAGCTGCAGGCAAAGATAGACGGAAAACGCGCCGAGCAAAATGCAGCATCGGACAAGATCGCCTCGGCAAAAAGCGATGCAGAACGAAAGGACCTCATTGCGCGCATGCAGGAGGTCAAGGAGACGTTGCGGCTCGAGGAGGAATCCTTGCAGGAAATCCTCAAGGAGTGGCGTGCACTGATGGTCAGGGTGCCGAATGTTCCGGATATATCGGTTCCGGATGGGAAGTCGGATGCCGACAACAAAGAAGTACGAACGTGGGGCGAGATACCGAAATTTGGTTTCGAACCCAAGAGCCACTCCGAGCTTCTTCTCATGCACGACATGGCGGATTATGAGCGGGGTGCCAAGGTCGCGGGATTCCGGGGGTATTTTCTCAAAGGAGACGGCGCGCGCTTGGTGTGGGCTTTGGAGCACTTGGTGCAGGACAAATTCGCCGACAAGGGCTTCACGCCGATGATCGTTCCTTCGCTCGTACGGCGCGAGAGTTTCGTAGGCACCGGCTATCTGCCGCAGAGCGAAGAGGACCTCTATAAAACACAGGACGGCGACTACCTTGCCGGCACTGCGGAAGTGGCAACGATGGGGTACTACATGGAAGAAGTACTGGAGAAAAAGGATCTTCCGCTCAAATTCTTTTCGTATTCTCCATGCTTCCGTCGCGAAGCGGGAAGTCATGGCAAAGACACGAAAGGTATCTTTCGCATCCATGAGTTCCAGAAGTTCGAGCAGGTCATTCTGTGCGAAGCGCGTCATGAGGAATCGGTGCGGCTGCATGAGGAGATAACTACGAACGCAGAGGAAGTGTTGCAGGCGCTGCAGTTGCCGTACCACGTGGTCATCAACTGCGGAGCCGACTTAGGATTAGGGCAGGTGAAGAAATATGACATCGAAGCGTGGATGCCCAGCGAAAAGAAATATCGCGAGACGCACTCTTCTTCATATTTCCACGATTTCCAAACACGTCGACTGAACATCCGCTACCGTGACGATGACGGCACCCTTCGCTATGTGCATTCACTGAACAACACCGCGCTTGCGACCCCGCGCATTCTCTGCCAGATCGTCGAGAACAATCAGCGCGCAGACGGCTCGATCACGATCCCCGAGGTCCTCCGGGGTTATATGGGCAAGGATGCGATAGTCCGGTGACTTATTTTGCCATTTTTTGCCGAACGCATACCCGACAATCGTTACAACGGAACATAGAGGCCATGGCAAAATTTAGTACCGGGTCATCTCGAAGGGTCGTTGATCTCCGGAAGCGTAAGGTGGGCATCTCTATGCGCCCGCTTGGTTTTAGGGAATTGCCACCGAAACGCTCATCGCTGCGCTCGCGCCGCAGGCGCTCGCGCATGTTCATTACTCTCGCCATCGCCGTTCTCATCTTGGGTGCGGCGTACGCCGTGAGGTATGCCTCGTACCTTCCGAGATTCTCCATTCAACACATCGAGATCGCTGGTGCCAAAGACGTTGGCACGGAGCCCGTGAGTACATTCGTCGCAAGCAAGCTCGTGAGCGATTCGTTCGCATTCTTCTCCCCGAGCAATATATTTCTCTACCCGCGCAAAAGTATCGAAGAAGCGATCAAGAAGGATTTTCCGCGCATCAAGGATGTGAGCATTTCCCGTGAGTCGCTTCTCGCGACTGCCATCACTGTGTCTATAGAGGAGCGCAAAGCCTTTGCTCGCTGGTGCGGCAATGGTACTTGCTTTGCATTGGATGAAAGTGGATTTATTTTCGCAGCAGCCTCCACCACGTTGAATGTTGCGACAGCGTACGTGTTTGAGGGTCCGCTTGCGGCCTCGGAGCCGCTTGGGCAAACATACCTCCCGGGCAGCTTCGTCGGTATCACAGCGCTCCTCGAGCGGCTGGGGCAAGCAGGATTTTCTCCACAAAAGATCCGTACCGACGGTGAACAGGATTTTTCCATCGATCTTTCGCATGGATTTACGATCCATGCCTCGTTCGGTACGGACGTCGGCCTTATCGTAAAGAATCTCGAGCTCGTACTCTCTTCCGATGCACTACGCGGCAAAGAGGGCGATATCGAATACATCGACCTCCGCTTCGGTAATAGGGTGTATTACAAATTGAAAGGGGGAGAACAGCAGAGCGTGCAATAAAATGAAAAGGGCAGCCCGGAGGCCGCCCTTGTCGGGAGGATGAACTTATGCCCTCCCGGGTTGCAGGACTGGGTCGGGATCCGTCGGACCTCCGCAGTGCCGGGCGAGCGCATCACATATGCGCTTGCGCTCGTCCTCAGGAAGGTAGGGGAGCATGTCGCGGATTCTTTCTACGACGACGACTAACAATTCGGGATCGGGTTTCCCGTCCTCGCCGGAAATATTACGAAACAGTGCATCGATGTCGGCGCCCCGTCGCCGATTCGGACTTAGCTTTCCCATTTGCATTCCTCACAGTTGTGGAATTGCGGAGTACGCGGGACCTTTTCTCCGACAAAACTGTACCATAAATATTGAACGGTGTCTTGTGCTACTGTTCGCTCATGATTACGTTTTGGGACTCTCTTCCGAAGCCGTTTTTTGCGCTTGCGCCGCTGGAGGACGTGACCGATGCGGCGTTCAGGAGGCTCATTGCGAAGTATGGCAAGCCTGCGGTGATGTTCACCGAATTCACCTCGGCCGATGGATTGGTGCTCGCGGATGAGAAAGGACAGAAGAAATTGCGGAAGAAACTTCTGTATTCGGAATCCGAACGACCCATCGTCGCGCAACTTTTTACCTCGTTCCCCGAACACATGGAAGAAGCTTCAGCCCTCGTCGCGGAGCTTGGTTTCGACGGCGTGGATATCAATATGGGATGTCCAGACAGAGCAGTGGAGCGCGGCGGCTGCGGTGCAGCATTGATGAAAAATCCTTCGCTCGCGCGCGAGCTTATCCGCGCAGCGAAGAAGAGTGGCCTACCTGTGTCATTGAAAACGCGCATCGGCTACAACAAAGATGAGCTCGAAACGTGGCTTCCCGAATTACTTGCGGAGGAGCCCGCGGCTATCGCTATCCACGCGCGCACGCGCAAAGAAATGTCCGACGTGCCGGCGCGGTGGGACAGGATCGCGCGTGCCGTTAAAATTCGCGATGAGTTGAGGTCGCCAACTCTCATCATCGGCAATGGCGATGTGAGAGGTATCGCCGATGCGCGCGAAAAAGCAAATGCAAGTGGCTGCGACGGGGTAATGCTCGGCCGCGCTATCTTCGGCAATCCGTGGCTCTTCGCCGAGCGCACAGGGCCACCGACACCGCAGGAGCGCATCGAAGCACTTATCGAACATCTCGCGTTTTTCGACGAACTGCTCGGCGGCGCAATACCCTATGCGACGATGAAAAAACATTTCAAATCCTACATCTCCGGCTGGGATGGTGCTAAACAATTGCGTACACGGTTGATGGAAACGCAAAATGTATCCGAGACCCTCATACTTCTTCGATAGAGTCGGTATGTTGCTATCCCTGCAGCGAGCAGGGTATAGTCGTGTGGGAAGAACGATTCCGATACGGAAAAATGCGAGGAGGCTCCCATGGTCGCACGTCGTATCGCTCACCATCATGAAATGCTCAGGGCACTTCAGCAGGCAAAGGCCGCGCTTCCGCCGGATACTAAGATCACCGGAAAGGTACTGGGCAGGAAAGCCCGGGAGTTCTGGGCAGTGGGCGAACATCAGTACCAGGTGTACATCCGCGAAGGGATGAAGCCTGAAGATCGCGAACGACTGGGTCTCCCGCCTCGGCGGAACGGCAAATTTGTATGAGGATCCGGTCGTTATGCCTTTGGCGGTCGTCGTTTCAATCGAAGCGGCGACTCCTTTTTTAGGTATACTGTCACTCATGAAAGAAACGCGGCACGCGACACTCTACAGGCAGTACCGGCCGCAAAAATTCGGCGAGGTGCGGGGGCAGCCGCAAGTGACCGATACGCTCGCGAAAGCGATAAAGAACAAAAAAATAGCGCATGCGTACCTTTTTGCGGGCAGCCGTGGGACGGGGAAGACAAGTGTGGCGCGTATCCTCGCACGCGAACTCGGCGTTTCCGACAAAGACCTCTACGAGATAGATGCCGCATCGAATAGAGGTATCGACGATATCAGAAGCCTGCGCGAAGGCGTCTACGCGATGCCGTTCGAGTCGCCCTACAAGTTCTACATTATCGATGAGGCGCACATGCTCACGAAGGAAGCATGGAACGCATTTCTAAAAACACTCGAAGAGCCGCCCGCGCACTGCATCTTTGTGCTTGCGACGACCGAGCGCGACAAGGTCCCGGAAACCATTCAATCGCGTTGTGAGATCTATACCTTCAAGCAGCCGACACGCGAAATGCTCGCGGAAGTCGTTGCCGATATCGCGAAGCGTGAGGGCTACTCACTGGAACGCTCGGCCGCGGAATTGGTTGCACTTCTTGCGGAAGGCTCGTTCCGCGATGCGCTCGGCATTCTGCAGAAGATACTCTCGATTTCCGAGAACAAAAAGATCGAGATCGCAGAGGTTGAAGCGGTTTCCGGTGCACCGCGAGGCGAACTAATCCGGCAGTTGCTCGAAGCGTTGGCCAAAAAGAATGCACAAGCAGCGCTCGGGGCGATACGGCAAGCCGTATCGGAAAATATGGACGCTCGGGTGCTTGCGAAGCTCCTCATCCACCGCATGCGCGCGGTGCTCCTCATGCGTTTCGCACCGGACCTTGCGGAATCCTTCGCAAGCGAACTTTCTGAAGCCGATCTCGCGCTCGCGAGATCGCTCGTCAAAGAGAGAGGCGTCAATTCCGAGACGCTTAGAGCGCTCCTCGAAGCGTACTCGCAAATGGCCTATGCAGCAGTGCCACATCTGCCCCTCGAGCTTGCGGCCATCGACATTTGCGCCGAAAAAGAGTAGACATATTCCATGAAGCAGGTCATCCTTATGGTGTTCATTATCGTCGTCGCGGTGAGCGTCGTGGTGCTTGCGTTCGTATTTTTCCAAGCAAGTGAGGAGCGTCTAAAACTCTCGGTGGATCTGCAATACCGCACCCAACTTCTTGCCGACGGACTCAAAGAATCAATCGAGCCGTTGTCCGTGACAAACTCGACATCAACGCTCCAGAGGATCATCGAGCGGTTCGAGAATCGTGAGCGTCTGGTCGGTCTCGCACTGTACAACAGCGAAGCCCTCTTGCTCGCCGCCTCGGAAGAACTTCCCGAAGAATTCCTGCAATCACTCCAACTCGTTCCGCGCGTAATGGATCGCGACGAGTCCCTCGGAGAGTTCCTCTCGGCGTCGGGAACGGATTTCTATGTATTTGCCGAACCCCTGCATCAGGAAGAGCGCGTCATCGGAGCCTTTGTCGTAGTGCAAAACGCAGGCTATATCAACGAGAGCATTCTTGATGTCTGGCAAAGGAATCTTGTGCGCCTGCTCGTACAGATCGTAGTGCTCTCTGTCGCAATCGCGTTTCTCATCTGGCTGCTGTTCTTGAAGCCGCTTCGCAGATTCGCCGAGTCAGTAAAATCAACGCGCCTTGGTGGGAGAGGGTCGCTCACGTCGGACGAGCACTCTTTCTTTGATCCGCTCGCGAATGAGATAACGAAAATGTCATCGAGTCTCGTACAGGCGCGCTCCGCAGCGAGCGAAGAGGCACGCATGCGTCTTGAGAAACTGGATACTCCGTGGACTGCGGAACGTCTGCAGGAATTCATCAAGGCGCATCTTAAGGACCGTCCGATATACGTTGTTTCCAATCGTGAACCGTATGTGCACGAAAAAGTGGGGAGAAAAGAGATGAAATGGTCGGTGCCCGCAAGCGGGCTTGTGACGGCGCTCGAGCCAGTGATGGTCGCGTGCGGCGGAGTATGGCTTGCACATGGAAGCGGGAACGCCGATAAGCAAACGGCTGACGCAAACGGTAAGCTCCGCGTCCCGCCGGACGAACCCAAGTACACGCTGAAGCGCGTATGGCTTTCACGTGAGGACGAAGGGCACGGCAGATTTTCCAATGAGGCGCTATGGCCTCTATCGCACATGGCTCACACACGCCCGGTCTTTCGAGAGGAAGATTGGACCGCATACCGAAGGGTCAATGGAAAGTTCGCCAAGGAACTTCTCAAAGAGATAAAGAACGTGCAGCGTCCGCTCGTCCTCGTGCAGGATTTCCATTTCACGCTCCTCCCCTCGATGATAAAGGCGGCGCGTCCCGATGCGCAGGTCGGGCTTTTCTGGCACATTCCGTGGCCGTCGGCAGAGCTCTTTAGCATTTGCCCGTGGCGCAAAGAGATCCTCGAAGGCATGCTCGGGGCGGATATCATCGGCTTTCATACGCAACAGTACTGCAACAACTTCATGGATACGGTCGCCAAAACCATTGAAGCGCGCGTAGATTTCGAGCACTTCTCGGTCACGCATACGGGTCACGCATCCTTTATCAAGCCGTTCCCGATATCTATCGCGTTCACGAACGGAAGGGAAGCAGATGGGGATGAAAAGGCGAACCGCTCCGTACTGGAAGGTCTTGGCGTTCGGACGGAATTTGTCGGCCTCGGGGTCGATCGGCTTGACTACACGAAGGGCATCCTTGAGCGTTTCAAGGCAATCGAATTCCTTTTCGACATGCACCCCGAGTACATGGAAAAGTTCACGCTCCTGCAGATCGCGCCTATCTCTCGCGGCTCGCTCGAAAAGTATCAGAAGTACAGCGAGGATGTGACGAAAGAGGCCGAGCGCATCAATGCGCGGTTTACCAGGAACGACTGGAACCCTATCGTGCTCGAAAAGAGACACTTCACGCACGATGAGCTCAAGAATTTCTATCGCATTGCCAACGTATGCCTTGTGACCTCGCTCCACGACGGTATGAATCTTGTGGCTAAGGAGTTCGTCGCAGCGCGCGACGACGAGGCTGGTGTACTGATATTAAGTCAAATGACAGGTGCGGCGAGAGACCTCAAGGGAGCGCTCTTAGTGAACCCGTATAGCGCTGAGGAAATGTCAGAGGCCATGCATACGGCACTTCAGATGCCGGAGGTGGAGCAGCGCCGGCGTATAAAGACGATGCGCGAGACGGTGAAGAACTACAACGTGTATCGCTGGTCGGCGGAACTCATCAAAGCGCTCACCAATCTTGGCTAATGAAAGATGCGTTCAAGGACATCGCAAAGATACGGAAGGAGATAGCTGCGCGGGGCGCGGTCGTACTTTTGGATTTCGACGGGACACTCGCGCCAACAGTTAGTCATCCCGACAATGCGAAGATGGGCACGCGCATGCGACGTGCGCTTTCAGCATGCGCGCGGCGCTTTCCTACTGCTGTCATAACAGGTCGTTCGCTTACCGACGTGATACCTCGTGTACGTACACCCGGCGTATCGTTTGCCGGTAATCACGGGCTTGAGTGGGTCGTTAAGGGCAAACATGCCACCGCTGTATCTGGTGCGACGGCGGCTTTCGCGCTCAAGCGGGCCGAACGATCACTCCGAGCAATCGCGAAACGGTATCATGGCGCATGGGTCGAGAATAAAACACATTCCATTTCACTTCATTACCGGAAGGTGGAAGGCTCGGAACGACCCGCCCTTGTCCGCGCAGCTCGCCGGGCAGTACGGCTCGCCGGGGGCCGCCACCTCCGGATAGTCTCCGGAGCGTATGTGCTCAATGTGTTGCCGAATATCGGCCGCAATAAGGGCACTGCAGCGCATATGTTGCATGTGCGTCTACGCGCAACGAAGCGCGCCGTCCCCATTTTTATCGGTGATGATGTGACGGACGAGGACGCATTCGGAGCCCTTCGTTCCGGCATTACCATCATTGTCGGCTTGCGGAAAAGAACGAAGGCACGGTATCGACTGCAGAGTATACGCGCCGTGGAGAAATTCCTCCTTTTTCTCTCCGCATTGTAATGCGGCAGACACAGGCTACGTCGAATCGGATATACTCACCGTATGGATATTGAGAACGAAGCACGCAAACTGCTCTTGGAGAATCGACGAACGACCGACGGCTTTCAATACACCATTCCGTCGGCCGACCACTATCCCTACCAGTGGCTGTGGGACTCGTGCTTTCACGCGATCGTCCTCGCGAAATTCGAGCCGGAAGCCGCAAGACAAGAGCTCAAAGCGCTCCTCTCGAAACAGTTCGCAAGCGGCATGGTACCGCACATCATCTATTGGACCCCTGGGATTTTGCACCTCTTCCAGTGGGGTGTGGACGGTACGAGCTCGCTCACGCAGCCTCCGATGATCGCCTACGCCGCGTTGGAGATCCACCGGCGCGATCCCGACATGCCGTTCCTGCGCTCGGTTTTTCCTTCGCTCGTCGCCTACTACCGATTTCTCCTCTCCGAACGTGATCCGCACGGCCACCATCTTGTGAGCATCATCAATCCGGATGAATCCGGGGAAGACAACAGCCCGCGCTTCGACATCCCGCTTAGCGTATCTCCCGGCATCTCCCTCAAAGAGCACCTCACGAAGCGTACTGAGCTCATCGACAGGAACCGCGAGTGCAATTTCGACGCCGAGCTCTGCATGCGGGATTTTTTTTGGGTGAAGGACGTGCTCTTCAACACGGTCTTGGTGGAAAATCTCCGCGCACTCTCGAAGATCGCCGGACTCCTGAAACATCCCGACTACGAACGCTCGCTCGCGCGCGATGCAGAGGATGTTGCCAACGCGATGCGGGAACGCATGTTCGAGGGCGGCATGTTCTACTCGACGATGGGTGCGGAGTACACAAAGCTCAAGGTCGCGACGTGGGCGCACTTCGTACCACTTTTTGCTGGTCTCTACACGCCGCCGGAAGCGGAAGCGGTCGTCGAGAAACATCTCAAGAATCCCGATACGTTCTGTGCGCCATTCGGCATTCGAACGACGTCAAGAAAAGAAACAGCATACCGCTCACGGGCCGACGATTTTTCATGGCGCGGCCCTATCTGGATAGCGGAGCATTGGTTCATCTACCACGGGCTCACACGCTACGGATTCACAAAAGAGGCAGAGGATATCCGCACGAAGAGTATCTCGCTCATCGAACGCTCCGGTTTCAGCGAGTGTTTCGATCCGGAAACGGGAGAGGGCTTCGGCGCACGGAATTTTACCTGGGGTGCCTTGGTACTTGATATGATTGAGGCATGAAAATCGTTTTTGACATCGGAGGTACGTCTATGCGGATAGCGTCCGTGGATAACGACCTTGGGGATCTCAAGACATTCCCGACACCGCAGGATCCGAAGGAGGCGATCGCCAGGTTCGCCGAATTCGCACGCACTGCGGGGGTAAAGATCGAGGCGGCTGCAGGGGGTATACGCGGCCGTGTCGTCGACGGCGTGTACCTCAAGGACAAAGTGCTCTCGCGGTGGGAGGGGAGTAATCTCGTTGCCGAGTTCTCGAACGCGCTAGGTGCACCAACACAGCTCGTACACGATACGGCGGCGGCAGGCCTAGGAGAGTTCCACTTCGGCGCAGGGCGTGGCTCCAAGATCTGTGCATACGTGACCGTCTCGACCGGCGTGGGAGGCGATCGTATCGTCGAGGGACGCATCGATCGCTACACCTACAATCCGGAGATCGGGCGTCAACTCGTTGACGGCGTGGAGCTTGAAGAACTTGTTTCTGGCACTGCGGTACAGAAAAAATTCGGCGTGCACCCCAAGGATCTCGCGTCGGAAGAGGAGCGCAACAAACTCGCGGACATCCTCGCCATCGGCCTCTACAACACCATCCTCCACTGGTCGCCCGACACGATAGTCTTGGGCGGCTCAATGATCATCGGCGTCAATCCCATCCCGCTTGCGCGCGTGAAAGAATCGCTCTCTCGGCGCGTCACTATGTATCCTCTGCTGCCCTCCATGCGCATTGCAGAATTGGGAGACAACGCCGGATTGAATGGCGCGATGGCTCTACTAAACCAGGATGGAATTTGACTTAGGGCGTAAGGGCCGAAGATGTCGCAGTGTGGATCTCTTTGTTCACTTTGTAGAGAATGTTATCGGGGATAGTGAGGCGGGCTGCCGCTGCCGCGTCCGGGTTCAGAAAGAGCGCGACCTGCTGGGCGCCTTCCACCGGAATATCGGTCGGCTTCGCGCCGTCGAGTATAGCCTTTGCTTTCGCAGCCGTGGCGATCCCCATGTTGGCGAGATCATACTGATAGGTAAAGAGGCCGCCGCGCAGTAGGTCGGTCGGCGTCGTCCAAGCCGAAGGGATGCCGAGGCGAACTGCCATCGCTGCGACGATAGGCGTGTTGTCGGCATCCGAGAGGATTGCGCCAGGTATGTTGAAGTACACATCGATATCACCCGGCTTGATCGAATCCGCGACGCTCTGGATTTCGGCCGTAACCGCGGCGCCCAGCGGATTATTCACGGTGTAGGGCACGAGCTCGAAGCCGAATTTCTCCGCATCGCGTTTCAAGACGGCGAGATTGGCGGGATAGGCGAAGTCTTTTTCCCCTTTCAAATCGAAATAGCCGAGGCGCTTTGCCGCTGGCGCTATGGCCCGCAAAAAATCGAGCTTCCGATCCACGAGCTCGTCGAAGGGCGCGAGGATGCCGGTCGCGTTGTTGCCGGATGATTGATAGCTATTGAAGAGCGTGCGCTTGGGATCGACGAGCGCGTGCGAATACACGATCGGGATATCGGTGCGGTCCGCGGCCTTGGTGGCGTCGAGCGCGGCGTATGCGGAGATGCCCGAGAGCGCCACAATGAGGTCCGGATCGCCGGCGACGAGCTCCTGCGCGAGCTTCGCCGTGCCGTCTGCCGTGCGGCCGTAGTCAGTAATGATGTAATCGACGTTTTTGCCCTCCTCGTAGCCGTACGAGGCCATTTGCTGCTTGAAGCTTGCGACGATCGGATCGTGCACATCAAGCGCGCGGAGGATGCCGATCGTAACATGCTTCGGGGCCGCGGCCTCTTTCATCGATCCGCCTGGCAAGATTGCGAGAATCGCGAGCGCGATTGCTGCGAGGACGGCGACCGCGACGATAAGCGGCAGCTGCCAGCGGTGCTTTTGGAGCGTGGTCGCTCCGGCGCCCGCCGATACGCCCGAATCCTGTTGTGGTTCCATACGGCAATGTTATACAGGGCGATGCGCCCATAGCTTATTAACCGGTGCGTTCAGTATAGCACCGCGTATTCGGCGGCGCGGCGTTATCCACAGTGCTTGATGCGCGCCGGCACGCTCATGGCCACAACGCTTAGCGGCGCACGCTCGCCGACATTCTCGCCCGCGGGCTTCTCAATACCCTCGTGCATTGGTCGCCCGACACGATAGTCTTGGGCGGCTCAATGATCATCGGCGTCAAGCCCATCCCGCTCGCGCGCGTGAAAGAATCGCTCTCTCGGCGCGTCACTATGTATCCTATGGCACCAGAATTGAAATTGGCGGAGCTTGGCGACGCGGCGGGCCTCCATGGCGCGAGGGCGCTGCTACGCATATAATCTCTCCGTGAAAAACATCGTTCTCGGCCTCGCGCTCCTCGCTGTTATCGTTGGGGGAGTGTACTGGTATATGCAGGACGGAGAGGAGATGTCGGGTATGCTGTATAGCAGTGCCGTATACGGAATCTCTTTTCAGTATCCGGAGTCGTACGAGTTGCAGGAAAGGGAGGTCGGCAACGGCGAACGCTATCATTACTCCATCGTTCTCATTGATAAGGAAGCGCTCGCGAACATCCCACAAAACGGCGAAGGGCCACCCACTATCAACGTGAATATTTTCCAGAATAATCTCGACCAACGAACTGTAGAGCAATGGGTGCGCAGCACCAACGATTCAAATTTCAAACTCTCACCCGATGGTACGCCCGTCCCTACGACCGTTGCGGATACCCCGGCGCTCTCGTATATCGTGGATGGGCTCTACCGCAGCAATGTGGTGGTCTTTGCGCACGGCGACAACATCATCATGTTCAATGGACAGTGGCTCGCGGAGGGCGATCAGATCCGCGCAGATTTCGGACGCGTGCTCGCATCGCTCGAATTGCACTAGTACCTCCTCGCACTCCTTGCTATCTTTAGGATGTTTGCCGGATCGTCTAATGGTAGGACATCGCCCTTTGGAGGCGAGTATCTTGGTTCGAATCCAAGTCCGGCAATAGTGCGAAGCGATAGTGCCGGAAGCGAAGTACATTGTGCTTTGCGTCTTGGATTCGAAAAGCCGGAGCGGGGACCCATTCAGCAGAATGGGGCGCGAGGCTCGGCTTGAGACCGCGACGCAGCAGGCTGTGTCGCGAGTCGAAAGGAATCCAAGTCCGGCAATAGCGTAAGATCGCGAGTCGAAGGGAATCCAATATGGCGAGATAGTTGACGAAGGTGTTTGTATCTGGTAGTATTGTCCGGTCAGACATTCTCCAATGGTTTTTGTGTCTTGGGAGACCAAGGCCGCCCCGAAAGTACTAGGGCGTGATTCCATCCCGAGATCGTTCGACGAATTTTTTAACCCCATCATCCGCCATTTTGGCGGAGCGGGGAAAGCCCGTACATTCGGGCATATAGTATGGCTACTCATTTCAGGACACAAAGGGCACCGAGTCGCGGGCGTTATTCGCACGCACCTCGCAGAGGCTCCTTCGGCCGCAGCTTTCGGCCTCGCAATGCGCCGAAGGGGCCCCGCATCGATATCGGGCGCTTCATCAATAGTCCGATAATCGAGGAAGAGACGGTCTTTACACCCGTCAATCCTTTTGCTTCGCTTCCCATCGACGAGCGGATCAAGCAAAACGTCGTGGCAAAAGGCTACACCGTCCCGACTCCCATCCAGGACCAGGCCATTCCCTATATTCTCGAAGGGCGCGACATCGTCGGCATCGCCAACACCGGCACGGGGAAAACGGGCGCCTTTCTCATCCCGCTCCTCGAAAAGGTCGTGAAAAAGAGGGACGAGCGCGTCCTCATCATCGTGCCGACCCGCGAGCTCGCGCTCCAGATTGACGAGGAATTCAAAGACTTCGCACGCGGCTCCGGATTTCTTTCGGTATGCGCCGTGGGAGGTGCCAACATCAGTCCACAGATACGTCGCATGCGGGAGCATCCCTTTTTCGTTATCGGCACACCCGGCCGCCTCAAAGACCTCATGGAGCGCCGTGTCTTGGATCTCTCGAAATTCAACACGGTCGTCCTCGACGAAGCGGATCGTATGCTCGACATGGGCTTCATCAAAGACATGCGCTTCATTCTCTCGCACATGCCAAAGAGCAGGCACACGCTCTTTTTCTCCGCTACGCTCTCGCGCGAGATAGAAAGCCTCATCGGTGATTTTCTCAAAGAACCGGTGCGCGTGTCGGTAAAAACGGGGGACACGGCGCGTGGCGTCCACCAAGACGTCGTCCGCATCGAGAATGGGAAGTCCAAACTCGATGTGCTGCACGACCTCCTTGCGCAGCCGGAATTCACCAAGGTGCTCGTTTTCGGCCGCACGAAACACGGCGTCGAAAAGCTCTCAAGACTTTTGCAGCAGCGCGGTGTAGCGGCCGAGTCCATTCACGGCAACAAAAGCCAGAACAAGCGGGAGCAAGCCCTCACCCTTTTCAAGAACGATCGTGTGCGGGTGCTCGTCGCAACCGACGTTGCCGCGCGCGGCATCGACGTCGCTGACGTCTCGCACGTCATCAACTACGATATTCCGACGACCTACGAGGATTACGTCCACCGCATCGGTCGCACAGGCCGGGCGGGAAAGCGCGGCAAGGCGCTTACCTTCATCGAGTAGTATATGGCCAAAACATTTCACAAAGACGGCAAATGGATAGATAATCCCAACGAACCTGCGGTCGTTCGCTGTCCGTGCGGCAACAAATACATCAAGACGCGCGTGGGCCAAGAGAAGTGTCTGCGATGCCTCTCGAAGGTGAAGTAAGCGGTACATTGGTGTATACTGCACGCATGTCAAAACGACCGGATGTAGATATCAGGAGAAGGAAGTCGCGCTCCAAGAAGACAAAAAAACGTCTCGAAGCGAAGCGCAAGATGCTCGAGGCTAAGGGCTACAAATGGTAAGCGCTCTGCCTTTTTGCAAACGCGGTGTGTGTGAGATACTGGAAAGGTATCAGTGGCTAACATAACTATATATGAACACCCGGATAATTCTTCTTGGATTGTTTCTCGTGCTCCTGGGGGCCGAGAGTGCACAGGCGGCCATTTACGTCAAATTCGACGGCGTCGACGGCGAATCGAGCGCAGAGGCGTCGAGTACGATGCAGATCACCGCACGGACGGCAACGACATCGGAAGCGAAGGGTAATGTTGAGTACGGGTGGAAGGTAGAAGAGGGCGAGAGCGCCACGGAGGACAAATCGAGCCCAAAGATCCTCGAAGCGAACACAAAAGGTCAGGCCAATGACCCGGATCGCCCCCTGATAGAAGGTCGGGTCGGGAACAGCGAGAATGCGGAGAGTGGCGAGAAGGGTGGCACGGAAGACATCAACATCGGTGTCGGGGAGATGCAGAGCGGGCAGAACAATCAGACCGACCTGGACTTCTTGAAAGGCAACGCCGTTTCAGCCAGTGCAGTTGAAGTACGCGGCTGGGATGCCAAGCAGAAGCAGGAATTCTTGGCGACAGTGAAAGCGCACGCCGAGGTGCAGTCGGGACAAGATCTTGAGAACTTCGCGCGAGGCGTCCTTCTCGAAGACGAAAACGTCGAGCAAATTTCTCTCAATTTCGAAAAGATCAAGATCAACTACCGGGGGAACGGCAAACTCTTTGGCTTCGTCCCGTTCTCGTTCACCGAAGAAGTGACAGTGGATACCCAAGCCTCAAGCAGCGAGCGCGTGAAGGTGAAATTCCCCTGGTTCACATTCTTGATGTCAATCGACCTTTCGGCGGCGGACATCGAAACGGAGCTTGAAGGTGAGTTTGGGACCGGCAATGAGAAGTGGTTCAAGGACAACTCTGGCGCCTCGGAGATCGCCAAAGCATTCACGACGCTCTCGAATATCCTCAAGACCAAGCACGACACAGTGAAGAATTCCATCGGCAACGTGCGGTAATACACTGGCGCTATGGAAGATGCGTCAGTGCAGAAGTTACAGGAAATGGAGGCGAAGCTTGACGCGATACTCGTGTCGGTCGAGAAAACACGAAGGCATTTTCAAGTGACGATGTGGATCACCATTCTTTTCTTGGTACTGCCACTCATCGGAATGGCGTTCGTTGTCCCGATGTTCCTCAACTCCTACCTCGGCGCTCTCACTTCCGATCCCTCTTCCTCTAGCTTGGATCAAACTCAGCTCGACCTCTTGAAGGATTTCCTGCAGTAATCACAGAAACGCGTGAGTTCCCTAGAGAGGGGATGTGTGCGATGATGCCCGTATGGACGTCAACAAGATACCGAAACAATTCTGTGAGAACGTCGTCGTCGCGCGCTCCAAGGAACATTTCGTGCTCGGCATGCTCGCCGGCGAGAGCGGCAGCTTCTTCGCGCTCTCGCCCGAACACTTCAAGCGCCTCGTGCAGAATCTCACGCATCAGCTAGACGAGTACGAAAAAGAATTTGGCACGGTAGATGCACAGTGGATACCCGGTGTGCAAAGTCCCATCCAGACGAAGGACGTGATGGGAGGAAAGAAATAGTAGGGGAGGCCGCGCGTATGAAAGGGAAAGAACCGAAACGGGAAAAATTTAACTTCGCGGCGATGAAGGCGGCTGCCGCACACCAAGATCCGGCCGTCCGCAAGCAAGCATTCATTGAGTACTTCGAGCGCTTCGAAGAATTCCCGTCGTACCTTTTCGACAATCAACAAAAAATAGATGAGCGACTTTTAAAGACGATGCAAGATCTCCTTAAGGATGCGGAGACGACGAAGGAGATGCACAAGGGCATCGAGGCACTCCTGGAGCGGCTCCCTTCCTGACGCCCGAGGCGTTATAGGTCCGCCTCCGTGCGGGCATTCATATCGACTCGTCCCACATTTGTGAGCGCGTTTCGAGAGCGTCCTTCATCTCCTCGGCCTCTTCGACTGCTTGCATTTGCCGTCCCAAGAACGAGGCCCCGCCCTCCTTTTGAGTGGCGTAGTAAAAGTAGGCAAGAAGGCCTAGGAGCGCCACGGTAATGACGAGCCCGAACAAGCCTGCGAACCCACGGGAACCCATACCAGCAGTATACCGCCCAAAAGTCTCGAGTTCCCAGTACGGGAGATATGTGGCATAATCGCGGCCGGCCAACCAAGGAGGGAAGGAAACCCATGTGCATCATCGGTCGCTACTTGTTTGCGTTCGTGCTTTTGCTCGCTGCCGCGCCCGCGTGGGCCGGCGGACGCATCGCACTTAGCTTCGACGACGGGCCTAATGCCCGTCTCACACCGCAGCTTCTCGATATCTTGCAGGGCGCCGGCATCACGGCAACGTTCTGCCTCATCGGGCAGCATGTCGTTCAAATGCCTGCAGTAGTACGGCGCATGCATGCGGCGGGGCACCAATTGTGCAACCACAGCTGGAGCCACTCGGTGCTCACGAGCCACAACGTCGGATGGCAGATTACAAAAACTGACGCCGCCATCCGCGCGGCGACCGGTATCACGCCGCGTATCTTACGTGCCCCCTACGGGGAGACGAAGTTCGTCGGGCCGTGTCATCAAGGTAGGTCCTTCGTCGGGTGGGACATCGACACACTCGATTGGCGGTACAGGTCGCCACTGCGCATTATGCGAGCCGCAGTAGGGGCACGTGTGGGTGGGGTAGTGCTGATGCACGATATCCACGCGACGACCGTCGCGGCGGTGCCTGGCATCATCGCCGGCCTCAAGGCGCATGGTACGACGTTCGTGCATGCTTCCGAGCTCTGGCACAAACCATGCAGCGGCAGGTAAACGCGTAAGTGACGAAAAACGTCTCGCGCAAACAAGTCGACCCCGAACGCAACAGCGCCCGGGGTCGTATCATTTCAGCCTTCAGCGAGCCGCGATCTCGAGCACGAGCTTACGCTTTACCGCTTCGCCGAAACGTTCGTAGCCGTCGGCGACCAGAAAGAAAGATCTCGGGCCGCCGATGACATGTTTTTCGTAGTAGTGCGCGATATCCGGTTCCGATTCGGTGACGATCGGAAGACCGTTTATCGTTATCCCTCGCTCGATCGCTTCGTCTCGCGCTTTTTCCACATTCGACCTGGAAGGGTAGGTGTTCCTCCCGTCGCCGGAGATGTCGATGATCCGCCTTCCGGCTTTGAACGGCAAGTCTGTGAACAATCGTGTGCAGTATTTGATCGCGGAAGCGATCGCCGTGAACCCCGTGGAGAACCGCCGTGGTGTCTTCTCGATGAGATCGGCAAAGCTCTCTGCCGACGCCCCACTCTCGATAATGGTCCACGTCTTGGAAATAAGCGCAACATCAGTCTCGTCGCTCCACTGGATCATAAGGACCACGATACGCCTATTGGGGCCGCTCGTGATCGCGTCGACGACTTCGGGGTCGCGGAACGCCCGCACGTACCCGTCTCTCTGCAGTATCCATCGTGAGCTCGAAACGCTGCCTGAGACATCGATCGCAAGAACGAGTGCAAGATCGACTTTCGGTAGAGACTCCGAATGTGATGTTGTCGGTGCTGAAAGGAGCAGAAGAGCCAACCCTCCAGCCTTCAGAAGCGTGCGCATCGTATGCTCCTTCGTTGTTGATGAGGGTTAGTTCACCGTACGCCCGAGTGGAGGTGTGGTCAAACCCGCAGCGTGAATTCCCCCTACTTCGCCGAGGCTACGAAGGACTAGAGCAAACCGGGGATCTGTGGAATTATTTTCGGACAGATACATATGCGTGGTGTTGAACGCTCGATGAATAAGTTCAGATACATATTGCACTCCTCGTAACAACGAGGGCATGCGGCAATTCAACATATTTCGGGGCACGAAGGGCTGGTTGTG
>Ga0155143_118_pt2 | contig 24408 bp, 24 predicted proteins | sample RifCSPhighO2_01_FD_106111 | JGI IMG/M metagenome (GOLD analysis project Ga0155143, IMG submission 106111) | Candidatus Kaiserbacteria bacterium RIFCSPHIGHO2_01_FULL_55_17
GGAAGATTCGAAGCATCCGGAGCCGCGCAAGCTTATCGCGCTCGCCTTTTTCGCTGGCATGGTCACGGTCGCCATCGTCATCCCCATCCAAAAGTTCGTTGTCGTGTACCTTACCTCGCAAGCGCTCATTTTCACTGCGTGGTCGGCAATAGAAGAGGTCATGAAGTATTTCGCCGCGCGCATCACGGTCCTGTGGCGCCGTGATGACGATGAGCCGATAGACCCTGTCATTTATATGGTGACTGTAGCCCTTGGTTTCGCGGCAATAGAGAACGCCCTTTTCCTCCTCTCGCCGCTCTCTGGCGAAACGGTCGTGCAGACCATCCTTACCGGCAACCTCCGTTTCGTGGGCGCGACACTCTTGCATGTGCTCTCGTCGGCGGTCATCGGCGTCGCGCTCGCGCTCTCCTTCTACAAGAAAAAGAATGTGAGGCGCCTCTACGCCGCCATGGGAGTTATCCTCGCCATCACTTTGCACTCGCTCTTCAACCTCCTTATACTCAATACGGCGGAAGAGCACATCCTGCGGACGTTCGGCCTCGTGTGGCTTGGACTTGTTGTGCTTCTCGCCATGCTAGAATACGTCAAACGCATCCATCCGGTGCTCAAGAATAAATTTTTAAGATAACCATGGCAAAAAGCTTTTTTTCAAGACTCACAGGTTCAAGCGAGGAGTACGACAACTTCTTCGACGACCCGAAGGCGACGCGCGCGGTCTTCGAGGGTAAGGGCGAGGAGCGACATGCGCACCTCGTACCACGCACGCCAGGTGGAGAGGGGGAGCCCGCCGGCGAGCTTGCGGTGGACGTCTACCAGACACCGGAGGCTATCGTCGTGAAAGCGCTTATCGCTGGCGTGCATCCCAATTCTGTCGACATTTCGCTCACGCGCGAGATGCTCACGATAAGCGGTACGCGCGAGGACGAGCGCGAGGTGGACGAAGAACATTACTTCCAGCGCGAGCTCTACTGGGGCTCCTTCTCCCGCACCATCCTCCTCCCCGAAGAAGTGGACGTGGACATGGCCGAAGCTTCCGAGCGCCACGGCGTCCTCATGATCCGATTGCCCAAGATAAACAAGAAGAAACAAACGAAGCTCAAAGTGCGCGCGAGATAGCGGACTTGCGGACCATTTTTCGTACGGTATACTCCTCCCATCATGACAGGAGAGAATTCATCTGCAGACGCCACCCAAAAGTTCTCGATCCCGCTCGCTATCGTTGTCGCGGGCGCTTTGATCGCAGGCGCGGTCTACTTCTCGGGCGCAGGCCCTGGAGCTGGCAACCTCGCCGCGGCAGGTACGCCTTCGGTGAATGTGAAAGATGTCACCATCGGTGCGGATGATCCTGTTATCGGCAACGCGAATGCGCCAGTCACTCTCGCCTACTGGTTCGACTACCAATGCCCGTACTGCAAGGCGGTGGACGTCGGCGGTATCCCGCAGATACCTATCGAGCCCGCCATGCCCACTCTTGTGAAAGACTACGTCGAGACAGGCAAGCTCAAGATCGTCTTCAAAGACTACGCCTTCCTCGGTGAAGACTCGACGACTGCGGCCCTCTATAAACACGCCGTGTGGGCTCTCTATCCGGAAAAATTCTACGAGTGGCACGAGGCAATGTTCCACGCACAAGACGAGGAGCACGGAGGGTTCGGCGATGAGGCTTCCATTCTTGCGCTCATAAAAAAGATCCCTGGCTTGGATGCCAACACGCTCAAAGCGAACGTGGCCGCGAACAAAGACGCCTACCTTGCGCTCATGAAAGAAGATCAGCAAGAAGGTGCGAAGTTCGGTATCCAAGGCACGCCTGGCTTCATCACCGGCAAGAAACTCATCCCCGGTGCAGACGATCTCGCGACCTTCAAGGCCGCCATCGACGAACAGCTCTAGTTATTCTCCAAGGTTTAGGCGGTAGATGTTGAACGAATCATCGCCTTCGAACATATCTGAAGGGTTCGGCAGATACACGCGCGGGCGTGATATCTCGGCGGTGGCGTCCTTGATAAGCCGGTGGAAAAGCGCGAACTCTTCTTTGCAATTCGCATATTCGATGACGTAGCGTTTGAGTTGTCCCGAGCCGTCGGCATTCCTCCGCTTTTTACACTCGTGCAAAATAAACCGCTTCACCGGCTTTTTGAAAAGCTCGCGCACCGTGTAGTAGTTGAAAATGGCTTGTATCAGAAAGAGCGGTTTGTCGTTCTTGAGCGTGCTGAAAGAATCAACGAACTTGTGGTCCACGATATCGATGGCCTTTTTGTCGACCTTGGAACGAACGACAAGATCGGAAACCGCTTTGAGCGGCAACGGTAGTCCTTCGACCTCAACCGTACCTTTCACCTCGACTCCGAGCACGTCGTATTTCGGCGGACGTGCGAGGTAGAAGCCAATAGCCTGCAAATATTCGCGCTCTATTGCGGCACGTTTCTTCTTTTTTGCAGCACGCGTGCGAGCTTTACCGAAATTCACCTCAAAATCCGGCACGTTGCGCAAATACTCAAGCCCAAGCGCGATCGCGCCATCCTTCCCGATGCCACCATAGAAATGTTGGAGCGCCACATGCCCCGCGCGTCCCACGAGCGACGAGGGAGACGAGGGTGTGTCGTACACTTCTTCCACGTAGCGCTTGTACCACGCGAGCGGATTGCGCAAAAAAGCCATCAGCGAGGAGTGGCTCCAGTGCTTGATAGGCGGCGTCATGCAACAATCTTAGCATCGCTTGACTTTTGTCGACTTTTCAGTACAGTGTCGCCGATGCGCATCGTTGTGGTGCGCTCACTCAAGGAGAACGTCGTGAGCGACACGATTTGGAATCGCATGATCCTCGCCGCCAATGTTTTGGCGGCACCTGCGGCAGCGGTTGGCATGGGGTGGGTGTTCATCGTCTCCCCATTCTAACGGGTCCACTGGGACCTCACGCAATACGCCGGCAGTGCCACGCACTGCCGGCGATTATTTTTTGTAAACAGGCGCCTATTGTGATTTTTGGACAGCGGGTGTACAGTCTCGCGGAACGGCCGGTCTTTGCGCATAAGGCGCGAGTCGGTCTCTTTGTTTTAACGACACAGCCACCATGTACAGATTGCTCAAAAAGGTACTGACAACGCCGAAAACCGTGATGCCGCGGAGTGAATTCGAGGCAGCCGGAGAGTCCGTGGAAATTGGAGAGCAATTGCGGGATGCCGTATTTTCCTCTCTCAAAGGTTCTCTCGCGATCCGTGAAGTGGCTGCCGGCTCGTCGAATGCCGAAGAGCTGGAGCTCGTAGCACTCGGAAATGCCTACTACGACATCGAGCGCTTCGGCATCAAGTTCGTCGCCTCGCCGCGACATGCGGACGCTCTCTTCGTGACAGGCCCCGTGGCACGTAACATGGCGGAAGCTTTGCGACGTACCTACGAGGCGACCCCCGACCCGAAGATCGTGGTCGCCGTGGGAGACGGCGCGATAGACGGCGGGATCTTCAAGGGTTCCTATGCGATCGCGGGAGGTGTGAAAGACGTGATACCGGTCGACGTCGAGATCTCCGGCGATCCGCCGTCGCCCAAACAGGTGATCACCGCGATGCTCAAGGTCGTGCAGCTCCTGGGAGAAAAACGCTCGGCAAAATAACGCCATGGAAATCCTCGCACAGTACGGTTTCGAAGCAATGATGATTTTCTTCGGTGCCGGGGCCGTACTTTCGCTCGCCTTCGCGAGTCGCAAGAACGAGCGCATCGGTTCGACGCTTGCACACGCTTGCGCTGCACTCGCATCGCTCGTCGGCATCGCTTTTAGCGTCGCTACTATACTGAGCGGAACAACCTTCACGGCGAGCATCCCGGGGATCGGTATTGTGGTGGAAAACTGGAATGTACATATCGACGGCCTCGCCGCATTCTTCATCGCGACGATCTCGATCGTCGCACTCGCCGCTTCCATCTACGGTATCAGCTATCAACGACAGTTTTTTGGCGTCTACCGTCTCGGGCATTTCGGATTCTTCTACAATATGTTCCTCGCGAGCATGGTGCTCGTGATCGCGGCGAACAACAGCATTCTCTTTCTTCTCGCGTGGGAAGTAATGACTATTGCCTCGTACTTTCTCGTCGTATTCGAGCGGCGCGAGGAGCGCAATATCAGCGCCGGAACGCTCTACATCCTTATCTCCCAACTCGGTGCCGCATTCCTTTTTGCCGGCTTACTCCTCGTACACCAGGCAACAGGCTCTTGGGATTTCGACGCTATTCGTATGCTCGGCAGCAGCGTCTCGCCCGCAATGACCAACGTGATACTCGCACTGATGCTCATCGGATTTTCAACCAAAGCCGGCGTAATCCCCCTCCACATCTGGTTGCCCGAAGCGCATCCGGCCGCGCCTTCTCACGTTTCGGCTCTTATGTCCGGCGTCATGATCAAAACTGCGATATTCATGATGGTCCGCTTCTTCATCGAATTCTTTCCCGCAGACTTCTCGTGGGGACTCACCATCCTCGCGCTCGGCGCCATCTCTTCACTCCTCGGCGTTCTGTATGCGCTCTCGGAGCACGACATCAAACGCCTCCTCGCCTTTCATAGCGTTGAGAATATCGGGATCATTTTGCTCGGTGTCGGCGCTTCGGTGACCTTTTTCGCGCACGACCTGCCGGCAGCTGGATTTCTCGCGCTCGCAGCCGGACTCTACCACACCGTCAATCACGCACTTTTCAAATCGCTTCTCTTCCTTTCCGCCGGGTCCGTGGTCCACGCGACGCACACGCGCAATATGGAAGAGTACGGCGGTCTCATCAGAGTCATGCCGTGGACTGCCGCTTTCTTTCTCATCGGCGCCGTTTCCATCTCGGGTCTCCCACCGTTCAACGGTTTTGTGAGCGAGTGGCTCACCTTCCAAAGTCTTTTTGCAGGCATCGCGGCACTCCCGGTTTTCTCGAAGATGATCTTTCTTGCGAGCGCCGCCTCTCTCGCTCTCACCGGTGGTCTCGCCGCAGCGTGTTTCGTCAAAGCGTTCGGCACAACGTTCCTCGCACGCTCACGCGCTGAAACGCATGAAAAGGTGCATGAGAGCGATCTTTTGATGAGGGTCCCCATGGCCTTCCTCGCGCTTCTTACACTTCTTTTCGGGGTCGGTGCAAGCTCCCTCACCCCATTGATCCAGAGCATTGCAACGGCACTCAAAACTGGAGTAGCAGGTGGAATGACGCTTGGACATCCCGGAAATGCGATCGCGGTCGGTGACTTTTCCGCGCTCTCGATGGTCGCGGTCTTTGTTGCGGTGATCTTTGGGATCGTTGTGACATACCTCCTCGTCGGTATCGTTTCGCGCAACAGAAAGGTGACCCTTTCCCGCACATGGAATTGCGGTGCGCCCCTTACGCCGCGGATGGAGATAACAGCGACCGCCTTCTCGCGCTCCATTATGACGGTATTCAAAGGCCTCCTGCGTCCCACCATTCAACGAGACGCAGAATATCATGATGCGGAAATGCGCTACTTCGCGAAATCCCGCATGGTCCATCTTTCCGTGCCCAACCTCTATCGCACCTATCTTTATGATCCTGCCGCATCGTTGCTTGAACAGAGCGCCCTACGCGCGCGACGCATTCAAACGGGGAATCTCAACGCATATATCCTCTATATTTTCCTCACCATTGCCACCCTCGTTTGGTGGGCACTCAAGTAGTATGGATTTCCTCTATCTCATGGCAGTCAACGTGGGCATCGTATCGGCGCTCTCACCGCTCTCAATAGGTATCATACGAAAGATCAAAGCCCGCGTGCAAAATCGCGTCGGCGCGAGCATCTTTCAACCCTACCGCGATCTTCTCAAGCTCTTCCGCAAAGACGAGGTCGTTTCCGAGGATGCATCGTGGATATTCTTGGCTGCTCCTTACATCGTATTCGGTACAACACTCGCGATCGCATCTGGACTCCCCATTCTCTCGCCCACATTCGCATTCCTCCCCATGGGCGACGTGCTTGTTTTTGCATACCTTCTCGCCGCTGGCGCTTTCTTCCTGGCGCTTGCGGGCGTCGACGTAGGCGGAGCATTCGGCGGGTTCGGGGGAAGCCGCGAAATGATGATCGCCTCGCTCACGGAGGGCGGCCTCATTCTCTCGCTTATCGCCGCCGCGTTCCTCGCCGACTCTACAAATCTTTCCGGGATCGCAATCGGCATCGCACAGCTCAACGGCACGGAACTTCTGCCGCTTTTCATTGCGGCCGGCGCATTCTTCATCTCGCTCCTCGCGGAAAATGCACGCTATCCCGTAGATAATCCGGCGACCCACCTCGAGCTCACCATGGTGCATGAGGCGATGATCCTCGAATATTCCGGTGCTCGGCTCGCGCTTATGGAGTGGGCTTCCGCAAATAAACTTCTCATTTTTGTCGCCGTATTCGTCAATGTGCTTCTGCCTTGGGGGACACCGCTCTTTCTCGGAGGTTCTTCGCTCGCGATCGGGTTTGGATGGTTCGCACTCAAAGCACTTATCATACTCTTGGCGATCGCACTCATCGAATCAGGTATGGCGAAATTCCGCATTTTCCGGGTACCCGACATGCTATTCACCTCTCTCGTTTTGAGCGTGATCGCGATCCTTCTCGTTATCATATGATATTCGGGCTCACCACACTTACCTTCTGTGCTTCACTCGTCTTTTTGCTGGCGCTCGGCATTAATTTCATGCGCAAGAACAGGACGCTGATATCGCTCTACGTCCTGCAATCACTCGCCGTCGTGCTTGCGCTCCTTTCGCTCGGACTTGAGGAGAGATCGAACGGACTTCTCTATGCTGCGCTCCTCACGTTTGCGGTGAAGTCCGTTTTTGCTCCTATCTTTCTGGGACGACTCATCGGAAAATATAGCATTCACTTCTCGGCCGCCTCCTACCTCTCGACGCCGCTCACACTCATCGCTCTTGCGGTCATCACAGGGTTCTCCTACAGTATCGCGGCCCGTCTTACCGACGGAGGTTCGACAACAGCGATCCCTTTGCTTTTCGCCGCGGCGTTCAGCGCACTGTTCCTGATGACCAACCGTCGAGGCACTCTCTCGATCGTCATCGGCGTTCTATCGCTCGAGAACGCGATAGTGCTTCTTGCGACCGCGCTCGGTACCGGTCACACGTTTGCGCTAGAATTCACGGTTACATTTGATATAGCGGTGTGGATCGCGATCGCATCGGCATTTCTCGGAATGCTGTACCGTGAATTTGGCACTGTCGATACCGGAAGAGCGGTGAGTACTCTCATCGAAGAATAGTATGACCCTCTATGCGCTCCTCATCACTCCTCTCGCCGCTGCCGCGATAAGCGCGCTCCTATCGCGCACTAGGAAGAGTGTCTTGGAGTACACGGCCATCGCTGCCGCGGCTTTTGAGCTCGTGCTTGCGCTCCTCATCACTTCGAACGTACTTGCAGAGGGGACGCTACATGCCCCGGATTTCCTGCAAGCGGACGCGCTCGGCGCGTTCGTTATTTGCTTTATTGCACTGGTCGGGCTCACCGCGACCATTCACTCTGTCGGACACCTTCGTGAAGAAATGGAAAAGGGAATTATCGGCTTTCGACGCCTCCGGCAGTATTTCGTGCTATTTCACCTTTTCTTTTTCGCGATGTTCGCGGCCGCTCTTAGCGCGAGTCCAGTTCTCATGTGGGTGACGGTCGAAGCGACGACGCTCACCTCGGCCTTCCTCATCACCTTCTACAATAAACCTTCCGCGCTCGAGGCGGGATGGAAATTCCTCATCATAAATTCGGTGGGGCTTCTTCTTGGTTTCTTGGGGACGCTCCTCTTCCTGAGTGCTGCGGCCGGAGCGGGCGCTCCGGGAGCGTTCGTAACCTGGACGGTTCTGCAATCCCTGGCCGCTTCGCTCGATCCCACGCTCATCAAGGTCGCCTTCGTTTTCGTGTTCATCGGTTTTGGGACCAAAGTCGGTCTGGTGCCGATGCATACATGGCTCCCGGACGCGCACTCCAACGCGCCGATCCCGATATCGAGTTTGCTCTCGGGCGTTCTCCTCAACATCGCACTCGTCGGGATACTGCGCTTCCGCACAGTGGCAGACGCTTCCGTTGATCCTTCATTTTCGCGCGAACTTCTCATCGTGTTCGGGATCGCCTCGCTCATCGTCGCTGCCGCGATCATTTACGTACAACGCAACTATAAGCGCCTTCTCGCGTATTCGTCGATCGAACACATGGGATTCATGGCGATCGGGTTCGCTCTCGGCGGTGTTGCGACAGTTGCAGCGCTTTTTCATATGCTCTATCACGCACTTCTCAAGTCGATGCTCTTTTTTGCAGCCGGTAACTTCTTCCTCAAATACGGTTCGACAAAGATCACGGAGGTTCGCGGCGCTCTTTCCACCATGCCATTTTCCGCGATCGCGTTCTTTGGAGGTATCCTTGCGATCACCGGCATTCCTCCTTCGGGCATGTTCTTCACCGAATTGACGATCTTGAGCGAGACGGTACGAATTGCTCCTGCTATCGCATTCATTGCGCTCGCGGCGCTCCTCGTCGTCTTTGCGGGATTCCTGCGGCATGCGAGCGCTATGATCTTCTCACCCGCTCCGGCCGGGATAGCAAAAGGCGAGACGAGCCATTTCACACGCGTCTCCGTAGGGTTATTGCTCGCGGTCTTTATTCTTTTGAGCTTCTACGTACCACAACACCTTTCCGATCTCATCGCCGCGGCTGCCGCGATCATCGGCTGATATATCGTTATGAACGATCGTTCTGAACTCCTGAAAAAATATCTTCCCGATCATACGGGCCCTATGAGCGGCAATGTGATCGCGGTGCCCGTGGAAGCGGGTGAGCTCGCGAGTGTTTTCCGCCGGCTCATCAATGCGCCGCTTCCACTCCAAACGATCTTCGCAAGCGACGATGGTGGAAGGTTTACGATCCGCTATGTCTTCAGTGTGCCGCATGAGCCGTGTGCCATAGCGCTCACGCTCTCTCTAAAAGGCACCGCCTTCCCCTCGCTCGCGCGAGAATTCCCAGCCACCGCGCTCTACGAGCGCTTGATCATGACGATGTTCGGGCTCACAGCCGAGGGTCACCCCGATCCTCGATCGTTGATACTCCATGAAGAGAACTGGCCGTCCGGCACGTACCCTCTCCGAAAGGATTTCAAGTGGAATACCCGCGTGCCGGAAACGAAAAGCGGGGAGTATCCGTTTCAGCGCATCGAAGGCGAAGGTATCTATGAGATCCCTGTGGGGCCCGTACACGCCGGTATTATAGAGCCCGGCCACTTCCGTTTCAGCGTGGTGGGAGAAGAGATCATTGCGCTCGAAGCGCGGCTCGGCTGGGTGCATAAGGGCGTCGAAAAACTCTTCGAAAATCTTCCCCTTGAAAAACAAGTGCGGCTCGCGGAGTATATTTCCGGTGACAGTTCACTCTCCCACTCTCTCGCCTACTGCGAAGCGCTCGAGACGCTGACCGGTACCAAGGTCCCCGACCGTGCCCGCTACATCCGGCTCATCTTTGCGGAACTAGAGCGCCTCACGATGCACATCTTCGACATCGGCAACATCGGCGGCAACGGTACTGGCTTCACCTTCATGGCGGCGCAAGGATTCCGAATGGCGGAGAGCCTTCGACAGCTCTCCGAGGCACTCACGGGGAGCCGTTTCCTGCGCGGAGTGAATATTCCCGGGGGTGTCACGAGGGATATTTCTTCCGATGATACCCTCAAACTCTCGAAATTCCTCTCTGCGCTTCGGCAGGACTTCTCCGAAATGATGCATATTGCCGACGCGAGCGCATCGCTCTCCAACCGCCTCAAGGGCACGGGTACTCTCTCACGCGAGATCGCGCGCGAAAATCATGTCGTGGGTATCGCCGCGCGCTCATGCAACATCCCCCGAGACGCACGCCTCGAGCATCCGTACGCCGCATACAGAGAGATCGCGCCGACGATCGCACTCGAAACAGGAGGGGATGTGAATGCGCGCTTCTATGTTCGAGTGAAGGAAGTGTATGAGTCTATCTCGCTCATCGAAAAAGCTGTTGCGGGTTTTCCCAAAGGCACGACGCGGATGGATCTCGCGCCACTTCCGGAGGAAAGCCTCGCCATTCGCGCAATCGAAGGATGGCGCGGCGAGATCGTCTACGCCATTGAAACAAAAGCGGGTTCGATCTCCCGCGTTGCGGTTCGGGACCCTTCGTTCATCCACTGGCAGCTTTTCCCACATCTCGTAACGAACGACATGGTTCCCGATTTCCCGCTCATCAACAAGAGCTTCAACCTCTCCTACAGTGGCAACGACTTGTAGGTAGGGCATGAGCCTAGGCAAACCTGAAATAAAGAAGTAGCATCTTTGGCGGGGCGCAACCATGAAGGAAACGCCATGAAGAAACTGCTGGGATTGTTTTACGACTGCAAGCGGGAGCCGACGTGGCTCACGCTCGCGCTGTTCGCCGCCATCATGATTGGCGTCAAATGTGGAGCGCAGTGATGAGCGATCAGGAGCTCGAAGATTTGGATGTCGCGGATCCGCGCACGCCTGCAACAGTCCTGCTTATCCTAGGATTCGGCATCACACTTGGGATCATTCAAGCCGTGCTTGTCGAGACCTTTGGGAAAGCGGGAGATTTCGGCGCGGCATTCAGCGTTTTCTTTATCGGGATTTCGCTCGCGCTGGTCTGGTACCGGCATATAGCGAAATAGCGCCGCACGGACTGCTGCACAACGGCCGGACGACTGGTTCTCCGGCCGTCCGTCTTTTAATCCCAGCCGTTCAATTTGGACAAACCCGAGGCGAAGGGTTAGCATTGACGTACGTATGCCCGAGAAAACTCCTGAAAAATCATTCAGAATACAGCGCGAAGACCCCGGAACCGTCATGCAGGGCGACTTGGTCATGCTCAAAGACGAGAAGAGCGGAGAGGTCGTCGACCCCGTCGCCAAGTACCGCGCGCTCGGCGCAAAAACCCTCGGCAAGAAGACCGTGGTCTGGATCGGCCCGGCTACCTTCACGCCGCGCGACATAGAAGAGTTTCTGAAAGAATTTGAAGGGGGCCTTCCCCGCAACCCGAAATACCGTGACTGCAAACCGGTAGACATCGGACTCATCGAAAAAGTACTCGACTCCTGAAGAAATCTGTCTTCTTGGCAAACTTGAGGCAGGGGTATAGCATCACAGCATGATCGAGCGAATGCGTGAGAATCCGGACGAGGTTTTGAAAAAGGGTGACCTAGTTAAGTTGAGGGATGACATCGATCCAGAAGGTCTTGAACTTATCCTATCCGACGTATTGCAACCGGGCATTGCATATCGGGTCCTCCATCTTGAGCGCCATCACGACGAAGGAGGCACTGCCGTATGGCTGGGGCCAAACGACATGACTCCGCAAGACGTCGAAGATTTCTCGCCCGAGCTTGCGGTAGAGTTTACTGAGGAGAGGTACAAAGACGTATTTCCCCTCGCGGCTAGGTATCTGCGAAAAGCTTTGAATTAAGCCACTTAACTTCCGGCCGTTCTATTTGGACAAATATTCATGGAGGAGTAGCATTTTGATATGGACGAAGTTGATTCGTCCTGAAAGGAGGAAGGGCATGGCTGCATGCGCATGTCTCAAGCACCCTTCCGTCAAGAGCGGGTTGATGGCGCTTAGCTCAGCTATTACGAGCGGCGTAATCGTGGGCGGCATGGCCTTGGCCCTGCACTTGACGGGCTTCAGTATGACGGATGAGCAGCCGGTTCATATGGTCATCCTCGTGCTGGCGATGGCGGCCGGCTGCTGGTTCCCGATCTGGGTGCCGCATGTCGTCGAGGACTACATCGACGACCTGTGAAGGCCTCATCACCTCTACTTGCGGCCGCGACCTTGGAGGACTCGCGGCCGTTTGATTTGTTTGCGTGAAAGAGCAACTGCGGAGTTGTTTGGCGCGTTCGTGGAAGCGGATTTGACCCCCTTTGATTACAGGTCCATGATTGAGAAGTCCGAGCGGCATGCTTGGACAAATGTGCAACCTCGGCCTCGCTGGACGCGTGGCTGACACAGTGCGACGGGACGTCGCAAGGAGGTTATTGTGAATACCAAGGTGAGAGAATCGGTCTTTCTAAAAAGGCTACCGTGGCTCGGACAGCTCGTGCCTCCACACTCGGAGTTCGAGACGGACGGAATCGATGATGGGTTGCTAAATCGTGCACCCGGACTCGCGAGTGACTTCGGGATGTTCACAAGACGCAACCGCATCCTTCTAGTCGATGTCGACGGTTGGATCGTTGCGGAGGTTCTCTGCAAATGGGGTATCCGCGTCTGCGGCACCATCGTCTGGTTTCCCATTTCGAATCTCCAGCAAGAAACCGTGCATGGCGCTCTGGTGCGACTCGGCGACCGGGCAGACTATGTGCGATACATCGTCGGCTTGTATCCGAAGGACAAGGTCGTCACACGTGTCGTCATCTATGCACCCCGCGGTGACGAGACGGTTGCGGCTGTCTGGAACAGAAGCGTGCTCGGCGTGGTCGAGAAGGCGATGTCCGACATCGCGAAAGTCGCGAAGGCCGCCTGACTTTGACGCGGGCAGAAATTATGCGGCGGGCCGCAAGCCCGCCGTTTTCTTTTTAATAACTGTGCAATTGTTTTGCTCTTTCGTGGAAGCCGCTATTCTTCGTTTTTCTTCAAGTCCTCGCTCGCCAGGTCGTGTCCCGAGTGGCCGCGTTCTTTTTTTATTTGGTCTGCCGCTTCTGCAATTTCGAGTGCTTCTTTACGACTTACAAATCGATCGTTCGTCGTTATATAACCATCTTCCCTCTCGTCCGCTGAAGGCGCAACGGTTTCTGGATACTTGGCACTCATAAGGAGCCACGCCTCATAATGGGTCCGACCCTCAAATATCTCCTCCTTATACTTAATGGCTGCGGTCTTTATTCGTTCAATCTCTCCTTTGTTTTCAGTATTATTTCCACCCTCAAATGACATCCGGGAATACTAGCATGTCGTTGACACGATCTCGCATTTTCGATTCGCACGGCCTTTTGGTTTAGTAACTCCGCAATTGTTTTGCTCTCTCGTGGAAGCGGATGCGCTCAAGGGCTTTGGCTTCTATTTGGCGGATGCGCTCGCGGGTGACGCCGAATTCCCTGCCCACTTCTTCAAGGGTGAAGCACACTCCGGCATCGGTGAGGCCGTTGCGCATTTCGAGGATTTTTCGCTCCTTAGGAGAAAGCTCTTCGAGGATCTCCATCATTTGGCTCGAAAGAATTCTCCGCGAAGCGTCCATGTCGGGTGAGGCGATGGAATCGTCGGCGATGAAGCTTCCGAGTGTCGAGCGTTCGTCGTCGTCCTCGCCCACCGGCGATTCGAGGGAAACAGTATCCTGATTTATCTTTTGAATGGTGTATATTTTGTCTATCTCGATACCCATTTCCGCGGCGATCTCTTCCGGCAGCGGGTCGCGGCCGAGGTGCTGGCTAAGCTCACGCACTTTTTGCTTGTATTTCGCGATGGTTTCCACCATGTGCACGGGAATGCGGATGGTGCGGCTCTGGTCGGCCAGGGCGCGTGTGATGGCCTGCCTAATCCACCACGTCGCGTAGGTGGAGAATTTGTAGCCCTTGGTGTGATCGAATTTGTCCACTGCCTTAAAGAGGCCGAGGTTCCCTTCCTGAATGAGATCGAGGAGCGTGAGATCGGGCGAGCGGTTCACGTATTTTTTTGCTATGGAAACGACGAGGCGGAGGTTGGAGCGCGCCAAAATACTCCTCGCTTCCTCATCGCCCTCGAGGATGCGCTTCGCGAGCGTTTTTTCCTGTTCGCCATTGAGGAGCGGGTACTGGCCTATCTCGCGCAAATACATCTGCACCGAATCATAATTAGAGTCGCTCCTGCGATGCTGGAGCTTTTTGCTCGCGAGGACGGAATCGGCGGAAGTGTCCTCGAGCATGCCACCACCCTCCAAGACATCAATGCCCGCCACGCTGAATCGCTCGTACATGTCGTCGAGCAAAAGCATGTTGTCTTCTATCGTGGGGAATTCCCGCAGGATCTCGTCGTAGGTGACGTAACCGCGCTCCTTACCGAGTACGATCAGAGCTTCGACTTTTGCGCCGTCTTTTCGCGCGAGCTTGCCCAAACTCTTCGCAGGGACAACCTTTCCTGACTTTTGTTTGCGTGAAGCCTTGGCGGCTCGCGCCTTCGCGCGAGTTTTGGCGCGCACAAACGCATGCCGCGCGGTCTTACGGACTCGCTTTACCGCTTTGCGTTTCTTGTTCTTTGTCTTTTTTGCTTTTGCCATGGTGTTTTTACGGGGCACACGAAGACGCCCCCATTCCCCTTGAGGGAGACGCCATCCCTATCAATAAGCCCTCCAACGTGTATTCAGTATGAATGACGCAAAAAGGCTAAGTTGCTTACTCTACAGCACTTGGTGCAGGCCCGCAATCCGCCTTGTCAACACGTTACACACAGACATATACACACCCACCTCCTTATCGTCGCCACGCTCCTCGGCTCTTTTCAAGGCCGCGGTGGCTTCCCGGAGTTCCTGCGTTAGCCTTTCTTTGAGGAGGACGGAGAGAAGCGATTGCACTTCTGCTTTCAAGGATCGGCTTGCGGCATACATTCGCTCTGCGGCAAAACGATGCTTCTCCTGCTCCTGCTTTGGAAGCGCTGCGAGCTGTTTGAGCGTATCTTTGCCGATAACTTCTTCCAACTCGCGCTCGTAGGCCTCGAGGTCGAGTTGGGATTTCGGAAGTCCTCTCTGCCAAAGGAGTATCGCGTACGCAGTTCCCTCGCGACCGACCTTACCCGATGGCATGGGTGCAGACGAGTGTACCGCTTCAACACTCGGCTGTGGGACCGTCGGCATTTTCGCGAGCGCTTCGGAAACAGAATGCTCCGACACTCCAAGCCGACGCGCGACCTCGCGCACGTACTGCTCACGTGCGATCGGACTGCGCGTATCTGCCACGTACGGCAAGACAATGTTCTCAACATTCCGACGAAATCCATCCGTACCCTTCGAGCGCTCCTCCAGTACGTCGAGTAGGAATGCGACGATGTCTTTCGCCTCACGTATTGCCTCGCTCCACGCCTCCTTTCCTTTTTTGAGCACGAGGTCCGCCGGGTCGAGACCGTCCGGGAGCCGTGCCACTTTGACGTTCAAACCGGCTTGCAGGGCCGCGCGGGCGGCCCGCCCGGCAGCTTTGATGCCTGCTTCATCCGCATCGAGTGCAATGACGAGATTGTCGGTCAGCCGATGGATGAGGGCAGCATGCTCGGGCGTGAAGGCGGTACCCGAAACAGCGACGGTATTGCTCCAACCCGCTTGGTAACTCGCCAGAAGGTCGAGCTGCCCCTCGACCAGGACAGCGCAATTATGCTTCCTCACCGAGAGCTTGGCTTTGTCAAATCCGTAGAGGATGCGTGATTTGTGGAAAAGCGGCGTTTCAGGTGAATTGAGATACTTCGGCGCTTCGGGCGAGGCTTTTTCTCCAAAGATACGACCGGAAAAGCCGACGATGCGTCCCGCAGAATCCGCTATCGGAAAGGTGATACGGTTGCGGAATTTATCGTTCACGCCGCCTCGCTCCGTGCGCTTTACCACACCCGCATCGAGCATTTCTATTTCTGAAAACTTCTTTTCTTTCAAATGGTCGGCGAGGTCGCTCCATCCGTCCCCTGCCCATCCGAGTCGAAATGTCTTCACGGTCGCCTCCGCGATACCGCGCTCTTTGAGATACTTCTTTGCCTCATCGGTAAGGCGCGAGGAATAAAATATGGTCGCCACTTCCATGAGTTCAAAGAGTCGCCCGCGCTCATCCTTTTGTTCTTTGCCGCCGCGCGAGTAGACTATTTTCACCCCCGCCTTATCCGCGAGCACTTTCAAGGCACCTTTGAAATCGAGTCCTTCTATCTCCTGCACGAATGAGAAAATATCGCCACCCTTGTCGCAACCGAAGCAATGGTAGGTGCCGCGATCAGGCGAGACGAAAAAAGAAGGCGTGCGCTCGTTGTGGAAAGGGCACCGCGCCCGCAGATTCATACCGCTTCGCTCCAACTTCACGTACTGCGAGACTACATCGACAATAGAAAGTTTATCTTTGACTTGTTGAACTGTATGCGACGCCATGGTCCCATATTATGCTCCCATTTACTTTGCATTGCACATGACCCATGACTTTGCTAGATTTTCCGTTCGGCTGGTTGGCAGCCTAAACATGGAGTGAGGCAAATGTCTGTTCAAGACATCAAGTTACCCGATAAGCGCAACGTGCGCATCTACCGGGCCGACGAGGTGACCGAGAGAGGTTGCCTCTGCAGCGCGACGGTTTTAAACCGTCGTTTCGGAAATAAACTTATTGGGAGCGTTTACCTTTGGCAGCAACCGAGGGATCCCAAAAAGCTCGCGCAAGAAATTGAAAAAAATGGGATTCAACCATGAGAAGACTCCCCCCAGACTCCCGCCGGCGCGGCACCGGCGGGGTTTTTCTTTTGCCATAAATAGCAAGGGGCAGCCAACGGGCCGCCCCCTTTACCAGTCGCATCCGGCTCACTTGCCGTGCTTGTGATTTTGCCGACGGTACCACGCGATCGACTCATCGAAATCCTGCTTCGTGAAATCGACCCACGGCTTACCCAGGAAGAGAAGTTCGGCATAGGCGGCCTGATTCACGAGGAAGCCGCTGAGCCTGTGTTCCCCGCCGGTACGGATCACCAACTGCATCTCAGGTACGTTCGCCGAAAGAAGGTGCTTGAAGTCCTTAAGTCCGGCACGGACTTCCACGTCTCCGTGCAACTTCACGGCATCGAGAAGCGCACCTTGTTCATGATCCGGCAAACCCGAGTAGTTGGCCGCGACATGAACCGTGATCTTGTCGCGAGAGTGTTTCCTTCTGCGCAAAATATCCAACTTATCGTAGAGACTTCGGTACTTGGGGTCATCTCTGAATTCTTCGAGGTGTCCGAACGGATGCACCTGGAAGCCCGTCCGGATGGCCCAGTCGCAGAAAAAGTGCGCGCCCTTGAGGATCGCGTCGATGTCCGGCTGTTCTCGTTCCCTGTTCTCGCAGGAAAAGCCGAAAAAAGAGACGTCTTTGATTTCGTTCGTCTCTTGGCTCCATCGCAAGAAGTTGATGACGACACGGGCTCCTTTGACGTAGGTTTGCGCGAGGTCCAACCCGCGCAACCTCGCCACAGTTCGATGTGCATTCGGGATGATCCCGACGTGGAGAAGTGAACGCATGTTGCCTCCGTTGGCAAAGCTGTAGGGATTAAGATCAAGTGCCCAATCAACACCTTACTATTCTGCAGACACTCCTGCAATATTGTTAGCGCTCAACTTTTCCGCGAGGCTCTTCGGGTGCTTCGTCGGGCATTTGTGCCGCGATCTCGTTCTCCATTTGTTCTACCATCGCGTACTTCTTACTGCCCTTGAAACCGGTACCGGCAGGAATGAGGCGGCCGATGATGACGTTCTCCTTGAGGCCTATAAGGCGGTCGACGGCGCCGCCGACAGCGGCTTCCGCGAGCTTGCGCGGCGTGTTCTGGAAGGAAATGGCGGAGAGGAAAGAGGCGCGCGTGAGTGAGACTTCCGTGATGCCGAGAAGCAATGGCTTACCGCGGGCGGGTTCCTTGTCGTTCTCCTTTGCCTTCTTATTGAGACGCTCGTACTCAAAGTCTGCGATGATGTCACCTGCTGAAATACCGGTGTCCCCCGCATGCGTGACGGAAACGCGGCTGAACATCTGCTTCACGATGACTTCGAGGTGCTTGCGTGCGGTCGCAACACCCTGCAGTTCGTAGATGCGTGTGATCTCGTGGATGATGTACTCTTGCGCGCGCTCCTTGCCGGCAAAGGTGAAGATCTCCTCGAGGTCCGCCGAACCGTCTGTAAGGAAGTCTCCCTTCACGACAGACTGGCCCTCTTTGACGAGCGTCTGTCGCAGCGGGTGCACGCGGTACTCAGTTTCTTTCTTGGCGGCCCGAGCGGACTTGCTAAGCTTCGAACCGTCTTCCGGAATGATCGTGATGACGGTTTCCTGATCCTCCTTTCCGATCTCGGAGACAACGCCGGAGACGCGTGCGATCACGGCGGGCAGCTTCGGCATGCGACTTTCAAATACTTCCTCGACGCGCGGCAGACCCATCGTGATGTCGCCGCCGGCGGTCGCCACACCTCCCGTGTGGAAGGTACGCATCGTCAGCTGGGTGCCCGGCTCACCGATGGCTTGTGCGGCAACGACTCCTATCGCTTCACCGATATCGACAAGCTCACTTGTTGTGAGGTCGGTCCCGTAACATTTCTGACATACGCCCCGCGCGACCCTGCAGGTCATCGGTGAGCGTACTACTACTTTTTGTACATCACTCTCTTCGAGCGCTTTCGCATCATCGTAGCTGAGGAGTGTTCCGCGTTTGAAGGAGGCGGCCTCTTCGGCAAGCACACGTCCCGCGATCCGCTCGGCGAACGAACCGCCGATGTCTTCCTTGCCGGGCCGACGGATATCCACTCCCTCCTTCGTGCCGCAATCATCTTCCAAGACGACAACATCGTGCGCGACATCGAAAAGGCGGCGCGTGAGATATCCCGCGCGCGCGGTGTTCAAAGCGGTGTCCGCAAGACCTTTTCGTGCGCCGTGCGTGGAGATGAAGTACTCGATCGGCGAAAGGCCTTCTTTGTAGGAAGAGAGAATGGGGAACTCGATGACCTCTCCACGCGGGTTTGTGATGAGACCTTTCATGCCGGCCATCTGGTGGAGCTGGACGGCGCTTCCGCGCGCGCCCGAGGTAATCATGTCGTGCACGGGCCCGTTCTTGTCGAGCGAGTCGAGCACGGACTTGCGCAGATCGGTGGAGACCTTACCCCACACTTCGAGCGTCATGCGGCGCCGCTCATCATCCGTGAGAAGTCCCTCCCTGAAGTTTTCCTGTTCTTTCTCCGCCTTTTCGCGACCCGCGCGCACGAGGGCTTCTTTCGCTTTCGGCACAACAACATCCGAGAGTGACCACGTGATGCCGGCGTAGGTGGCGTAGCGGAAACCGAATGCCTTGATCTTGTCGAGGATCTTCGGAATGCCATCGAGCTGATAGTGCGTAACGAGGTCCTGCACGAGGCGCTGCATGCGCTTGTTGGTGACCTCTTCGTTCACGTACGGAAAATCGCTCGGAAGTACGGAATTGAAAAGAAGGCGTCCGACCGTCGTTTCAAAGACCTTGCCGCCGAAATGCGCATACTTCGCGCTATCTCCGGGAAGCACGGTAATCTTGGCTCGCAGGTCGATCACACTAAAATCAAAAGCGGTGATGGCGGCGTTCGTGGACGGGAACATGGTCTTTTCACCCTTCACGCCTTCGAGCGCTTTCGTCATCCAGTAGCAACCGAGGACGATATCGAGAAGCTTGGAAGCGACGACCACATCGCCACTACCCGGCTTGAGGATGTTCTTGTTAGCCGACATGATCTTCGCCGCTTCCATCTGGGCGGCTTCGGAGAGCGGCACGTGCACCGCCATCGCGTCGCCGTCGAAGTCGGCGTTGTAGGCAGGACACACGAGTGGGTGCACCTGAATGGCGTTGCCTTCGATGAGGACCGGACGGAACGCTTGGATCGACTGGCGGTGCAGGGTCGGCGCGCGGTTGAGGAGTACGTGTTTGTCCTTGATAGCCTCTTCGAGGATCGGCCACACTTCAGGCGCTTCATCCTCTATCAAGCGGCCGGCACCGCGGATGTTGTATGCAAGTTCGCGTGCGAGCAGTCCACGGATGACGAAGGGTCGGAAAAGTTCCAGCACCATGTGCTTGGGCAAACCGCACTCGTCGAGTGCGAGATCGGGCCCGACGACGATGACCGAGCGACCAGAGTAGTCGACGCGTTTCCCAAGAAGGTTCTGCCGCAGGTAGCCGTGCTTGCCCTTGAGGTAATCGGCGAGTGATTTCAGCGCGCGGCGGCGGCCGCCGAGAATACCGAGGACGCCAGCACCACGGCGCATGGAATTGTCCAAAAGTGCATCGACGGCCTCCTGCAGAATGCGCTTTTCGTTGCGCAAGATGACCTCCGGCGCGTGAATAGCAAGGAGACGCTTGAGGCGGTTATTGCGGTTGATGACGCGGCGGTAGAGGTCGTTTAGGTCTGACGATGCATGGCGTCCACCCTCCAGAGCCACCATAGGCCGCAGGGCCGGCGGCACGACCGGGAGACGCGTGATGAACATCCATTCCGGTCGCACGTCCGCACGGCGGAGACTTTCGGCGAGCGCGAGGCGCTTGCGCACCTTGTCGCGCTCTGCTGCGGAAACGTGCTCATAATCCTCCTTCAATTTCTTCACAAATGCATCGAGATTCACCTGGGTGAGAATGTGATAGAGCGCTTCGGCCCCGATGGCAGCGCGGAACATCGCGCCGTACTTCACGGCAAAAAGGTGGTACGCGGCTTCGTCGAGCACGGCGCCGATGCGCAGCGAATCGATCTCTTTCTTCGCCTTCTGCGCCTTTTCCTTGAGCGTCGTTTTAGTATCGGCGCTCTCCGCAGCCTTCATTTTTGATTGAAATTCCTGCTCGAGGTCCTTGAGGAGGCGGTTCCGCTCGCTCTCGTCCACGTGGGTCACGATGTAGCCCGCGAAGTACACGACCTTCTCCACCTCGGCAGCCGAGAGACCGAGCATGAGCGCGATACGACTGGGTATGCCGCGCAAGAACCAGATGTGCGAGACGGGGGTCGCAAGGTCGATGTGGCCCATCCGCTCGCGGCGCACGATGGAGCGTGTGATCTCGACGCCACACTTTTCACACACGATGCCGCGAAAACGGATACCGCGATACTTGCCGCAGTAACATTCGTAATCCTTTTCCGGACCGAAAACACGCTCGTCGAAAAGGCCGTTCTTTTCCGGACGCTGGGTGCGGTAATTGATGGTCTCAGGTTTCGTTATCTCACCGAACGACCACTCCTCGATGCGCGTGGGCGAAGCGAGCCGCATCGCGACTGCTTCAAAATCCTGCGGTATGATGTCTTTTTTCTTCATAGATTAATTCATTCCTGACCCCGTTCTTGTACTACCCCCGAGGAACTCGACGTCGATCCCCAAGCCGCGCAAGTGTCGCACCAAGACGTTGAAGGTCGCGGGCGTGTGCGTTTCCGTAATGCGTTTGCCCGAGACGATCGCATCGAACGCCGCCGAGCGGCCGAGAATGTCGTCGGACTTGTACGTGAGTATCTCGCGCAAGCTGTGTGCGGCGCCGTAGCCGAGGAACGCCCACACTTCCATTTCGCCCACACGCTGGCCGCCGTTCTGGGCCTTGCCGCCGAGTGGTTGCTGGGTGGTGAGCGAGTAGGGACCGATAGAGCGCATGTGGATCTTATCCTCGACCATGTGGTGGAGTTTCAACATGTACATCATTCCTACCGCGACCGGCTGCGCGAACGCCTCGCCGGTGCGACCATCGAAAAGTATTCGTTTGCCGCTCTCATGTAACCCTGCCTTTTTGAGTTCTTCCCGGATCTCCTCTTCGGAAGCGCTCGCGAACGACGGCACGATGGCCTGGTAGCCGAGCGCCTCTGCGGCAAGGCCTAGGTGAAGTTCGAGGATCTGTCCAAGGTTCATACGAGAGGGGACACCGAGAGGCGTCAAAATAATGTCCACCGGATTCCCCTCTTCATCGAACGGCATGTCTTCCTCGGGAAGCACGCGCGAGATGACGCCTTTGTTGCCATGGCGCCCGGCGAGCTTGTCGCCTACCGCCACGGTGCGGAGCTGCGCCACTTCGACGTGGACGCGTTTGATGACGCCGCTCTCGAGCTGATCGCCACTTTCGCGTGAGAAGACTTTGACGCCAATGACGCGTCCGCGCTTCCCTCCTTCCATGCGCAGAGACGTATCCTTCACATCCTTTGCCTTCTCGCCGAAGATCGCGTGGAGGAGGCGCTCCTCAGGCGTCAATTGCGTTTCGCCCTTAGGCGTTACCTTGCCTACCAGAATGTCGCCAGAGCGCACTTCCGCTCCGATGCGGATGATGCCGTCTTCGTCGAGGTTCCGGAGTTTGAATTCGGAAACGTTCGGAATGTCATGCGTGGTCACCTCAGGACCGAGTTTCGTGTCGCGCACGACGCAGACGAATTCTTCCATGTGTATCGAAGAAAATCGTCCCTCTTTTGCGAGTCTCTCGGAGATGACGATCGCGTCCTCATAGTTGGCACCGAACCACGGCAAAAAGGCGACTCGGACGTTCTGCCCGATCGCGAGCTGTCCGCCTACGGAGGTCGAGGTGTCCGCAAGCACACTCCCTTTCTTCACTGCATCCTCTACCGAGACTGCGGGACGCTGGTGGAATGTCGTGAAGCCGTTCGTCCTCGAGAAATTCACGAGCGGGTACTCTTTTGTTTTTCCGTCGGCGTTCTTCACCTTTATCATCCGCGCATCCGCATAGGTGACCTCTCCTGCCTCTTCGGAAATGACGAGGCGGCCGGAGTCGCGCGCGGCTGCCGCTTCCACGCCGGTCGCCACGAGCGGCGCGTCGGGTATCACGATCGGTACGGCCTGCTTCTGCATGTTGGAACCCATGAGAGCGCGATTGGCGTCGTCGTTCTCGACGAAAGGAATGAGCGAGGTCGCGACGGAGAAGAGCTGGTTCGTCGAGACCTCTATGAGGTCCACTTCTTCGCGGCGAACGACGATAGGCTTGCCGGCTTTGCGCACTTCGACGGATTTTTCCGTGATGCGGCCGTCGTCGTCGCGGCGCGTTGCGGCGTGTGCGATCGAATACCCCTCTTCTTCAAGCGCATTCATATAGACGATCTCTTTGGTGATGTGGCCTTTCTCTACTTTTGCGTACGGCGCTTCGATGATCCCAAATTCGTTGGGGCGCGCATAGAGCGACATGTGGAGAACGAGCCCGATGTTCTTTCCTTCAGGAGTGTGGATAGGGCAGACGCGGCCATAGTGCGAGGAGTGCACGTCGCGCACCTCCAAGCCAGCGCGCTCGCTCGTGAGTCCACCACGGCCGAGCGTGGAGAGCGTGCGCAGGTGTTCGATCTCATCAAGCGTGTTGTACTGCTGCATGAGCTGTGAGAGCTGGTCGGTGGTGAAGAATTCGCGCACCGCCGCTTGAAAAGGACGAGGGTTCACAAAATGTATGGGGAGCGTTGTGGTAGGGTCCACCATCGCCATGCGATCCTGGATATTGCGCTTCATGCGCGAGAGCCCTACACGCATTCGCTGTTCCAGAAGCTCGCCTACGAAACGTACGCGCCTGAAGCCGAGGTGGTCAATGTCGTCGGGAAGCGCCGAAGGAGTATCGTTCGACTCCGCAATGTGCGTGATGATGCGGGCGACATCATCCGCATTCAGGGTCGAGCGGCTGAGATCTTTCTGCGAGGTCGAGAGCCCGAAGCGGCGGTTGAAATGGAAGCGGCCGACTTTTGAGAGATCGTACCGCTCGGCGGAAAGGATCGACTGCACGTGCTCGCGTGCGCTGTCGGGAGTCGCGATATCGCCGTCGCGAAGCCTACGGTAGATCTCCACGTACGCCTCTTCAAGTGTCTGTGCATGGTCGTGTGCGAGAGTCGCCGCCATCGCCTCGGAAGCGGCTCGTGATTTCTCGAAGCGGGCCTTTATTTCCTTTTCGGTGGCGAGCCCGAGCACGCGAAGGAGCGATGTAACCGGGAACCTGCGCTTGCGGTCTATCTTCACATAAATGCCGCCGTCCGGGTCGCTCTCAAGCTCTATCCATACGCCGCGCGAAGGGATAATCTTTGCCGCGAAGTAACTCTTGCCCTTGTACGGCACTGTTTCAAAGAAAACGCCGTAGCTGCGTGCAAGCTGCGGCACCACGATGCGTTCTACCCCGTTGATGATGAAGCTTCCGTGCGCCGTCATCCATGGAAAATCCGCAAGAAATATCTCCTGCTCCTTTTCGGTGCCGGTCGTCTTGTTCTTGAGACGCACAACGACGGAAAGCGGTGTCTCGTAGGTGCGCATCGCCTTTTTCGCGTAGTGTTCGTCCCAACGCAGCTCGCCGAAGTTGAACTTCACGAGCTCGAGCCCGAATTTCTTGTTCGAATGATCGGTGATAGGAAAAAACTCCCCGAACACCCGCTCAGCGCCGCCCTGCACGAACTGCCGGAACGAGGCGATCTGGGAATCAACAAGTGAAGGGAGCTTTACGAGAGGCTCCCTGAATTGTCCGAAGTATTTTTGCGGTCGCGCTTTTGTTTTTGCCATTGTGCAACAACGTACCCGTGCAGCGCCTACGCCCTGCTTGGGTAGAACCTAATCGTTATTAAACTGTCTTTATGAAAACGTTTGCCGAAAGCGCGTCCGCAACTCAATCAGCTCGCAAGCAAATGTCGAACGAGTATATACAAAGCCCTATTTTATGTCAAGAGTTTGTACGCGTCCAGTACATATTGCACTCCACAGCTGATAAGTTGCGCACATAGTACTGCAAGGGAGCGAGCATGCCCAGCGACTGGTGAGGAC
>Ga0155143_106_pt2 | contig 21469 bp, 28 predicted proteins | sample RifCSPhighO2_01_FD_106111 | JGI IMG/M metagenome (GOLD analysis project Ga0155143, IMG submission 106111) | Candidatus Kaiserbacteria bacterium RIFCSPHIGHO2_01_FULL_55_17
AACATACGCGATCGCGTATGACCTTCATTCGAAAAATAGATTCCAAATAATAAGAATGCCGAATACTCTCATACGGGATTACGTCTCAGAAAATGGGGAATCGATCATCTGTAGAACCACCTGCTACCCGTATGCGCGGTGGCTGGATGATTCTAGGCTCATCATCGGCAGCTACGTACTTACGCAAGAAGGCAACCCCAACTCCATCGTGACAACGGGTGCAGAAGTATTCAACGCGGCGACACAACAATTCACAACTCCAACACAGACGGAACTCGCTTCTTTCAATGCAGCAACGAACGTTGGTGTGACTGGACAGTCCAACAACAATTCAACTCCGCCGGTATCACCCACGGATCCGGTCACGATTTCTCCGGATCCGGTCACGCCGACTGATATCCCTCTTGAGGACTTTATCTATGAGGAGCCGGTCATCGAGATCACCGACACAGTGATCGGCTCCGCGACGGTCGCCATTGCGCTCGGGGAGAGCATCGAATTCAGGATGAACGGTACGAACCCTCCGACCGCGACGGTGACCCTCAAGTCGGTATCGTCCGGGGAAGCGACATTCGAATTACGCTCGAGCACGATACGTGATGTTAAGACTCTCCCCGTAGGAGAACCTACAATACTCATGCAAGATTCTTGCGAGGATGAGCTCCCGACGTTTCGCGGCAAAGTGCTCTCCGTCGGTGCGAGTTCGGCGGTGCTCTACTTGGAAGCTCTCCCGAGTCTTATTGAGTGTTAGCAACCTTTGCTTTTTAGGTCGCTTTCCGCTACATTACACGCACGCCCACGCGGCGTTTTTGTTTAAAACACTATGGCAAGAGATTACCCACTCGAAAAAGTAAGGAATTTTGGGATTATTGCCCACATCGATGCGGGGAAGACGACCACGTCGGAGCGCATCCTTTTCTACACGGGGATGTCCCACAAGGTAGGCGAAGTGCACGAGGGCGACACGGTGACCGACTGGATGGAGCAGGAACGCGAGCGCGGCATCACCATCACGGCCGCTGCCATCACCTGCTTTTGGAATCCGACCTACATGGGAGCCGACACTTCGTACAAACATCGCTTCAATATCATTGACACGCCCGGCCACATCGACTTCACCTCCGAAGTGAAGAGAAGCATGCGTGTTTTGGACGGCGCGGTCGTCGTCTTCGACGGTGTTGCGGGCGTCGAGCCGCAAAGCGAGACCAACTGGCGATACGCCGAAGAAGCCAACGTGCCCCGCATTTGCTACATCAACAAACTCGACCGCACCGGCGCCTCGTTTGAAAAATCCTACGCGAGCGTCCTTGAACGCCTTTCTACAAAAGCCGTGCGCATGCAGATCCCCATCGGGGCGGAAGGGGATTTTTCCGGCGTTGTCGATCTCCTCACGATGAAAGCGTACAAGTTCGAGGGTGAGATGGGCAAAGAGGTAAAAGCGTACGACGTGCCGGAGAGTTTGAGAGCCGAAGCGCAAAAGTATCGCGCCGAGCTTGTCGAGCGCATCGTCGAAAATGACGACGCGATCATGAACGATTTTTTGGAAGGCAAAGAGATCCCTCTCGACGTACTGAAGAAGACGCTCCGCAAGGGTGTTGTCGCCAACAAGATCTTCCCCGTGCTTACCGGTTCGTCTTTGAAGAACAAGGGCGTGCAACTCGTCTTGGACGCGGTTGTTGACTACTTGCCGAGTCCCCTCGATCTTCCGTCCGCAAAAGGCAAAAACACGGATACTGGGCAAGAAGAGGAGCGGCCCGCGTCCGACGAGGCGCCCTTTGCCGCGCTCATTTTCAAGCTCCAGGTCGATCCATTTGTCGGCGCGCTCTCGTTCTTCCGTGTATACTCGGGCTCGCTCGAAGCGGGCACGTTCGTCTACGATTCCGCCAACAACAAAAAAGAGCGGCTCGGCCGCATCGTGCGTCTCCAGGCCGACAAGCGTGAGGACGTGAAGATCGTCTATGCGGGCGAGATAGCCGCGGCGGTCGGTTTGAAAGAAGTGAAGATCGGACACACGCTCTGCGATCCCGAACATCCGATAGCGCTCGAAAGTATCGTGTTCCCCGAGCCGGTCGTTTCCATGCGCATCGAGCCGAAGACAAAGGCCGACCAGGAGAAAATGGGCATCGCACTTTCGCGTCTTTCCGATGAAGACCCGACCTTCCGGGTCGCTTCTGATCCAGAGACGGGCGAGACCATCGTCTCGGGCATGGGCGAGCTCCACTTGGAAATAATTGTGGAGCGCATGAAGCGGGAGTTTAGTGTGGAAGCTTCGACTGGCAAGCCGCAGGTCGCATATCGTGAGACGGTTCAAGGACAGAGTGATGTCGAGTACAAGCACATCAAGCAAACCGGCGGTCGTGGCCAGTACGGGCATGTGAAAATCCGCGTGAAGCCCATGGAGCCGGTGGAGGAAGGCAAAAAGATAAAGAACAACGTCGAGCGCGAAGATCATTTCGAGTTCATCAACAACATCAGAGGCGGCGTTATTCCGCAGGAATTCATTACACCCATCAAGAAGGGAATCAAGGAGGCGATGGACAGGGGCGTCTTGGCGGGCTTCCCCGTTGTCGACGTGTCGGTGGATCTCTACGACGGCTCCTATCACGACGTCGATTCATCCGAGATCGCCTTCAAGCTCGCCGCCATCAACGCGATGCAGGAAGCGGTGCAGAAAGCACGCCCCGTCTTGCTTGAGCCGATCATGAAGTTGGAGGTCGTCACGCCGGAGAAATTTATGGGCGACGTAACGGGCATGATAAACAGCAAGCGCGGTTCTATCGAGGCGATGGGCGAGCGCGGGCAAGCGAAAATCATCACCGCGAAAGTTCCTCTCTCGGAATTGTTCGGCTTCACCACCCAGCTTCGCTCTCTCACCGAAGGCCGCGCGGTGCCCAACGTGGAATTCAGTCATTACGCTACCGTACCTCGAAACGTTCAGGAGGATATAGTCGCCTCACGCAAGTAGTAGTGGCCGCGTCGTTTGCCCAGTAGTTGAGGGCACTTCGCGGAGCATATCAAGGGGTTGATATGGTATCATGTTGTCCATGACAAAATTGCTCGAACACGCAATTGAGAAAGTGAGGCGTTTGCCTGCAGCCGCTCAAGATGACGCGGCACAGATACTGATAGGTATGGCGGAAGACGATCAGTCGCCGTACGTTTTGACGAACGAACAGCGCACGGAAGTACGTGCGGCGCTTGCGGAAGTCCAACGTGGAGAATTTGCGACAGAGAAAGAGATGGCGGCCCTTTGGAAAAAGTGCGGTCTATGAACATTCGGTATTCTGCGCGCGCTCGCGTGCAGATTGAAATAGTCTACAACTACATTGCAGAGAGAAACGCCAGCGCCGCGATGGTGGTCGTGGCGTATATTCGGCAAGCCGTCACTCTCTTGACAGACCATCCGCACCTCGGTCGTATCACTGATGAAAAGGGCGTCCGCATGCTCGTCGTGCCGCGTTTTCCGTACGTTGTTTTCTACAAGGTACATCGGGAAGAGGTTTTCATCTTGAGCATTATGCACGCAGCCCAGGAACACTAACGGGCGCGGAGTGGCGCGCGTCATCACCGCCAAAGTCCCGCTCTCCGAGCTCTTCGGCTTCACCACCCAGCTTCGCTCTCTCACCGAAGGCCGCGGAGTTCCCAACGTGGAATTCAGTCATTACGCTACCGTACCTCGAAACGTTCAGGATGAAATAATTGCGTTCAGAAAATAGATACAAGAATGAAGTTTGCCCCGTAGTGACGCAGCGCATCTACTAGCTGGGGCTATTGTCCCCAGGAATGTGGCCGATGAGGTCATCGCCGCTCGTAAATAGCCTAGACTGGATGGATGAGCATGAAAGCTGGCGCAGGCATCGCTGCGCTCCTCGTCGTAGCGGGGCTACTCTGGTATTTTTCTTCATCCGCTCCGCTTGTCGATCTCGCGCTTCCAAGCGCTGAACAGGCCACAACGTCGGACGACGTTGTGTCGAAACCTGCCGTAACGAAGAAACCTTCTGCTCCGAGTGCTACACAACCAACAGCCGCACCCCCCGCCGCATCGAGCAAACAATTTTGTCCGAAATTCGGCGCAGGTGTGCAGCTCGGCTCGACCGATGGGCCGCAAGATGAAGCATGGGCGCGAGGTGATGTGGCGAACCTACAGGCATTTCTCGCGAGGCGATATAATCTGAACGAGAAAGAATTCGTCGACAGCATTTTCGGAGCCAACACCGAGAGCTATCTGAAGCGATATCAACGTGAAGAGGGTTTGCCGCAGACCGGTGTTCTCGAATATGGAACACAGCAGCGAATACTCGGCTATTGTCTCAACGGATTGATGGCGAACGGAGGCATCTATCCAAGCAAAAACTTTACGTTCGCCGTTGGTGGGGTGACCCAAACACTCTTTGTCCACGAGGCGCTCCTCGAAACGCAAGGGACCATCCTCAACGGCGCATTCAGGGTAGAACTCATCTCTGTCACGGGCACGACGGCAAAGATCCGTGTGACCGGGCGTGTCATCGGGGGTTTGCAGTCACAGACGCTCTCGCTTGGGAAGGGAGAGGAGGTGGTGACTCAGCATTGGCCCATCGGACTGAAGATCAATGTTCAGTCGCTTACCTCCTCAAGCGCGGTGCTCGCCATTTCCCAACAACCGACTGACTAACGCGCGGGGACTTAGAGTATTCATCGAGAAACTTGGTCATTAGACACTATCCGGATACGTGTGGATTACCGAGAGTTGCACGCTACGGCTGGCGTATACTGCTAGTGATGCATAAGCTCTCCACGTGGCAGATCTTTTCGGTGCTGTTCGTTTCATGCACCGCACTCTTTGCGATCTCCGTCGTCTTCGCATGGGTGGGGCCGACACAGCCGCCGCCGGGAGGTAACGTCGCGGCACCCATCAACGTCGGCACCATCAACCAGGTGAAGAACGGTGGCATTGGTGTCAATGCGCTTGCTGTTTTCGGGAACACTATATTGGCGAACCCCGGCTCGGCCACCTACCTCAATTTCAGCGGAACGTCTGGTTCTGGCGGGATGGGCATCCGCAACAACAACGGCACCATGGAATACAAAAATTCCGGTGGGGCGTGGACGCCGTTTTCCTCGGGCGGCAGCGGTACGAGCGGCACGGACGGTACGACTGGTCCGACCGGCCCGCAAGGACCCAGTAACACACAGGTCTTCACCTATGACACACCCGGCACGTACACATGGACCAAACCAGCGACCGCTTCTACTGCGCAAGTCCAGTGCTGGGGCGGCGGTGGCGGCGGGACAGGCGGCTATGCTGAGGGAACTATTGTAGGTCATGGAGTAGGTAGCGGCGGTGGCGGTGGAGGGTATATCACCAGAACTATTCCACTCTCGCAACTTCCCGCCACAGTCACTGTCACCATTGGCACCGGTGGTACCACGGGGGCACAAAGCCGTGGCATCGCGGAATCGGCAACAGCCGGCGGGTCGAGCTCGTTCGGCACATATGCGGTGGCGTTTGGCGGTGGCGGTTCTTCCGCATCCGGTTTTTGGTCGAGAAGCACGTGGCTTCTTCGGACAGCTCCCGGTTCAGGCGGTGGGTATAGTGGGGGGAGCGGGGAGACAGGCGGCGCGGGCGGCACTGGCTATAGGATCATGGATGGTGAAGAAGTAATAGTGGCGGGTGGAAATACCTCATGCGCAGGCGGTGGCGGTGGTGGTGGCGGTCTAACAGCTGCTGTTGCCGCTGGATCTGGAGGCACTTCCGGCTGCGGCGGAAGCGGTGGGAAAGGTGGAACTGGAGCCGGAAGCAGTGGTTCCCCCGGGCTCCCATTCGGTGGTGGCGGTGGTGGCGGTGGTACACACTTCAATAGCTCGTCAAATGGCGGTGCGGGCGTGGGTGGCAAGTGCGTCATCACAACTTCCTAAGACATGCATGTCTCTCTCGCCACACGCAAAGATACTTTTGACGGTCGTCGCCGCGATCGCGGCGACGCTCGTGCTCACGGTGTGTTTTTCCCTGTATCGCATATGGCCTCAAGCGCTCTCGGGTATTTCGATAGGCTCGGGTTCACAAGAGCGTGCCTCTCAAGATAAAGCGACGCTCCTCGAGCAAATAACCCCTGCGCCTGTTTCTAGTGCCACCGTTTCGCAATATAGCAAAGTACTCAAGGCGATGAGCGCATCGTCCGGAGCGGGTGGCGCTTCGATGAGCGAGCAAGAAAAGCTCGACATGCTTGCACAAATGCAATCGAATTAACCTTTATGCCCTATCTCACACAGCGTTTCCTTTCTGCACCTGTTCTCAGTATTTTGGTGCTGACATTGGTTGCGGTCGCGATAGGGAGCTGGACCCTACCCGCACAAGCGCAAAATGCGCCGTTACCGGCGCATACCGTGCTGGCCGGCTGGGCATGGAGTGAGACTACCGGCTGGATAAGTTTTGATTGTGATGATCTCGGCGCATGCGCTAGCTCGGATTACGGCGTCTCCGTCGAGGACGATGGCTCGCTCTCGGGAATGGCATGGAGCGAAAACATCGGGTGGGTGAGCGCGAACGTTTCAGACGTGAGCGGCTGTCCTTCGGCTCCGTGTACTCCGAGAATTGTCGGCGGGGAGCTCACGGGATGGCTCAAGACGCTCTCCGGCGGCTCGCCAGAAAGCGGTGGGTGGGACGGCTGGATAAGTTTGCGAGGGCCGCAGTACGGCGTAAATATAGATGGCGAGGGAAAGTTTTCGGGATATGCGTGGGGCTACGATGTCGTGGGCTGGACGGACTTTTCACTCGTGCGCATGGTCTCTCGTGCGTGCGAACAGAGATACTTCTGTATCAACGACGATCTCTATATCGGGGAGCAGAGTGCCGCTTGCGAAGCAACGAACCAACTCGTGCGCCGCTGTGATTTCGGGTGCGCGGGCAATTCGTGTCTCTTACCAGAGGCACCGAGCGGTGAATTGCGCGCAATACCGTCTCTGGTGCGCTCGGGCAACACGACGCAAGTGTACTGGGACATCAAGAGTGCCAACTCGTGCTCTGTCGTGGGCGGCGGAAGCTCGTGGAGCGGCGTGGCTTCATCCGCCAACGGCGAAACATCAGAACCCGTCACCGAGCGGACTATCTACTCGCTACACTGCACTGGCCCAGGCGGAGTACTCGACAAGACAGCGACCGTCAACATCCTCCCCATCTTTGAAGAGCAATAATCCAGCGCTAGGGCGCATTTTTAGCACCTGTGGATTACCGAGAGCTGCGCTCGGCGGCTGGCGTATACTGCTATTGATGCGTAGACTTTCCACTCGCCAGCTTTTCTCAACCCTCGTATTCACCTTTACGATACTTCTCGCTGCATCACTCTTGCAAGCATGGACCGGCCCGACCGCAGCCCCGACGGGCAACAACATCGCCGCACCCGTCAATGTCGGCACAGCCGATCAGGTCAAGGACGGCGGGTTGTCGGTCAACGGTCTGAGAGCGTATGGAACCACCATCGTCGACAAGCTAGGCGTTAACATACCCGATGCCGATCCGCCGACACTTCCCGTCGTCGCACTCGACGTGAAGGGCACCCTCCGCATTGCCGACGGCGGAGAATTATGCCAAGCGGTGACGGAGGGCGCGCAACGCTACAACACAACGTCGAATGTCATGGAGTACTGTGACGGTACAGGCTGGATCGGCTATGGTACGGGTGGTTCTTCACAGTGGACGACCTCGGGAAGCGACATCTACTACAACACCGGCAACGTCGGCATCGGGACGGCGTCTCCCGGCCAAATTCCAGCCTGGACACCGAGTCCCAACCAACGAAGTCTGGAAGTTTCCGGAAGTGGTGGTAGTTCAACTTTTTCATCCGGAGTTCTTGTACTGTCGAACAACCGCGCCGCCGGGGCGGCCGGAGATCAAACTGGCAGCATCCTATTTGCGCACAAAAACAATGGTGGCGGCAATGTTTCGGCTGCGGTCGAAAGCAGACTCGAGGGTTCTGGGGGGGCCAATGGTTTCGGTGCCTATCTCATGTTTCACACCAAAGGCGACAACGTTCTCCTGAACTCCGAGCGGATGCGGATAACCGCAAACGGCAATGTCGGGATTGGGACGGCAAATCCCCAGACTACCTTGCATGTTGTTGGATCCGCTCTGCTTGAGGGCCCAGCTTCGGTAATACGCATCAACTCGACAACAGGGCCTGCTGGTAGCCGCAATTTTCAGATACAAAATACAACTTCGGCTGGAGGCGGACTCGCATTTGGATCAACGAACGACGATAATACATGGAAGAACGGTAATATTCTTTTATTGAAGAGCAACGGCAACGTCGGCATCGGGACAGTGAGTCCACAGGCTCTGCTTCATGTTCAAGGATATACCACGGTCGGCGGTGTGCCCGGGGCGACGAGCCACTCGCTCACGGTCGTGAATACCGACACGACAACCGCTTCGCCATATGGAATTGTCGGGCAGGCTTATAGCCCCACTGGCGCTGCGATCGGAGGGCTTAACTTGTCCGCCGGTGGCGGAGAAGGCCATCTTGGCCTCGGTTCGTGGGGCGTCCTTTGCTACGTCGGACAGTGCGGAGGGATAAGCGACTGGGCCGTCACGTCCGATCGGCGCCTCAAGACCGACGTTCGGTCGATCGATAATGCACTTGATAAAGTTCTAAAGCTGGAGGGCGTCTACTACAACTGGATTGATCCGAAAAACGATGCGCAAGAAGGCGAGAAAGTCGGTCTGGTCGCACAGGACGTAGAAGCTGTATTCCCCCAGATAGTAACGACTGACGATTCTACTCCGGACGCCTTGCCGGGCGGCACAAAAATGCTCGCGTATGGCAATCTTCTCGGTCCTGTTGTTCAGGCGCTCAAGGAATTCCATGAAAAGTGGCTCACCGACCATGCCATGCTGATGGAACAGCAAAACCGGCTTGATGCACAGCAAGAAGAAATAAACGAGCTCAAGGCTATCGTCTGCCAAGATCATCCCGATGCGCAATTTTGCTTGGGTCACTAGAAATCAAATGATTCGGTAAAACTTTCAGATCTTTAAACAGCATTTTCATGGTCGTGTTGAGATGTAACGGTGCGCGGTCAGTGGTGGTGACCGTCAACATCCTCCCCACCTTTGAAGAGCAATGATCCAGCGCTAGGATAATGGTGTCAGGTACCTTTTCTGGTTTATTTCTACTTCGCCAAATACCCCGCAGCTTGCTGCGGGGATGAAGGCGAGAGTAGAACCCTTCGTAGCTTTAGCGAAGTAGGGTTGTAGGCTTCGAAGAATTCCGCAGATACCTCGCAGCTAGCTGCGAGGAGCTTCATAAAAGTTTCCGGAATTCTTCTTCGGTCAGATCAGCCTGCCGAATGATTTGCTTGAGTAGCGAACGCTTCACGTCGCGGCTGTGTATCGGCACTGAGGTGACGAGTTTTTTCTCCTCGTTCCACAAGTAGAGGTGGCTCCCTCGCTGGCCGTCCTCAACGAACCCTGCATGTTTCAAGGCGCGGACGATTTTTCGAGCGTTGAGATTCGGCAATCTGCTCATGCTCGCGCGGGCGCACGCACTTGCACGTCCAACGTACCGACAAGAGTCCGTTTTTCCTCGAGAGGAATTTTTTGGCCGTGCTTGACGAGAGAAGCGAGGTACCCGACGATCGCGTCTTTAGCCATCGCGATAACTTCATCCAGTGTCTCGCCTTGCGTCAGACAGCCGGGCAGAGCTGGAACTTCAGCCCAAAAACCGCCCTCTTCGGCTGCGTGAATTTTCACTGTGTAGTTGAGGACTTTCATGCGGCTACTGTAACACATATTTCGGAAAAGTATGTTTTACACGGCTTGGATAGCGGATGAATAATGAGAATAAGGTGGGAGAATAAGGACAACGACCGTCAACATCCTCCCCACCTTTGAAGAGCAATGATCCAGCGCTAGGGCACTATCCGGATACGTGTGGATTACCGGGTTTGCGCTTTGCGGCTGGCGTATACTGCTATTGATGCGTAGACTTTCCACTCGCCAGCTTTTCTCCACCCTCGTATTCACATTTATGATACTCCTCGCCGCGTCGCTCTTGCAAGCATGGACCGGCCCGACCGCAGCCCCGACGGGCAACAACATCGCCGCACCCGTCAATGTCGGCACAGCCGATCAGGTCAAGGACGGCGGGTTGTCGGTCAACGGTCTGAGAGCGTATGGAACCACCATCGTCGACAAGCTAGGCGTTAACATACCCGATGCCGATCCGCCGACACTTCCCGTCGTCGCACTCGACGTGAAGGGCACCCTCCGCATTGCCGACGGCGGAGAATTATGCCAAGCGGTGACGGAGGGCGCGCAACGCTACAACACAACGTCGAATGTTATGGAGTACTGCGACGGTACAGGCTGGACCGGCTATGGTACGGGCGGCTCCTCACAGTGGACGACCTCGGGAAGCAACATCTACTACAATACCGGCAACGTCGGTATTGGGACGGCGAGTCCGTGGGCTGACCTGCATGTGCGCGACACTGCTCAAACCGGCGGCATTAGTGACACTCCGGGTAGTCATTTGAGCGGTCTTTTTGAGCGCTCATGGTCGGTTGCTTCGGAAGCGGCAATTGCAGTGGTAGGATCCTCAAAAGCGACCGCCGGTTATGGCCGCATCTATCTCGGTAATTCGGACGATTGGGACAACACATCAATTGCGGGCGGAAACGACACTCTCAGTTTGTTTGTCGGCGGTCCGTCCACTAAAGTCATTACTGCCAAAAGCACCGGCAACGTCGGGATTGGGACGGTGAGTCCGGCGAGCAAGCTGGATGTAGTCGGCGAGGCCAAGGTAGGTAGTACGGGACTTGTGTGCTCGGCCACAACGGCTGGTGCAATTCGTTACAGCGCCGGCGCTCTCCAGTATTGCAACGGCACGGCATGGACCGCTCCCACGGCCTCCGTCCCACCGGGGACAATTTGCGGCATGAGAACGGTCCTCTGCAGCCTCCAAATAGGGACCTACGATCCATACGGGGCCGGTAAGGCAGCATGCAACGGCCAACAATTAACGGCGGCCTGTGATTATGACTACTCCGCCCAGTGGGAGTATATCCATTCGGTCAGTTGTCCGGCGGGGTACACTGGTTTCTCGCCGACGCCGCATCCGGCGGATCCGAATCCTTACGATAAAATCTTCACTATCATGTGCACCAAGAATTAAGGATCGGGACTGTTGCCAAAGGTTCATCCACACAGCACCGCACTATACTCGTACGCGAGTGCTATGCTATTCCGTGAAGGAGGTTAAACCTCCACACCACACCACAGAGTATGAGTGTGATAGCTCTTTTGTGTTACAGTAAAGAGCATGGAAATGGGTCTGAAGGAAAAAGAAATTATCGCACGCGTAGTGCACTCGGTAGCTGGAGCCGCTGGAGTAAAAGTGGTCGTTTTTGGGTCGCAGGCGCGCGGAGATGCGGGGTTCGGTTCCGATATAGATCTCGGGCTTGAGCGGGGAGACGGCACGCCGCTACCGCCAGGCCTCGTTGCCGATATACAAGAAGCACTCGACGAGTCAGCGCTCGAGAAGCGCGTCGAGGTGGTTGATCTCGGCAGAGCTTCGTATAGATTTCGCGAGGAGGCGCTTTCGCAAGCGATTTCGTTATGAACAGGTCCTCTCTCCGTCTCGCGCAGCTTACGAGTGCACTCACGCGTTTTGAGGAAGTTCTCGCGCAACCGAAGAACAGTTTCATGCGCGACAGTGCGATTCAGCGTTTTGAATTTACCGCGGATCTGGCATGGAAAGTCCTCCAGAGCGTGCTCGAAGAGAAATTTGGCGTCAGGGCAAACGCGCCAAAAACTGCCGCGCGGCTCGCTCATGAGAACGGCCTCGTCGCGGATCTGCCCTCGTGGCTTACGATGATCGACGACAGGAATCTTACCAGTCATTCATACGATGAAGAGATCGCAGAGAAGATTTATGTGCAACTTCCCCGCTACGCCGCGCTTGCGCACACACTTGTCGAAGCGCTCAAGTGATGCCGATGATGCCGAGTCTCGAACCCTCGGGGGGAACGGGGAACAGAGAGAGCGGAGACAGACGCAAGTATTTATTCTGCCCAAGATGTTCATATCTACGTTGACCGCATAGTGCGGGTGCTACCATTAAGACATGCAACCCTTCCTCCAAAAAGTGAAACCGCTCGTCGTGACGTTGCTCGCGCTTTTCGTAGTGCTTCTCGTGCTCTATCTCGCGCTCTCATATCTACGTTGGAGCGGTGGCTCGCAGCAGGATGTTTCGCAGGAGGATAAATACCGTATTCTCTCCTCGCTGCATAGCTCCACGACGCCGAGCGTGGATGTGCGCTCACAAATACTACAAGCGCTCTCGCCCGAATCTTCTGCGACGCCGAGCAAAGAGGATAAGTTGAAAGTGCTTGAATCGCTCAAAGCAAGACCATGAGGATAGTCGAACGGCACCATATAGCCTTGCTCGTAATTGCCTCTTTCGCGACATTCGTGCTGGCGGTTGTGGGGAGTCAATCTCCTCCCGCACGGGTGGCATACGCTGCCCCGTGTGCACCGACAAGCTCGGGGAGCAATAGCGTTACGTTTGGTAATCCATCCCCCGGATGTACCTACTCCATTCCCGCGTACAACACGCTCACCGTGACGGTGAATGGCGCGGGCGGCGGGGGGCAAGGTGGAGCCGCGGTCTTCTTAAACAGCTGTGGTGGCGGCGGTAGCGACACCACTAACTATGCAGCTCCCGGTGGAAATGGCAGCGCATCGACGTTCGCAACAGTGAGCGGCGGCGGCGGATCTGGGGGTGGAGAGAGTATTTATAACCCGGGCGGTGGGAGCAACGGTGATACCAATGTAACGGGTGGTGGTGCTGTGGGAGGAGATGGTGGTGGTGGTTGGACGACCACTTTGAACGATGAGCCCGTCTTTTCCCCGGACGGCGCAGATGGACTAAACGGTGGTCGTGCATCGAAGACCTACGCAGCTGGTGCGCTCTCCGGCCAAGTCACCGTCAGTGTTGGAGCGGGAGGATCGGGAAGTGGTGGGGCGGAAGGTCACAATTGCAGTAGCATGGAGCCATGGAATGCTGGACAGGCAGGTGATGGCACTCCGGGCCAAAACGGTTCCGTCACCATCACATGGACCAACCCGCTCGCTTCCTGTACGTTCAACGGCTCGCCAGTCGCACATGGCGCTTCGGTCACTGCTTACCAGGCGAGCACTGTTCCCTTCGGCTCCTCTTGCGTCTCCGAGTCACGCACGTGCAACAACGGCACTTTGAGCGGCTCATATCAATATCCCTCTTGCACCGTCTCGCCTCCTTCGGCTCCCACCTGCACGCTTACACCACCTTCGCAAACTATCGACGAGGGCGAGTCGGCGACACTCAATTACACCATTTCCGGCTCCGCGACAAGTGCTACCATCAACGGCGTATCCGTCACACCATCTGTCTCTGGCTCGTATAGTCCCTCGCCTACGGTAACGACCAACTACACGATGACGGTCTCCAACGCCGGCGGCTCCAATAACTGCGGGCCCGCAACGGTGACTGTAAATCCTTCTCCTCCTCCACCTGTCGGTTACTGTACTGTTCCCGCAGGCACTCGCACTCCCATCACCGGTTATGCCTGGAGTGACACCATCGGCTGGTTCGACCTCGACTGCTCCAATTCCGGCGTTTGCGGCGCCAACTCCTTCGGCATATCCATTGACGATACCGGCAATCTCGCTGGCTGCGGTTGGAGCGACAATATCGGATGGGTGAGTGCGAGCCCGGAAGACCTCACCAGCTGCCCATCGGGCTCGTGCACCGCGACGCTCTCCGGTAGCAATATGCTGCAAGGCTGGATGCGTGTACTCGCCGGAGGCTCTGCGCAAAGTGGCGGGTGGGACGGCTTCATCAGCCTTTCTGGTTCGTCGCCGGACTATGGCCCCGCACGGCAAGCGGATGGCACATTTCAGGGGTTTGCATGGGGTGACATGAACGTCGGCTGGGTCGACTTTTCTCTCGCGAGGACGGACGTCAACATGTGCTCTTCGGCGGATTCCTACTCATGTCAGGGGACCGACACCATCTTGTACACCGACAACGCGTGCACGACCTCGATCTACGCGACGTGCGTAGAGCCCGCGTTCTGTTCGGAGGGGTCGTCGGTGTGTTTGTATCCGCCCGTCATTTTCAACCCGCAAGGCGATAGCTCGGGCCATCTGGAAATAAAACCGTCGTTCGTGCGCGCAGGCAACAAAACGAAAGTACACTGGAACGTTTCAAATGTCGAAAGCTGTATGGTGAGTGCCCCCAACGGCGACTCGTGGGTCGGCGCTGCAGCAGGCTGCGACGACGAAACAGATACGTGCACCTCCGGTCCTTTAGGGGTGCTGACGACCTTCATCAACGAGACTACAATATATACGTTACGTTGTACGGAACTCGATGGTGTTACTCCCCTGAATGAATCGGCGACGGTACGCACCGCACCAGTCTTCCAGGAGAACTAGCCAAAAACCCTAGAGGAGGCTTGACGCGAGCGAGGTGTTTGGATAGTATGTGCGCACGCTAGAGGGGCGGTATTTTTTTGCTCATATGGGCACGCTCTACATATCGCGTTGGCATTAAAAATTAGCAGTAAGTATTTAATTGTATGGCAGGAGAATTCAATCGTTCGAAGCCGCACGTCAACGTCGGCACCATCGGGCACGTCGACCACGGCAAGACCACCCTTACCGCGGCGATACTCACCGTGCTCTCGAAAGCGGGCGGGGGCTACATGGCGACCGTCAAAGGTGTCGAGGACATCGACAAGGCGCCGGAAGAAAAAGCGCGTGGTATTACGATCTCGCTCTCGCACTCCGAGTACGAGACGCCGAAGCGCCACTATGCGCACGTGGACGCTCCCGGCCACGCCGACTACATCAAGAACATGATCACGGGTGCGGCGCAGATGGACGGCGCCATCCTCGTCGTTGCGGCAACGGACGGCGTGATGCCCCAGACGCGTGAACACATCCTCCTCGCGCGCCAGGTAGGCGTGCCGAAGATCGTCGTTTTCCTCAACAAGGTGGACCAAGTGGACGATAAAGACCTCATCGACCTCGTTGAAGAGGAGGTGCGCGAGCTTCTCACAAAGCACGAATTCGACGGCAAGAATGCGCCCGTCATCCGTGGTTCCGGCCTCAAGGCGCTCGAAAACCCCGCGCTGGGCAACGAGTGGAGCGACAAAGTGATGGAATTGGTGAAAGCACTCGATGAATTTATCCCCGAGCCGGTCCGCGAACTCGACAAGCCATTCCTCATGGCTATCGAAGACGTCTTCTCTATTGAAGGACGTGGCACGGTCGTGACCGGCCGCATCGATAGAGGCATCGTCAAGGTGGGCGAGGAAGTCGAGATAATCGGCATGAAAGACACACAAAAGACGACCGTCACTGGAGTGGAAATGTTCAACAAATCCCTCCAGCAAGGCCAGGCCGGCGACAACGCAGGTGTCCTCTTGCGCGGCACGAAGAAAGAAGACGTGCACCGCGGGCAGGTACTCTGCAAGCCGGGCTCGGTGAAGCCGCACACGGAATTCGAAAGTGAGGTCTACATCCTCACCAAGGAGGAAGGCGGCCGTCACACGCCGTTCTTCACGGGCTACAAGCCGCAGTTTTACATCCGTACTACGGACGTGACCGGTGAGGTGTCTCTCAAAGAGGGAGTGGAAATGGTGATGCCGGGCGACACAGTTACATTTAAAGTGAAACTTGTTGCACCAATAGCCATGGAAGAGCAGATGCGTTTCGCCATCCGCGAGGGTGGCAAGACCGTCGGCGCCGGTGTCGTGACCAAAATCGTCGCTTAATCTCTCTAGATTTTGCGATCAAGAAAACCCGCCGCGAGGCGGGTTTTCTCACACTGATGTATAGTGCGTGGCGCGATGTCGAACGATCTTCTCATAGAAAATATTTGGTCGAAGGAGGAGTGCCGAAATTTCTTTCAACAAACTTTTTCGCTTGAACTAACTGATTCTGAATTGGAAAGTATTTGGTTAGATTTATCGTCAAACATTCTTACGCCCCTCTCTAAACACGGCGGGAATAATCTTGCTTTTTCTCCGATGAAGCTAAAGGAAATTATTACACAGACACTTGCTCGTACCGCTTACGACATCAAACATCCTGGGTTCAAGAAAATTAGAGAAGAAGTCATTCCAGCACTGGTATTCGCCCTCTTTCTTAAGGGTCTCGGCCACAGGGATAGGCTAATAGTCATAAGTGACGTACCTGATATTGCTCTTGTAGATGCTGATCACATTGCGTCGCAACAGAAGCGAACCCGCGTAGGGGCCATACCCATAGAGTCGATCTTTTATCCAGAGAGCGCAGGAGATCCCTCTATTTCCGACTCAGCTGAAAGAGTCGCTGAATTTGTTAAATCGCGGAAATTTAATAAACGATACCGGGCCGAAACAGTACTGTTGATCACACTGAACGCCTCTTTAGAAAATTTGGATTTGAGAAAACTTTCCGCACTACTTGTTCCGAATACCTTTCATAACATATGGCTACTTGCCGCATCTGGAAAACGATCGATAGTGGCTCTGCTTACTCCCGAATTGAAACCTTCTGCAATGGATTTCGATCGAGATCTTCTGCCGCTTCTATATTAAAGAAGTAAATGTCTGATGGAACTCGTTTTGCGGGCGGGGGATTGTGTTAGGCTTTGCGTTATGGTCAATGAAGAGATGACGCCCAAATACGATGAAATGTTAGATATGCAGGAGCAGGGTTTTAAGCAGTTGCTTATGAATCGTATAGAACAACCGAACCGTGAAAGTCTTCTCGAAGAGATGATTGCTCATGAAGAGAGAACTCACAGCGCAGAGAAAACAATGTTGGGGAAGGAAATTAATTCCGCGGTCCGCATGGTGTTAGATGTATTTAGCAGAGAGAAAAGTAAAGGAGCCATTGAACTTTTGGAAAAAACAAGAAAGACTTTAGTTGAAACAGGACAAGATTCGGCGGATTTAGTTGTGGAAGCAATACTAGCTAAAGCCACATCAGATTTTGTTCACCTGGGTACCCACCGGGAATTTCAGTCCCTAACAAATTCTAGCTAACTTGATTGGGCGAAAGGTGTCAGGAACCATTTTGCTCGGGGAATTCGAAAGGTGGTAAAATATAGCCATGTCGAGCATCGAGGGAAAACATTACAGTCTCAACAACCCATACCTCACCCAGGATGAAAAGGTGAGTGTCGAGTCCTGGTTTCAATTGCCTGGCAATGTTATGGAATACACCTTTTTGTTAATGGCGGTACTCAGCATCTCTTATCCTATATCAATCTCTTACATAATTGGCATTCCTCTGGTAGCAAACATTGTCGCAGGTGTCATCAATTGGTATCTCTATAATACGAACCTCACAAGAATGCTTGGCTTATCCGTATTTCACCCGTACGTGACAGGGTTGGTCGGTCTAGGTGTTGCGGGCTATCTTTTTATGAACGACGCGTGGCTGCTCGCAATCGTAGCGGCAGCGACCGCGATTTTCGGCTTTTTCTTCTTGGAATTACACATACTTTTATATTCCATACTCGCTCAAAAATATCGGATGCATCCAAAGTACGTTTTCGCAAAGAAGAAATTTGGGCATACATTTCCATTTGAAAATTCTCCCGAATAGTTTCTTTGCGGGAACTTGGCACGGAAGAAATTAGAAGGCCAGCATGACTGGGCCCTTTGAGGCCTGTAAGGCGAAGGAGGGCCTAACGTCTCCTAAAGCACAGGAAACTAGCCAGAAAACCCGCCGAAAGGCGGGTTTTCTCATATGCTATAATCGCAATCCATGAAAAAGCGGAAGGCCAAGAGCAGGGGAAAAAGTGAGACTCGCGAAATCCTTCAGATCGTTAATTTCATCAAGGATCGGATGGCAACGCGCGAAGAAGTCAATGAAGGTTTTTCCGAAGTACGTGCGGATCTTCGGGATATCCGTCAAGAGCTCAAAGACATCAAACACCGCCTCGATGTTCTTGAAGATCAATTTAAGAATCTCAAAGGGGTCACAAAAGAAATTGATGAATTGAGAGACCGAGTCAGGACGATTGAAAAACAGCTCGCGGCGAGACGCTAGGTAATTATTAGTAGCTAATGTTATAAAAATGAAAAAATTCTTGGCAATATATTTGGGGTCAGGAGAAAAAATGAAAAACTGGAAACCGGACGAGGCGACGATGAAGCAGGGAATGGAAGCGTGGATGAAATGGGCGACAGACAACGCAGCGTCTATCGTCGACCAAGGTTCGCCGCTCGGCAAGACCAAGCGTATAGACAGGGGCGGTATCTCAGACACTAAGAACGAACTTGGTGCGTGGACTATCGTGCAGGCAGAATCACAAGAAGCCGCCGCGAAACTCTTCGAGAACCACCCGCACTTCACGATATTCCCCGGCGAAAGAGTCGAGGTGATGGAGTGCCTCCCGATGCCGAAGATGTAACCAAAAAACGGCTTAAAAACCCCGAGACTCAGCAACCCCGAAAACCCGCCTTGAGGCGGGGTTTTGCTGCTTTTGGCATTGCATACAGTAGCGGTTTCCGATCAGTACCATTTTTATGGTGAATGAGACGTGTTTTAGGCCCCCATTCACAGGTTATTGACATTTTATGGTTAAGAGAATACTATACAGGAATATGGCGATTAACAACCCAACGAAAAAACGCATCCAGGAACTTAAAGCCGAATACGACACTCTCCGTAAAGGCAAGGAAGCTCTCTTGGTCTTGGTGGATGAAGCAGAAATTCCCGAAGCGGTCTACAACTCCAACGCAATTGAAAATTCCACGCTCACTCTTAAGGAAACGGAAAAAATCTTGCTTAACATGGAAGTCTCACGCGACGTATCGGTGCGTGAGGTCTTTGAAGCAAAAAATCTTGCCAGAGTTACCGGCTACATCCGCACCAAGTCAGAAGAAAGCGAAATCAGCAAAGAAACAATATTACTCCTTCACCGGATGTTGATCGGAGGTATCAACGACGGAATCGCCGGACGTTTCCGCGCGAAAGGAGAATATGTCCGGGTCGGTACCCACGTTGCGCCGGCCCCGGAGAATGTAGAGCGCATGATCGAGGCAACGCTGCTCCAATATACGAGCGATCATAGTTCTTATTTTCTGGATAAGATCGCCAAATTTCATTTGGAGTTTGAAACCATCCACCCGTTTAATGACGGCAACGGTCGCATCGGCCGCTCTCTCATCAATTACCAGCTTCAGCGGCTTGGTTTCCCCAGCGTGATCGTCCGGGATCGGGAAAAGAAAGAATACTATCAAGCATTCGGCGATTATCGCGACGGCAAAAATACTAAAACGATGGAGAAAATCCTCGTGCTCGGTCTTATGGAGTCGTTGCATAAGCGTATAGCGTATCTCAATGGGGAAACCATTATCTCGCTTGCAGATTACACCAGAAAGAATTCTTTGTCGGGGCCGGCTCTTACAAACGCCGCTCGCCGACAAAAAATCCCCGCATTCAGGGAAAAGGGCGTTTGGAAGATTCCGGAGAATTTTACATACCGAGCAAGCAAGTGAGTGAGGATGTTATAAAACTCATTTTGCTCGGGCCTGCCCCGTTAGATAGCAGAGCATCAAACGGGGGAATTCCCTCCCACGCCAGGGCTACGGACGGGCAGGCAGCGGGGATGTGGTAGGCTCTCTGCATGAGTTGGAAACCCTTTATCAAATTCTGGTTCAAAGAATGCGGGCCGGACCAGTGGTTTTTTAAGAAGCGGAAAGCATTCGACCGCTTGCTCCGCAAGCGATTCCTATCGCTCTACTCCGAAGTCGTTCGAGGCGAACATGCCGATTGGCGGAAGAGTCCGAAGGGCAGGCTCGCAGAGATAATCATTGTCGACCAGTTGTCGCGCAACATGTTCCGTGGCACTTCCGGCATGTTTGCCTACGACGCGCTCGGCCTCGCTCTCGCGCAAGAGGCGCTCCGCGCCGGTGCGGACAAAGGCATGTCTCAGTGGGAGAGAGTATTCATGTATCTTCCATTCATGCACACTGAATCAAAAAAGATACAACGGGAGTCCTTGCGGCTATTCAAGTCGATAGGGGACAAGCAAAATACGTGGTACGCGAGGGACCACAAGAAAATAGTTGACCGCTTCGGCCGGTACCCGCATCGAAACCGTATTCTCGGCCGCAAAAGTACGCCAGCCGAAAAGAAATTTATGCGAACACACAAGGGCTATTGATTGGCCTACCGATAGGCAGAGGAGTTCGGCGGCTTGCCCTTCGCAGCTTCAGCGAAGTAGGGGCGTGGATTTTGTCTTGACGATGATTATAATGGCATTATAATGGCGGCATGATCCAGAAAATCCTTAAGGTGGGCACTTCAGCGGCGGTGACGCTGCCGAAACACTCTCTCGCGGAACTTGGCGTCAAGATCGGCGACAACGTTGAGGTAGATGTGAAAGGAGAAGCAGTTATCGTGCGCGCTGCAAAGAAGCGACCCGCTCGCGACAAGAAGATAACAGAACTCACACTCAACTTCATAGACCGCTACCGCACAGACTTGGAAGCGCTTGCGAACAAGTAGCCATGGAGTATTTGACGACGGAGGATATCCTCCGTATACACTCTGCAGTCATTGACGAAACTGGGGGCTCACATGGCGTGCGTGAACGCGGCGCACTGGCAGCACTTGAGGAGCTGCCCAAGCAAGCTACGTTTGGCCACGAACTATACCCGACAGTTTTCGAGAAAACTGCCGTATATGTACGCAATATCGTATTCGGCCATCCGTTCATCGACGGGAACAAACGCACCGCCATGGCTGCGGCGGATGTTTTCCTGCAATTGAACGGCTACTGTATTACGATTAAAAAAGGGGGCGTTGAATCCTTCGTACTTTCTGTCATAGAAAAGAAAATGGATCTAGAGCAAATCGCAAATTGGCTCAAGCGCAACACAAGAAAAATCGACGAGAAGTTGTAGAAGGATGGTATCCTTAGAATATGGGATTGGAATCACCCAACAAGAAACAGGAGCAAAAAAAGAAAGGGAAGGGCCTAGAAACGTTCGCCCGTGTTGTAGCGCTTGGCACATCGCTTTGGGGTGCGGCTGCGGGAGTGCAGGACAAGGCAGCGCGCACGCAAGCTTCGCTCAGCAGATTCGATCGTCTCCCGATGTCAGATAATGTCATAGACCTGCGGGAACCGGGCGGAAAAGCCGATCGAATGCAGTTGAAGAGAGTAATCGAAAAGGATGAGGAGAGGCGTGTCCAGAAGCTGTCGGCCGAGAAGTTCCCGCCGGGCAAGAAATTCGGCCCGTATGATAAGGACATTGATACTACCGTGCGAAAGATACGCGAAGATGTGCAGAACGAACGACCGGATACGATTTAAATAAGCTGGCTCGGCGCGCTCGTTCTCGCACTGGCACTTTTCAAATAACGCGTTGCATAACCTCAGATACATATTGCACTCCTTCACGATGAAGGAGCATGCGGATATTCAGCATTAATCGGGGCGTCAAA
>Ga0155143_107_pt2 | contig 18606 bp, 22 predicted proteins | sample RifCSPhighO2_01_FD_106111 | JGI IMG/M metagenome (GOLD analysis project Ga0155143, IMG submission 106111) | Candidatus Kaiserbacteria bacterium RIFCSPHIGHO2_01_FULL_55_17
CTCATATCGTTTCGCTTCGCGCGCGGCCGTCTGCACGTTCAAAAACAGCTCGCCCTCGCGGTTCCCGAGCGGGAAAGAGAGGACGTTGGCCGCATAATTCTTATGTCGATACGTACTATTCATGCGGCGCGCGAGCGCATCGCCGCAGATGACAAGAGAAAGTTCATACCGTTCGCCCAAGATCGAGGCGGCGATGCGCTCGAACGGAAGCCGCGGCGTCTTGCCGCGGACAGTTTTCCGGGTCTCGACGACGTGTGAACGCATCCGCCCCGTTAGAGACTTCGTACCGCGCCGCGAGGAACGTTCTATTGCCATTTATGCAAATTCAGAGTTGTCTCTAACGGGGTCAACGCGCTATGGGCGTACCTTCACCGAGGCGTCCGGACGATTCCCTTGTCATGGCCCCGCCGCGCCCGCGGACAGGCGTCTCCGTGACCTTGCCTTCTTTGAGGAGTTGTTTGTATTCTGCGCGACGCTTCAAAAGTTTCAGCGCACGTTTCTTTTTGACGATCTTTGAGGTCCCGCGCGCGAAGTAGCGCCGATTGCGCACGGTCTTCACGAGCCCCGTGCCCTGCACGCGGCGACTGAATTTCCGAATGATGGAAAGCGCGGTCTCGTTCCCGCTCTTTATGACTTCTGCATTGATACCCATAACGGCGTCTGCCTGTAGACAGGGCACTCTAGCACATTGACCACCTACTACGCAACGGGGAGGAACCGCCTGCGCTTGAGATAGTGTGAGAGATCGTCTATTGGCACGGCGTCTTGCGAATTCGTCGCGACTTCCCGCACGAGGATCGTACCTTCCATCGCTTCCTTGTGGCCCATGATGAGGATGTAGGGGATCGCGAGTCGGCGCGCCGCCGCCATCTGTTCGCCGATGCGTTCGTGGTAGAAGCCGTGACGGACGGGAATGCCCGCTATACGCAAGTTCTCAAGTACTCCCAGCGAGCGGCGGCGCGCCTCAGGACCGAGGTGGGCGAAGTAAATGGAGGGTGTACCCACCGACTCTCGTTTAGGACGTATCTTCCCGCGTACTTCGCAGGTGATAGAGATCGTGACGGCGGGAAGAGGAGAAGCTGCGAAACGAGTGGCAAGCGGGTCGTAGCGACCGCCGAAGGCTATGGGTATGCGGGAACCACCCTTTTGATCGACGACCGAAATTTGAAAAAGGGAATGTGCCCAGCAGTCGCGGCTCCCCAGCACGTGCGGCGAAAGTTCGTAGGGGATGCCGAACATTTCGAGATACTCGAGAAGATCCCAGAATCTACGCCGCTCTTCTTCGGTGAGATACTCCATCGGCTGCGGTGAGCGCGGAATAACGGGGTGACCTCGTTCGATGAGCGCGACGAGAGTGCCTAGGGGATCGATAGCTGCGCGCGGCCGCAGAGTCGTAGATATTGATTCTATGTGCTTGCGCAGGAAGCCACTGACGTCACGCACGAAACGACCGGAAGATTCGGGCGAGCCGATGTTGTTGATAGAGAGCACACGCTCGGGGAGCCCCGCTTCTTTTGTGATCGAGTGGGCGACGATGATGAGGAGCGCTTCGGCGATTGCCGATTGAGTGCCGATGATGTGAAGTTCGAACGACACCGTCGGTACGCCACTCTTCAAGTCGTTCCCGATACGCCACAAAAGGAGCGACTCGCCCTCAGGGCGTGCGAGAAGCGCACCACGCTTCGCGGCCACGACGAGCGGACGTTCTTCACGGCGCGTGAAAGAAATATCTGTTTCGTTTTTCCTCACCCGCTCCCGCATCTGCCGGATCTGGGAGGCATCTCTGCGCTCCGCCTCGTCGAAAGATGAGAATCCGAAATACTCCGCGACCTTGATCGCGGATTGAAGGAACGACGCCGTGTTCGGATGTCGAGTGTCTTTCAAGCGGAGCATATGCTCATTCTTCGTATCGCGCTTCTTCGGGAAGGAGTGAGATCTTGTCGAGCGGATAGAGGCGTACGAACGCGCGTCCGACGATATTCTCGCGCGGCAGCGTTCCCCACACGCGCGAGTCTGCAGAGACGCGGCGATTATCTCCCAAGACGAAGTACTCGTCCGCGCCGAGCGTCACTCGCATGTCGTTCGTGCCCCCGAGATTTTCCGGATCGAGGTAGGGTTCTTCGAGCGTAAGCCCGTCGGGATGTGCGTCGTTCAGAATTTTCACACTCTGACCCTTCAAGACGACGGTCTCGCCGGAAAGTCCGATGACGCGCTTGATGAGTGAGCGCCCGCCTTCTTGCGGGAGGTCGAAAACGATGACATCACCTCGCTGCGGGTCTCCAAGGTCGTACGAAACACGGTCAATAATGAGGTAGTGCCAATCTTCGAACCCCGGATCCATTGAAGCTCCGGAGACAACGTATGGAGCGGCGACGAAAAAGCGGATAAAGAGCGCAAGTCCGAGTGCCACGACCGTGTAGCCGAGCAGTGAGCCTTGTGAATTTTCCTTTTGAGTCTTCTGTGATGTGTTTCCTTGCATCACGGAATCATTCATCGTGGCATTCTACTCCGCGCACCACGTTGACACCAAGCGTTTGTGGTGTTGCATGTCACCTCCCACGATATATTATTTAGAGTCGCGTATTTTTTTGCTGAAAATTGCTCCTGCTCGTGCTGCTGCGCTCTACAAACCTCCAAAATGCATCATGTTCCTCACTTTTTTGTTTGGGAATGATGATTAGTGGCAATTTTCTGCTAGAATGGCTCGCTATGGCATGGGTTATCGTTGGTTTGGGAAATCCCGGAGAGGAATACGACTCTACGCGACACAATGCGGGGCGCATGGCAGTGGAATTTTTCGCCAAAAGCGCCGGATTGAACAGTTTTAAGGCGGATGTGAGGAAAAAAGCGACAACGGGAGGAGGATTGGTAGGGAAAACTGCTGTCGCCTCGGTGCTTCCGGATACCTTTATGAACAAATCAGGCTCTGCTGTCGCGAAATACGTCAAAAATCAGAAAGCGGCGGAGCGTATGGTCGTCGTCTACGACGATCTCGATCTACCCTTGGGGAGCATCAAGATATCGTTCGACAGAAGTAGCGGGGGACACAAGGGACTTGAATCAGTCATTCGTGCCGTGAAGACGCAGAAGTTCCCGCGCGTGCGTATTGGCGTTTCTCCGTCCACCGCTTCCGGCACACTCCGCAAACCGGAAGGCAAAAAAGTCGTCAACAACTTCATTCTCACGAAATTCCGCGCACACGAGCTCGAAATTTTGAAGCGAGTTTTCAAACGCACCGCCGAAGCGCTCGAAACGATCGTGCTTGAAGGTCGCGAGATCGCGATGAATCGCTTCAACTAGCTAACGGGTTTCAAAGTCATCCTCTGTTCTTTCGGCCCGCCCCGTTAGATACGAAGATATCTAACGGGGTGAAAAGAAGTTTACGCAACAGGCTTCAGAGTCATGCGGCGATCTTTTGGTTCAAAAAATGTTATCGTGAACGGATACACTTTGCCGAGCTCGAGTTTGGAGCGGAGTTCTTCCTCGTTCGTGAACTCGGAGATGTGCACGAGGCCGGCAACGCCTTCTTCGATCGAGGCCAAAGCACCGTGCTTGTTGTATTTGATGATGACCGCCTCGACACGCTGATCTTTGTGGTATTTTGCCGCGGCCATTTTCCACGGGTCGTCGGTAAGCGCTTTTATCGAGAGTGAGATCTTGCCCTCTTTGATCTCGATGACCTTCACCTTTACCACCTCGCCCACTTTGTAGCGTGTTTTCGGGTTCTCAACGAGCGCCCAATCCATTTCGGAAATGTGCACGAGTCCTTCGAGACCTTCTTCGAGCTTCACGAAGACGCCGAATTCGGTGGCGCCGGTGGCAACACCTTCGATGACGTCGCCCACGTGATATTTCTCGACGAGCGAGGAGCGTTCGCTCTGCCCGGCACCCTTTTCCGCGAAGATGAGTTTGTTCTCCTTGGGAGATGCAGTGATTATCATGACCTCGAGTTTCGTGCCCACGAGTTTCTTGAGTTCTGCAAATATTTTTTCCTTGTCACCATCGGGAACACGCGGATAGTGTGCGGGAGAGAGTTGTGATGCCGGCAAAAATCCTTGCAGACCGTTCCACTGAATGATGAGTCCGCCTTTGTTCGCTTCCGCGACGGGGAGCTCGAACGCCGTTTTTTTCTGGAACGCCGCTTCGGCCTCTCCCCAGATCAACGCCTGTCGCGCTTCGCGCAAACTAAGCTCGAGATATCCCTCCTCGTTGTCCATCCCGACCACCTTTGCGGTGATCGTGTCGCCAATGTTGACGTTCTTCAGTGTCTCGCGTGCCGAGAGGTACTCGCGGCCGTAGATGATACCGGTGCCAAACGGGTGGAGGTCGACGAAGACGCGTGCGCGGCCTATCGCGATGACTGGCCCTTCGACGACATCGTCAATAGCCGGCGGTTTCGGAACGGAATCCAAAAGTTCCGCCATCGGCCCCTCCTTCGCCAAGGCTTCGGAGGGCAAGCCCTTTTCTTCCATCTCGTTATCGTCGCTGTCGACGACCTTTTTTTCCTCAACTGCTGTTGCACTCATGATCTCTTGCGCTCGGACTATCCTGCCTACGCTACCGTTACAGTCTGCAGGGAAGCCTTACCGAGCACGTCTTTTAATTGCTGCTAAATAAAAGCGCCCTTAGGCGCTCGCGCACTATATATGATGTCTGCAAATACTGCAAGAAAAAACAGACCCCCAGCGACATCGCCGCCGGGGGCATTTCGTAGGCCGCGTAGCCCAGTTACTTTCTCTCTTTCGCAAACCGAGTCATCGGCCACGGTTTGGACCGATGGGGCGGAAGCGGAACAGGGATTGCTCTGTCGCCGAAGCGGCACGTTCGACTTGGCGAACGTTTTGGCATAAGGCAGACCGATGCCGGCGCGAAGAACAGCTCGCGCTGCTCCTTCACGCGTTCGCCGCGCTCTGCCACAAAATCAAGGAATGTTCTGACCGCGACAAAGAGCGGATCCTCGCCCTTCGCGACCCGGAACTCGATGATGTACTCTTCCGCGATCGAGTCGAACCTGGTTTCGACGCCTCGGATATTTTGGACATCATCTCCATACGCCTCCGTTGCCGCGAACAGTGCGGCTCCGAAGAGTAGCGATTTCAGGAACTTCATCTCATCCTCCACAAATGGGATTTCTCCCTGCGCGCCTTCTCGTCCCTTTACGCGGGTACTTTGGGTGAAAGCGTCGCGATAGCATGCACTCGAATATGGAAATCGTCAAAGTAAAAATGACCCCGGGCAGCGAACCGCCCGAGGCCTTGCAGTTGTCAATCGAGTAGCAACGTCTTCTTCCGTTACTGCGCTCGACAATCTGCTTTGTACTGGAAGGTGCCGGCGCGCGGTGTGCCACGTAGGTAAGGCCACGGCGTGTCGGACCTCAGCTCGTACTCGACCAGCGTTTCGGCCGAGATACCGAGCAGAAGGCTTTGCACCATTTTCATACAAGTCCTCCTTTGTGGGGCAATCCCACAGTCGACTCGATGCAGTGCCAAGTCGATGTTGTCAGCGTAGTCCTCCTGAAGCGGATGGTCAACAAGACGAGTGCATAAGAAATCGGGTATACTGCCAACATGATCCTGACGTTCCATGAGGGAGCATGCGTGCGGGCGCAGGCGGGCCTGCCCGCCGAAGCTTCCGCTCGAGTGGATACTATTCTCGAACGTATGAACGTATGATCTTGACATATCACGAAGGTGCGTGTATTCGAGCGCAGGCGGGGGAGACGACCATCGTCTTCGGGCCCGTATCGAAGGCGTCCAAGAATTTCAAGCCAGTGAATTTTAGTGCAGACGTTGCCTTTGTTTCGCTGAATCATCCAGATATGAATGGGTCGGAAGATTTGCGGCGACCCCGGTTGGAAAGCTCCGCTTCCAACGGGGCAGGTAATCAGCCGTTCATTATTTCCGGTCCGGGCGAATATGAGGTGAAGGACATTACGGCGGCGGGGTTTTCGTCGGGTTCGAAGTATGGAGGAGAAGCGAAGACGAACACCGTGTACTCGGTGCACTTCGACGGACTTTCGTTGATGTACCTCGGTGCGCTCGGCGACATGGATCTCCCGCCCGAAGTCCTTGAAATGGATGCGCCGGATATTCTCATCATTCCTGTCGGCGGGAGCGGAGCCCTTAGTCCTGCCGAGGCGCACAAGCTCGCCGTGAAGCTCGAAGCGAAGATAGTCATTCCCGTTTTGTGGGACGATACATCCCTCAAACAATTCTTGAAGGAAGCTGGTGAGAGTGCGAAGCCCACCGACAAACTCACCGTGAAGCCGCGCGATGTCGTCGGCAAGGAAAATGAGGTGGTCGTTCTTTCGTCATAGTATGGCGATCAAAGACACCGTGGGGAGTTTGAAGGAGCGTCCGAAGGACGAGAAGAAGGCCATTGCCGGTGGCATCGCAATAGCAGTCGTTGTCGTTCTCTTGGCAGGATGGGCGATCCTCTTTTTCAAAAAAATACAGCGTGGTGCCGAGCTGCAGCAGCTCGGCAGCGGCGCGCAAGAAGAATTCGATTTTCAGTCGGTGCGTGATGCGCAGCAGGAGCTTATGCAATCATTCAGCGACACCAACGAGCTACTCGAGGCGCGAGACCAGTCGGCACAGCAGTACCAACCCATGCCGACGTATCAGGACAACTCGAACGGCGCAGAACCGTTCGGCGGGGAAGGCGGAATTCAGTAACAAAAACGACTCCCTCGAGGGTCGAATGGATATGGCGAAAGGAGCGCTTTTTTGCTATAATGGCATGCAAACATGGCGCGTGAGAAAGACAGTAAATCGGCTACAGATCCCGCGCCGGCGAGCGCCCGCGGTGTCGTGCCACGAAGCATCTCGACCGAAATGCGCGAGAGCTATCTCGACTATGCGATGTCGGTCATCACCGCTCGCGCCCTTCCGGATGTGCGCGATGGCCTGAAGCCCGTGCACCGTCGTATCCTCTATGCGATGCAGGAGGCGGGGCTCAACATTTCCGCAAAGACCCGCAAATCGGCGACGGTCGTCGGCGATGTGATAGGCAAGTACCATCCGCACGGTGATGCGGCAGTGTACGACGCAATGGTAAAGATGGCGCAGGATTTCACGATGCGCTATCCCCTCATCGTCGGGCAAGGCAACTTCGGCTCGATCGACGGCGATGCGCCGGCTGCGTACCGCTACACGGAAGCGAAGATGTCGCGACTCGCAGGGGAGATGCTCCGCGATATCGACAAAGAAACCGTTCTGTTCCGTCCCAACTACGACAACACGAAAAAAGAGCCGACCGTAATGCCGGCGGCTATTCCGAACCTTCTTTTGAACGGAACCCTCGGCATCGCGGTGGGTATGGCCTCCAACATTCCGCCGCACAACCTGCGCGAGGTGTGTGAGGCCGCGGTCCACCTTATCGAAAATCCTGATGCCACGACCGACGAGCTGTTGCAGTTCGTCCAAGGACCGGACTTTCCCACCGGTTGCATCGCCTTCAACGAAAAGGATATCGCGCACGCCTATGCGACAGGGCGCGGACCGGTCGTCGTGCGCGGCGATGCAGAGATAGTCGAAGGAAAGAAAGGGGACTACGAGATCATCATTACCTCAATTCCCTTCCGCGTGAACAAGGCGGACCTTCTCACGAAGATAGCCGACCTGGTACACGAGAAAAAGTTGGAAGGTATCCGCGACATCCGCGACGAGAGCACCAAAGACATCCGCGTCGTCGTCGAGCTGAAGAATAACGCGAACGCGCAGACGGTTCTCAATTACCTCTACAAACACACCCAGCTAGAAGAAACGTTCCACTACAACATCGTCGCTCTGGTAGACGGGGTCCCACAAACGCTTGCCTTGAAAGCGCTCCTCGAATACTTCGTTGCCTTTCGCAAGGAAGTCGTTACGAAACGCACCAAGTTCGACCTCACAAGAGCAGAGGAACGCGAACACATTCTCCTAGGACTCAAGAAGGCGCTCGACCACATCGACGAGATAATCAAACTCATCAAAAAGAGTAAGGATGTGGACGATGCGCGCGCCAGCTTGATGAAGACCTTTAAGTTCTCCGAGCGTCAAGCCAACGCCATCCTCGACATGCGCCTGCAGAAACTCGCCGGCCTCGAGCGCAAGAAGATAGAAGATGAGCTTACGGAAGTGCAATCCCTCATTGCAGAACTTTCCGCACTTCTCAAGAGCGAGAAGAAGTTGATGGAGCTCATCAAAAAAGAGATACGCGAAGTCATCGAGAAGTATGGGGACGATCGGCGGACGAAAGTAGTGAAGCGTCCCGCGAAACTTCTCTCCGCGGAAGATCTCGTCGCCGACGAGGACTACGTACTTGTGCTCACCCAGGGCGGATACATCAAACGCACGAACCCCAATGAGTACCGCCGCCAGAAACGCGGTGGCGTCGGCGTCGTCGATCTCGACACGAAAGAGGAGGATTTCGTCACGCAATTCCTCACTGCCTCGGCGCACAGCGATCTCCTCTTTTTCTCCGATCGTGGCAAGGTCTATCAACTCAAGATGTATGAATTGTCCGAAGGAAAGCGGGCGACGAAAGGCAAATCCATCATGAACTATATTTCTCTCGAGCAGGGTGAGGCGATTACCTCTGTTCTTGCGATGCCGAAAGAAAAGAAGGTCGCCGAAGGCCTCTCGCTCGTGATGGCGACGAGGCGCGGGACGGTGAAGAAAACATCCGCAGACAAATTCAGAGAAGTCCGCCGAAGCGGGCTCATCGCGATTGGTCTCGACAAGGGCGATGCACTCATCTCCGCACAGTTCGTGCACAAGGGCGACACGGTATTTTTGGTGACCGCGAAAGGACAATCCATCCGTTTTGATGAGAAGGGAGTGCGCGAGATGGGTCGGCAGGCTGCGGGCGTACGTGGCATGAAGCTCGGCAGCGGCGATGCCATCGTCGGCGCAGGCGTTGTGCCAAAAGGCGCGAAGGGGGAGTTGCTCGTACTTTCCTCGACGGGCTACGGCAAAAAGACGAAACTCGATGAGTATAAAGTGCAGGGTCGTGGCGGCTCCGGTATCAAGACTATGTCTATTACGGCGAAGACCAAGCAGCTCGTCGGCGCCGCGATTGTCCTCAACGGCGGCGAGCTCGTCGCGATGTCGAAGAAGAGCCAGGCCATCCGCACCGGACTCGATGAGATACCGACACTCTCCCGTGCCACTCAAGGCGTGCGCGTCATGAAGATGCGCGAAGGCGATTCAGTGGCATCGTTCATCGTCTTCGGAGTTGAGGAGGGTGAGGAAAAGTGAGGTTTGTCGCTTGCGCTCCATATATAATGAGCAAGATGCAGAAGACTGCACAACATGCACCGCGTACATCGGGAAGTTTTGCGCATCCACGCAAGAACGTTGCCGCACTTGGAATTCAGGGCGGTATGCGGATTGCGGACTTTGGGGCGGGAAGTGGCGCGTACGCTCTTGCGATCGCGGAGCGACTCGGCGGAAGCGGCACCGTCTATGCCATCGATGTGCAACGCGAACTGTTGCGCCGCATCCACAATGAGGCGGCTCGCCACGGGTACAAGAATGTTGAAGTGATCTGGGCTGACCTTGAGGTGCCTCGCGCTTCCAAACTCGCCGACCGAAGTGTTGACTTTGTTTTGATCTCGAATCTTCTTTTTCAGATGCCCGAAAAGGCACTGCTATTGCGGGAAGCGCGCCGGATAGTAAAGCTGGAGGGGCACGTCGTCCTTATTGATTGGGCCGATTCTTACGGAGGCATGGGTCCTCTTGAGGAGGAGGTGGTGCCGAAGGAAGCCGCGCTTGCGCTTGCGCGTGTGGAGGGGCTTGAACTACGTCGTGAGTTTTCTGCAGGAGCGCATCACTACGGGCTCGTGTTGCAGCCCATTTCCAAACAAGTATGAATCCCGTTAGAAGTCGCGGACGACAAGGTACAATGGTGATTACGATGCCTGCAATTAACAGATATTATCAAGTAGATCGCGGAACACCGACAAGTTCCGCGTCCTACTTCTAACGGGATGAAATTATCCGTATTTCAGGTCATACTTCTTGCGTCGTTCGGAGCTCTCGCGATCTCGGGCATGCTCATCTTCGCGCTTTTCGTGGGCGGCGGGAAAGGCAACACGGTCGGTCCGATAACGATCTGGGGGACTCTTGAGCCAAATGCGTTTGCCATCGTATTGCGGCAGGCTTCCGAGAACGATCCCAGACTCTCCCAAGTCACCTACGTGCAGAAAGATCCGGCGACCTACCAGCAAGGTCTCACCGAAGCGCTCGCAAGCGGGCAGGGTCCTGATCTCTTTCTCCTGAAGCAGGACCAGACGGTGCGGGATACGGGCAAGGTGATCCCCGTTCCCTACAGCTTTCTTTCGGAAGCGCAGTTCAGGGATACTTTCGTGGAGGCTGCTAACCCCTACCTGATACCCGACGGAGTGCTCGCCATTCCGCTTGTCGTCGACCCCTTGGTCTTGTACTGGAATCGCGACATTCTCGCAGGTGCCGGTTTTGCGAAGCCGCCGCAGTATTGGGAAGACCTGTCCACTTTTGCGCAGGTGGTTACCAAGAAAGACGAGTCCGGCGGCATCGTGCGCTCCGCCATCTCGTTTGGCGAATATGCCAACGTCGACCACGCGAAAGACATCATGAGCCTACTCATCCATCAAGCCGGTGGTTTGATCACGCAGCAAGACAACACTGGTCGTCTCGTGCCCGCACTCATGCTTCGCACTGCAGGCTCCGCGAGCCAGGCGACCGAATCCGCTCTCCGTTTCTACACGGAATTCGCTGACCCCTCGAAGGCGCACTACTCGTGGAACCGCTCGCTCCCGAATTCGAGAGCGGAGTTCGTGGCGGGCGATCTCGCACTCTACCTCGGCTACGCGTCGGAGGCGACATCGCTTTCACGCGCGAATCCGAATCTCAATTTCGGGGCCACGTCGACGCCACAAAGTAGAGCAACCTCGCGCTTCACAAACGCAGCGCGGATATATGCACTTGCCGTCACACGCACGAGCAGGAATCCGAGCGGTGCCATGACAGTCGCGGCGCTCATGGCCGATACTGCCTTCTCACGCGCCCTTTCAATTGCTCTCGGAATTCCCTCGGCTAACCGAAATGTGCTCGCAGAAACATTCGAAGGAGAGAACGTGCTCGCCGAAGGCCAGGCCTTGATCGCGCGCTCCTGGGTCGACCCCGATCCTCAAAAGACAAACGCCATGTTCCGGGGTATGATCGAGAGCGTGACGACGGGTTCGGCGCGCATTACGGAGGCGGTCGGGCGTGCCAACCAAGAGCTTGCCCAGATCATCGGACAATAGCTATGTCTCTACGCTTCTATCGGACGATCCTACTCACCACACTCCTCACGATCGTGGCGTTCGTATCGGTCGCGCACGCACAGACCGGCCTCAATAATCCGCTGAATTCGCAATTCAGCTCCATTCCACTGTTCATCGCAGGCGCTCTCAAAGCACTTGCTCTCATCGCACTTCCCATCATCACGCTTTTCCTCGTCATTTCGGGATTCCTCTTTATCACCGCGCAGGGCAATGAGCAGAAACTCGCGACCGCGAAGAAGAATTTTTTCTACGTGATAATCGGCGCCTTGCTCATTCTCGGCGCGTGGATAATCGCCACCCTGATCGCCGGTACCGTTACGCAGCTCACGGGTTCAGGACAGTCCTACAATCCCGGGATCGGAAATACTCCGAATTGAGCATGAGGCACCGAATATTTTCACCACTGCTTTTTGGAGCGTTCGTTCCGAGTGTTGCCACGCTTTTTGTTCCAACAATCGCGATGGCGGCCGCGCAAACATTTAATGAACTTGCCCTCAAGGTCGTGGAGATCCTTGATACCGCGACATTCACACTCATTATTCTCGGGATCGTCGTGTACTTTTGGGGTATTGCGGTCAATATCCCGCACTTCGGCGATGAGAAGGGCGCCGAGAAACAAAAATCATTTTTCTTCTGGGGGATCGTCATCCTCTTCGTCATGGTCTCGATATGGGGGATCATCAAACTTATCCAAAATACACTTTTTGGCTCCAGCCCTTACGCGCCGAACTCGGGAGAAGCCGCCGTTACGCTCTGCGACCGCTTTGGCGACTGCACCATCGGGGAGTTTTGAGAATAGCGTATGGAACAGTACCGTAGCATCATTAGGGCAACAGCGTTCGCGCTAGGCGTGGTGCCTTTGAATGCCTCCGCGCTCACACTCCCGCAAGTCGTCGGGCTCTTCCATATCGTCGTCGGATTCCTGCTTACCTTTACGGTACTCATTTTCGTGGTTGGGTTTTCCGTCTACGTGGCGCGTTTCAACACATGGCCCTCGCATCGCGACGCCGCTATCAGGGGGCTGGAATGGGCCGTTACCATGCTCTTTGTGCTTCTCGTCGTCCTCGCGATCATCAATGCCATTCAGAACCACGGCGCAATAGCGCTCCCGATCCTCGCCTTTGTCGTGATCGTGGCAGTAGCAGTCCTCATCATACGAATGGCCGGAAGCGGCGCCAAAAAGCCTCCCCCTGCAAATGCGAGGGGCCGGCGGCCGTAGGGTTTGTTATCCACACGGTTGACTCGGAGCCGATTGTGTTTTTCAGGAAGCCCTATAGCATGAGAGTACTTACTATACTTATTTGCAAAAGCACATCTTTATATGAGTAGGATTGCCCGTACTGTATTCCCGACCCTCGCCCTTCTCGTGCCTACGCTTGCGAGCGCGGCCACTCTTATAGACACGCTCGTCCTTGCGAGCAACTTCCTCAACGGCGTCATCGGGCTTTTTATCACACTCGCCATCGTCGTCTTTTTCTGGGGTCTCATCAAATACCTCATCAGCTTGGACCACGAGAATGCGAATGAAGGCCTCAAGATAATGTTCTGGGGGGTCATCGCCATTTTCGTCATGGTCTCCATCTGGGGCATCATCAAATTGCTCCAGAACACATTGTCGGTTGGCTCTACCGATCCCGTCATCCCGAAAGGCATCGTCGTGAATCCCGGACGGACCTTCTAAACTGTCGCCGCGAGCAGTGTCTCGCGTATCTGAAACCTCATGAGCGGCGGACAACTCCTTGAGAACTTCGTTACCTACCTCATCAATCCGGCGATTTTGGTTATCTTTACCGCCGGCTTCTTTCTTTTCACGTGGGGTCTGGTGCGCTTTCTCCTCGATCTGGATAAAGGCGCCAACCGCGAACAACACATTCAGCACATGGTCTGGGGGGTCGTCGGCATGTTCGTGATGGCCTCCGTCTACGGTATCCTCGCACTCCTCGACAACACCTTCGACCTCAATGCATTTTCAGGAACGCCCGATACGAGCCGCTGGCAAGACATCAATATTCCCCGCTTCTTCTGAGCTTCCCACTGCACGAGGAGAGGAACGCATCGAATGCTCGCATGAGCTCCTTGAGCGCTTCGGGTATCGCGCCGAAAGCCTGTCCGTCGATGGAGCGGACGGGGACGATTTTCGATGAAGTGCTCGTCACGAACGCCCCGTCGCTTTTGGTGGCTTCGGAGAACGACATGTCTCGCTCCTCGAGCGAGAATCCTGCCTCCTTGGCGACCTTCAATACGGCGCTTCGCGTGACGCCCAGAAGTATCTCGCTTTCGGGCGGGGAGACGAGCGTTCGGTCCTGAAGGGAGAAAAAGTTGGTCCGCGTGCCCTCGGTGATGCAGCCTTTTGCGTTGATGAGGAGCGCATCGTACGCGCCCACCTCCCGTGCCTTTTTGTATGCGAGATAGCTCTGCAGCATGTTCAGGGTTTTCGCGTGCGGGAGAGGCCGCTCGTATTCGTAAGTGATGAACGCGGCGCCTTCGGTGTAGAGTTTCTTGTCGGGGAAAAGGGGATTGAGGCAAAGGATGTTGAGTGAAGGTTCTTTGCCTCCGATGAGAAGAATTTTGAGATTATACGTTCCGGCGCCGTTCTTGCCGATAAGCTCATCGATACTTTTCTCGACAAACCTTTCATCAAAATTATGCTCAAGCCCGATAATACGAGCAGATTCCTCAAGTCTCACGAGGTGGTCTTTGAGGAAGTAGGGAATACCATTGTTGACTCGTATATTCTCATACACCCCGAAGCCGTATTGGTATTCAACATTAGAGAGCGGCACCACCGCCTGTTTGATCGGCAGTAACTCTCCGTTCATTGAAAAATATTTGAAGTCCATTGTGGGCAGGGCGAGACTCGAACTCGCACCCCTTGCGGGACTAGGTCCTAAACCTAGCGTGTCTGCCATTTCACCACCTGCCCAGAGCGTTCATCGTATAGCAAAAACACCCCTTTGTCCGCTTCGCAGTCTGAGATTAGAAACTTTTACCTCTCGGCGTAGAAAGTGCTCAAAAAACCAATTGACAGGTATGTGTTATAGAACAATATAGCTTGCCTTTTGTAAAATTTCAGTGTACTCTTTACGAGTCGCAAGTATCTCATCAATAGCGCAATTAGACCCCTTTAAATCTTGAGTCGACCGCGGTTGACACTCCCAACTGACCGCGAGGAAAAGTTTCTAGTTTGGTGCGCTTAGGAAAATAGAGTTGCTTCAGAGGATCTCTCGATCCGAAGAAATGTAACAACCTAACCGTGCTTAACAACTGTGTTAATAAAAAAATATATGACAACTATAAAAAATCTTATTACTCCCCTGCAAGGCATTGGGCTTTGCACGGCGCTTGCTCTCACGCTCTTCTTTGCCAGTACTGCTCACGCAGACACACTCAACCGTGAGTTGGAGGTGGGCATGTCAGGCTCTGACGTCTCCGCACTTCAAACATTCCTCGCGAGTGATCCCTCACTCTACCCGCAGGGTCTCGTGACGGGGTATTACGGCTTCTTGACCCGTGCAGCAGTTTCTAATTTCCAGATCCGCAACGGCATTCAGGCAGTCGGCCGTGTCGGTCCCGTTACGCTCCCTGTACTCAACCTTCAAATGTCGGGAAGCCTGAGCGACAATGCCGGGGCGCCAGTGATCACCGGCGTCAGCGTGAACGCTAGCAGGAACAGTGCAATAGTGAGCTGGAACACAAATGAATTGGCCAAGGGCGTGGTTCATTTTAGTCCGAACCCCCTTACGACTTATGAGGGTGCGAATTCCGTCAACATCAGTGGCAATACTACGATGACAGATGGAAATCTCCGCGCCTCGCAGAGCGTATGGGTGCAAGGTCTCTCAACCAGCACCACGTACTACTATCTGATCTACACCACTGATCAGGCAGGAAATGTGAGCGTCACATGGCCGACCACCTTCCAGACGACGAACTAAGGAAGGTCTGACAAAAGCCGTCCCTCGACAAGCTCGGGACGGCTTTTTGTATTTGTCCGCCCTGTAGGCTCTGGGAAACACCACAAGAGCACTTCATTTCACTAGCGCCGGAGTACCGGCGAAGTGAAATTGGTCGCCCACGGTTTTCCCATTCCTTCCTCCACGGGAAAACAATTGTTTTCCCGACCTCTTTCATCCAACTGGGCGTCCATCCACTTCGTTCATGTCCGCCCAGTTGGGTTCGAACCAACGACCTTACGCTTAAGAGGCGTCTGCTCTACCAGCTGAGCTATGGGCGGATAAAAAGATTGTACACAACTCTGTATTTTTTGGAACGGTGGGTCAGGTGGGCATCGAACCCACATCCCTTGCGGGACACGATCTTAAGTCGTGCGCGTATACCAATTCCGCCACTGACCCTCAACATGATAGAGTACACGCTACCGGCCACGTGGTGAAGGGGTAACACGGGAGTCTGCAAAACTCTTATGCGCGGGTTCGAGTCCCGCCGTGGCCTCAATCTATTTCCTCGTTAACTCATCCACACGCTGGCGATTTTTCTCGCCGTAGTCTATCTCGAAATCCACAGTAGGCACGGGATGGAAGAAGCTGTGCTTTTTTACGTACTCGCGAAAATCACTTCGTGCGCGCTTTGCGAATTTTAATGCGGCGCTCTCTTCCGTTTCTGGCAAGACGGAAAAGAATATCATCACATTCTTGAAATCGTCGGCAAGCTCGGCGCGTGTCACCGTGAGGAGCGCGCGTTGCGGCTTTTCGCGCGCGAAAAAGTCTCCCGCCAAGTGAGCGAGTTCTTGGGCAACTTGTGCGTGATGTCTCCCCATAAGTCACTTCATCGCGGTCGTGAAGCACTCGAACGAATCCCCTTGTGCTATCTCAAAGGGGCACGAGATCTGCGCGCCGAATTCACTTCCCGTCTCGACCCGCTCCACGTCCGCCTTGTGCGATTGGATGTTCTTTATTTTTCCCGTGCCGATGATGGCTCCGCGGCGCGTGACGCGCACGTGTGCACCCCGCGCGAGGTAGCCTTCAGCAACGGAGCCGCCCACGACGTGCGTGTCTTTGCGGCTCGAGAATTGTTTCAGCACCTTCGCACGCCCGACCACCTCTTCCACCACGCGCTTCGGGCGGGTCTCGTGCAGAAGCTCTTCGAGGCGCTCGGTGAGTTTGTAAATAATGTCGAAGGTCTCGATGCGCACGCTGTGTTGGCGCGCGTACTCTTCGGCGACCGGGTCCACCTTCACATTAAAGCCGATGACGACCGCTTGTACCGATCCGGCAAGCGCGGTTTTCACGTCGTTCTCGGAGATCGTTCCGATACCCGATAGGACGATACGAAGGGAAGAGTGCTCGTCGCCGAGCCGGGCCATTTCGTGCTCTATCGCCTCAAGCGAACCGGACGCGTCGGCACGAACGATGAGCGGCATGAAGAAGTGTTCACCGCCCTCTTCGCCGGACGTTTGCGCCGCAGCGCCTGCAGTCGATCCTGCAGGGGGAAGCGGCGGGCGTGCTTCTTCAGCTCCTCGTTTGTTCTTATATGCGCAAAACGTCGTGCCGACGTCGGGCAGTTCATCGAAGCCGACGAGCTGTACAGGTGTCGAGAATGACGCTTCGCGCAAGGAGGCACCGCTAGTTGTTTCCATGATGCGCACCGGAGAAATGCTTCTTCCCGCAAGAACTGCCATGCCAGATTTTAACGTGCCGTTCGTTACAATGAGCGTCGCCGCGAGGCCTCGTTTGGGATCGCGGTGCGCCTCGATCACGTACCCTTCGGCGGGAGCGGCCGGGTCGCCTTTCATTTCGTGCATTTCCGCAACGAGAAGCACAAGGTCCAAAAGTTCTTCAACACCTTGGCCTGTTTTTGCCGAGATCGCGGCCCATGGTACGTCGCCTCCCAATTTTTCGAGGTAGACGCCCTCCTGCATGAGTGAAGCCTGTGTGCGCTCCACACTGCTGTTGGGCTTGTCTATCTTATTGATGGCGACGACGTAGGGGATGTCCGCGCCCTTGATGCTCGCGAGCGCTTCCAGGGTCTGCGGCTTCACGCCGTCGTCCGCTGCCACAACGAGGATCGCGATGTCGGCGACGTTGGCGCCCCGCGCGCGGATAGCTTGGAATGCCGCGTGCCCAGGCGTGTCAATGAAGGTGATGCGCTTTTTGCCCCCGTCTTTTTCTCGCTCTACTTCGTAGGCGGCAACGTGCTGGGTGATACCGCCAGCTTCTTTCTCGACCGTGTTCGACTTGCGGATGAAATCAAGAAGCGTGGATTTGCCGTGGTCGACGTGCCCCATCACCACCACAATGGGAGGCCTCTCGGTATGTGTAGACGGTTTTGTCATAGTAGGTCATATTGTCAGCCACCCGCCTCCGCCAAGGCTTTGGCAGGCGCAGTAGAGGCAGAATTGCGCAGTATACCCGCACACCAACTTTTTTCCAAGAAAGATTAGTGTGCGGGTATACTCTCTCGTATGTGGTTTTCCAAACGTCCCTACTTCGCCAAAGCTTCGAAGGGCAGGCGCATATATCTCGACTACGCGAGCGCGCCGCCGATTTTGCCGCAGGCCGTGCGTGCGATGCGAGAGGTAGAAGCGTTCGTCGGGAACCCAGGCGCCATTCATGCGGAAGGTGTTGCGGCGAAGAGTTCTCTCGAGGACTCGCGCTCTCGCATCGCGAAGTTGCTCGGCTGCAAGGCGCGCGAGCTCGTCTTCACCTCCGGTCTTACAGAGGCGAATAATCTTGCGATACTCGGCTATGCAAAAAAGCTTGAGCGAGTACGTCGCTCTCTTGCCGGCACACACTGGATCGTGAGTGCGATCGAGCACGACTCCGTGCTCGAATGTTTTGCGGAGGTCGAACGAATGGGAGGAGTGGTTTCGCACGTCGACCCCGACGAGCGGGGCATCATCACTCCTGCGACTATCGAGCGTGCCCTCAAGCCGGAGACGGTCTTTGTCTCCGTCGGCTGGGCGAACAATGAGATAGGGGTCGTACAGCCGCTTGGAAAAATTGCACGCATTTTGCGAGCTCACGAAAAACGGCACGACACATCGCTCGTTCTCCACACAGATGCCGGACAAGCGCCGCTCTACCTTCCTACGGTCGTGCACTCGCTCGGCGTCGATCTCCTCGCCCTGGGAGGGAACAAACTCTACGGGCCGCACGGCGTGGGAGCGCTGTACGTTTCGAACCGCGCCGAACTCGCACCCGTCGTTCATGGAGGTGCGCAGGAGCGGGATTTACGGGCGGGTACGGAGAGTGTTGCACTCGCCGCCGGGTTTGTCGCGGCGTTCGAGGTGGTTGCCAAAGAAAGGGAATTAGAAGGAAAGCGGTTGCAAAAGTTGCGCGACGAGCTCGCGCGCGAGC
>Ga0155143_107_pt1 | contig 16860 bp, 25 predicted proteins | sample RifCSPhighO2_01_FD_106111 | JGI IMG/M metagenome (GOLD analysis project Ga0155143, IMG submission 106111) | Candidatus Kaiserbacteria bacterium RIFCSPHIGHO2_01_FULL_55_17
ATCGTCGGCTGAAGTCTCAATTCCCAGAATTTTCATATGACGTTCAGATGCAAAACGAACATTAGGTCAAGCACATCCTGCCCCGTAGCCATCGCCGCAGGCGATGTGGTACTGGGGTCGTCTGCGGACGTCTCGATACCAAGGATTTTCATCGTTGAATACTATGCGAAAAAGCGTTATTCTGCGAGACGTTGCGCGGTTAGCTCAGTTGGTTAGAGCGTGTCTTTGACGTAGACAAGGCCAGGGGTTCGAATCCCTTACCGCGCACTTGGAGACGATAAAGCTAACGGAAACGAACGTGGAGGAGTGCGCCGCCCGCGCGGGAGATGTATTGCGCGCGGGCGGCGTCGTCTTGTACCCGACCGACACGCTGTACGGGCTCGGTGCGGACGCGCTTTCGGACGAGGCAGTCGCAAAGATCTACGCCATTAAAGGGCGCGCGGGTCAAAAGCCCATCCATTGCATTGTCGCCGACTTGGAAATGGCGGAGAGATACACAGAGCTCAACGGTGCTGCACGCGCCCTCGCGAAAAAGTTCTTGCCCGGCCCGCTCACCCTTGTTCTGCAGAAAAAACGAGGAATTGATACCGGCATCGCAAAAAATATGAAAACCGTCGCCATTCGCATTCCTGACAACAAATTCTGTCTCGCGCTTGCGCGAAAGTTCGGCAAGCCCTACACGACGACGAGCGCAAATGTGAGCGGCATGGAGGCTCCCGCGACAGTCTACGGGATACTCGAACAACTCGGTGAGGATAAAGAGGAGATTGACCTTGTCGTCGATGCGGGCGCGCTTCCACATCGGCAAGCCTCCAGTGTCGTTGATGTTTCCGGCAGCACTCTCAACGTCATACGCGAGGGAGCGGTCGAAAAAGGCAGTATTTTAGGGGTATTACGGAGGACACAATAAGCCTTTGACAGCAAGTAGCCCACCCCTATAGTGTGGGGGTACTTCAGATATGCCCCCGACGCTCCCCGCACCTTCCACCAAACCCTCCTTCGACCTCAACGACAACTCAAACCGTATTATTGCGGGTATCGTTATCGCCCTTGTTTTCATCGGCGGCTGGTGGCTTATCGCGCGCAACGCGTCCACGGGAGATGCCACGGATGGCGAAACGGCCAGCGAAGTGGAAAATGCAACGGGCGCGATTCCCGGGCAAGTGAATGAAGGTGCTATTCTTGGTCCTATCGCGGAAGATACCCCCATCATTGCTGCGAGCAACGAATCTATCGACGTTGCCGATCAGCCTGCGGGCATGGGCGTGAAGGTGAGGTCGGCGACACTCGTGCAGGTGGGCTGGATCGCCGTGCGCGATGCAAATGGTCGCACACTCGGTGCCGGACGCTTCGAACCGGGTACACACGCCGATGTCGAAGTCTCGCTCCTTCGTGCGACGGAGGCCGGGCAATCGTACCAGGCGCTCATCTATGTAGACGACGGCGACAAAGCGTTCGACCTTCACAAAGACATCCTCGTTACCGGCCCCGACGGCAGCGTCGCCGGCGACGTCTTCTCCGCGCAGTAGAGGAATTTAAACCGCTACCGAGAAAAGTAGTGCAAGAAGTGCTACGGTGATGCCCGCAAAGAAGCCGATGGTTTTTAAGAAGAGGTTCACCGCCTCTTTTTGCTTGCCGGCGAGACAGAGCTGGACGGGCTCGTAGAAAAAGATGTATCCCATGACGGCCGCCGAGAGGACGAAAAGGGAGAGCACGGTGACGGGAATGAGAATGCCGCTCTCGGGCACATCCACGCGGTGCGCTTGGTTCATAATGGTCGCGACGAGCACGATGTAGCCAGCGGCGAGAATGGCGTTGTAGAGTGGGTTTTGTGTCACAAAAAAACTATAACGCTTTATGCACAGGAAGCAAACCCAATCTGCGGAGAGGGGGAGATTCGAACTCCCGATACCTTGCGGTATGCCGGTTTTCGAAACCGGTGCTTTCAACCACTCAGCCACCTCTCCAAAAGAGCGAACTCCGAACAAAATAGCACACTTCAAAGAAGCCTGAAAATGCGCTAAGATTCAATCGCTTTCGGCTTTCTTCTGTCTTTTGCTAGAAGCTGACAGCTAGAAGCTCGAAGCTATTCTTGGGCCCTATCGTCTAATGGTCAGGACAGCGCCTTTTCAAGGCGTTAATCCGGGTTCGATTCCCGGTAGGGTCATGTCATGGCACTTCAACATACAAGCGGATTTTGGCCCGTTGTTGCCGCAATTGCGGGCAACGCGATCGTGGCGATCAGCAAATTGGTGGCGGCGTTCGTTTCCGGCTCGAGCTCGATGTTCAGCGAGGCGGTGCACAGTCTCGCCGACACGCTCAATCAGACGCTTCTCCTCATCGGCCTCCGCCGCTCGCTCAAAAAAGCTGACGACGCCTTCGAGTATGGTTACGGCGGAGAGCGTTTTTTCTGGGCGCTCATCTCCGCCTGCGGCGTCTTTTTCTTCGGTGCGGGCATCACGGCCTACCACGGGATCACTTCGCTCATGCATCCGGAGCAAGTCGAGCTCAGCCCGTTTGTCTTTGGCGTGCTTCTCTTTGCGCTCGTCGTCGAATCGTACACATTCTACATTGCGGCGCGAACGCTACGCCGGTCGTTTCCCAAAACACCGTGGCTCGAACGTCTGTACTCGGCAGACCCAATGACACTCGCCGTGTATCTCGAGGACGCGGTCGCGGTCGCGGGCGTATGCATCGCGACGCTTGCCATTTCGCTCTCGTACTACACGGGCAATCCCGCTTGGGACGCCGGAGGCTCGATAGTCATTTCTCTTTTTCTCGCGGCGACGGCGGTCGTTCTCATTATGAAAAATCGCGTGTATCTTCTCGGTCGCGCCATCCCTGAGGAATTGCAGGAGGAAATAGTAAAGCTTCTCGAAGCAGACCCAGTGATAGAAAAGGTCATCGACTTCAAATCATCGACGTTGGGATGGGGCGTGCATCGCATCAAGTGCGAGGTGGAGTTCAACGGCGGTGCACTTTTGCGCGAAGCGTACCGACGGCGCTCCATGAAAGAACAGTACGAGGAAGTGCGCAGTGATTTCGGTGAGTTCAAACGATTTCTTGCCGATTACGCCGACCAGATACCGCGCCTCATGGGTAAAAAGATAGACGAGATAGAGAAGCGCTTGCGCGAGAAGCATCCGAGCATCCGGCATATCGACATCGAGATAAATTGATATGGAGCAAGTGCTTTCCGCGATAGAAAAGGCGATCGACGAGGCGCTTCCGGGCTCCGGCAAACCCTTCGCCGTCTTCGATTTCGACAACACCTGCATCATCAATGATATGGGTGACGCGATTTTCGCGTACCTAAGCGGACATGAACTTCTGCGAGACCGCGGATTGTTAGGCGAAATAGATACTTCACCGACGTATCACGAGCGGGTCTATCATATCAATTTCGCGATACTCGAAGCGGGGAAGTCGAAAGCGTCGTACGTGCTCAATGCGAGATTGTTCTCCAGATTCACCCCCGGCGAAGCGGAGGCCATCGCACTTGCCGCGATAACCGAAGAAGGCGTTCGGCTGGGCTCGAAGATGCTGTATGGCCATCATATCGAGCGAGGCTTGGCGCTGCGGCGAAACGTTCTCACGATAATGAACTATCTTCGCGCGAGGGGTGTCGAGATATGGATTATCAGTGCGACGGCAGAGCCCGCGATTCGTGCGGCGATGAGGCATTTCGGCATTGAGGGGAACCTCGTCGCGAGTAGAAGCGTGATGCAAGACGGTGTGTACACATCGGAATTGGTCGAGCCTCTATCAATGTTTGAAGGAAAGCTCGATTGCATCAAAAAATTCATTGATGCCGAACAAGCTCCTTTGCTCGTTGCAGGAGACAGCCCCAACGACCTTCCCATGCTTGAAGCGGGAGTACTTAAAGTCGTCGTCAATCGAGATAACGAGCTCGCAAAAATTGCCCGCGAGCGCGGGTGGTTCCTGATTTGATACACTTGGCCAATGGAGTGGGCAGATTTTTTCGGCTACGCGGGCATCTTCACGGGAGTTGCATTCATGGTTCCTCAGACGTGGAAGATGTTGCGCACGAAGAGCGTTGAAGACCTCTCATGGGGCATGCTCATACTCTTCTTCCTCAACTGCATCTTCTGGCTCGTGTACGGAAGTCTTACGGGTGCATTCCCCGTTGCACTCGTGAACGGCATCGCGCTCGTTGTGAGCATCACCCAAATCGTCTTTAAATACCTCTACCGCAACAATCCATAATGCTCTCGGGGACATATAACATTATAAAACGCGGCCACGTGTTATGATGTTATAGTATGCGCCACAAGCCAAGACGCCGGAGACCCAAACTCGGTAGCGCACAACGAGCAATTCTTTCCGAACTTTCCGGCGGCGATCTTCTCGTCGGGTTCTTGCTATCGGGAAGGTCGACGAAACGCATGTACCGCATCGCGCGCGAGCGCGCGATGCGTCGGTATCGCGACAAGCTCGCCATAGAGCAGCTCGCGAACCTCGAATATATTCGCGTCCAGGACGAACGCCTTTCTATCACAAAGAAAGGAAGGGGAGCGCTTGGTGAGATCGTTTCTTCGACGCGCCGAACCCTTGGTGAGCGTGCATGGGACGGGAAATGGCGCATCGTTCTGTTCGACATTCCGGAATCGTACGCAGCACTGCGCGATAGGATTCGGGCGATATTGAAGGAAGCGGGATTCGTGCAGCTACAGCAAAGCGTGTGGGTTTTTCCGCATGAGTGTGAGGAACTCGCCCAATTCATCAGAAGCGAGCCCCGCATTGCTCGGTACGTGCTCTACGGTGTGCTCGAAAGAGTCAATGAGGAGGGACGTCTGAAGAAGCAATTCAGATTGATTTGATGGTATAGCAGCAAAAAACGTGGCCGCGTATTATAGTGATATAGGATGCGTGGGGAGGTAAATGGTGAGAAGGAGGAAGTGCCGTGGTAGAATCTCGGCATGAAAATCAAGGCGGTGAAGGCGCGGGAGGTGCTGGATTCGCGGGGGAATCCGACCGTAGAGGCGGATGTCATCCTCGAGGACGGAACGTTCGGGCGCGCCATCGTACCTTCGGGAGCTTCAACTGGCGCGCATGAGGCACACGAGCTGCGCGACGGCGATACGAAGCGCTATGGCGGAAAGGGTGTCTTGAAGGCTGTCGCGAACGTTGAAGGAGAAATTGCAAAGGTAATCGTCGGCAAGGAGGCGACTGCGCAGCGCGAGATAGATGAGGCAATGATAGCGCTCGATGGGACGGAAAATAAGGAGCGGCTCGGTGCAAATGCCATTCTCGCAGTTTCACTCGCAGTTGCTAAGGCTGCTGCCGCGTCGCAGAAAAAACATCTATTTGAATACATCCGCACACTCTCGTCCGCGCCGCGCGAGCCTGTGCTCCCGCTCCCGCAGTGCAACGTTATCAATGGTGGCGCACACACTAACTGGGAGTCTACGGATATCCAAGAATATATGATCGCGCCTGTCGGCGCCCCGACGTTCCGTGAAAGTGTCCGTATGCTCTCGGAGGTGTTCCAGTCGCTAAAGAAGATCCTGACCGCGAAAGGCTATGGCACAACGGTGGGCGATGAAGGAGGATTTGCGCCAAAAGTGAGGGGGGGAAATGATGAAGGGTTCGAGCTTATCGCCGAAGCTGTTGAGAAGGCAGGATACAAACTCGGGAACGATATCGTGTTCACGCCCGATGTCGCATCGTCCGAACTTTATGAAAACGGCAGATACAAGCTGCCACTCGCGGGCAAGGAATTCTCGTCCGAAGAAATGGCCGCATGGTACGCGGAACTGAAAAAGAAATATCCAATTCTCTCTATCGAAGACGGGCTCGCGGAGGACGATTGGGATGGTTGGAAAAAGATGACGGCGGCGTTGGGGTCGTCCACACAACTCGTAGGCGACGACCTTTTAGTGACCAACGTGAAGTTCCTCGAGCGCGCCATCAGGGAAAAGGCGGGCAATGCCATACTCATCAAGGTCAATCAGATAGGCACGCTCACCGAGACGATCGCCGCTGTCGACATGGCACACCAAGCTGGCTGGCGAACAGTAATGTCGCATCGCTCCGGTGAGACGGAGGATACGACCATCGCGCACCTTGCCGTTGGCCTTGGCACGGGGCAGATAAAAACCGGCTCCGTTTCTCGCACCGACAGAGTGGCGAAGTATAACGAGCTTCTGCGCATCGAGGAAATATTAGGCGGAAAAGCCAGATACGCAGGCAACGTATTCGGATAGCTATGGCCCACCTCATACTGATTCGGCACGGAAAATCGACCTGGAATGCCACTGGGCAGTGGACGGGCTGGACCGATGTTGAGCTGAACGAAGATGGTGTGGCAGAAGCGAAACGCGCAGGAGAGGCGCTCAAAGATATCGAGATACACAAGGCGCATGTGTCCGACCTCAAGCGCGCGCAGCAAACCCTCGACCATATCAAAGCGGTGCTCGGCAAGGATATTGAAACAAAGACCGACGCCGCTCTACGCGAGCGCAGCTACGGCATTTACACGGGCAAGAACAAGTGGCAGGTAAAAGAAGAAGTGGGGGAGGAAGAATTTCGGAACATACGCCGCAGTTGGGACCATCCTATTCCCGAGGGCGAGTCGCTCAAAGATGTGTACGCACGCGTTGTGCCGTACTATGAGAAACACATACTGCCCGACCTAAAAGCGGGAAAGAACGTGCTCGTCTCGGCGCACGGCAATTCGTTGCGTGCGTTGATAAAGAAGCTCGACAACATCAGCGACGCTGCGATATGTGATCTCGAGGTGGGGACGGGAGAGATACATTGCTATGCATTCGACAAAGAGGGAAACATCACCGGCAAGGAGGTCCGTGCATCGAATCCTGACAAGGGGAAGGTTTGAGAAAAGTTATCCGATGAATGCTTGGGCGGCGGATACGATAGCGTAGATGCCAATGAAATCGGCCACAAAAATAATGGGAACCATCTGCAGCGTGCTAAGTCCTGATGCCCCAAGGAACACGACACCGAGTTCGTCGGTAGGGAGCGGTATCGCGATGAGGACCGCACCGAAAAGTCCGGCGTACCATCTCGCTACAGGCCTCCGCCGTATTTTCGACTTGAATAGCTCCGTGTCGTGACCCACCACCGCGTGCACCAAGAGGAGCGCGAGCGGGGAACGAATCCCTTTGACTAGAATAAGGTCAACGATCGCGGCACCTATCGCTCCACTGAAGGCTATCTGCCAAACGGGAATGGCGTAGCCGCTGCCCATTTCGATGAATCCTGCGATGGCGAAGGGGGTCGTTACGAAGGTCGAGAACGCCGCGCCAGCCGCGATCCCCGCCGCAAGCGGTCCGAAGGAGGACGTCCATCGTACCACTTCGACGATAAGGTCCGACTGGTACACCCACACAGCGGCCGAGAACATCGCCACGAAAAGCCACGCTTCGATGGTGATAGCGTGCGGGATATTCCGCTTGTTCATTCGTCCCATGATGCCGAATTATACCTTAGGCTCGGGATAAGTTTTTGCCGCGGGTGGTAGAGTGGGTCAGTGGCCGACTATCACATCGTGCTCGGCGTTCTGGGCGTACTTCTCGCCCTCATCGGATACACGACGTATTTCAGGAGTATTTTCAGAGGGGAAACAAAACCACACGCATTTACTTGGATAGCATTCACGCTCATCGACGGCACGATCTTCATTATCCAACTCGCGGAGGGCGGGGGCCCGGGTTCGTGGGTGTTGGGTGTGGCCGCTCTCTTCAGCGCGATGGTCTTTGCGCTCGCACTTTCGCGCGGAGAAAGAGATATTCGCTCGGTTGATTGGGCATGCCTCGCGGGGGTGATACTCGGACTACTTCTTTGGCGCGGGACCGAGGGTCCTCTCGGCGCTGTTCTCGTCCTCACTGGTACGAACCTGTTTGCACTCGCGCCAACCTTCCGCAAATCGTTCGTGAGGCCAAATGAAGAATCCATAGTGATATGGGCGCTCGACATCGTAAAATTCTCGATAAGTATTTTCGCGTTGGAATCGCGCACGCTCACGACAGCGCTCTTTCCCGCCTCGATAGCGATATCGAACGGCGCACTTGTCGTAATGATTTTGCTTCGTCGTTGGAAACTTGCGACTCGAATAGAAACACGTTAGATTATCCGGCATTATATGAACGTCACTCTCATCGGCATGGCCGGCGCGGGCAAGAGTTACATCGGCCGTAGGCTTGCCGAAAAGCTCGGACTCTCGATGCTCGATGTCGACAGAGATTTGTGGGAGGTGAAATACGGAAAGCCGATACAGGAGATCTTGGATGAGAAAGGCGCGGAGGAGTACGTCAAAGAGGAAGAGCAACTTATCCTTGAGCACACAAAAGACAAGGACGGACTTCTTATTTCGCCACCCGGCAGCGTCGTGTACCAACCCGATGCGCTGCGACATCTTACGGAGATATCCCACATCGTCTATCTCAAGGTGCCGTTTTCCCGTATTGAGGAGCGGGTCAATGGTGCTCCGCCGCGGGCCCTCATAGGCTTAGGAAGAAAGACACTTCGCGAGGTCTACGACGAACGGTGCCCGCTCTACGAAAAGTATTCGCACTTCACTATCGATACCGAAAGTGCCGAAGCGGACGACATCGTTGCAGACATACTGAGATTCCTCGGTCGAGATTGACAGTGAGACATCGTTTGTTACATTGGGCGTATGCACAAGGCAGGCATGATGATGGCGATGATGGCCCCCGTATGCGGAGGTGTTTTGCCTGCATAACTTTCCAAGATATTCAGACAAAAACCCTCCGCTCGGAGGGTTTTTGTTTAGTTCATTTTGTTCTTTCAAAAAGATTGGAGGCATTAGGCTGGCAGAGAAATAACTTCTCTCTAGCCAGTGCTTCCAATTGGAGAGAGTCACATGGCCAAGAAACCGCGGCCCAACGCTTTGAAGAAGTCCAGGGGAAAGAAGAAACCCGTTTCAACGGTCTCATGGAAGCGGCCGACAGCCACGAACGAAGGCAAGCATGCCAAGAACAAATGGGCCTGGTGAGAACATCAGCCCAGTTTGTGCGTTAAGACCGGCGGAGCCCCGATACAGTAGCTGATACTGCATCGGGACCCGCCGGCTTTCCTTTTTGTCCTTCAATTTGGTAGGATAGAGCACAATACGTATGCGAGATTTTCGGGAACTTCTCGAAACGAAGTGGGACGAGGGAAAGTTTTTGTGCATAGGACTCGATACTGACCTCGAGCGTGTTCCACAGGCCGCTCAGAAGGAGGGTACGCGAGAGACCATCGTTGCCTTCAATCGCGCCATCATCGATGCCACAAAGGACCTCGTTTGCGCGTATAAACCCAACAACGCCTTCTATGAAGCGCGCGGCGAGGAGGGGGTTGCCGCGCTGCGAGAAACGATCTTCTACATCCTCGATGCCGCGCCAGACGTGCCGGTCATTCTGGATGCGAAACGTGCCGACATCGCTTCGACGAATGAGCAGTATGCGATATCGGCGTTCGACCATCTTCGTGCGGATGCCATCACCGTCAATCCCTATCTCGGTGCGGAACCTCTGAAGCCTTTCTTCGATCGCGAGGATAAGGGCGTCATCGTGCTCTGCCATACCTCAAACCCGGGCGCGAAGGAGATCCAGAACCTCTCGGTAGACGGCGGGGAAGCACTGTACAAATTCGTCGCACGCTGTGCGACGGAGCGCTGGAACGGCAATAAGAATTGCTGCCTCATGGTGGGCGCCACGTATCCGGAAGAGTTAGGTGAAGTGCGCAAGATCGTCGGTGACATGCCTATCCTCGTTGCGGGCATCGGCGCTCAAGACGGCGATCTGAAAAAGACGGTCAAGAGTGGTCTGGACAGTCGGGGTCGCGGGCTTATCGTGAATGCATCACGTTCGGTCATCTTTGCGTCGAAGGGCGCGGATTTTGCCGACGTCGCGCGCAAGAAGGCGCAGGAACTCCATGACGCGATAAAGAAAGCGGTGTAAGATGGTTCGACTATGACGGAGAGTAAAGTATTAGACCTCTTACAGAAAGTCGGTGCGTTTCGCAGCGGACACTTTGTTTTCACCTCGGGCCGGCACAGCGATTCATACGTCAATAAGGATGCGCTCTATCCGTACACGCACGATACGTCGCGTCTGTGCAAGGTGATGGCGGAGCGGTTTGCCGACAAAGATGTCGAAGTGGTCGTCGGCCCCACCATGGGAGCCGCTATTCTCGCGCAACTCGTTGCCTTTCACCTCACCGAGCTCATGGGCAGAGAAGTCTACGGAGTGTATGCAGATAAGGACGGGCAGGGCGGATTCATCTTGCGCCGTGGATACGATGAGATCGTGAAGGGTAAGAAAGTACTCGTTGTAGAAGATCTGACGACTACAGGCGGATCCATCAAGAAGGTAGTAGATGTCGTGCGCAAGGCTGGCGGCAATGTGATCGGTGCGATCGCTATCGTCAACAGGGGGGGCGTGAAAAAAGAGGCGGTCGGAGATCCGCCGGTCTTCACGTCGTTGGTGAACCTTGAGCTTGACTCGTGGGACGAGGGAGAATGCGAACTCTGCAAAAAGGGGATACCGGTGAATACCGAGATCGGCCACGGTCGGGAATTCGTTGCACAGCAGAAAAAGTGATTATGGTATACTATTCGCCTTAGCAGTTTAAACACAATTACATGAAGAATTTCGTTTGGGCTCTTGTGATAGTGATTATTCTTGGCGGCGGCTACTATTTGCTCCAGGGAGGCACCCCCGTCTCGGATGAGGGCAGTGTGGTGGAAAATACGATGCCTGTTCTGGGGGAGGAGGGTGAAGGAGTGCCGGAAATGATTGTCGAGGACAGCTCGAGCGCCGCTCCCGCTCTTATGACGACGACCATCACCTACGACGGCAAAAGCTTCACGCCAGGCACCGTGACCATCAAGAAAGGCGGTACGGTCACCTGGCTTAATAAGGGCACGGGAAAAATGTGGGTTGCTTCGGCGATGCACCCGACACACATGGTGTATAGCGGTACTTCGCGGGAAGAACACTGTCCGGATCCCCAGAACGCATCCTTTGACCAGTGCGGAGCAAATGATGATTTCTCATTCACCTTCGACAAAGCCGGCTCGTGGGGTTTCCACGACCACCTCAACTCAAGTGTATTCGGAAAAGTTGAGGTCGTTGAGTAGTTCGATGACTCGATACACTCACCACAAGCAAGCTCACTACAAGTAGCATGGATGTCGGGAAATTCGCACACATGACGTTGCGAGTGGGGGTTGCATTCGCCTTCCTCTACCCGCCCCTCAACGCGCTCGTTGACCCCCTCGCTTGGATCGGGTATTTTCCTTCGTTCACGAGAGGGTATGTTCCCGACGAAGTGCTCCTGCATGCATTCGGTGTGGTGGAGATACTCATCGCACTCTGGATACTTTCGGGGTGGAGGATATTCTGGCCATCCGCCATCGCGGCTGCAATGCTCGTCGGCATTGTCGCGTTCAATATCCCGAATTTCCAGGTTGTCTTCCGCGACCTCTCTATCGCTGCGATGGCGCTTGCCTTGGCTATGATAAGCTATGGCGATGAACACCGAAAATTCGGACTTTCCCGAGGAACTGGAGCTGGAATTTAAGAAGGTGGAGCAACTTCGCTACGGCGAGAATCCGCACCAGAGGGCGGCATTGTATCTCTCGGATGAGAAGCGGCCGGGTGCGGCTACCGCAAAAAAGGTGCAGGGGAAAGAATTGAGCTACAACAATCTTCTCGATGCCGATGCGGCATTCGAATGTGCTGCAGAATTCTCCGAACCCGCGGCTGTTATCGTGAAGCACACCAATCCGTGCGGTGTTGCTCTTGGAGCGAATATTCGTGATGCCTATACAAAGGCGCTCGCGTGCGACCCTGTTTCCGCTTTCGGCGGTATCGTTGCATTCAATAGGTCAGTAGATGCGACAACGGCCGAAGAGCTCGTGAAGATTTTTCTCGAGGTCATTATCGCGCCTTCGGTGGACGATGCCGCCCTCAAAATTCTTTCAGCAAAACCGAACCTGCGAGTGCTCGTTACCGGCAGCATGCCCGACGCGAAAGCTTCGGCATTCATGCTGCGCTCAATTGCCGGAGGAGTTCTCGTTCAGAGCCGAGATAATGAGATTGCCAGCGAATTTAGGACGGTCACCAAGCGTGTGCCGACCGGGGAAGAGTTGGCGGATATGAAGTTCGCATTTGCGGTGTGCAAGCATGTGAAATCTAACGCTATCGTATTCGCAAAAGATGGCGCGACCGTCGGCATCGGCGCAGGCCAAATGAGCCGAATCGACTCCGCCAAGGCCGCGTGGCACAAGGCGCACAACGCGGAGTTGACGCTCGAGGGCTCCGTGATGGCTTCTGACGCCTTCTTCCCGTTTGCAGACGTCGTCGAATCAGCCGCTCAATCAGGCGCCACCGCCATTATCCAACCCGGCGGCTCGAAGAACGACCAAGCCTCCATCGACGCCGCTGACGAACATGGCATCACCATGGTCTTCACCGGCGTTCGCCACTTCAGGCATTAAATATGAGCGAAGATGTTGGAAAAGCGCTCGATACCAATCAACGTCTGCACCGTGTATCTTTCAGTCGCTACTCACCAGAAGATTTATTTCTCGAGCGTTTTAACTATGGACATCGCATTGTCGTCGAAGTGTACGGCGAAACCGCAACGGATCCCATGATCAAATCGCTCGAATATGCGAAAGCAAAAGGGGCGGATATTCAGCCGGTCTCTGCCTCAATGAGAAAACAGCTTATTGAGCTCGGTCTTGTCGAGGATAAGCCTATACAAAAAGGCAAGGAATGATTGCAGGGAGGAACAGCTGGCGGTAGGGCTAGGAGCGACGCAAACTCATGTAAATATCTTCGAGGGCTTTGACGGCGTCGCCGGCGGCGATGTTGTTCTGGTGATAGAGGCCGTCGGTCACGTCGCCCGCAGCCCAGACGCGCTGGTGTGAAGCGCGCTGCGTTTTCGGATCAACTTTTATCTGTTTAATCGCGTTCATCTCAAGCACGTTCCCTATCCACTCCGTGTTGGGCAAGAGGCCTATCTCCACGAAAATCCCCTCCACCGGCAACAATTCCCCTTTTCCCGTCTTCGAATCTTTCCACTTTAATCCCGTTACAAATGTTTCCCCGACGACTTCGGTCGGCACGGCATTCATAAGGATGCGCATCTTGGGATTCGCACGAGCGGCGGCGACCGTTATTTCGTCCGCGCGGAATATCTCGCCGCGGTTCAGGAGCGTTACGGTTTTACAGTAGGCGAGGAGCTGGAGAGTGGTTTCGAAACCGGCGTTGCCGCCGCCTACCACCGCCACATCCTTTCCTTCGAAGAGAGGCCCATCACATGAGGCGCAGTAGGTGAGGCCTTTTTGGTCGTATTCCTTCGCCCCGGGGATGTCGAGCGTGCGTCGTCGCGCGCCGGAGGCGATGAGGAGTGTTTTTGCCTGCACGGTACCTTGCTTCGTACCTACTTCCACATGGTCGTCAAAAAGTGCGAGTGACCCGGCGCGGCTCTTTTGTATTTCCAAATATTTTCCCGCATACGACTCCACGTGCTTTTTCAGCGCATCGGCAAGGTCGGCTCCATTGATGGCGGGTGTTCCTATCCAATTTTGTATCTCGGAGGAAACTGCGCTCTGCCCGCCCCAGTCTTCCACGATGAGGAGCGTATTCAGTTGCTTACGTGCGGCGTACACGGCCGCAGCAGCTCCCGCAGGACCACCACCGACGATTATCAAGTCGTACATAAAGCAGCTAGCCACTTGAGGTTTGCCCTCAGTGGCTTTCTCATTTTACTACACCCTAAACCTTATTGGCTAATTTTACTTTCTCCGGAGGAACGACGGCAATCCTCCCCACGCGTCGTCTTCACTTTCAGGAATGGTACGGGCGGGCTCCTTCCCTCCAAAGGAGGTCCCTCCCCGTACTGGCGCTCTCTCTTCGCCTTTCTTCTTTTCTTCGTTCTCACGCGCACGAGTCGTCGCTGGCGGCACATCGGACTCTTTTTTAGGCGTGAATCGCTGCGTGCTACCGAAGATGCCAGCGCGTGCGCCCGTCTCGGGGAAGCCCGTTGCGATGACCGTGACGCGTACCGCACCTTTCTTTAGGCTCGGGTCGGTAACGGCGCCAAAGATGACCTTGGCGTCCGGATCGATGGCTTCGGTGATGACGTTGGCGGCATCCTGCACCTCAAGCATGCCGAGGTCCTCCCCGCCGGCGATGGAAAAGAGCACCCCTTTGGCGCCGTGGATGGAGACATCGAGGAGAGGGGAATTGATCGCTGCGCGCGCGGCAAGCTCGGCACGCTTCTCACCGATCCCTGTGCCGATACCCATCAAGGCACTTCCGGCATTTTGCATAACGGCGCGCACATCCGCGAAGTCGACGTTGATGATGCCCGTTTGCGTGATGATGTCGGAGATGCCTTCGACGGCTTGCTTCAAGATATCGTCGCACATTGCGAAGGCGTTCCTGATGCCGGTCTCGCGGCTAACGATCGTGAGGAGCTTGTCGTTGGGAATGACGATGAGAGCGTCAACGGCTTTGCGCAGCTCTGCGAGGCCCTGTTCGGCGAGTCGTGCGCGCTGTGCTCCTTCAAAACTAAAGGGTCTCGTGACAACGCCGACCGTCAACGCGCCGAGCTCGCGTGCGAGTTTGGCGACGACCGGTGCTGCGCCCGTGCCCGTGCCTCCACCCATTCCACAGGTAACGAAAACCATGTCGGAACCTTTGAGCGCCTCCTGCACCTCTTCGCGCGTCTCATCGGCCGCCTGCTTGCCGAGGTCGGTGTTCATGCCCGTGCCTAAGCCGCGGGTGAGGGCTTTCCCGATGTGGATCTTGCGCTTCGCTTTGTTCTTGTGGAGGTCTTGGCCGTCGGTATTGATCGCGATGAAATCAACCCCCTGCACGTGCGAGGAGACCATGTGATTGACCGCATTGCCCCCCGAGCCTCCGACGCCTACTACCCGTATCCGCGCGAACGATTCCACGTCGGATTTCACCTGCTTACTCATGGGCGCCATAGTATCACTTCCCAAGAAACCACAAACTTGACAATATGCCGGAAACGAAGCAGGATTACGTTGGTAAATAAAGGCCATGCCGCACAGGAGACAATCGATGTCACGTTCATCAAACACTTCAATCGACAGCCAAAGCCCAACTGAAACCAGGAAAGCACTCAATTTCGGGTTCCAAGTTGCGACAATCGGAGCAGCGCTCATGACTGGGCTCGCGATTACCAGTCCGGATAAACTTGGTGCTGCTCTCGCCGCTTTTGTGGCAGTGCACTCCGGCTTGACTGCCATCCTATTCGCCTTCAAGGTTGCCCTCAAAGAGGCGACATGAACTTCACCGCCGCGCCGAAAAAGAACCGACCTCGTCGGGACACTTCTCTCGACGAGGCGGTTCTTTTTTTCTTGTTTTTCGTAACTTCCCCTATCCGGGCCTATAGGACCAAATAGAGGAGGGTTATGTTCATCATTTTGATACGCAAGGGCGAAAGAGCCGTCGGTGATGTCTCCACGATTGAACTATGGAAGCAACGAGCGGAAGGTTTGCTTGATAGTGTCCCACACGTTCTCGGCTATCTCACCGAGGGTGCTGCCACCCCCGCTCATTTCTTCGGCGTACGCCCAACGGCAAAGGCCGTAGGCCACCGCCCATGTCGCGTCCACGCCTGCCGAGCGCGGAAGATTGCTCACTTGAGAAACTTGCGCGGGAAGCTGCAAGACTGCGCGCGCGACTTCGGAAACTCCCGCAAGTCCCGATCCGCCGCCCGTGATGACAACGCCAGCCGGAAGCAAGCGCGAGCGGCCGATATCTTTGAGATGTGTATTCACGAGCGTGAACATGTCACGCGTGCGCTTTGCCACTATCGCCTGCATCCGCCGCGGCGGTACGTCGCTTCCCGTTACCGCGCCGCGCTTCATCTGCTCGGCTTCGGCAAGTGGGATACGGAGCGAGAGCGCGATGGTGTTGGTGATGTCGGAAGAGCCGGTAGAAAATACTTTAATGGAGATGGGTGCATCGTTCTCGAAAACGACGATGGAGAGCGTCTCCCCGCCGATGTTGGTGAGAACGACACCCGCTGTTTTCTGGGCTTTCGTGAGCGTTACCAAACTCGCGGCCAAGGGCGCGGCCATGATGCCGTCCACCTCCACGCCGGCGCTCTCGACCGCCTCGACGAGGTCGTCATGGTGCTGCGTGAGCAATGTGATAAGGAGTGCATCGACCGAGAGTTTCGTGCCTTGCAAGCCCTGCGGCTTGCCGAACACCCTCGAGCCGTCGACGCGATACTCGAGCGGAATGGTGTGGATGATAGAGCGATTCACAAGTTTGGAGGAAGCACGCTTTTCGCTCTCCCGTAAGCTTCGGTCAACCTCTCGATCGGTGACGATGCCACCCGAGGGAGTGAGGGATACTTCGCCGGTGCTACGGACTTCTTCTAAGCCGATGCCCCCGAGTGCTACCCGTGCCCTCCTCACGCGTACCTTTGCCTGGCTCGCTGCGCGGTGCAGGGCCTCCCGTATGCCCCTCGTGGCCTCTCTAGGATCGACGACATATCCGTGCCGCATACCCTTGGAGTTTGCAGTGCCGGTGCCGAGTATCTGCATCGGAAGCTCGGGTGATTCTCCGGGAGCGGCGATCACGACTTTGGTCTGTGAAGTGCCGATGTCGATGCCGGCGTAGATTTTCCGCATCCGACTATTGTAAGGCAAAAGTCGAAGGCCCGCCCGTTGGCAGGCAGGGTACAAGTGGGGATGAGAGCACGTTCATCCAAACCTCTTGCACAAATTCATTTCAAGTGCGTCCATTCTCTTTCCGTGTCGCATACCCTTGAGATGCAAACAGCCGTGGATAAAAAGTAGCAGGAGTCGCGCGC
>Ga0155143_103_pt3 | contig 16357 bp, 17 predicted proteins | sample RifCSPhighO2_01_FD_106111 | JGI IMG/M metagenome (GOLD analysis project Ga0155143, IMG submission 106111) | Candidatus Kaiserbacteria bacterium RIFCSPHIGHO2_01_FULL_55_17
GTTCGGAACGGATACCATATCAGTCGACGCGCGAAGTGTGGACGGGACGCTTGAGGGCTCTGCAAGCGTGCGAATACCGTCGACAGAACCGATCCTCGCACTCTACGAAAATCACCCGATCTTCGGCATCCTCTACCACCGAGCGCTTGGGGCCCAGAGTACACTGCCGGAGGTGGAGACATCTTTTGCCGCTGTGCCATATTTTGCCGAGGCGGGTAACCTCAACAACATCGGTCTCATCTGGGAGTGGCGTGTGGACGGGAACGCGATCACCAATGACCCCGCACGGCCCAATGAGATAACTATTAACGCCGAGGGCTCAACGGGTCTTGCGCGCATTGAGCTCGAGCTCCTCCATGCGACCAATCTCTTTTTGAACGCCTCGGGTTCGTGGGGAATAACGCTTCTTCCGGGCGCCGGAACGCCGGGGAACCCCTTCGGAGCGACACAATAGTATGCCCGACACACTTGGTCAACACATAGTATCTACAAATATGATTCGTACGGTAGTCCGACAGTCCGAAATTATCAATAGGCGGGACCTAGTGTGACGGGTATGCAGACTACATCTATCGTCCGGTATGTGCTCATTGCGGCGATCGTCCTCATTCTGGCGGCGCTTGGCGGTTGGTACTTTTTCATCCGTGCCAAACAGGCAGAGATCAAGGAGGCTGATACCGGGCGCGGCACGAGCCTTCCGGAGCAGTCGCTTGGAAGCGCGTTCGGGAGTACCTACGAGAATATCGTTTCAAGCCTCTCTTCAATGGTAAGCGGAGAGAGGAGTGCCGACGCGCAGGTTCAGAGGCTTGCACAGGTGAACAAAAGTCAAACGGCAGGTGCAGGTTTTGTGGAGAGCGGGACCTCGACACGCCTGCGCTTCGTAGAGCGCGGGACGGGTTTTATTTTTGACGTAATACCAGAAACACTCGCGCTCGAACGGCTTACCAACACCCTCATCCTGCGCACTTACGAAGCCTTTGTGGCAGCGGACGGGCGCCTCCTTGTGCGTGGTACAGAAGAGGATGGCGGCGTCACAACGATTGTCGCGAGTGTGGCGGCTACATCCACCAGTGACGGCTCGAGGATGCTCACTCAACAACGTCTGCCCAACGGGATTCGGTCGATCACTGCAAACACAACAGGAAGGGAAATACTTTACGTTGTTGAAGGATCCACGGGGGCAGTTGCCAGCCGCGCGGCATGGGACGGTACGAAAGCAAAAGAAGTCTTCGCCTCTGCCATCTCAGGCTGGCAGCTGCACTGGCTTGGCAGTGAGCGCATTATTCTCGTGCAAAATCCTTCCGACAACATTCCCGGGTACTCGTACGAGGTGCAAAAGAATGGAGCGTTCGTCCCACTCCTTCGGGCCATCCCCGGCTTGACACTCCTTCCTCACCCGTCGTCGAGGGCACTTCTCTATGGAGCTTCGGGTGGCACACTTACGCTCTTCGCGCGCACAAGTGCCACCTCGACGAGCGGCTCTCTTCCTATCCGCACGACCGCGGACAAATGTGTGTGGGACCCGAAACAGCAATTCATCGCGTACTGTGCGGTTCCGCAGAGCCTGCCCGCGCCAAGCTTCCTCGACCGATGGTACCGTGGGGAGGTGCACACGGCTGACGCGTGGTGGCGCGTGGACGCTGGTGCGGCATCGGCCGAGCTCCTCTTCTCTCCTGGGAACGCGGTGCTCGACGTCGAACGTCCGGTCATTGATAACAGTGGAAATTACATCGCATTCGTGAACGCCGTCGACAAATCGTTGTGGCTCTTGCGTATAGAAGAACAATGATTATGGTCGCACGAATACTTTTTGTGGCTTTGATGACCTTCTTCCTCGTATTTCCTGCATTCTCAATGTTCGTATTGGGTGCAGAGACCGCATATGCAGCAGACTGTGCAGTACGAGCTGGTGGATTTGTCCCGCTCGAATGCTTCCAGGGTCCGAGACTCGAGGACATCTACAACACCACCGAGTTTGCTCCCTTTCTGCAAAAATTGTTTGTGGGTGCGATATCTTTAGGGGCTATCATCGCGGTGCTGCGGCTCGCCTACGCAGGTTTTGTGTACATGGGTACCGATATGTGGGGCCAAAAGGAGCACGCAAAGGAGATAATTCGGGATACGCTTCTCGGTCTCTTTCTTCTGCTTGCCATCTGGCTCATCCTCAAACAGATAAATCCGGATATCTTAAAATTGAAAATCACTGCCGAGCTGGTGGGTGGGGCCTCGCAAACCATCACGAAAACAGGCCCCGCCCCAGCGCCGTAGATCCGTTCGTAGCTCCCGAATGCCCGCCCGGCCAGCATATTGATACCATCATGGGACTGAACTGCATCCCTGACTGAGTCCCTCAATTCGCAGAATATTTGATTACCACTCTTCGACTGCGTCCTTCTCCCTGAGACTCTGTCTTCACGTTCGGCGAATCTTGGAGCGTCGTGTGCACGATGAGCCGCTCGTATGCGGTCATGGGAGAGAGCTCGACATCATATTGGAAGGAACGTGCACGCTCCGCCATCATGAGAGCTTTGTTCTGCAGGTTCTTGATCTGCTTGGCGCGATAATCATTCACGTCAACCAAAAAATGCCACTCGACTTCGCTCGTGGCAGGCAGCCCGTCGTCTCCCGTGGTCTGAGGCGTCTTGCGGTGAGCGGAGTCGAACTGTTTCTCGACGATCTTCTTCACCAGATGATCGAGGGCATGCACGGTGTCTCCATGCGTGCCAATGAGGGCCCCCGCGTCTTCCGTTTGAATGGCAAAAACCACTTGCCCGGCGATATCGGCACGAGTGATGCCGGAGTGGGGGAGTCCTGCTACGTTGAGTAGTTCTTTGAGTGTCGTTTGGACGATTTCATGCATCCGGGCACTATACTCCCCGCATGGAAAAGTTCAAAATTCCGAGCGTATTCAGAATCTTCGGCCGGTTAATAATTCTTGTCCTATCATCGAGAGATTGCTCGTCACAAGATAGAGCATCGCCGCACTCGGAATGAAAAAAGAGAGAACAACGAATGTGGCCGGAAGCATGTAACGGGCCTGCAGATCGAAGCTGCGCGCAAGTTCTGAAGAGAATGACGGGTCTTTCGCGGGGGATTTTTTCTCGCGCGGGCCCATCGAAAGACGCGTGTAGGCGAACTGTGTCGCAGCCGCGAGCACCCCCAAAATAATGCTGTGCCCAGCCATATCCATGACACCAAGGAACTCCATACTGACGGCCACGGGCGGACTAACGAACGCATAGAGGAGCTCGGGCCGTATCTCCGGCAATCCGCCGAGCGCGAATATCCAGTAGAGCGCAATAAGGACCGGAAGTTGTGCGACAAGAAGTGCAATTCCCGCAAAGGGGCGTACGCCGCGCTCTTTGTAGAGCGCAAAAACCGCCTTTGCCTGCTCTTCGCGATTGTCTTTGTACTTTTCTTTGAGCACCTCGATCTCCGGAGTGACTTTTTTCATCGCCATCTGCGCCTCAACGGCCCGACGCGAGAGGGGGAAAAGAATGATGCGCACGACTATAGTAAGTGCAATGACCGCAAGACCGACATCATGGGAAGGCACGAGTCCGACCAAAAACACGAGCCCATTGTAGAGTGGGTCGTAAATGATCGTGTGGAAGAGTGCGGAGATCATGGTAGCGCATTGTACCGCACCCTGTGGAGTTTTTCGATCAAAGAGCGTATATCACGATCGACATCCGCGAACGTTGCACGGACCGCTTCCTTTTTTGCTCGGAACACTAGCGCAAGAGGTTCGGAGACATCATCCACGTGCGTGCGCGCAGATTCGCGGCACTGACGCTTGATGCGGTTCCGCACTGTTGCCCTCGAGGCAATCTTTTTCGAGACCACGCACGCCCATCGAGGGGCGTTCTCCGAGGGAAGAGGAGAAGCCGACAACAAAAACAGAGACCCCGGTATGCGCCGGCTCTTCGTTTTCTCAAGCCGAGCGAAATCGGCTCGAGACATCGTCCTGCGTGCGCTCGGCATCAGGACGAGAGGCGCGCGCGGCCTTTGCGGCGGCGGCGTGCGAGCATCCGCCTGCCCCCTGAACTCGCGCTCCTTCGCAAAAAGCCGTGTGCCCGCGCGCGCTTGCGCTTCTTCGGCTGGTACACTCGTTTCATTCGGCAATACTACAAGAGAACGCAAAAGAGGCAATGGGGAATTTGCGGCTTCCTTTCGGCTCCAATGGGTGCCGTTTTCTGTGCACACGTTATGCACATCTTATAAACAAACGTGCGCCAAATGTGCGGACTTTGCATCTGTGCGCGTACGCGTATAATACGCGGGCTTACCTGTCTACTGCCATGAAAATCATATGAGTAACCGAGAGCTCTGGCAAAACGCGCTCGTGCAGATCGAGCTGGGTACTTCGGAGGCAAGTTTCCGCACGTGGTTCAGGAACACCGATATCGTGGGGCGCGACAGCGGGACCGTGCAGGTCGCCGTTCCCTCCAAGATCGTGAAGGAATGGCTCCTCAAGAAACACAGCAAGCTTATCCTCAAGGCCTTGCGTGGTCTTGACGCCAACGTCAGGGCTGTCGAGTACGTAGTGCACCGCGCTCCCGCCATCCAAGAGCGCAAACCAAGCCGTGCCCCCGCCTCCGAGAACGCGTCTCTCGACCTCGAAACACTCTACATTGACAAGCGCGACAACCTGAACCCTCGCTACACGTTCGAAACGTTCGTCGTCGGGCCCTTCAACCAGCTCGCGCACGCTGCTGCCAAAGCCGTTCTCGAAAAGCCGGGTCTCACATACAATCCGCTCTTCATCTACGGCTCGACCGGCAGAGGTAAGACGCATCTTATTCAGGCGATCGGGAATCATTTTAAAAAAGCGCATGCAAACAAACGCGTGCTTTACGTCACCTCGGAGCGTTTCGCTATCGACTACATCAATGCCGTGCGGGGCGGCCGCGCGAACAACTTCAAGGACCAGTACCGCGCCAATGACGTTCTCATCATGGACGATGTGCACTTCATCGCCAACACCGAAAAAACGCAGGAGGAACTCTTCCACCTCTTCAATGCATTGCACGACAACAACAAGCAGATCGTGTTCTCAAGTGATAAGCACCCCGCGATGCTTCCGGGCTTCGAAGAGCGCCTTAAAGGCCGTTTCAGCGCCGGCATGGTCGCCGAGATCCCCGAGCCCGATGTAGAATCGAGGACCTCCATCATCAAGGCAAAGCTCGAGACCCACGGTTTTTCCATTCCCGACGACGTGATCCAGTACATCGCCGAGAATGTGCGCGGCAACATCCGCGAGCTCGAGGGCATTCTCAACATGATCGTGTGCAAGTCCCAGCTCAAAGGGAAGGGCGTCACGCACGCAGACGTGCGCGCGCTTATCAAACACAACATCAAACCCTCAAAGGGCGTCTCGGTCGACGAGGTCGTGCGCCGCGTGGCCGGTTACTACGAGATATCGGAGAAAAGCATCTATGAGAAGACCCGCAAGAAGGAGGTGGTAAAGCCACGGCAGATTATCATGTACATCCTGCGGGAGGAATTCAGTGTTTCGTACCCTTCGATCGGTGAAAAGCTCGGCGGGCGCGATCACACGACTGTCATCCACTCTTGCGAGAAAATAAAGGAGGAAATGAAGTCGAATACCTCACTCGAGCAGGAGATCGACCACATCAGAACGCTCATCCATGCATAATCGGCCAGCCCCATATCGGCTCCTCGGCTCGGAAACCCAAAAATTGTTTTTTGGATTTCGCTCGCCCTACGTCGCTGATAACCCTGTGGACAGCGCATGCGAGAGTACGGGAAAACTCTCTAGATGTACAGACACCAATACCAAACCCTCTTTATCAACACAACTACCCCCTCGTTACCAGAGAGTTTTCCACGACGCAGTATCTGAGAATACCCACACACCACAACCCCAAGACCACTTATCCCTCTCGCCCACACCCCTAATAGTACTAATAGGTATTTAAAGGGATATAAAGATTCATGCGACTCACAACAACAAAAGAAAAAATACTCAGTGGCGTTCTTGCGTCAGAGCGTATCACGGGAAAAAAAGAAACCCTTCCAGTTCTATCTTGTGTTCTTATTGAGGTCACAAAAGACATCTCACTACGAGCGACAAATCTTGAGGCGGGTATTGAAGTTAGGATCCAAGGTGACGTTGAGGAAAAAGGGGTTGTCGCGGTTCCCGCGGGGGTTCTTTCTCAGACACTCCGTTCGATTGGGGGAGATAAGGTCACGCTTAGAACCGAGGAGGGGAATCTCGTCGTTGAGTCGCGCGGCACCAAGACTCTCATCAAAGCAATCCCCCACGAAGAGTTCCCCACACTCTCAGGCAGTTCTGAGAAGAAAGGGATGAGTATATCCCGCGAACTCCTCATCCGTGGTATACAAACCGTTTCTTATGCGGCATCTCCCTCAATGATTCGGCCGGAGTTGGGGAGTGTTTACATTTCCGTGAAGAGCGGAGGTATTGTGTGTGTCGCGACCGACTCGTTCCGTCTTGCCGAAAAAGTCTTGAGCGGCGCAGGGACGAAGGAGGAGGTAGAGGTACTTGTTCCCCTCAAGCACGCGCTGGAGCTTGCACACGTGCTTGAGCGCATGGAGGGCGAGAGTGTAATGCTGGTGGCAGACGAATCGCAACTCACGGTCTCGGGAGGCGGGGTGCGCTTCGTATCGCGCCTTGTGGAGGGCACGTTCCCGAACTACAAAGAGATAATACCGAAAACTTTTGCCGCGGAAGCTACCACACTCAAGAACGATTTCGCAGAGATGCTCAAGAAAGCCCGCGTCTTTTCCGGGGGCGATCAGCACGTAGGACTTCACATATATCCGAAGCGAAAGATATTTACTGCGACTGCGCGCAGCGCCGAAGTGGGCGAGATGTCGGACTCGATAGACGCGGCGCTCTCCGGGGAAGACATTGATATCAATTTCCATATCGGCTACCTCGCGGATTGTCTTTCCTCCATCGAGGCCGATTCGATCACGCTCAGCTTCTCGGGTGCGGGAAAACCCCTTGTCATCCGCGGCGTCTCCGATTCGTCTTTCACCTACCTCGTGATGCCCCTCAACAGATAAAAAAATCGAGCGCGGTGGTGTGAAATGTCCCCACCGCGCTCGTTTCCTGAGAACTCACAGCGTGCTTCAATCAGCCGCGCTGGAGCACGAGGTGGATGCTCCATAGGGCGTCCTTGGCCGTTCTGCTTGTGCCCGTCTCTTTGCTGACGAACGAGAACGCACCGAGGAAGGTCTTGCTGTAGCGGAGATCCTCCATGCACTCGCCGACGAGCACTTCGAGGAACGGGATCGGCTCATTGATTTCCCCGAGTACGCGTTCGACTTCCTGCGGGTGGTTGATGAGCAGCGCGGGAAGGAACCGGTACGTTGCCGGATCCTGCGCCATCTTCGACGCGAGCGGTCCGGTCGCCTTCCACAAATTAGTCGTTCTGCTCACTGTGTTGATCGTTCCACCTACGGAATAACCGTGCTCCGTCGCCATGGACATGAACGAGGCGAACCACTGCTGGAGGTGTTTCCGTGTCGCGGCGGATGACTCCAGACCCATCTCTCCGAGCCAGCGTGTGAACGGGTAATTTCTAGCGACCCGCTCGAGGACTTCGACGTTCCGCCTGTTTTCGGATCGAAACGCCGTCGGCGTCGACTGGATCTCCAGTCCGTCAACGAGGAGCTTCAACTTGTCCCCCCCGTGAGCCTCAATGATCGCGCGGAGACCGGTCACGAACTCGGCGGGGTCGAGGCCTGCCATCGACTTTCCGATTTCGTCCACCGAGACCATTTGTCCTCCGAGCTCGAGCTTGAGCTCGGCCGGGATGATTTCTTGCCGCGGCGTGCGGCGCTTGCTGGTAGGAATCGCGGCGTTCTTCGGCATGTTCTTACCCTCTGTTTGGTCCTGTTTGGCCACCATGGCCTACCGAATGCTATAATCTCTTTCCAATTCCAATGGAAGAATAGTGTCAATCTAGTAAATAAATGCTTGTAAATAAGGATATTTTTAGGACAGTATGTTGTCGAAAAAGTTGACATATTGACATTCGAGCCGTAGAGTTGCCGCATGGCGGATTATGAGGAGTATTTGAGGTCAGCGGGCCTGTCGAAGCGCGGGGCGGCAGTGTATGTGGCCTTGTTGCAAGCTGGTGTCTCCTCGCCGAGCGAGATTTCCCGCACGGCAAAGGTAAAGCGCTCCACGGTCTACAACATCATTGAGGAACTTGAGCGCGCTGGCCTCGTTGCAGAGGTGCCGCGAGAGAAAAGGAAAAAGTATGTGGCACTTTCGCCGGAACGCGTTGTCGAACGTCTCAAAACGAAGACAGAGGAAGTTCAAAGGATACTCCCCGAACTGCTCGCACTCCACGGCGGCGCGAAAGAAAAACCGAGAGTTAGTTTGTACGATGATGAAGCGGGGATGGCGAGTGTGTATGAGGAGATTACTCATGCGTCGGAGAAGAATATCTGCGCATTTCTTTCGCTTGATTCCGTGCCGAAGCAGTTGTGGAAACAAGCATTCGACCGATTCGTCGAATTGTATAGCAGGCCGAACATGAAAGTCCGTGAATTAATATTTACTCGAGACGAGAATCACCCGTATCTCAAGAAAGTGTTTGCCATTTCGAATTACAGAGGAAAGATTGTCGCGACACCGTTTTTTACGGACTCAATCATTTACGGCGACAAAGTCGCACTATTCTCGTTCTCAGATAAGTTCGCACTTGTAATACAGAGCAAAACAATTGCAGACTCTATCCGCTCACTCTTCGAGCTTGCGTGGAGCTCTCCCTCTACCTAATCGTAAATGTGATGACGGTCTCTTGATTACCGCTCGTCGTTTCGGCGACGGCTTTGAGTTGTGCACTTCCGAAGGCCCCTGGAACGAATGCGAGTGAGTACGGAGGCTGAGTTGCGGAGCCCAGGTACGAGCCGTTGATGTAGTAGCTTACACGCGAAACGGTCTCAGGCTGCGGATGCTCTGCGGTAAGAATGGTCGGAATGAGAGAGGGGATCGTGGCACCAAACGCAGGAGAGATGATGCGGAACGAACCCTGCACTCCGGGGAAGGACATCTGTCCTCCCGCCCAGAGCGAAACGGGATATTCCCACCGCTCATACTGCGGATCGCTCCTCGGGCTCGCGCGCCTATCACCGCGCGGGTTGTCTTTATCCACCCAATGGAGGATCTCATGCACGCCTTCCTGAGGGTTCGTGTTCCAGTTGCCGCGCAGAACCGGTGGCAAGGCGTCGGTGTTCTCCGGCGCGGGCGGAGCGAAATCCTCCGCCGGATATTTTTCGATGCCATAGGCCATGATCTTGTGCCACATGGGAGCGATGATGAACGCGGCGATGCGCTTGATCATCGGTTCGTTGTCGTTGTTGCCCGCCCACGCGCCCACCGCGATACCCGGCGTGTAGCCCAAGATCCACACGTCCCAGTAATCGTTCGTGGTCCCGGTCTTTGCCGCTACATTGTAGCCTGGGAAGTACAGGGGCGAGTTGGCGCCGAACTCTGGCGTGCGCGCGACGTTGTCCGAGAGGATGTCGTTTATCTGGCGGGCGACCTCGCGGTCCATGACGCGCTCGCTTTTCTCCTCGAACTCCTCGAGTATTTTTCCGTCCCTGTCCTCGATGCGCAGTATCCCGGTCGGAGGATTCTTCACCCCGTCGTTGGCGAATACACCGTAACCGCTTGTCAGCTCAAGGGGGGTCACATCGCCACCTCCGAGGACGAGCGTGAGCCCGTAGGTGGCGGCATCTTTTAAGGTCGTTATTCCTGCACGCTCCGCCATTGCGATGGCATTCTGGATGCCGACCAAGTAGAGCGTCTTGACCGCGGGGATGTTCAGCGATTGCGCCAAGGCGCTCCGGAGGGTGACAGGCCCTTTGAAGGTTTCGTCAAAACTGGTGGGGGCGTAGCAAGGAGGAGTCGAGTTGGTGATGTCCTGCGGCGCGCAGGCGGTCGAGAATTGCGTACGAAGATCGAAGACCACTGTCTCGGACGTATAGCCGCGCTCGAGGGCGGTGGCGTAGACAAAGGGCTTGAATGAGGAGCCTGGCTGCTGGTGGGAAGTTGTTACGTTGACCGCGCCGTCTATGTCCGTGTCGAAATAGTCGCGCGAGCCCACCATCGCAAGTATCTGTCCGCTCTTGGGATCCAGAGCAACGATGCCGGCGTTACTGGCATTAAAATTCGCCTCCATCGCCACAATGTCGTCAGCGACAACCTCCTCCGCATATTTTTGAAGTCCGTAGTCGAGGGTAGAGATAATGCGCAGGCCGCCGTTCGCCACTTCGTCGGCACCGTACTTTTCCTCGAGGTACTCGCGGATGTAAAAAACGAAGTGCGCCGCCTTAATGCCGGCCTCGCGCTCGTCGCGGAACTTCACCTCCTCGGCCAAGGCACTTTGATGCTCTTCCTCGGTGATGACGGAACCATCGCGCATGCGCTTCAAGACAAAATTTTTCCTGTTCTCGAGCTCATCGCGGTGGTTGCCATAGGGGGAATAGCGCGTGGGTGCCTGTGGCAGGGCGGCGAGGTATGCGGCCTGCGCCAAGTCAAGATCCTTAGCCGAAACGCCGAAAAAATATTGACTCGCTTCTTCCACGCCGTAGATAGTGCCGCCGTAGGTGGTTTCGTTGAGGTAGGTCTGGAGTATCTGGTCTTTGGTGTACACGCGCTCGAGCCGAAGCGCCAGAATTATCTCTTCGATCTTCCTGCCGATGGTTTTACGCTGGGTCAGGAGCGCGTTCTTGACCACCTGCTGGGTCAAGGTCGAGCCGCCTTGGGAGAATGAGCCGGTCTTGAGATTTACAAGAAGCGCACGCATAAAAGAGAGCGGGCGAAAACCGTTGTGTTCGTAGAAGGTATCGTCCTCGATAGCAATTGTTGCCTTTTGCATGTAGGGGGAGATGTCCTCGAGCGCCACCGAGGTGCGGCGTATCGAGCCGTGCACATCATGAAGGATTATGTTGCCCGTGCGGTCGAATATTTTGGTGGATTCGGAGATCTTCCTGTTCTCGAAGTTGTTAATTGAGGGGAGTGGCACGAGCATAGCCCATACCACGGCGCTTCCCAGTGCGATAAAGACCAGTGCCCCTATCGCAAGTCCGGATAGCTCTACCCACGGCGGCATACGGCGCAACCACTTATTCAGCGTTCGCATGTTGTTGAGGATTGTAGCGCTTTTTTACTGCCCACGCACTCTCGCCAAATGTGTAACTGCAATAGCGATGGCGTCATATTCGTCATCATGACGGATGCCCTCGCGGATTGTTACGAGTGCATGGAGCATTTTTGCCATCGCGATCTTGTCCGCGCTGCCGAAACCCGCGGCGGCACTTTTCACCTCGCCGGGTGTGTACTCGAAAACAGGCACTCCGGCTTGCTGAGCCGCGCTGATAAGCGCGCCGCGCACTTCGGAGACGCGCATAGCCGTCTTTTGGTTCTTTGTAACATAGAGCTTTTCAAGTGCCACGGCGTTGGGCTTGTGCTTTTTCATAAGCTTTGCGCATTCTTTGACTATCGCGCCCAGCCGTGCGGGAAATTCGTCTTTCGCCGAAGTCTCGATGCAGTTTGAATACAGCACGACTTCTTTTCTTGCCCTGAGCGAAGTCGAAGGGTTATTCTCTTTTTCAACGACCGCCACACCACAGCGGCCGTATCCCGGATCTATCGCGAGGACTTTCACATCCTCATTCTACTCTGCGTTGGTATACACTTCCTCCACGTCGTCGTGCGCATCGATCTTCTCCAAAATTTGCATGAGTTTTGCGTCGTCTTCTTCGGAAAGGGGAACGGTGTTCTTCGGGGTGTAGCCTTCGGCTGTTTTTTCGAACGCCCACAGGGCACTTCCGGGGGCGGCAAGCGTGAGACCAAGCTCCCCGAGCAGGTGCTTTATTTCCTGCGCCGTCCTGTTCCTGCTGTCGGTCAGGGCTTCGATAATGATAGCCGAGCCGCCGGGGCCGTAGGTCTCGTAGGTTATCGCTTCAAGGGCGGAGGCATCCGGCGAGGCGCCTTTCGCTATCGCGCGCTCGATATTCTCCTTGGGCATGTTGGCGGAGCGCGCTTTTTCTACCACCGCGCGAAGGGTTGCGGCGCTCACATCACCTCCGGCCTTTTTCGCCTCGACGGTGATGCGCCGCGCGAGCTTGCCGAAGGCCGCGCTCCGCGCCATATCATTCGCGCCCTTCTGCCGCTTTATCTGCGCCCACTTGGAATGTCCTGCCATAGTTAAAAGATTCTACTACAAAAAAGAAGAGGCCGTCAGGAGACGACCTCAGGTTGCCGAAAGACCATTTATTTATTGTTCAACGTTATCGAGCTTGAGCGATGCCAGATCGATGCGGAGCTCCATGCAGACTTCCCGCAGGAGCTTGCATTGAGAGTCTCGGGGCTGTTCTCGCCACACGACTTTCAGGCGTTCTCGGCCTGTCCAGACGTCCTTCTCCGTACGGTCAAAAATCGCAGCAATTTGGGCGGCTTTTACTCCGGCGTGTTCCGATAAGAGGAGATACGCGATACCTCGTGCTCGCGTTCGTTCACGAATCTTTGACTTTTCGCGAAGTACTCCCATCGGAAGACCGGATTTGCTGAGGATTACTTGCAGAATTCTCTCTGCGGGCGGCGATAGTCCTTTCGGCAGATCTCCGCGCGCAGCTCCGTTCGTAACAGCCCTTGCCTCCACGATCCGATCACGGATGCTCAGGCCATGCATGGCGAGTTCTTCGTCCTGCATCAAGACCTCGTGCAAACGGACGCACAGGGTGTTGACGTCGCCGGTGCTGCAGCGGAGCTTCAACGCGATGAGCTCAACTTTCAGCTTCCAGTCGTTTTTCATTATGTACGCCATGAGCGCCAATTTCTTACCGGAATCTACTGCTTGGCGCTTCAGGATCGTCTCAACACTGTCATCGTACTCTTTCGCAACTGCAACCATGACGAGCTGGCCGATATCTTCCATGGGAGTCGGTACACGTACTCCCCCGGTATTTGCGACAGAGTTCATGACCTCGCTCCCTTCTGGCCGGTTTGAACATTTGAACAGTGGCCGTTGGCCATCGTAAGGATTATGGGCGATAAGCGCAAGAATGGCGGAGCTTCGGAGTTATTCACAGCACCATCCACAGGAAATCCCCGAAAATCAGGGTTTGCCGTGAATTTGACAGGAAAAGGCATACGCTACACTAGGCGAACTGATGTGCTTACCGTGCGTCAGTCGTCATTCAAGGAGGACGGGAGCGATCCCCGACACACCGTCTGACAGCTCCTTGGGTCCGGTGCGCAAGTACTGCGTTGCAGGAGTCAGTCGGCCGAAGCAACAGATTCGTGAACGGCCGAGAAACGAGAGAGGCCTCCCCCGCGGAGGCCTCTTTCGCATAAAAACCCGTGAGGCAGCTTTTCTTTACCCCGTGAGAGAGTTTTCTTCATCTCATGGGGTGTAATACCCCACGTCGCGCTACCGTGCGTTGCAGTCATTGTACGTGCTGGCGAACAGGCATTGGCTGTTTATCCCCATACACTATAATTTTGTTATGTTTTCAGAAATAAACTCAAAACTTATTTCCGCGCTGTATTCAAGCGACGATGATGAAGAAATAGCCCGGATAGCTGACGACATGAGTGAAATTGGGGATGCTGTTTTTCTCAGACCCATAATTGACGTGTATAAGAGAAAAATCGAATCTTCTTATTCGCACTATCTCGTTTCTGCTCTAGGCGATATAAAATCGTCTGAGGTGCCGATATGGGCGTGGCCTCCGAGGCTCTCGATGAGAGGGTTTTATTTTACCTGACGGTGTACTAGACTGCTCTGCGGGACTGTTCCCGGATGCGGTAGCAGATTCCCTGCAACGGAGGGAAGACCAATGCGGATCAGGCTTCTTGTAGCACTGATGCTGGCATTGGGAGGCCAAACAGAAGCACGGGCCGCGGAACAACCGCGGTTCATTAGCGTAGGGGCCGTAACACGTGCCCCCATTGGTTGGACTGACTTCTGCCTTAAGCCCGAGTATGCGCCGGAGTGTCAGGCTACGACATCGCAACCGCGCGACGTCGTACTGACGCGGAAGGCGTGGCAGGATTTGGCCCTCTTCAATGCCTTGGTCAACGACTATCTCAGTCCGATGACCGACCTTGAGCATTGGGGCGTCGTCGAGAGGTGGAACTACCCTGACGACGGCTATGGGGACTGTGAAGACTACGTCCTAGAGAAGCGGCGGTTGCTGATGCTGGCCGGGTGGCCGCGCTCAGCTTTGCTCATCACCGTCGTACGCGACAAGAACGGTGACGGGCATGCGGTGCTTACGGTGAGGACCAATCGGGGCGAGTTCGTTCTCGACTCGCTGACCCGTGAGGTTTTGCCTTGGCACAGGACCGGCTACCGCTTCGTGAAGCGGCAGTTGCAGAGTGACCCGAACGTTTGGGTTGCTCTCGGAGGGCCGCCAACGGAAAAGGTGGGTCCATGATCCACCAAGACGCGGGGTGCCCGACGATGGGACCCCGCGTTTGTTTTTTATAGGAGCGGGGCATGTGACTTCGGAGACTCAGCTCCAATGTGGGCGTGGCCTTTTTGGGTTACGCTGCGGTCGCAGGTGTTTCTGGAGCCGGAATGCCAAGTTCTTTGCAAATCGTTTGTACCTTTTCATAAAAATCGCCCTTGGGGGAATATTCCTCGCGTCCGCTTGGCAACATCTCACTAACTGATGAGACTTCAAGTCCAGCAAGCTCCGCTGCCTCTGGCAATGTCTTGTTGAGCGATTGGCAGGCGATGAGAACGATTGCCCAGCTAGCCAATCGTTGCTGGGTTTTAAGTTTGTTACCCCTGAGCTGCCGTGGGTCCGCGTTGAAGATTGCTCTCGCGATCCTCGAAAGTTTGTTTTTCGGTAACTCTTTTTGATTCTTCGACTCTGTAATCGGGATAGAAGCATTCCGTATCGGCTCCATTTTCTTTTGTATGGTTCCCATCAATACACCGAACTCGCTTCGCTTGGACACTTCCTCCATGCCTCGTGCGATCGCATTTCTGACTTCCCACTCAGTGCACTGGAGTACCCTCTGGATTTCTTTCGTGTTATTTGTAAGTTGGAGAAGAGGGCTGTTGAGAAGATATATCTGAGCTATACGGGCTTGCCTGTTGTTTATTTCCCCGGTCGCAACGCGATCTTTTATTTTTTGAGAAAGTATATCTCGCGCCTGTACGCGGGTTATTGTCGGTTGTTTCACTTCATTGCGCACCGCTCCCGCAGTTTTTGAAGAAACATTTAACCCTTCGATTTTGCTTTTCACAGCATTTAAATAAGCGGCGGTTGTGTTTTCGGAGATTCGGCGCCGATGTGGGCGTGGCCTTTGGCCGTGACACTGCGGCCCCGGGGAGTGCGCTCCAAGAAACCGAGCTGCATGAGGTAGGGCTCATGCACTTCTTCTATTGTGTCTTCTTCTTCGGAGAGCGAAGCCGCAACGGTCTTGAGGCCGACTGGCCCGCCCTTAAATTTCTCGACGATGACCGAGAGGATGTCGCGGTCGGTCTGATTTAATCCACCCTCGTCTATCTCAAGCAAGGCCAGGGCCTTCTTCACGGTTTTGAGGTCGAGCTTCTCTCCATTCACTTCAGCGAAGTCGCGCGAGCGCTTCAATAAATAATTTGCTGTGCGTGGGGTCGAGCGGCTGCGGCGTGCTATCTCATTCAGTGAGTCGGTCCCGATGGGGATGCCGAGGATTTTTGCCGAGCGGCGCAGAATCTCTGCTATCTCCTCGTCGTTGTAGTAGGAGAGGCGGAAGGTGCCGCCGGAGAAGCGCGAGCGTAGCGGCGCGGAGAGCATCGAGATGCGTGTTGTCGCCGCGATAAGCGTAAATGGCGGAAGCTCGAGCTGAACTGTGCGCGCGGAGGGACCTTTGCCGATGACGATGTCGAGTACGCCACTTTCCATTGCAGGGTAGAGGACTTCCTCGATGGTGCGGTTCAGGCGGTGAATTTCGTCTATGAAAAGGATGTCACCCGGCGAAAGATTTGTGAGGATGGAGGCGAGGTCACCGATGCGCTCTATCGCGGGGCCGGAGGTTCCGCGCAAAGACGCTCCGATTTCCTTGGTCATCAAATGCGCGAGCGTGGTTTTGCCCAAGCCCGGCGGCCCGTAGAGCAAGACGTGCTCGGGCTGGTGGTTGCGGCCCTTCGCGGCCGTGAGGAGAATGCGCAAATTCTCTTTTATGCCGGACTGGCCGACATAATCTTCCCAATCTGTGGGTCGAAGCGCCTGATCGAGGGTTCGGGAGTTACGTTCGCCGTTCGGTTTTGGTTTGGTCATACGTTGGCGGCTTCGCTGAACTCAAAAGAGGCGAGCGGAGGCGCTATTGACAATCAGATTTTATATGATA
>Ga0155143_110_pt1 | contig 12031 bp, 11 predicted proteins | sample RifCSPhighO2_01_FD_106111 | JGI IMG/M metagenome (GOLD analysis project Ga0155143, IMG submission 106111) | Candidatus Kaiserbacteria bacterium RIFCSPHIGHO2_01_FULL_55_17
AAAGACAGAGCGGCTGTGCCGTTCGAAACGCAGAAAGGTGCTAATGGCGGTATCGAGATTAAGATGGGTGATAAGTGGTATCGGCCGGAGGAACTCTCGGCGATGATTTTGCAGAAGCTGAAACAGGATGCCGAGGCGCGTTTGGGCGAGACCATCACGGAGGCAGTCATCACGGTGCCCGCGTATTTCAACGACTCCCAACGGCAGGCCACCAAGGACGCCGGCAAGATCGCGGGCTTGGACGTGAAGCGCATCATCAACGAGCCGACTGCGGCGGCTTTGGCCTATGGTTTCAATAAAAAGAAAAATGAAAAGATAGTCGTTTTCGACTTCGGCGGCGGCACCTTCGACATTTCGGTCCTCGAAGTCGGCGACGACGTCATCGAGGTGAGAAGCACCGACGGCGACGCACACTTGGGCGGCAAGGACATCGACCAGAAGATAATCAATTGGCTCGCCGATGCGTTCAAGAAAGAATCGGGTGTCGATGTGCGCAGCGACCCTCTCGCCCGACAGCGCCTCGACGAGGCGGCGGAAAAGGCAAAGATAGAGCTCTCGACCGCACTTGAGACCGAAGTGAACATTCCGTTCATCACCTCCACCGACTCCGGTCCCCAGCACTTTCTCATCAAAATGACGCGCGCGAAGCTCGAAGAGCTTTCGAACGAATTCATCGAGCGCGCGATGACCATTACGAAGCGTGCGATGGAAGCCTCGCCTTTCAAGAATGCCGACATCAACGAGGTCATTCTCGTGGGTGGCCAGACCCGCATGCCCGCGCTCCAGAAAGCAGTTGAAACGTTCTTCGGCAAGAAGCCGCACATGGGCGTCAACCCCGACGAAGTGGTCGCAATAGGTGCCGCGATACAGGGCGGCATCCTTCAAGGTGATGTCAAAGACGTTCTCTTGCTCGACGTAATCCCGCTCTCTCTCGGCATCGAAACCTTAGGCGGTGTTGCGACCAAACTCATCGAGCGCAACACAACTATTCCCACATCACGCACACAGACTTTCTCGACCGCTTCAGACAACCAGCCTTCGGTCGAGATACACGTCGTGCAGGGCGAGCGGCCCATGAGCGCTGACAACAAATCACTCGGCCGCTTCAACCTCGATGGTATTCCGCCCGCGCCGCGCGGCACTCCGCAGGTAGAGGTTTCTTTTGACATTGACGCCAACGGCATCCTCACGGTGAAGGCCAAGGACAAAACAAGTGCCAAGGAGCAATCTATCCGCATCGAGGGGGCTTCAGGTCTATCCGAAGCGGACATCGAAAAGATGCGCAAGGACGCCGAAGTCAATGCCGAGGCCGACCGTCAGAAGAAAGAGCTCATCGAGGCGCAGAATGGCGCCGACCAACTCGTCTACGCGGCCGAAAAGGCCTTGAAAGAGCACCTGCCTGCGCCGGGCAGCGAAGCGGCGCGGCAGGCAGGCGGTGAGAAGCTAGAAGAAGTTCGCAAGAACGTGCAGGAGAAAATCGATGCACTCAAGAGCGTGCGCGGTGGCTCTGATACAAATGCCATCAAATCTGCTTCTGACGCTCTCTCAAGTGCCATGAGCACGATAGGAGAAGCGATGAGCAAGAATCCGTAGCCACCGCAAGAGCCACCAAAGGATGACCAAAAGCCGCCGGAAGGTGGCGCGCAATAATATCTGGAGGTATTATCTCGAAATGTCGGAAGAGGCTCCAAAAGACCCTAAGCTTCTCAAAAATACAGAAAGGTTTCCTTCTGGACATGGCTATCCAGTGGAGCGTTTACAGACGCTTAAACTGAAAAACGAAGTTATCTGGGTTAACAAAAATTTATCGTTTCCGTTTGCCCTATCAGAAGGTCAGAAAGATGTTGATGTTGGATTATTTCTCGACATCGAGAATCGGAAAATACCTGAGGACAATCATCCTCTCGGAGTACGTTGGGGTCACGGAAGGAGCGCAGACATTGGAAAAGTCTTCTTTCGTGATACTAACAGGCCGGACCTTGTTTACCGCGATATTGATATAAAAGGTTCAGGGGACGTGGCCGGTTCCGTACATTCTACGGGCGAAAGATTGCAATCTCAGCACTGGAGGGAGCGGAAAAACCCAGCTAACTCGCGGGGTACTGGAGAGTATTCAGGCCTCTTACAACAGGGAGCTGCTTTACACGATTCAGAGATAGCTGAAAATTTGACGGAAATGGGCATAAGAACCCACCGCTCGCTCGCGGTAATTAAATTAAATGAACTCCCTCTTCTAAATTCGACCGGCGACCTCGCAATTGTCCCTATAGAAGAGTTGGTACGGGCAGGCGTTCTTCGTAATAATTTTGAACCGGCTCTCCAACTTCGTGCGTTCGGTATCAAGACGCGCCTTATTGAATTCGTCACCAAAGATGCGTTCGCTGGTTTCGGAGACGATACGGAGGTTAGAAATATGATCGATGATGCCTTGTCTTTTGTCCGATATATAACAAAAGGTGACGTCGGGGATGTAAAAGGTTACCTGAAATGGTTCGCAAACACTCTCGGTACGAACGTAGGGCTATTGGAAAAAAGCGGTAGTGCGCACAGATTTTTAGGGAGTCAAAACATTACGCTGGATAGTTCCATTGTCGATTTTGATTCGGTTGGTTCTGCGGGATTAAGACGGGCAAGGGATGATAGGGGGAACGATTTTTACGAGGCGAAAACTGCTTTCATAAATTTTGCAACAAAAGTGTTAGATCGTTATTCGATCGAAGCTGAGACCAATCCCGAAGAGCCTATAAAGCGTGAGCTAAAAGATGCGTTCAACCGAGCATATCACACTAATCTTCCTTAAGAGAGGCTGATACAACAGCCTTTTGCTTTACAAAAACAGATGCGTATAATGGTCTTCTATGAAGGACTACTACTCTATTCTGGGCGTCACGAAGTCCGCGAGTGAGGACGACATAAAGAAAGCGTTCCGGACACTCGCGCACAAGTATCATCCCGACAAGAAAGGCGGTGACGAAAAGAAGTTCAAAGAGGTGAGTGAGGCGTACGCTATACTCTCCGACAAGAAACGCCGCGCCGAGTACGACACCTACGGCCGCACCTTCGCCGGCGGCGGTCCCCAGCAGGGCTTCGGCGGCTTCGATTTCTCGAATTTCAAGGGATTCGAGGGTTTCGGGCAAGGCCAAGGAGGTGTCGAATTTGATCTCGGCGACATCTTCGGGGAATTCTTCGGTGGCGGCACTCCGGGCCGTGCACGGCGCGGTCGCGACATTTCCATAGACATCGAGCTTCCGTTCCGCGAAGCAGTCTTCGGCACCGAGCGACGGGTCCTTATCTCCAAAACCGCGGTCTGCGTGGTATGCGGCGGCACCGGCGCTTCCAAAGGTTCAAAAACGATTTCTTGCACGACTTGCAACGGCAAAGGCAACATCCGCGAAACGCGCAATTCTTTCTTCGGAACTTTCACTTCCGCACGTACCTGCCCGCGCTGTATAGGACGCGGAGAAGTGCCGGAAAAACCCTGCGAGACTTGCCACGGCGCTGGAGTAGCAAAGCGCGAGGAAGAAATTCGCGTGGTAGTCCCGGGAGGTGTCGAGGACGGCGAGATGATACGCATGCCGGGGCGCGGGGAAATGGTGCCGGGCGGCGGCGCGGGCGACCTCTACGTGAAGCTCCACATCAAGCCCGACCCGAATTTCTCCCGTGAGGGCAACAATCTTCTGACATCCCTTCCCATCAAACTCACCGACGCACTCTTGGGCGGCGAGTACCGCATCCGCAGTCTTGACGGGGAGGAAGTGCTTCAAGTGCCTGCGGGAGTAACGCATGGCGAGACACTTCGCATCCGCGACAAGGGGATCCCGTACGGCAGAGGCAGCCGCGGCGACCTTCTGGTCGAGGTCAACATCGAATTTCCGAAGAAACTTTCCAAAGAAGCACGTGGACTCGTCGAAAAATTGCGCAAGGAAGGACTTTAGGCTCAGTTTCTAGGGGCTAGGTTATGCACGTATAGAGCTAGAAGCTTGAAGCTATAAGCTATAAGCTGTTTTATATGAATCTCGACGCTATCACTGGGGTCTATTCGGCTATCCCGACCGACTGGATGATACTTGGCGTTTTCGCAATATTCGCCGCCTTCGACATCTTGAGAAGCGGCGCGCGGCGTGCGTGCACGGCCGCTCTAGCGTTACCCATCGCACTTCTTCTCTTTGTTACGACAGAGAACACGGCCTTCATCGGGGAGCTAGTGCGACAATTTTCGACGCCTATCCTTCAGGTAGTCCTAGTCGGTATTCTTTTCGCCGCCGCATTCGTGACTATCAGCCGCATAGGCCTTTCGTGGGGAGGGGAGACGGGGCAGACGATACAGGCGGCCGTTGGCGGTGTCGCACTTGCCGCCATCGTTACAACGCTTTGGCTCGCGACACCTGCGCTTCAGGAAGTGTGGAGCTTCGGCCCGCAGGTGGCAGAAATATTCGGCGAGAGCTATCGCTTCTTCTGGCTCTTCGGCTCGTACGCCGCGCTCGCATTCGTGCGCAACGGCTAGCTTCATGGAGCATAACACCGCATCTTCCGGCATCGTCAGCTGGTTCAGTCGTCACAGGCAAAAAATAGGTCTCATCGCCGTCGGCCACACAGCAAAACGCATCGAGGAGTATCTCTTCGATTGGCTTATCTACGGCTTCGTGGTCTTTTGGTACACGAGTGCATGGGGAACCTTTTGGGGCTCTGTCGGCGCGTTCTTCATCATGGCCCCTCTCTCTGCACTTTTCTGCTGGATGTACATACTCTTCTACGACTGGGCAAAAAAGGATTGGTTCGGCTTTGAGGCCCTCAAGGAACTGCGGGAAGAAGAGACCGGCAGAGGATGGTTGAGCCGGCTCTTGCACAAAATACTCAAACTCGGAGACATCCCCGCCTTTATCGCACTTTCCATATATCACGACCCCTTCATGGTGACAGTGTACTTGCGTAAAAAAGAGCATACCCATCAGAGGCTTACGTCCCGGGATTGGAAAATATTCTGGGCTGCTGTTATCTTCTCAAACGCTTATTGGACCCTGCGCTGGACCGTTATCTTAGTAGCTATAGGGTACATGTGGGAGTTCATCAAGCCCTTTCTCGTATCCGCAGGTGTCCTCTAGACAAGCCAAATAAGCCCCATACACAGAGTATAATTAGGCGATTATTCCATGAAAGAAAGTCCTTTTTCATTACATTGGTTCCTCTTCGGCATGATCGCGGTTGCCATCGCCTTCAGCTTTTACAAGTACTTCTTCGCGAAAAACTACACATTCTTGGTCGAGGCACCATGCGACAGCTCGACACAGGAGTGCTACGTGCGAGATTGCGAAGAGGAGGAATGTCCGCCCAACGGACTCTCTACTTATCGGATATTCGCGGTTCCCGCGTCGCGATTCGGAGAATGCACGGACAATTCATGCATCGATCTGTGCGTCGAAGGCGGTCCGTGCGCCGAACTCCTCTGTTCCGCACAGGAAGAAATCTCCTGCGAAAGACCCGAATAACACATGAGCATAATAAAAGACATCAGCCGGTGGATACTGAGCCCGCAAACCGGCAGCGACCTCACGACGCTCTCGTCCAACGATATGTTCACGAACCAGCGCTCGGCGCTCTCTGAACTCATGGAGCGCCGGAAAGATCTTTCGCTCAAGCGATCCGTTCTGCAAAATCTTCACCCGGCAGGCCGCACATTTCTTGAGAAATTCACCCGGCCGTGCGCGGTCCTTTTCAGGCAGGTAGCCTCACCCACGAATGAGATACTCCGTTTTCTGCGTATTGCCGGACATGCGGGCCTGATGCCCATCATTCTCGAATACTACGGAGACAAATTTGTGAGTGCCGGAAATATATACAAGCGTTCGCTCGGAAAAATGCCCATCTATCGGCACACAGGCATGGATGGAAGGGACATCGTCGAGTTCCGTACCGTCGTGGATTTCAATTCATATGTCGGTAAGCCGCTTTCGTCTGTGCGATGCAAAAACGGGACACCCTTGATAGATTTCCATCACAAATTGCTTACCAAGATCGCCAAACTCAACATCGGTAAACACTGTGTCGATGCGACCGAATGGTTCCAAGGAAGCGGCGGCTCCGCACACGAATACTATGAACAGTTCCTCACTCTTTTCGTGCGCGATGCGATACTCTTTGAGGTCGTTCTGCCGACCGCCTCGGAAGAGGAGTTTGCGCGCAATGTGATTGCTCCGGCTTTTGCAAGTGTAGAGAGAACCTATGGACTCAAGCCCCTTATCGTCGAACTTATCCCGAAGAACAAGGCAATGAGGATATACTGGGATTCATATCCGAAAGAAGTCGAACCTCTCATCTAACGTATGTAACGTATGGATCTGAACACATGCTTCGCGACGACGGATATCTACCGGAACCTCGCTCTCTATTCGCATCTCATACCTGCGCTTGCCTCTGTTGTGCTGGGAATATTCGCCTACATGCGCGCAGCAGACCGCCAAAAAGCCGCGTACTTTTTCACATTTTCCATCGCTTTCGCGCTCTGGCTCGTTTCCGACATGTTGCTGTGGACGCAGGATTCCTATTATCTTGTCGCAGCGTTCTGGAACTCAATGGATCTTATCGAGGTAGTGTTCTTCCTGCTCCTCTTCGGGTTCGTCTGTATCGATCTTTTTCCCGAGCGCGAACCGATGCTACTCAAGCCTTTCATCGTGATCGCCGCACTCATTCCCTTTATAGCGACTCTGTTCGGAGACACTTTGAACATGCAGCAGGCAGTATGCGAAATGACGGAAAGTACATTTTTGTCCAATTACAAGCTCTGGCTGGAAATGATAGTGCTCGCCGCTACCTTCTGCATCGGTGTTGTGCGCATCGCGCAGGTCTCCTCGGGCTGGAGCGAGCGCATTCGCATAGCGCTTATAACACTTTCGGTCTTTCTCTTCATGGGCGTTTTTGCCGGCACTGAGTATTTTGCGACGACGACCGGCATATTCGAGGTCAACCTTTATGCGCTCTTCACGCTTCCTGTTTTTGTGCTCTCCCTCACTATCGCGATAACAAGCTACGGTACCTTCCGGCTCGGCGACACGGCCATCAAAGCTCTCTTTTACGTTTTTCTCATACTCGCGGGAACGCAGTTTTTCTTTGTGAACGATATGACCGGCTTCTTGCTCGCCGCGATGAGCTTTGTGGTAGTTTTAACACTCGGCATCATGCTTTTCAGGAGCAATGAGCGCGAGATAGCCGCACGGCACGAGATCGAGCGACAGGAGAAAGCGCTGGAGATTGCGAACAAACAACAGGAGGGCCTCTTGCACTTCATCAGCCATGAGGTGAAAGGTTACTTGACCGAAAGCGAGGCCGGTTTTGCCTCCATCGCTGAAGGAGACTGGGGAGAAACGCCTCCCAAGCTGAAGGAGATGTCGCAGAACGCGCTCGCTTCTGTGCGCAGGGGAGTGAGAACGGTCATGGAAATACTCGATGCCTCGAACCTCAAAAAAGGAACCGTGAGCTACAAAAAACAAAGCTTCGACCTCAAAGCGGCAGTGCTCGATATCGTAGAACATCTCAAACGGTATGCCGACGAAAAAGGGCTCGCAATAAATGTCTCGATAGGTGACGGCAGATACACAATGGAGGGAGACGAAGAGAAGATCCGCCAACACGTAATCCGCAACCTTATCGATAACGCCATTAAGTACACTCCCAAGGGTACTATCGACGTAAAGCTGACTGACGGAGCAAAGCTTCTTTTCAGCGTAAAAGACAGCGGAGTAGGTGTCACGCCGGAAGACATGAAAAACCTTTTCACCGAAGGTGGTCACGGCAAGGATTCTCTCAAAGTGAATGTGCACTCCACCGGCTACGGCCTCTACATCGCCAAGCAGATAGTGGATGCCCACGGCGGCAAAGTCTGGGCCGAGTCACTTGGGCAGGGAAAGGGTTCGACCTTTATCGTTGAGTTTCCGGCGACTTGACGCGTACAACTTGCGTGGATAGAGTTCCTTCATGAATTTCTTCCAAAGGCTCGTCGAGGACATTAAGAACAGCATCTATAATCCCTCCTTTTACGCAGACATGCCGTCGAAAACCGGCGGGCGTCCCATCGTAGTGCTCGCGTTCATATCGGCACTCGCCGGCGCATACGTAGCCGTCTCAACGATTGGAGGCCTCTATAGTTTCGTCAAAAGCGATCCAGTGAAGGGGATGACGGGCGTATATCCGGAAGAGCTCGTCATAACAATTAAAGACGGCGTCGTCTCGACGAACGTAGAGTCGCCGTATTTCATCGAGAACCCCGAAGAAACCCCCAGCGCAGATTCTCCGAGCTACCTCGCGGTGATAGACACGCGCGAAGACGTGCCGTTCGAGGAGCTGGCAGAGTACGATGCCTTTGCCGTCTTGGGACGCTCGACCCTCTTCCTCTTCAGGCCGGGCGAGCGGGGAGATGACCGCTCGTATAATCTTTCAAGCATCAAGGAATTCACGCTCGACAAGAAAACCGTTGACGAATTCGCCGCGATGGTACGTCCGTGGATCGCCGCAGCCGTCTACCTTCTGCCTCTTATCATGCTTGCATTCATCACCCTGTGGGGCGTTCTTATGTACCTTTTCCTCGCCGTTTTCGGAGCGCTTACGGTCAAGCTTATCGCGCTCCTCAAAGGGCTCCCGATGCCGTACGGCACCGCCTACGTGACAGCACTTTACGCCCTCATTCCCGTTTTGCTCTTTGATCTCCTCACCGATATCATCGGCTTTGGAAATTCATTCCTGCTCGGCGCTCTCGTATTTATCGTCATCCTCATAGTGAACCTCGGAAAAGAACCAACACCTGTAGCCTAAACGCCTCCTGCGAAGACCAAATATCTGCTATATTGAGCCGTATGCAACGGCTTTTTACGGGCCTCCAGCCTTCCGGCGCTCTCCACATTGGCAATTATTTCGGGGTGCTGAAACAGACGGCCGAAATGCTCAAGGACGCTGATGGCTTGGTGATGGTCGCCGATTATCACGCACTCACGACCCTCAAAGAGCCTGAGGAACTCCGGAAGAACATCATGAATGTCGTTCGTGACTATGTGGCAGTCGGCGTGGACCCTGCGAAAGCCGTCATTTTCCAGCAATCCGATGTGCCGGAGCACACCGAGCTCACGTGGATATTCAATACACTCGTTACGATGTCTTTCCTTGAGCTCGCGCACGCGTACAAAGACAAAGAAGCACGCGGGCTCGAAACCAACGTCGGGCTCTTCGACTATCCAGTACTTATGGCCTGCGATATTCTCCTGTATGACACCGACGTGGTCCCTGTCGGCGCCGACCAAAAACAGCACGTTGAATACGCACGTGAGATAGCGGCGAAGTTTAACAACACCTTCGGCGCAACGTTCAAAGAGCCGAAAGAGAAAATTCTTCCCACGGTCGCTATCGTGCCCGGCACTGACGGCAAAAAGATGAGCAAGAGCTACGGCAACACCATCCCGCTCTTCGGCACGAAGGCGGAAGTTCAAAAAGCAGTGATGAGCATCGTTACCGATTCGAAAGGGGAGCGACCCGAGAACGTGTACGCGATCCACAAGCTCTTCAGAAGCGAATCGGAGCTTGCCACACTCTACGAAAAGAACAAGGGAAACTACAAGGCCTTGAAGGAAGCACTCGCCACAGATATCGAAGCTCTGATAGGTCCGATGCGTGAGAAACGAGATTCTATCTCGGATGCCGATGTAAAGAAGATACTGAAAGACGGGGGAGAAAGAGCGCGCGCGCAAGCCAGTGCGAAAATGAAAGACGTGCGCAAAAAGATCGGCGTGACTATCTAATATGGAACGAACGCTGAACAAAGACTTGCCGGGCGCAGTAGGGAAGACCGCCAAGATCGCCGGATGGGTAGATGTGCGCCGCGACCACGGCAAGCTCATTTTTCTCGACATACGGGACCGAAGCGGTATCGTGCAGGTCGTCGTTACCCCAAAAGCTCCTGAAGCGCTTGAAGCGGCAAAAGAACTCCGCGCACAATGGGTCGTCGAGCTCGAAGGCGAAGTGAAAGAGCGCGCAGAGAAAATGCGCGGCGAGGGACCCTTGGGCGGAGTGGAAGTGGCTGCACAGACGATACGCGTGCTCTCTAAAGCACAGGAGCTGCCTTTCGAACTCGATACAGAAGTGAATATTGATACGTATCTCGATCACTTGCCGCTTACACTGCGAAGCAAACGTAGCCGCGATGTCTTCACGATGAAGGCGAGCATCCTTGAGGCTTATCGCGCATCGCTTCGCAAACAAGAATTCACGGAATTCGTCGCACCGGCGCTCGTGGGACAAGACTCCGAAGGGGGAGGGGCTGCATTCCAAGTCGAATACTTTCAGGACAAAACAGCATATCTAGCGGTAAGCCCTCAACTGTACAAGCAAATTATGGTGGGCCCATTCGAGCGTGCATTCACCATCGCGAAGGTTTTCCGTGCGGAGAAAAGCGCCACGACGCGGCACCTCTCCGAGATAACGCAGATGGATTTCGAGATGGGCTTTATCGAGAGTGAGCGCGAGCCTATGGCCGTTTTGGAGGCTGTGGTACGCGACGTCGTCAGCGCTGTTTCCGAACAATATGCCGATATGTTCGCACGCTTCGGAACGACCGTTCCGCTCCTCTCGAAAGAAATTCCGATACTCACGCTGAAAGAAGCGCTTGAGAAGCTCGGCAAAAAAGAGGCGCCTGACATGGAGCCCGAAGACGAGCGCGGCATCTGCGAGTGGGCGAAAAAAGAAAAGAAGTCGGATTTCGTATTCATCACTCGCTTTCCCACCAAGAAACGCGCCTTCTACACCTATGAAGACCCGTCGGAGGCGCCATACTCGCGCGGCTTCGACCTTCTCTTCCGCGGCCTTGAGATAAACAGCGGCAGTCAGCGCATCCATGATTACGATACGCTCGTAGCGCGAATGAAAGAGCGCGGTCTCGACCCCGAGAAATTCTCTTTCTACCTGCAGGCCTTCAAATATGGGCTTCCGCCGCACGGAGGCTCCTCCACAGGCCTTGAGCGCTTCACGGCGCGCATGCTCGAGCTTGCCAACGTCAAAGAAGCGACCGCCTTTCCGCGCGACATGCATCGCATCGACACACGTCTTTCAGAGTAACCATGAGTGAACGATTCTCGATCACGACAGAAACGTTCTCGGGGCCGCTTGATGCGCTCTTGAACCTCATCGAGGAACGCAAGCTCTCGATATCACAAGTGAGTCTTGCTGACGTAACGGACGCGTACCTTGCCTACGTGGAAAAACTCCCAAGCTTGCCACTGGGAGAGACCGCACAGTTTGTTCTTGTGGCCTCTACCTTGCTCCTTATAAAATCGCGCACACTCTTGCCATCGCTCTCGCTTACGGAAGAAGAGCGCGAAAGCGTCGAGGAGCTGGAGCGGCGGCTCGCGCGCTATGCGCTTGTCCGCAAAGCGGCGCGCGGCTTGCGCAAAGAGTGGGGAAGTCAGCCTCTGGTCTTTGCCAAACGCGCTCCGGAGCGCACGCCTGTCTTCTCACCGGGAGAGATATCCCTCAAAGCTATCGCGGAATTGGCTCATCGGCTCGTGAACATTTTGCCAAAGCCCGAGGCTCTTGCGAGAGCGGCCGTGGCACCGATCTTGGCGCTCGAGGACGTCATCGTACAACTCAAGGATCGCCTGACGCAGGCTTTCAAAGCGAAATTCTCGGAGCTGACACGCTCCCGCGGCAGGGAGGAGACCATTGTCTACTTCCTCGCCACACTGGAATTGGTGCGCGCCGGCTCCATTTCTGCAACACAGGAGCGCCTTTTCGCCGACATCACCCTCGAAACCGAGGCAGAAGACATACCCAAATATGGACACGCCTAAATCTAATCTAGCCGACCTCTCGGCCCAAGCGCAGGCCTTCCTCTTCGTCGAGGGTGGCGCCATGAGCCGCAAAAAGCTCGCATCACTTCTCAAATGCTCCGCTGCTCAACTGCAAACGGCTCTCGATACGCTTGGTGAGCGGCTCAAGGGAAGCGGCCTCTCGCTCGTAGAGAGCGAGACCGAGGCTAGTATTGCTGTTGCGAAGGACG
>Ga0155143_102_pt1 | contig 10269 bp, 7 predicted proteins | sample RifCSPhighO2_01_FD_106111 | JGI IMG/M metagenome (GOLD analysis project Ga0155143, IMG submission 106111) | Candidatus Kaiserbacteria bacterium RIFCSPHIGHO2_01_FULL_55_17
AATCTTTCACCGGAGATGGTGGAGCGCGGCAAAAAGAGAATGCCCGTGATGGCGTTCTTTGGATTCATGGCAAGTATGCTCGCGGCATACGTGATGAACTATTTCGGTATCGCGTGGGGTGTCTACGATGTCATCGGCGCCATCGAACTTGGCTTCTGGTGCTGGCTGGGATTTGTGGCGCCAACGATGCTCGGGATGGTTCTCTGGGAACAGAAGCCCTTTACGCTCTATCTCATCAATGCGCTCTACTGGCTTGTCTCCTTTATAGCAATGGGCGTCATTTTGGTATTGTAGAGGCATGCTCCGTCAGGTGAAGTACGCTGTTGTTGTCGCGGGCGTTGTTTTGCTTGCCGCTCTTATCTATATAGACCTCCCCGGATTTCCGGCAGACCAAAACGATACCGCCGTCGCTTCATCAACTGTTCAACTAAAGGGGCGTACCATCAGAGTTACTCTTGCTGATACCCCCGAGGAGCGAGAGAAGGGCCTCAGCGGCTGGAATGGGCTCTCAGAGGATGAGGGTATGCTTTTTGTCTTTGAGGATGACGGAAAGCCCGCCTTCTGGATGAAAGACATGAAGTTTGCCATTGACATTTTATGGATTTCTCGCGAAGGAATGGTCGTGGACATGCGACAGGACGTATCTCCGGAGACCTATCCGACGGCATTCGCGCCGAGAAGCGAGGCGAGATACGTGTTAGAGCTACCTGCAGGGTACACAGAGACGCATCAAATACGTCTCGAAGACATTGTGCGACTCTAGAAAAGTCCGGGCGGAGTTTTCCACAGGCGGAACTGGAGAAAAACTTGCGGGGGCGGGAGTACAATGGACATCCACTTAGAAACTAACTCCAACGCGCATGACGAAAACGACAACAGAGCGGGCCGCACGAGCGAGAGTTCGTGCAAATGTGGTCGGAGCTGCCGGAGACGGTGTTGCGATGCGCGTTTACAAAAAATATTTGTCTCAGATCCAGAAACGCTCTGGAGCTATCGTTCCATTTGAGTTCTGGAAGATAGTCGCAGCCATCGAAAAGGCGATGAAGGCCAGCAATGAAGGCTCTCCCGAGGAGGCTGTCGTCGTTGCGCACAAGGTTGCCAGCGAAATGATGCGAATCGCGAAGACATACAAGAATTTTCTTCCCACGGTGGAGGGTTGCCAAGACGAAGTGGAGCGACAGCTCATTCTTTCCGATTATGTCGCGGCCTCGAAGGCCTACATTCTCTACCGCGCGGAGCGCGCGAAGCTCAGGAAGGAGCAGGGAGAAGTGCCGGAGCATGTGCGTAAACTCTCCGAGGAGAGCAAGAAATATTTCAAGGACAATCCTTTGGGTGAATTTGTATATTTGCGCACATATGCGCGTTGGATCGAGAGCGAGCAGCGTCGGGAGACGTGGATCGAGACGGTGGACCGCTACGTGAATTTTATGAAAGAGAATCTTGGGGACAAAATAACGAAGCGGGAATATGTGGAGGTGCGTGAGGCCATTCTCGATCAGGAAGTGATGCCCAGCATGCGTGCTATGCAGTTTGCCGGCGCTCCGGCGAAGAAATGCAACACATGTTTCTACAACTGCTCTTTCACGGCGCCCGTGAAGTTGGAAGATTTTGCGGAGACCATGTACCTCTCGATGCAGGGATGCGGCGTGGGATACGCGGTGGAGAGCCAGAACATACAGCAGCTCCCGCAGATAGAAAAACAGACAGGGGAAAAGTTGCCGATGCACATAGTAGAGGACACAAAAGAGGGCTGGTGCAATGCGCTTACGCTCGGACTCAAGAGCTGGTACAAGGGCTCGGACATCGATTTTGATTTTTCTCTCGTTCGTCCGGCAGGCGCGCGTCTCAGGACGATGGGAGGCAAGGCATCAGGCCCGGAGCCTCTGCGCTCACTTCTGTCTTTTGCCCGTGAGCGGATACTGCGTAAGCAGGGAAGGCGCCTGCGCAACATCGACGCGCACGACATCATCTGCAAAATAGGCGAGTGTGTCGTCGCAGGAGGTGTGCGCCGCACCGCGATGATAAGCCTCTCCGACCTCGACGATGTGGATATCCGAGATGCCAAAAAAGGGCAGTTCTTCCTTACGGATCCGTACCGTTCTGTGGCTAACAACTCGGCCGTCTATGAAACGAAGCCGACGAATGCGGAGCTGATGGACGAGTGGGTGGCACTCATGAAGAGCGGGACAGGAGAGCGCGGCATTTTCAATCGTGGCTCTCTTGAAAAGACGATGCCGACGCGACGGCTAAAGTTTCTCCAGAGAAAATACAAGCGCAAGGGATTCATCGGACAGGTGGGCACGAATCCGTGCGGCGAGATAATCCTTCAGTCGAAGCAATTTTGCAATCTCTCGGAAGTCATCGCACGCGCCCATGACACAGAAAAAACACTTTTACGCAAGGCAAAGCTTGCGACGCTCCTCGGCACGTATCAGTCGACCCTGACGAATTTCAATTACATCTCGCAGGAATGGGCCGACAATTGCCGCGCGGAGCGCCTCCTCGGTGTCTCGATCACGGGGCAGTGGGATTCTCCCGCGGTGCGCGACGCAAAAGTGATGAAGAAGATGCGCGAGACCACCATCAAAGCGAACGCCGCGTATGCGAAGCGCTTTGGTGTCAACCCTTCGACCTCGATAACATGCGTGAAGCCTTCGGGCACCGTCTCGCAAACCTTTGACTGCTCATCCGGCATCCATCCGCGCCACTCGCAGTACTACATCCGCCGCGTCCGCATTTCAGCGACCGATTCCTTGTTCAAAATGATGCGCGATCAGGGTGTCGTGGCGCATCCGGAAGTGGGACAGAATGCGAACGAGGCGACGACCTTCGTCTTGGAATTTCCCGTCAAGGCACCGAGTGGTTCTGTCTTCAAAAATGATCTTAGCGCCATACAACAGCTCGAATACTGGAAAATGGTAAAGCTCAATTTCACCGAGCACAATCCCTCGGCGACTATTTCGGTGGGTGAGGAGGAGTGGGTAGAGGTGGTCTCCTGGCTCTACAACAACTGGGACATTGTCGGCGGTCTCTCGTTCCTACCGCGCGAGAACCACGTGTACCGTCTGGCCCCCTATGAGGCAATAGACAAAAAGACCTACGAGCAGCTCGCGGCGAAATTTCCGAAGATAGACTACTCCAAGCTCATCATCTACGAACGCACCGACGAGACCGATAATAAAAAAGAGCTGGCGTGTGCAGGTGGGACGTGTGAGATAGTGTAGAGAAGCGAAACCTGCTACAGCATGTATTCTCCGGAGTACGGATATTTTTCTGCTGAAAAATTCCTCCCGCTCGCGCCGTCGCACTCCGCAAGTCTCCTTCAAACACATGCCGCCGCAGGTTTCGCGGGGGAGATTGGTTGGGAAAAAGATGGGCGAAGACCCTCAAAAGCACAACACCCATCGCTTGTTGTTGGAAAGGAAAAATGATAAAGTCCTGTTCTGCGTCAGGCAGTCGCCCGACACACTTACAAGTGTGACGGGAGGAAAGTCCGGACACGCACATTTCAAAGATGTAGCAGGGTAGCGGGTAACGCCCGTCGTCCGAGAGGATAGGGATGCGAACAGAGACGCTCGAGCCGAGAGGCGAGGGCATCCGAAAGGATGAGTCCCGCTGAAAAGCGGGAGTGCAACGGCAAAATTCCTACCTGCGTGCAAGGCCGTGTCCAACCGTAATTCTCAATTGAAATTACTGTTGGAAGAGCCGCTTGAGGTGAATGGCAACATTTATCCCAGATACATGACTGCCTCGCCCGACACACTCACAGTGTGACGGGCAAGACAGAACCCGGCTTATCGACGCAGCGAAGCGAGCAATGCAAAAGTATTGCTCGCTTTCGCATTCGAGCAAGCAAGTCGATATGGTAGTCCATATGGACGCAGCAAAAAGCCCTCGCAAGAGGTCTTTTTGCACGTGATATAATTTGTTTCAATGCAGTATCTCGCCCACGCAGAAATAGTCGCACGGTGGTCAGTGTATCTTCTCTTTCTACTCGTCCCGTTCTTTTTCGTACCCCTTCCGTGGGTGAGCGTCGCGCAGTCCAAACTCCTACTTGCTGTGGTAGTGATAACGGTCGGATTTCTTGCGTGGATAGTGAGCTCGTTTAACGCCTCACAACTTCGCTTTCCCAAAAGCCCGCTCCTTCTTGCATCTGCGCTCATTCCAGCTGCCTACCTTATCTCCGCACTTGCCACGGGTGCTTCATGGGAGTCGTTTGCGGGCGACGGAAGGGGACAAGACACGGTCATCGGGTTCGTACTCTTATATATTGCATCTCTCATGTCTGCCGCGATCCTTCGAAGCTCGAATCTACTCCTGTTCGCATTTCGTTTACTTCTCACGGGAGCTCTCGCGGTCATCACGGTTCAGATAGTTCATCTTGCGATACCCTCGTTTACTTTCGGAGGTGTGCTCACGACTCCTGCCACCTCTATAGTGGGGAGCTGGCACGATCTGGGCATCTTTCTTGTACTCGTGGTTTTCATATTTCTCACGCTCTCACGTACCACGCTGCTCGAGGGTTACTGGAACCTCGCCGCTATTACGGCCGCGTTTTTGGGCTTACTGCTCCTTATCGTTATCAATTTTTCCGATGTGTGGCTCGGGCTCTTCGGGCTTAGTGTCTTCTATCTTCTCTTTCTTTATCGCACTCATAGTGGGAGCATCACATCTTTTGATGTTCGCCACGCGGCACCATGGCTTGCCTGCGCAATCGTATCTCTCGGCATGTATTTCGGCGGCAATGCAGTGCAGGCGATCCTACCGGTACCCCTGCAGGTCGTGCAAATAGAGGTGAGGCCTTCATGGGCTGGTACTTTCGCGGTCGGCAGAGAAGTTTTCGCGGAGCCCTCGCGTATCTTTTTTGGTTCCGGCCCGAATACCTTTTTGCGGCAATGGGACGTATACAAGCCCCTCTCGGTGAATAAGACGGAATTCTGGAACACTGATTTCTACTACGGCGTCGGGTTCATCCCTACGTCATTCGTGACGACGGGGATCTTGGGTTTGCTCGCATGGGGAGCCGTGTGCGGAGCACTTCTGTGGGGTCTCTATCGGACGTTGCGTGATCCTGCGAGCGGGGCAATACGAGCGATCCTCATGGGAAGTGCGGTTTTCCTCACAGGCTTTCATATCCTCTATGTTCCGGGCCCTACACTCTCTCTTTTGACGTTCCTCGTATTCGGGGTACTGGTAGCCGAAGAATTCTCGAGGGGTATGATCCGAGAATGGGTCGTTTCGCCTTCGTGGGAGTCATGGAAGGGGAGGATCTGCTCCGCGGCACTTATTGTTTCCGGACTTATGGTATTTGCGGGAAGTACACAGACGGTGCGCGCGCTCATCTCTGATGCATTCGTATCCCGCGCCGTTGTGGAATACAACCTGACACAGGATGCAGCAAAAGCGTCGCACTCGATCGTGTGGGCGGTCGGGATTCTTCCGGGGAATGACCGAGCTCATCGTGCGGGAGTTGAGCTCGGACTTCTGCAACTTTCAAAACTTCTTTCCGCGAGTGATGAAAGCGAAACTACACGCGCTTTGCTTCAAGCAACACTTGCGTCGGCTATCGCACACGGTCTTGCCGCAGTTTCTATCGAAAGTGGGAACTACCAGAACTGGCTCGCGCTCGCACGTCTCTATGGGGAGCTTGCGGGAGCCGGTGTCGAGGGGGCGGAAGAGAGAGCTCGAGATGCCTACGTTGCGGCGCGGGAAAGCAGCCCAACGACCCCGCTTCCATACCTCGGGGAGGCACAACTCGACCTTATCAAGGGTGATGACGTGGCGGCCCGCAAGAACCTCGAAGCTGCTCTTGCGGTAAAGCTGAATTTTGCTCCTGCACATTTCCTACTCTCACAGATCCATGCGCGTGCGGGGAGTCTTGAAAAAGCTAGAGAGTACGGCGGAGCAGTCGTAGAGATCGCGCCGCAGGATCCTCTTGGCTGGTACAATCTCGGGACCATCCTCTATGCGCAGAAAGACTATCAAGACGCGGCACTCTCTTTTGAGCGCGCCGCGGCACTCCAGAATGATTATGCCAACGCACTATTCCTTCTCGGACTCTCATATTACCAGCTCGAGAGAAAGGACGATGCGCTGAAAGTTCTCAGGATAGTTCTTGCGCTCAATCCCGAGGACGCTGCACTCGTAGATTTGGTAGAGAAGATGGAAGCGGGCAAGGACCTTGGGCCCTCTTTTCGATAACGTCGTATGATGCGTGAGACCTTGCGGTTCCTCGCCTCCCCGGTGCGGTCCCTTTCTTCTGCCGTATACGTACTCGCGGCCTCCGCACTCCTCTCCTCATTCCTTGCCTTGGGGCGCGACCGCCTCTTCGCGCATACGTTCGGTGCAGGAACTGAACTCGATATCTACTACGCAGCGTTCCGGATACCGGACCTCATTTTCGTTGCGCTGGGTTCGCTTGTTTCCGTTTATATTCTCATTCCGGAGCTTTTCCGGCGTACGGGGCAGGAACAAAAGGAATATGTCGACACGATCGTTGCCGGATTCTCGATACTCGCAGTCGCCCTCTCTGTCGGCGCGTTCTTTCTCGCTCCGCAAATTCTCGAAGTTTTCTTTCCTCAGCTCGCTCTTGCGGGACATCTCCCTACCCTGATCACACTCTCTCGCATAATACTTCTTCAGCCGATCCTTTTGGGGCTCTCCAATATCCTCGCAAGTATCACGCAAGCCAAAGAGCGCTATCTCTTGTATTCGCTTTCGCCAATTCTCTACAATCTCGGTATCATAACGGGCCTTCTCGTGTTTTATCCGTGGCTCGGCATGTCAGGGCTTGCGTGGGGGGTTGTCCTCGGGGCAGCATTCCATGTCGGCGTCCAGCTTCCCTCCGTTGTGGGGGACGGATTTTTCCGCTCATGGCCGCGCTTAAGAGAGCCGTGGGCGCTCTTCGAAACAGCAGCGATCTCGGTTCCGCGGGCACTCGCGCTCTCGATGAATCAGGTCGCATTTACCAGTTTGACGATACTTGCCGGAACACTTTCGGCAGGCTCGATCGCCGTCTTCATGCTCGGATTCAACCTCATGAGTGTTCCACTTTCTGTCATAGGTGCCTCCTACTCGGTTGCTGCCTTTCCGACCCTTGCTTCCGCGCTCTCAGGCGGCCGCGTGAGCGAATTTATCGAGCACGTTTCTGCCGCCGCACGATACGTCTTGTTCTGGTCGATCCCGACGATCGCGCTCATTGTCGTGTTGCGTGCACATATCGTTCGGGTAGTCCTGGGGAGCGGCGCCTTTGACTGGACTGACACACGGCTCACAGCGGCCGTTTTTGCGCTCCTCTCGATCTCTCTTGCCGCACAGGGGCTCGCTCTTCTCCTCGCCCGCGCCTACTATGCGGCAGGCAGGACATTCGTCCCGTTTTCCGTTGCGATCGGTTCGTGTGCTGCGACCATCATTTTGGCTATTACTCTCACCGATCTCTTGCGGGATGAGCGTGTTATTACGTTTGTTACAAACGTCATGCGCCTCGAGGATGTTCCGGGAAGTTCTATCCTGGCGCTCCCGCTTTCGTACTCCTTCGTCTCAATTGCGGCAATATTTGCACTTGCGTTCCATTTTGAGCGGCGGTTCGGTGGATTGTTCTCCCGCATTGGCTCTTCCCTCTGGCAGAGCATAGTTGCCGCGACTGGCGCGGGGGCCGCGGCGTACGCGATACTCGTTGTGCTGGGACCCCTGACGCTCTCTTCTACGCTGCTATCGGTCTTTTTGAGGGGACTTGCGGGTGGGGTCGTAGGGATAGCCGCAGCCGCTTTGGTGTACCGGCTTTTGGGGAATCGCGAATACGCGGAGGTGATTTCGGGCATACGAGAAAAGTTCTGGCGCACGGAACTTCCGGCACGTCAGCCGCTCGCTTCTGCTGAGGAGATCGGCCCTTCGAGCCCGCAATAGGGCGCGCTCGCGGGCAGTATCTTCGTCGGGTCGCGTCGTTTGCCCTGCGGCAAATCGCGCTCCCTCTCAGCGCGCGACGACGCCATGCGTCGACCGTGCTCGCGCGCTTCCGAGAAGACCCTCCGAAACACACTGCCCGGCTCGCTTGAAGTTATAATTTTGTTAGGATTGGGCATCAGCCAATGAACATACGGAACTTTTCAATCATCGCCCATATAGACCATGGGAAGTCTACTTTGGCAGATCGGATGCTTGAGCTTACAGCGACCATCGAGCCGCGGCGCATGCAGGAACAAGTGCTGGACCGGATGGAATTGGAGCGTGAGCGCGGGATCACCATCAAGATGGCTCCCGTCCGGATGAGATGGAAAAAAGATGGCGTCGAGTACATCCTCAACCTGATAGACACTCCTGGCCACGTGGATTTTTCGTACGAAGTTTCGCGCGCGCTTTCTGCGGTCGAAGGGGTCGTGCTTTTGGTGGACGCAACGCAGGGCGTTGAAGCCCAGACCCTTTCTGTTCTTTCGGTGGCACAGCAGCTGGGGCGCGTTATCGTTCCGGTCGTTTCAAAGATCGATGCCCCCCATGCACGCGTCGAGGATATCGTGAGTGAGCTCGCGCTTCTTCTGAAGTGTCCTGAATCGGATGTCCTACGTACATCCGGAAAAACCGGCGAGGGCGTTGACCAATTACTGAATGTCATCGTTGAGAGAGTCCCTTCGCCGAGCCCCGGAGGTAAAGGCGTGCAGGGACTCGTGTTCGATTTCGGATATTCCGATCATCGCGGCGTTATTGTCTACATGCGCATATTCGGGGGCTCGGTCGCAAAAGGAGATACGCTCCGTCTTATCGCGGGGCAGACCGACTTCATTGCTCTGGAGGTCGGCGTTCTCATGCCCGAAGAAACGCCGTGTCCGCGGCTCCTTGAGGGGGAGATAGGATACGTCGTTACCGGTATCAAGAAACCGGGGGTTGCTTCTGTGGGGGATACCGTTACCACCGCACGCAATCCCAGCCCGCCGTTTTCCGGCTATTCGAAGCCTACCCCCGTTATTTGGGCGAGCGTGTACCCTGAAAGTCAGGACGACTTGCCCTTATTACGCCAATCTCTGGGGCGCCTGCACCTTTCCGATTCTTCGCTTTCGTACGAGGAAGAATCCTCGGGTGTTATGGGGAAGGGATTTCGCTGCGGGTTTTTGGGGATGCTTCATCTTGAGATAGTCATAGAACGTCTGCGTCGTGAATTCGCGCTTGCACTTGTGGTCACCATGCCTACCACCGTCTATGAGGTTACACGCGCGAACGGCGACATTGAAGAGATTTACGCGCCGGCTCGATTTCCCGACGACGGCACGGCAAAAGAAGTCCGTGAACTATGGACAGACGTATTCGTAATCACACCGCCTGCATATTTGGGCGGAGTGACACAGCTTCTCTACGACCATGAAGGTGTTGTGGGGGACACGGAGACCTTGCCGGATGGCAAAACTCAGATCTCTGCGCAGATGCCCTTGCGCGAGCTCATGCGAGGTTTTTTTGACCGGATCAAAAGTATTTCCAGCGGCTATGCTTCGCTTTCGTATCGGCTTATCGGTCTACGACCGGCTGATGTCGTGAGGCTCGACATCATGGTGGCTGAAGAGGCCGTTCCTGCATTCGCCCGCATCGTCTCGCGCCGGAGACTCCAGCATGAGGCGGAGACAATGGTGGAGAAGCTCGAGGACCTCATCCCGCGCCAGATGTTCGAGTTGAAAATTCAGGCGAAATCAATGGGACGTATCATTGCCTCACGCCGTAAGTCGGCGATGAAGAAAGACGTGACCCAGCACATGTACGGCGGCGACATCACACGCAAGATGAAGCTCCGTGAGAAACAAAAGAAAGGTAAGAAAAAAATGCTCGCGCGAGGTAAGGTAGATATCCCTCACGAAGTATTCCTCAAAGTTGTGCGGGAAAGCTAGAGAAACAAGCTTGTGACTCCTGGGGCGAAGAAGAGCACCATGCCGATAATGACAAGAACGGCAACAACGGCCCATGCGGCGTTTAGTACCTTTTTCGTGCGTTTGTCGAATAGAAAACTCATGGCGAGAGAAGTGATACGATTATAGCGTATGTGGTCACGGAATCAACGGCAGAGTGCGGTCCGTCTTTTTCTGCGTCGCTTGGGGTTACTCGCACTTCTCGTCGTGGTTTTTGGCGCCGCTTCCAGTGTTTGGGGAGTTTATCAAAAAGAGCGCGAGTCGAAGAAGCTACGGGCTCAGGCCGAGACCGAACGCGCGGACCTTCTTGAGCGACAAGGACGGCTTGAATCTGATATCGCAACGCTCAGGACCGATCGCGGGCTTGAGGAGGCGCTTCGCGAGC
>Ga0155143_105_pt2 | contig 10237 bp, 8 predicted proteins | sample RifCSPhighO2_01_FD_106111 | JGI IMG/M metagenome (GOLD analysis project Ga0155143, IMG submission 106111) | Candidatus Kaiserbacteria bacterium RIFCSPHIGHO2_01_FULL_55_17
AAGAGGAGCCGGAAACAAAAGCCGCCGACTGGACCTTCCCGAAACGCAATCGCGTCATGGCCGGCCTCTCGCGCGCCACTCTTATAATTGAGGCGAAAGAATTATCCGGCTCTCTCATCACCGCCCGCCTCACTATCGAGTACAACCGCGAGCTCCTCGTGGTGCCCGGCTCGATATTCAGCGAGGAAAGCAAAGGCACGCACCAATTCTTACGGCTCGGAGCAGCAGCTGTGACAAGCCCGGATGACATCCTCGTCGCCCTCGGCCTCGAGAAACGAACGAATGAAAATCTGACATCGCTCCGTGAGGATCTCTCTGACGAAGAACGGCGTGTCATTGAGATCATCGCGGCACCGCTCTCGCGCGACCAGCTCATCAAGGCTTTGGAACTTCCGATTACAGAAGCAAATGTCCTACTTTCAACAATGGAAATAAAGGGGCTGATAGTAGAAGAACTCGGCGTTGTGCGGATTCGATAGTTCCCAGAAAAGACACGTGGTATTCTCACGCACAGTGCAGAGTACACACCAACCTGGGGACGAACATGAAAAGCAGCGCAGATCGATGGCTTCCAAGCAAAGAACGGCAAAAGGAGCTCATCAAAGAGCTCGCGCCGAAAGGCGTGCCACGACTTGTATTTAGAAACCTCTTTCAGCTCGGCAACTCTTCCATGTCTGGTCGCGCAGAGAGAGCAAAAATCAGGTTCAGCGACTATCTAGCAACAGACGTGAATACAATGCGCAAGTTGCTGATCGGCGTAGGCGCTCCTGAGGCTGAAGTCGACCGTGTGCTGCAAGAACATCAAGCTTCAGCCAAACGGCATCCATGGCGCAGAAACTTCCGTAGACTGACTGGCGATACATCCATCCCACCAGGAAAAGCGGGACCACCCGTCGACTCCGTCAAAGTCGCCGCAATACCCTGGCCTACCGACGCCGAAGTGACTGCCGAAGCGGCAAGAGAAATTGGAAAAGCCGCAAAAAAAGCAAGTACAACATCGGACTGAATCATTCAAACCATGTCGTACCCCTGAACGCCCGGTCTCGTGCCGGGCGTCTTTTTGCAATAGTAGATTTGACATGTGATAGGCTTCTGAGATATCACTACGCGCCATGAAGCTTGTAATAGTTGAATCACCGGCGAAAGCGAAGACAATCGAGAAATATCTCGGGAAAGGTTTTACTGTGCGCGCGAGCGTGGGGCACATCCGTGACCTTCCGAAGAGCAACAAGGACGCCGTTGATATCGAGGGTGGCTTTGTGCCGCGCTATCAGCTCGTGAAGGAAAAACAGCACATTATAGATGAGTTGCACAAAGAAGCTGCGAAAGCCGACGAGGTCATCCTCGCCACCGACCCCGACCGCGAGGGCGAAGCGATTGCGTGGCACCTCTCCGAGACCATCGGCCTCACCAAGCCAAAACGCATCGTTTTCAACGAAATAACAGAGCACGCGGTGCAGGAAGCCTTGGCGCATCCGCGCGCCATCGACGAAGAGCTCGTAAAGGCGCAAGAGGCACGACGCGTACTAGACCGTCTCTTCGGTTACGACCTCTCCGGTCTCATATGGAAAAAGGTGCGCTACGGGCTCTCCGCCGGCCGTGTGCAATCCCCCGCTCTGCGTATCATCATGGAGCGTGAGCGCGAGATACGTGCCTTCGTTCCCGAGAAATTTTGGGTGCTCTCCGCAGAGCTGGAGACGAAGAAAAAGGAACACTTCACGGCAGTGTGCACGGAGGAGCCGCGCGACGAGAAAGAAGCCGAGCGTGTTTTCAAAGCCTCGAAATCAGGAAGTTGGCAGGTGGTAAAAGTAGAGGAGACCGAGGCGGCGCGCACACCCCGCGCACCCTTCACCACATCGACCATGCAGCAGGTAGCCTCAACGCGGCTGGGCTTCTCCCCATCCCGCACCATGCGCGCCGCGCAAAAACTCTACGAGGCCGGCTTCATCACCTACATGCGCACCGACTCGACGAATCTCGCCAAGGAAGCGATCGGACAGATGGCGGGTGTGATAAAGGATGAGTTTGGCGAAAAGTATCATCAGGTGCGCGTCTTCAAAACGAAGAGCAAATCCGCGCAGGAAGCACACGAGGCAGTGCGGCCCACCAACGCAGGCAAACATTCTGCGGGCTCGACCGACGACCAGAAAAAACTGTATGCACTCATCCGCGCCCGCGCGCTCGCAAGTCAGATGACAGATGCGCGGATATTACGCACGAAGATACTCACCAACGTGGAGGGGCGGCACGTTCCCGATTTTTCTGCGAACGGCTCGCGCATACTTTTCGACGGATGGCTCAAAGCCGACCCAGATGCGCGCGGAGAAGAAGTTGAGTTGCCGAAGGTGCATGACGACGAGCCGCTCAAGCTCGTCGAGGCGCACTCCGAAGAAAAAGAGACACAGCCGCCCAGCCGATACACGGAGGCAGGGCTCATCAAAGAGCTTGAGAAGCGCGGCATCGGCAGACCTTCGACGTACGCTTTAATCATCTCGACCCTTGAAAATCGCGGCTACGTGGAAAAGCAGGGACGCACGCTCCTGCCGACCCACACAGGCGACGTCGTCTCGACCTTTATCGAAGAGCATTTCGGCGAATACATTAGCGACACTTTCACGGCAGAAATGGAGAACGAGCTCGACGAAATAGCGGAGGGCAAACGCAAGTATGAAAAGACCCTCAAGGATTTCTACACGCCGTTCACCAAGGCGGTGAAAAGCAAAAATAAGATAGAGAAGATCACGAACATGGGCGACGCGCCCGCGGAATTTCCCTGTCCTATTTGCGCCGGCCCTATGGTCTACAAGCTATCCAAAACAGGCCGCTTCATGAGCTGCAAGCGGTTCCCCGAATGTCTCGGCGCGCGCAAAGAGGATGGTAGCGAGATCGCGCCGCCCAAAGAGATCGGCGAGCCGTGCCCGCAATGCAAAGATGGAAAGCTCATCGAGCGCGAAGGACGCTTCGGACGCTTCATTGCCTGCAGTAACTATCCCAAGTGCAAATTCGTGAGGAAAGACCCTGCGGAGGAAGAGCGCGCGAAAACCGGCGTGGCCTGCCCTGTGTGCAAAAAAGGCGAAATGGTGGAGCGACGCGGCCGCTTCGGGGTTTTCTACTCGTGTTCCAACTATCCCGAGTGCAAAAACGCTATCAAGGCAAAACCGACCGGCCGTGTCTGTCCCGAGTGCGGATCGCTGATGATGGAAGGTACCAAGACCATTCCCGAACGGTGCTCAAGCAAAAGCTGTCCCAATCACAACCCGCACAAATTGAAAAAATAGTCTGCCCGCCTGCCCGTCCGTAGCTTTAGCGAAGGCGGGAACCACAATCCGCACAAGAAAAAGTAGTGTTCACCGGAACTTAACCGCGCAATTTGCGTGCGCAGTGCCGCACGCGTATCATCGGGGTATGGAACAGATGCGTCCTCTCCCAGACATCTTGAGCGCGATGACCAACAAAAGCGATGGCGATATTGCTTTTGTCACAAAGGCATACGAATTCGCGAAAGAGGTCCACAAAGAGCAGAAACGTTTTTCTGGAGCCCCGTACTTTGTGCATCCGGCAGAGGTGGGCTACCTTTTGGCGACCGGAGGGTTCGACGCACAGACGATCGCGGCAGGATTACTGCATGACACTATTGAGGATGCAGGAGTAAAACCCAAGACAATTCAGGATGAATTCAACGCCGAAGTGCTCTCCCTGGTGCAGGGGGCAACAAAGTTGGGGACCTTGCGCTATCGAGGGCTCGAGCGGCACACCGAATCCCTCCGAAAGCTTTTTGCCGCGACCGCCAAAGACATCCGCGTTCTCATCATCAAGCTCATGGACCGTCTGCACAACGCGCGGACATTGGAACACGTGCCGCGTGAGGAAAAACGTATCCGCATCGCGCAGGAAACACTCGAGATATACGCCCCCATCGCCGACCGCCTCGGTATGAGCGTCGTCAAGCAGGAGTTGGAGGACGCGGCATTTCCCTTCGCGTATCCCAAGGAATACGAGAAAACACGCGAGCTAGCGAGAGAACGAAAGAATGAGAACGAGCGACGTCTGGAAAAGATAGAGAAAGACCTCAAGCGTGAACTTGCAGGAGCAGGACTTCGGGAGTTCCGCACCGAAGCACGCATCAAGGGTATCTACAGCCTCTTCCGCAAGCTCGAGCGCAGGCACTGGGATATGTCGAAGATCTACGACATCCGCGCCCTCCGGATAATCTTTCCGACGGTTGCCGACTGCTACACGGCGCTTGGCATCATTCACGCGCACTGGCGTCCTGTGCCGGGAAAGATCAAGGACTACATCGCCTTCCCGAAGCCCAACGGCTATCAGTCGATACACACCACCGTCTACACGGGCGATGGTGGGGCTCTTGAGATGCAATTACGTACCGAGGCCCAGCATCTCGAGGCACAATACGGCATTGCATCGCACTTAATATACAAAGAGGTGCAAAGCAAATCTGCCGAGGGAGCCCGCGGCGGTCTCGACTGGATACGGCAGTTCATCCCCGTGTGGAGACGAACGTCAGCACAGCCTCATGCAGTACCCGATACGACGCAGAGCGTCCCTGACTGGGTAAAAGAGCTCGCGCGCGCAGACTCGCCCGAGAGCGCTTCCGAAGAGTATCTCGACACCCTGAAGACGGACTTCTTCAGCCACCGAGTCTTCGTTTTCACGCCAAAGGGAGACGTTATCGATCTGCCAATAGCGGCCACCCCCATCGACTTCGCATATGCAGTACACTCCGACCTCGGCAACAAAATGGCGGGCGCGCGGGTAAATGGAAAGATGGTCTCGCTTGAGACTGTCTTGAGGAACGGCGACGTGGTGGAGGTCATCACGAAGCCCTCGGCGCGCCCCTCACGCAAATGGCACGACATGGCGAAAACGAACATGGCTAAAAAGCACATTCGCGCCGCCCTCTCTGCCCAAAAGAAACAGGCTTAGACGCTGAAATTCCTGATGGAGTAAAGATCGTCTTGCCCTGAGGGAATCGAAGAGTCTTGCGACTCGTTTTTTTGCGTAGGCTCGGCGCTCTTTGTCAGAGTCTCTGCCGGAAGCGGTGATGTATCGATGGAATTCGAAGAGGATGAAACTCCGGTCTTCGCAAGGACATTGCGGATGTGTGCGAGGTCGTCCACTGAGAAGAAATCGATGAGAACCTTCCCTCCCTGCTCTTTCTTTTCTATGCGCACGCGCGTGCCGAGCTTTTCGGTAAGCTCACGCTCCAAGAGGAGAAGTTCCGGCGTGAGATCGGTTTTGCGGGTCCGCTCGGGCGTGACGCGCCGTGCGAGTTGTTCGGCGTCGCGGACGTTGAGCTTGCGCGTTGTGATTTCCAGAAAAAGCGTCTTCTGCTCCTCTGGGCGGTCCATGAGCATAAGTAAAGGGCGCGTGTGCCCCTCGTTTATCTCGCCCCTGCCGAGTGCATCCTGCATCTCCTGCGGGAGCGATAGGATGCGCAGGGAGTTCGAAACGTATTCGCGGCTTTTTCCTACCCGCTTCGCTATCTCGGCGTGCTTGAGACCAAATTCGTTCACAAGCCGCTGGAACGCCTTCGCGCGGTCCACGGCGTTCAGGTCCTCGCGCTGGAGGTTCTCGATAATGGCGATCTCGAGCTTCATCCTGTCGTCGTCCTCGCCGCTTCGGATAACGACCGGAACAGTGACAACACCCGCGAGCTTGGCGGCGCGCAGACGCCGTTCGCCCGCAATGAGCTCGTATTCGACGAAAATTCCCTCGCCGGGGCGCTCTATCTCTTTGCGCGTGACCGTGAGAGGCTGTAACACTCCGTAGCTTCTGATGGAATCCGCAAGCGATGCGAGCGAGGTCTCGTCGAAGACCTTGCGCGGCTGGAAGGGATTGGGCTTTATCCTATCGACTTCGACCCAAAAAATCGCATCGTTGTAGTACGCAGACATGAAGCGATTATATCATTGTGCCGGGAGAGAGACTTGAACTCTCATGACCTTGCGGTCGAACGATCTTGAGTCGTTTGCGTCTGCCAATTCCGCCATCCCGGCTTCGCGCCTATAATACGTCAACGATGCGAAAGTATCAAAAAATTCTCGTTATTGTGGGGCCAACATCCTCGGGCAAGAGTGCCTTGGCCGTGAAGCTCGCCCGAAAATTCAACGGTGAAGTTATCGCCGCTGACTCGCGGCAAGTCTATCGCGGTCTCGACATCGGGACGGGGAAAATCACAAAACGAGAGGCCCAGGGTGTTCGACACCACCTTTTAGATATTGCGTCGCCCAAAAGAACCTTCACCGCGAATGACTTCGCGGAGCGCGCATCTTTGGCTATCGACGACATCGCCGGACGCGGCAAACTTCCCATTGTTACAGGCGGCACCGGATTCTACGTTGACACTCTCACTGGAAGGATTGCACTGCCCAATGTAGCTCCGAACGCAAAATTGCGCGCACAACTTGAAAAAATGACCGTTAAACAGCTCTTCGTGCTCCTCAAAAAGAAAGACCCGCGTCGCGCGAAAACGATAGAGCCGCACAACAAGCGCCGTCTCATCAGAGCGCTCGAGATCGCCCGTGCGCTCGGTCACGTACCGCCCACGAGGAGTCATACTACGTATAACGTTCTTTGGCTTGGTATTGCACCACCAATGAAAGAACTTGGGAGAAAAATAGCCGTCCGCTTACACTCTCGAATCAAACAAGGAATGATTACCGAGGCGAAACGGCTCCATGCACGAGGACTCTCGTACCAACGCATGCAAGAGCTTGGCCTTGAGTACCGTGCGCTCGCGCGCCATCTCCAAGGGAAAATCACGCGCGCGCAAATGGTCGAGGAACTCAATCGAGACATCCGCCGCTACGCCAAGAAGCAGCTCGCTTACTGGAAACGCAACGAGAAGATCCGTTGGTTCGCTCGCGAGCAAAGGAAAAAAATACCAAAGGTCGTGAAAAACTGGCTACGTTAGCGGGCCGTCTCGGGCTAGAACCATGACCGGTTAAGCCCAGCTTGACGGAATGAGCTCATTTTACACTACGTAATCGATGGCTCTCGAGCGCATTGCAAAAGTGACAAAAGTGACATTTTTTCGCGGAAGGGAGCGCATATGCCCTTACATGGAAAAACGTAGAGAATTATAGAATAACGTGGAATGTTTTATCCCTCTCTAAGTACGTAGCGACAGCGGCACCAGGCACGCTTTCACCCCGCATCCCGGCCTGTGCCGGGACAAAATTCTGGGGCAAGAAAAAAGCCCGATAGTGTATAATGCACGTAATAATTCAATGTTTCGCGACGGTGGCGTATATACCCCGTCCTGAGAGGAAGCATCCGAATGGTCCTGGGCTCGCCGTTGGGCAGCCGACTCTCTCCTTATCCGTTCTTTAACAACTCAATATGGGTACATACACCATTCAGTACGTCCCTGTGGGCGCCCTGCGCCCCTCGGAGTACAATCCGCGCAAGATCTCGAAAGAGGCCTTCGCGCACCTGAAGGAGAGCATCACACGGTTCAACATGGTCGATCCGATCATCGCGAACGCCGCGCCTGAGCGCCATAACGTGGTTATCGGCGGCCACATGCGCCTCAAAGCGGCCGGAGACCTCGGTCATGAGGTCATTCCGGTCGTGTACGTGAACATCCCCGACATCGAGCGGGAGAAGGAGCTCAACCTCCGCCTCCACAAGAACACGGGTGAGTTCGACCTCGAACTGCTGAAGTCGCTTGACCTCGACCTGCTTCTCGACGTGGGCTTCGACAAGAGCGAATTGAGCGACCTGTGGAGCGACATCCTCAAAACGAAGGCGGACGCCTTCGACGTCGAAGAGGAGCTCGCGAAGATCAAGAAGCCGAAAACAAAGCTCGGCGACCTCATCGAGCTCGGGCCCCACAGACTTCTCTGCGGCGACTCGACGAAGCCCGAGACACTCACACGGCTCCTCGGAAGCGAGAAGGCCGCGATGATCTACTCGGACCCGATCTACAACATCAAGCTCGACTACAACCGCGGTATCGGCGGCAAAGCGAGCTATGGGGGCACGGTGAACGATTGCATGCCGGACGAGGAATACGCGGCCTTCCTCAAGAAGAGCATGGAGGTGGCGCTCGCGGTCACTGAGGATAGCGCCCACGTCTTCTACTGGTCCGACCAGACATACATCTGGCTCGTCCAGTCCCTGTACCGCGAGCTCGGCATTACCAACAAACGCGTGTGCCTGTGGCTCAAGAACGGGCAGAACCCGACGCCGAGCGTCGCGTTCTCGAAGTGCTACGAGCCCTGCACGTACGGTGTTCGCGGCAAGCCGTACATCAACAGGAAGATCACCAAGCTCAACGAGGTGATGAACGGCGACATGACGACGGGTAATAGCCTGCTCCAGGAATCGCTCGACCATATCGATGTGTGGATGGTCAACCGTCTGCCGGGCAAGGCGTACCAGCACAGCACCTCGAAGCCGCCGACCCTACACGAGAAAGCGATGCGCCGGTGCACGAAGCCCGGCGACATCGTCCTCGACAGCTTCTCCGGTTCCGGCAGCACCATCATCGCGGGCGAGCAGCTCAAGCGAAGGGTGTACGCCGTAGAGATCGAGCCCATCTTCTGCGACCTCACGATCCGCAGGTATGAGCAGCTGACGGGCGTTGCGGCCAAAGTTGTCCGCTCCGATGAAGAAGCATAGGAAGGAGGAAGAATTCCTCGAACAGGCTAGGAAGATCCCCAACATCTCGCTCGCGTGCGAAAAAACGGGGCTCTCCCGCAACACCATCTACCGCTGGCGAAAGGAAGACCCCGAGTTCGCAAAGCGCCTCGACGAGGCGCTTGCGACCGGCGTCGAGTCGGTGAACGACCTTGCGGAGAGCAAGCTCATCGCTCACCTCAACAACGGCAATCTGCGGGCGATCGAGTACTGGCTCGACAACAACAAGAAGAAGTACGCTCGCCCGAGGCCGAAGAGCTTCTGGGAAGACATCTTCAGGCGCGATAGTCCGATCACGGCGATAAAGATCTCCGTGATTGACAAGGAAGACCCGAAGAAGGTCGAAAAGGCGAAACAAAAGATCGCCAAGCGGCACCAGGATTCGGCGTCGGAGAGTACGTGACATTACCAATTACAAAGTAAACTAACATAACAAACTATGGTTCACTGCACTGATAAAGACTGTGAGGGCGGACGAGTTATTGAAGAAATGGGACGGATGCAATGCAAAATCGCTGACAGGCTGATGATCCTTAACGAAGCATACGAACTGGAAAAGGATGTGTCAGATGTTCTGAAGGCATGCGTCGGCTGGCTCGTCCACACGAGCTACGAAGACCACCTCGAGCGTAGGTCTTCTCTGAGGGGTACCATTGAAGACTGGAGAAAAAGCCGGTCAGGGATATCTTCCGCGTAGCGCGAAAAAGCTCAAACCCCCGCGATTAACTAATCGCGGGGGTTCGCTTTCTCCTGGTCTAGTATGGTATCCCGGCTCTTGCGCAATCCGCGTTTTTGATCTCTTGCCATTCGAGATAATTCGATTCGTCCTGTGCCTGCAGGTAGGCGGCGGTGACGAGTCCGGCCTGTACGCAGATCTGAACAGGATCTCCGCCCTTTCGTGCGATCTGATACTGCGCCACCGTATCCTCGGCGACTTGGTTGTAAATCTTACTCACGCTACTATTAACCCTTTGGTCAAACGTCCCACCAAATCCGGGCAGGCCATACATTACGATAAGTGGCGTCGCCAGAAATGCTGCTGCCATGATCGCCGGGAGCCACCAATTATTTGCCGAACTGCTTTGACTCATATTCCTAGAGCTAGCTGATAAGCAGCGGCGAGTTTGGAAAACACAAAGCCCGCCACCAGGAGGCCTTACGGCCCTATAGGAGTTTCCCCCTATAACGTTAGGTACGCCCTGAATGACGGGTTCTCTGTACCTAACGATTTCAGACCATGCCGGTGACCGAGGTCACTGGTTTAGGTCCTACCCTTGCGGGCCAATATCGGTTGTGTAAGAGCATGATAGCAGATTGCTATCGCCCGACACCCTAACGCCGAAACGCTACTTTGCTAAGAGCGCCGACGAGTATGCGACGAAATGGCTAGTCTGCATAGCTTTACAGGGGTCCTAGGTCTGGCACGAATGGTGGCCTATGGAAAACATGCAGATTTCAGCTCGTATAGGCGAACCGGCAGTTGTGCCGACCATAAAGGTGAGATACGTCCTCTACGCCCGCAAATCGACCGAATCCGACGAAAAGCAGGCGCTCTCAATCGAGTCGCAGGTAA
>Ga0155143_114_pt1 | contig 9366 bp, 8 predicted proteins | sample RifCSPhighO2_01_FD_106111 | JGI IMG/M metagenome (GOLD analysis project Ga0155143, IMG submission 106111) | Candidatus Kaiserbacteria bacterium RIFCSPHIGHO2_01_FULL_55_17
TCGTCTATCTCGCTCGTAAGCTCTATGGACATGCTGAGCCCGAGCGCGCCGAAGGAAAGCGCGTCGCCGCTTTCTCCATCAACCTCAATGGTAAGCGGCGGGAGCTTCGCGACTCCGGAGCCGCCAGAGGGTATCGGCTCTTTGGGGAGCGAAAGCCCCGGTATCGGGATAGGAAGGCCGCCTGCCGTTTCGATGGTGCTGCATCCCTGATTGCGTATCGTGGTAGCGACCGAGGTGGCGGAGAGCGCTGTGAGGCCGACAGCGACCACGCCCACAAGAATGAGAGGGCCCTTCGAGAACGCGAATATCCTCCCCCACGTCGACGCTTGCGAAGTGCCGGGCTGCTGCCCTTCCAATTCGCTTTGTATGCGCGCCACTTCGCTTTTGAGTTCTTTCCAGCTCCGTATGAAAAAGAGGAGTGCCTTCTTCCTCTTCTTTTCCTCTTCGGTGCGCTCCGGCAACATGTCCGCCGAAAGGTGGGTGATGTCGCCCTCTTCGAACTTGCCGATAGTGGCAAGGTGCTTGTTACATTCTAAGAGAAGCGCATCTGTCTTCGGATGCACTCCCATGAGTAGTGTCGTCAGGGCCGCGAGCTTCGCTCTGGTCGTCGTCTCCCCGTCAAGAAGGTCGCGCGCGGCGACGAGCTTTTTCCTCACGTCTTGCGTGTTCGCCATATGAATCTTTGAACTTCCGCTGTTGTTTAGCTGATTAAGTTTTACGATTGTTGTTCACTTCCTTCTGTACTTTGTACATCACCAACAACTTCCAGCTGTCTGACGGGGTCGCTGGTGTTTTTGGCATACTCTTCCAGCAATCCTGTCGCCAATTTTGGCGTCTCGGGATGAGAGTTGTAGGCGATGTATTTTTTCACAATATTGCTGCGAAAAGATGCTAAAGTTCCGAGATCCAATACCTGCCAATTTGGCATGAGTGATACGGTTCTTGCGAGATCTTGCGTGATAGCCATCAATACCGGTATTTCTTTATGCGCGCCCAGTTCCTCCAACAAGCTATAGGCGCCGGTGAGCGTTCTTGGTGCAAGGTGGGTCGGTACAAAAAGACGACTTTTTTCGATGCCCAAAATATACCCGCAGTCAGAATTGCCGTACACAGCTGTAGGGTCCAGCGAGCCACCATCGAAGAAATGCCGCATAAAACCACCTTCAGGCAACGGCTCCAGCCCGCGCCTTTTCATGGCACTGCTGTACCATGAATATATTTCGCCCAGCTGATCCTCCCCCATTCTGCGCGCAAATTCATCTGTTGTATGTAGCTCATGTGCATACTGGGCTTCCGCCTCTGCGGCAGTTTCGGAGACATTCTGCGTATGCTCAGTGATTCCAGATTTTATTTCTTCGCGTACTTCAGCATTCTTGTTCTTTTCGGGTTTCCAGAATTGTTCAGTACGCCTCATGGAGTCTATTATTGCATGCTCACGCGTTCAAACCCTCATCTGGTTCAATACAAAGCGACAAGGAGTGCGAAGAGGATGAGTCCTGCTCCCAAGAGCGCGTTCACAATGCCCTGATAGCGTGAATATACGGCCTTCATACTCTCGCGCGTGAAAAAGAGCGATAGGACGGACGCCATAATGAAACCATTTAATGGCATTGCTATCATTAGGAGAATCACTACCCAAAACGGTGGGTTGGAAGACAAGACCGCGCCAAAGATACTGAGAAAAAAGGGCGGTGCTGCGGGAGTGAGAAGGTTGGCTACAAAGCCTGTTCGGAACGCACCAAGTGGCGAGAGGTCCGTTTGCTCTTTCTCAGTGCCTGCATCTTGTCCCGTGCTTTTTTGCAGAAGAGTCTTGATGCCGAGATATGCCAAGTACGCGGCCCCGAGGTATTTGATGACATCCAACGCCGTATCGGAGGTGGAGATGACGAACAGAATAGCGAGAACGGAGTACGTCACGTGAACAATATTTCCCGTCGCCATCCCTGCGGCTGTCCAAATCCCCACTTTGCGCGAGTAGACGAGCGAATTGCGGACTATAAGCACCATCATCGGGCCGGGCGTGAGCCACGCAAAGACGTGTATCGCCAGAACCGTACCCACCAAGACAAGACTCTCCATAAAATGCTCGGGTCAGGAAGGAAGGCGGTCGAGGAGGGCTTCGATGCCTTTGTGCATCTCTTTGGTGGTCGCCGGGTCCTTGAGAAGGTCTTGCATCGTCTGGTAAAGGTTTTCGTCTATTTTAGATTGGTTGTCGAAAAGATACGACGGGAATTCTTGGAACCGCTCGAAATATTCTATGAACGCTTGCTTGCGCACCGCCGGGTCTTTGTGTGCTGCAGCCGCCTTCATTGTTTCGAAGTCGAATTTTTCCTTTTTCGGTTCTTTCGTACTGTTCGCCATACGGACACCATCATCCCACGAATGCTCCCCTTTGCCTACGCAAAACAAGAATTCCCAATGCGCCGCCGCAGGTGGTACACTCAAAACGCATCGCATTGGGGGATCGTCTAACGGTAGGACAGCGCCCTTTGGAGGCGTTTATCTTGGTTCGATTCCAAGTCCCCCAGCAAACGAAGTTTGATGAGAGTTGGAGTGTGAGAGAGCGTCAGTTGAGCTCAAGCGACGTGAGTAGGTCTGCGAAATCCTTGATGATTGCGTCCTCTTCGGTAAGCCACTGGACGCTCAGCACGATAATGCTGTCTCTATGCGAAAGAACGACGCTCTTCCCGCGGTAGAGGCCATCCCACGTGTAGGAAAGCGCGGGAGCGCCGGCAACGGTGGTTGAGGTGAGCGCGTCATCAGGCGAGAGCTTGAAGTTCGAATCGTTCGTTCCGTGGACCCATTGCTCGATCAAAAGCGTGTCGAGGTCATTCTGAAAGACGTCGACGGCGATCACGGGCGGTCCCTCACCGTTTTGGGGGATTTCCGGGAACGCTTCTTTATCGATAAGCGTGACGGAGTAGTGGTATCGCTCTTGCGTACCGACTTCCCTTTCCCGCAGTTCGTATCTGTCAGGATACTGGAACGAAATGTTGTATGTCGGGTTCGTGTACAACACGTTCCCCTCCTCTACGCTGGGAGCTACCGATGTGCGGTTCATGTACCACACGGAGCCGCCAACGAGGAGGACGAGCGCCAAGACACCTATGAGCCACGAGTTTTGCCGCATACTAGTCTGACGGAGTATATATCACTTTCTTTCGGAAAGAAGCGCCATCGCCCCGTTGAGGCCTGCTGTTTCTTTGAACTGCGCCAAGCGCAGCTCGGGCAGTTTCGGATACACCTTGGGCAAACGCTCTAGGGCCGCGACGATGTCGGCGAGACGGTAGCCATTCTCCTCGTTCATCATTGAGCCGCCGAGCACGAATACTTCCGGCGACCAGTGCAACATCATGTTGTAGAGGCCCGCCGCCAAGACCGGCGTCATCTCCGTGTAGCCTTCCCGAGGCGCCTTGCTTGGGTGCACCTTGTACCGTATCTCGAAGGCGCGCCCTGAAACGAGCGCCTCAAGCTCGACACCGCCCTTCACGTCAACTATCTGGTGTCCCGCTTCGAAATCGTAGACGCCGGAGTCGATGCGGCCGTCAACCACTCGTCCGCAGCCGATACCCGTGCCCACACCAGCGTACACCACGATGTGGGATCCCTTGCCCGCCCCGTACACCGCCTCGCCCAAGGCCGCGAGGTCGGCATCGTTGTGCACGTGCGCCGGTGCTCCGAGTGAGCGCGAGAGCTCTTGGGCAAATACGCATCCCACCCACTGCGGCAAATTCGGCGCGAAGTGGATGGTGCCCCCCGCAACGACGCCGGGAAAACCGCCCACCGCGGCTTCTACCGGCTCACCCACTGCGCATTCGCGCATGAGGGCCGCAAGTGTGGGGATTCCCTCCTGCGGAGTCTGCGGTGTGGAGACCTTGCGTACCTCGCCAAGCTTCCCGCTCTCGGCGCTCGCGGCGCGCATCGAGGTCCCGCCGATATCGAACACCACTTTCATCCCTCCATCATATCAAGAACGAGCGCCCCCCATGTGAATTCATGCGCGCCGTACCCTTCGCCAGTTTCCGGATTGAAGTACTCGCGGAATCCCGAACGCTCAAGAAGCGCAGTGCTTTTCGCACGGATATCCTCGGCCTCTTTCTTGAACCCATAGCGCATGAGGCCTTTGTACACAAACCAATGCGGCGCGAACCATACCGACCCGCGCCAGAATCCATCGGGCCTATACGATGACTCTTGTTTGGAGACCGTCCGGATACCAAAAGGCGCTCTGAAGGTCTCCTCGTTGCGCAGGTGTATCTGCAGCAGGGCTTCCGCCTCTTCGAGTGTATAGAGACCGGCAAACATGGGCGCGAAATGCGCCCATGTCGCAATGCGGATCTTTTCATGCGCCGGCCCCATTGTCGACCAGAATAAACCATCATCGAACATCGTTGTGCGCATCGCTTCTTCCACGAGTTTCGCATTCAAGGTGCAAAAGCGTTCATCGTCCCGCTTCCCGAGAAGCGAAGCGATGCTGCCTGCAATGCGGAGATTCTCAACAAGGAACACATTGAACGGGACATCCCGTACCCAGAAATGGCGAGAGGTGCACAACTCAACGTCGAAATTACAGATACGGTTCGCGTCAACAAGCTCAAGGCGTCGATGGAAGTGTGTCTCGATAGAGATATCTTCTGGTACGCCGAGTGCGGCATCGAAGCGCGGAGAATTGTCCTCGCCGCTCTCATCAGGGTTAATAATGCTTACCAAATGGTCATCATACGGGTCACGTCTTTCAACGAGATAACGGTAGTACCGGATAAGCGCCGGGTACATGCTCGCCAGAAACGACATGTCTGGAGCACGACGGTGGACTTCCCATACGGCAAACGCAAGTATCGGCGGCTGGGTTATTGTGCTTGTGTCCTTCCGACCCCAGTCGATGCGGTCGACGTTCAATTCGCGCGAGGTGCGGCGATCCCAGTAGAGCATGTGCGGAAGCATTCCGTCGTCGAACTGTTTCGCAACGAGCGAGGCGAGTTCTTTCTTCGCATCATCGGGGCTGAAACGCGAAAGGACGATGGAGTGGAAGCATGAATCCCACAACCACTGGTACGGGTAGGTATCCGGCGAGGGGACCGTGTACTGATAGCGGCCGGAGGTATGGCGATTCGCTGAGAGTATCTTCAGAGCGGCCGTTTCGATATCTCTCTTCATAGCAAGGCGCTGCTGACGTTACGAAAGACGCCGCTTTCGCCCGCGCAGCATCTTTTCGTAGACACTCATCGTATCATGCACCATGCGGTCCAAACCGTAGCGCTCTCGGAACATCTCTCTCCCCTTTGCGGCAAGTTGTTCGCTCAATTTCGGATCTTTCAAAAGCTGCACAGTCGCATCCGCAAGTGCAACCGGGTCGCGAGAGGGTACTATGAGTCCATTCACGCCTGGCTCGATGATCTCGGGCATCCCGCCCATCGGAGTCACGATGATCGGCTTGCCCGCGGCCATGGACTCGATCGTCGCGAGACCGAAAGGCTCCTCAAATGCTGAAGGGTACAGCACGACCGAGCTTGCGGCGTACATGAGCGGCATGCGCCCGATGGGATACTGGTCGATGAGCGAGTCGTTTTGCAGAGCAAAACCTTCCAGCAAACTTCGCATATAGTCTATTTCCTCAACCTGTGAGTTATGCCAATCCACAACATCCGTGGTCCCCGCCATAACGAGAAATGCATCCGGGATCTGTTGTCTGACCAATCGGAATGCTTGGATAACGATATCGCTCCCCTTATCACAGTGCATCCGTGCAGGATGAAAAACGACTTTCCTGCTCCGCAGCACGGGGTACAACACGTGCGCTTCTTCGGGCCGTGCGTTAAAGAAGGGAGCACCATCAATCCCGTGATGAATGGCTGTTATGTCCTCGGAAGGCTGACCGCACCCGATGAGGGCGTTTTTAATGAATCTACTTACAGCGATGACGTGATCCCACTTCACACTTCGCGCCAATCGAATGAATAACCGGTCATTCCATACGTTATGCGCAGTATTTATTACAGGAATACCTCTGCGCGTCCCCTCGCTCCTCACCGCGTGCGCATGCGGCTCACTGAAATAGTGCAGATTGTGAGTGTGGATTATGTCAGGCTTGGTCTCATCGAGAAAACCTGAAATCACATTGCTGATCTCTTGGCTAATTTTGGACAGATCTTTTTCCGAGAGCTGATTGAGGTTCATGAGAGGAACTCTCCTGATACGCACACCGCAATCTTCAGAGAGTTCCGGCTCCCCTTCATGGGAACCGGTAAGAATAGAAACTTCGTGTCCCATCCGGACGAGCGCGGGACATAGTAACGAAAGATGGGTCTCAACCCCGCCGATAACTGGCGGATATGCCCAATGTATCATCGCGATGCGCATACAGGAAATTGTCTCAAATGCACGCAAGCCACACAAGGAATTTCTCGACGGCCCGCAGGTCGTCAAGCGCATAGTGCGCGTAGCTCTTTTTTCCTCCACTGCTCAAGACCTTGACCGTTATGCCGCGCCGAAGGGCCTTGAAGACGTCTTCGTCGGTCGCATCGTCGCCCACAAACACAGGAACGGATGCCCTTGATGTGCGCAGCTGCGTATACATCATGCGTGCCGCCTTACCTTTGTCCCATCCGACGTTCGGGAGAATATTTAGTATCAAGATACCCGGAATGGTCCGTAGATGCTTCCCTCCCGTGTCGTGCACGATCTTCCGCGCTTCGCGAAGGAAAGCACTGTGGCGCGAGGCGCGCACGTGCCGATAGTGGACAGCGAGCGAATGCTTCTTGTCCTCGACGAAGGCGCCCCGATAGCGCGCTGTGATGGTGTCGAGCAGCTTTTTGACCTTTGCGAGTGCGCGGGCCGGCTGCGCAGATAACGCGACTTCGCTGCGTTTCCCCCGAATAGACCATTCGAGCCCGTGGTTACCTGCAAAAGAAACGCCGCGGACGCGAACACGCTTGCGCACATCGGCAAACGCACGACCTGTCACGACCGCGACGGGAAAGCGTCGCGCGCATGCGGCGAGTGCTCGCCGCATGCGCGCGCTCATCCGTGCCTTCTTCGGGACCGAAACAATCGGCGCGAGCGTTCCGTCGAAATCCAGAAGCACGACGGCTCCTCCGCGACTCTTTATGCGTCGCGCGATGTCTGCTCGGCGTGCAAGAATGTCTCGTTTCATGCAGCAACTATCCGAGGCTCGCGAGTGCTTTGATAAGTTCGGCCGACCAGCGATACACGTTGTAGTTCTTGAGAGCGTCGCGCATCGCTTTCATGCGCCGATGCTGTTCGGTGGGAGACATGTGAAGCGCTATATGAATAGCCCCCGACACTTCCTCAGTACTGTAGGGATTAACCGCCAGGACACCCTTGAGATCGCGTGACGCGCCCGTCATCTGGCTCAAGATGAGCACTCCCGCCTCGTCATCCCGCGCAGCCACGAACTCCTTGGCAACGAGATTCATGCCGTCGTGCAAGGGCGTGATGAGACAGACGTTAGCAAGGCGGTAGAGAACTCCGAGCTCTTTGTGTGTGAAATGCCTTTTTTCGAGAACGATCGGCTCCCAGGCACCCTTGCCGAACTTTTCGTTGATACGCTCCGCCTCCCGTGTTACGTCCTCACCATACTCCCGATACTTCTCAAGTGTTTGACGCGACGGCGGCGCGATCTGCAGGAAAGTGAATTTCTCAAGATATTCTGGGTGCAGGTCGAAGAGGAATTCTATCGCTTTAAACCGCTCTAAGATGCCTTTCGTGTAATCCAGGCGGTCCACGCCAAGGCCTATGAGCTGCGTCCGAATGCCGAACTCCTGTAAGACCGTTCTGTCCGGCTTCCTGCTCTTCCCCGCCTCTTCGCCGTTCGTGAACGCGATTGAGATTGGGAACGGTTTGATGTAGGAGGTATCGCCGCCGCGCGTTATCGAAAAGTGCTCGAAGTCCACCCGCGCCTCGATGACCTTCGCGACCGTATCCATGAAGTTGTTGCAATACTGCTGGGTGTGAAAGCCAATGACGTCGGCACCGAGCATACCCTCCAAAATGTCCCGTCGCCACGGGCAGATGCTGAAAAGTTCCGCCGAGGGCCATGGGATATGCCAGAAGAGCGCGACTTGCGCATCGGGCCGGGAGGCTTTGATCATCGCGGGCAGGAGCGTGAAGTGGAAGTCCTGCACGAGAATTAAGGGCTGCTGTACGTTTTTTATTTCCTTTAAAAGCTCTCGCGCGAACTTGCCGTTCACCTGCCGATATGCAGCCCAATCCTCCTCTCGGAACACAGGGCGCGTGTGCGCCATGTGCGAGAGCGGCCACAGAGCTTCATTGGAGAATTTCGAGTGTCCTGCCTCCTCGCGCGAAAGCCATATGCGCTTCAGTGTGTATTTCGGATCGTCCGGCGGAACGCGCAGCTTGCCCGCAGCATCGGCCGTCTGCTTATCAGCGTTCCCGCTCCCATGCGCGAGCCACATGCCGCCGCATGCGACCATCACGGGCTCAAGCGCCGTTACGAGGCCGCTCGCGGGTACTGACCATTTCGTTTGTTTTCTCCCCACCTTTTCATGAACGTACGGCTCGCGGTTGGAGACGACGTAAATCGGGCGGTCTTTAAGATGGGCTTTAATGAACTCTTGCAGGCGCTCGGCGGTCCATGGGCTATCAAGCTTTTCGAGGCGCATGCGTGCCTCCTCTGACGCCGCCGAGCGCGCTTGTAAGAGACTCTTCGACATCTTCGATATCTCGCTTGCCAAGGGGCTGAAAAATCCATGTTCGCCTGTTGAGGGCAGAGAGGGATCACTTTCGCCGAGACGGGCAGATTTCACGGACTGGGCGAAGCGGCGTATCGGCTGCAAAAAGAAAAACCAGATGAGAACGCCTGTCGCGCCGGAAAATATGACGATCTGCACCAGAAGACGCATGAGGTTCCTCTGCCACACGTCGACGATGCTCTCACTGATGTAGCCGGCATTCTGCACCACGACGAACGCGCCGGTAACGCGCTCTTCCTGATGCAGGGGCTCTGCGAACACGTAGAGATTCGCCCCTTCCGCTGATAAGAATTCACCCTGTGCCTCATCGCTATCCATCGAGCGCGGCACCAGTGGAAGCGAACCGAGAGCCGCCTCAGGAATACCTTCCGAGGCCGCGAGAAGCTGCGCCTGGCTGTCGTAGAGCGCGAGGCCTACGAGACGTTCGCGATTGGCGAATCGTTCGATGATGCGCTGTAAGGTCGAGGTGGAATTGATGGCGAAGGAGGGCTCGATGGATTCCTTGAGCCCATCGGCCAAAAGCTGTGTCCTGTATTGCAGATCGACAGAGAGCTCGATCCTCTCCTGACTAGCCTGGTAGGCGGCAAAGGCAAGCACGACCGCGCTTACAACGATGGCGACGCCGAGCATGGTG
>Ga0155143_111_pt1 | contig 9277 bp, 13 predicted proteins | sample RifCSPhighO2_01_FD_106111 | JGI IMG/M metagenome (GOLD analysis project Ga0155143, IMG submission 106111) | Candidatus Kaiserbacteria bacterium RIFCSPHIGHO2_01_FULL_55_17
ATCAGCTGTGGAGTGCAATATGTACTGGACGCGTACACTCGATTGACAAGTCCCGGTGAACTGGTATGGTGACGCAATGCTTAATACCACGTACGCGAAGGTTCTTTTGGGGACGTTCGTGCTTCTTATCAGCGCGTTTGGCGTTGCATATGCGGATCACGCGTGGGGGAAATACCACTGGGATCTCTCGACCGTCGACACGCTTGCAAACCCTCTCGAGCTTGGCGATAACCTTTCTTCATCGTGGCAGGAAAGCCTCGTCGGCGCCTCGAGTGATTGGAATAATTCAGTATTGAAAAATCAAGTGGCAGCCGGCACGAGCAACGCCAACTGTGATCCCACGCTTGGCCAGGTAGAGGTTTGCAACGGCGCATACGGCGATAACGGCTGGCTCGGTATTGCACAGATATGGGTGTATCGCGGTAAGGATGGCCATATCGCACAGGCGATAGTCAAATTGAACGACACCTATTTTTCACTGCCGGCATACGACACATCGGCGTGGAAGGATCTCGTTGTATGCCAGGAGGTGGGGCACACCTTTGGCCTCGGCCATCAGGATGAGAATTTCACCAATGCGAACCTCGGGACTTGCATGGATTACACCAATGATCCTGACGGAAGTTTATACGGACAGCTCAACAACGAGCATCCAAATCAGCATGATTACGACATGCTCTCCTCGATCTACGGACATCTCAATGGAACGGGGGATGGTACGCCGGGTAGCGGCAAGGGCAGCGGTAAGGGAAAGCCCGCCAATGTCGGAACTGTTACACTCAACACGCCAGCCGAATGGGGTCTCGCTGTCGCGCAGGATGCACAAGGACGCGATTCGCTCTACGTGCGCCATCTTGGCAGTGGTGTCGACGTGATAACACACGTCCTCTGGGCCGAGTAAGTAACCTGCCGCTGGGCGAATCCCCAAACTCGGGGATCTGTGAGGTTACGCACTTTCCCCTGCTGGAGAAAGCGTAAGCTACCCTGTTGTGGAAAACCCTCCTGGAGAGCGGGAGGGATGGTATCGTAGAACCATGGAGCTTCAAAGAAATGCGACCATGTCCCTCATTATCGGCGGCGTGGTGCTCCTTATCCTTGTCGCCGTAGGCACATACTTCTATTCGGGATCAGGGGATACTGTCCCGGCTGATACGACCGAGCTCGATATCGGTGCTGAGATATCAGGCGCGGCAGAGACACCAGCCGACAAGCTGCCCGAGACAAATCCTTTTAAGGCGGCAGAGACGAATCCCTTTAAAGGCTACCAGAATCCATTTTGAACATCATGCACACATCGCTCTCGCGCTTCGCACTCATACTCTCCGCCCTCGCGATAAGTGCCACCCTTGTCTTTTCGGCGACGCTTGTTCGCGCGCAAGAAGAGAATGTTACGTTCCCTGTCGCGGAGCTCGGTGGATGTGAGAACAAAGACGCGTGCCACGCGTACTGTGACGATCTCGCGCACGTGAACGAATGCGTTGCCTTCGCGGAAACACACGGGCTCATGAGTGGTGAGGAAGCGCGGCAAGCGCGCGAGTTCGCCAAACTCGGCGGCGAAGGCCCAGGCGGCTGCACCTCGCGTGATTCGTGCGAAGCATACTGCGAAAACGTCGCGCACATACGAGAGTGTCTCGCATTCGCGGAGGAGCACGATGTCTTGCCGCAAGACGAGATCGAAGATGCTCGTGCCGTTGCTCGCGCGCTTGAAGCGGGGGCGGAGCTTCCAGGTGGTTGTACCTCAAAAGCCACCTGTGAAGCCTACTGTGAGGACTCATCGCACATGCGGCAATGTCTTGCATTTGCGAAGAAAGCCGGCTTTATGAGTGGAGAGGAGCTTGCGGAGGCGGAGAAAGTCGCCGCGTTCCTTGAGTCCGGCGGAGAGATGCCCGGCGGGTGCCACGGTGAACGCGAGTGCAAGACGTACTGTGAGAGTGGCGAGCACATGGAGGAGTGCGCACAATTTGCGATACAAGCAGGATTCATGTCGCCGGAAGAAGCGGAGATGTTCCGAAAGACAGGCGGCAAGGGCCCAGGCGGTTGCCGCGCAAGAGAATGCGAAACATACTGCGAAGACGGAGCGCACCAAGAGGAGTGTGTCGCGTTTGCGATCGAGCACGACCTGATGTCCGAGGAAGACAAGCAGCGGATGGAAGAGGGAATGCAAAAGGCAAGGGAGGCGATTGAGAAGGCGCCGCCGGAGGTACTTTCTTGCATCGAGGCGGCGATAGGGAGCGCGAAACTTGAAGAGATACGAACGGGGAGGGGTTTTGTTGGTCCGCGACTCGGAGAGGTCTTGCCACAATGTTTTAGAGAGGTGATGGGGAATGGCCCGCAAGGTGGACCGTTCGGTCCCGGCTCGGCGGCGGCGGAGTGCATGCGCCAGGTCTTTGGGGATGATTTTGAAGAGAAAATGCGCAACGGCAACGTAGACCCGGGTGCGCGTGACAAGGAGATACGCGAGTGCATGCAAGCAAAGATGGGTGAAGGTTTTCTCAATGATAAGGGAGGGTGGGAGCGTCCCCAACAAGGAGAGCCGATGCACGATGGATCTATGGGCCCAGGGCCAGGGGCATTCCAAGGTCCCGGTGGGTGCAGCGGTCCGGAGGAGTGCCAGCGCTACTGCAGCGAACATCCGGACGAGTGTCGCGGTTTTGGCCCTCCACGAGGAGAAGCGAATCCGTATCGGCCCGAAGGGCTGATGCCGATGGAAGCATTCCGAAGCGACCCGAATCACCCGGGCATGCAATTGCAGGACCCTGGGCCGGACGCGACACCGGAGCAACGGCGCATATTTGAAATGAACATGCAGCGATACCAGGAGTTCCAAAACAATCCCGGGCAATTTCAGGACCCATCGATGATGCCACCCGGTACGTTCGACGCCCAGCACATGCCACCACCGGACGGATTCGTGCCACCGCCAGAAGGGTTCTCTCCGCCGCCTGAAGTACATCAAGAACCGGTAACCATGGGCAACCAATTCATTGCCAACGTCATGTCGGTGTTCGAGAGCTTGCTGGGTTTGTGATAAGGAAGGTCCTGTAAGTGGTGCCTGACGTGAATTCCTCCTACTTCGCCGAGGCTACGAAGGACTGGAGCAAACCGAGGATTTGTGGGATTATCGTGGCGTGGCAAAAAAGATGCTCGCGGCTTCGATAATGCACCTCAAGAACGATCCGCATTTGGGAGATTTCATACGACGCTACGGCCCCATCTCGCATCGCCGAAGGCATGCGCCGGGCGTTTTCCGCGCGCTCGCGGAATCTATCATCTATCAGCAACTTTCGGGAAAAGCGGCCGACACCATTTGCAAACGCTTCATTGCTCTTTTCCCGGGGAAACCGTTCCCGACGCCGGAGGATGTTTTGAAGATACGAGTAAGCAGGTTGCGAAGCGCTGGTCTCTCGCAGCAGAAGGCCGCCTATCTCAAAGACCTGGCACGCAAATGCACCGACGGCACCATCGTAGCGCAGAAACTTCCCGCAATGACGGACGTGGAGATCATCGAACACGTGACGGCGGTGAAGGGGATCGGGGAGTGGAGTGCGCACATGTTCCTCATGTTCACGCTCTCACGGCCCGATATTTTGCCCACCGGAGATCTCGGTATCCAAAAGGGTTTCAAAAAACTCTTCGGCCTCAAGAAGCTGCCGAGCCCCGAGCGCATGCTCTACCTCGCTAAGGGATGGAGCGGCCACCGTACTACTGCCTGCTTCTACCTCTGGCGCCTCCTCGACGAAAAGTAATCCAGGGTTAGGGCGAAATGCTTTGCTTCAGTACCCATGTACTGCCGGGAAGTTTTGTGAGATTATCGGAACATGTCGAATATGGATAAAATGCGGCCGAAGATGACCGAGGGAAAAGAGAAGCAGACTTACAACGAGAAGCAGATCGAATTCATCCGCAAGCTTGTACAGGTGGAGCACTGTGGTCGCGACATGATCTACAATCTTACGGGGATTCCCGTTGGCACAGTAATTTCTCTGTCCAAGAGGCTCGGCGTGCAGATATCTCGCGAACCGTCGGGCGGGGGAGGCAATTACAATCTTCATGCGATACGTCGTGCGAGAAAACTCGCGATCCTGCGGGATAAGTACGCTGCCGAGCTAGCGGCTTTGTTTCCGCCAAAGAGTGAGGGGCCAGAAAATACCGGCGAGTAAAATTCTATCAGTCGAATCGCCCGATTCCCAAAAATGAAGGTTTGTGCGGGGATTTCTGCTAGGGTGCGTATCCCTAAAGGAGTATGATGCATGCATGTCTATGCGGACCACAATTTTCGCGCTCGCACTTCTTATACTACTTGGCACCATTTTCTACGTCGCGCCGACTCTCTTATCGCAAGCACCTGTCGCATGTACGCAAGAAGCGAAGCTCTGCCCCGATGGTTCGGCAGTGGGGCGCACGGGCCCGAATTGCGAATTTGCGCCGTGTCCCGATGGTGAAAGTGGTGAAGGAATACTCCCCTATAATTCGGGCATACGAGGGGTCGTGATGCTGGGGCCCACGTGTCCGGTGATGCGCGAACCGCCTGATCCTGGGTGCAATGACAAGCCGTATCAAACATCAATCACTGTCTTTCGCGCGGGCGATATGCTACATGCTCTTGCATTTGCAAAGAGCGGCGCGGACGGCACATTTGAGGTCTCGCTCCCGCCGGGCGAATATGTCGTTGACGCAAAGGGCGAGGCAACGTTGCCGTACTGTTCGCAAACCTCTGCAACGGTCAGCTCAAGTAGCTACACCGAGATCGTAGTGTCTTGCGACACGGGCATTCGCTAACAGATCTTTATGGATACGATCACAAACCTTTTGCAGATTCTGCTTTCGTTCTTTGTGGCGTTCGTTACGCTCGTTATCAACTTTTTCATCTCGATCCTCAATCTCGTGCTTCATTTCGTGCAGAGTCTGGCAGGGAGTATTTCCTAGTGTGGCATGAAGCGTTTTATCCGCATCACCATCTTCGCTTGCGGTGCACTCGTTGTCGGTGTTTTCGCCACGAACGCGGTCATCTACATTGCCTCAAAGCCGTATATCTATGCAAGTGTTGTCGAGGCACCCGAGGCACAAACTCTGCTCGTCCCCGGAGCGGCCGTCTCGCGAGATGGGGCACTCTCTCTGATTTTCATTGATCGCTTAGAGACGGCGATCGCTTCGTATACAGCGGGGAAAGTCTCAAAAATCCTTGTCTCGGGCGACAACAGCACCTATATACAAAATGAGGTGAATCCGGCGCGCCTATATCTCATCGAAAAAAACATACCGGATGAAGCTATTTTCCTCGACCACGCAGGCTTCGACACGTACAGCAGCATGTATCGTGCCCGCGACATTTTTGGCGTGTCCTCTATTCTCATCAGCACCCAATCGTTCCATTTGCCTCGCGCCGTCTTTATCGCGCGGCGGCTTGGCATAGAAGCGTACGGGGTGAACGCCGATGCGGGCCACATACTTTTTCGCAACTATATGCGCGAAGCGCTCGCCAATGAAAAGGCGGCGCTCAACCTTTTCTTCAATAGAAAGCCGAAATTCTTGGGCGAGGAGATCCCCATAACAGGCGATGGAAGGAACTATCCGTAAGTCCAAACCCGAGAGTTGTGGATGAGGATGTTCTAGTGTTTTGCCTGCCCGTCCGCAGCTTTATGAGAAGGAGGGCAAAAGACTGCAATAGAGCTGAATCTCTAGAGCTGACGAATTCCCAAATCCGAGGATGTGTGCGATACTGTCTTGGTAACCATGCAACGCTTTAGCATTACATAGCCGCCTACGACACCTGTGCTCTCATGGGTGTTTTGTGGCGGCTTTTTGATTTGCCGCGATAGCTCAATGGCGGAGCGCTCCCCTGATTCGGGAGAGGCTGCAGGTTCGAGTCCTGCTCGCGGTACCACGCCCTTGTAGCTCAACGGTAGAGCGCAGCCCTGAAAAAGCTGAGAAGAAGGTCCGATTCCTTCCAAGGGCACATGCCTGTCCCCGTTTCCCCAAACCCCCGATTTGTGGGATGATTTCTTCTGATGGTTGAGAAGGAAAACAAATTTCCCAACGTTGCGTTCATCGATGGGCAAAATTTGCACTTGGGTACAAAAGTAAAAGGTTGGGCCGTGAATCATGCACGACTCAGGGTATATCTTCGTGACAAATATAAAGTTGGTGAGGCGTACTATTTTCTCGGATTTGTGTCGGAAGAAGTGCAGGAGCTGTATGACAATCTTCAAAAAGCGGGATTTATCCTCTCGTTTCGCGAACATTCTGCCGCGTTGAAGGGTAAGAAGAAGGGGAACGTAGATTGCGACATTATTTTTGGGATTATGAAAAAGCTTGTTGAGAACGAACCTTTTGAGAAGGCATTTATCGTGTCCGGTGACGGAGATTACAAGAAACTTGTCGATTTTCTTATCAAAAAGGGCAAATTTGGAAAAATGTTATTCCCCAATCAGGAGTTTGCCTCGTCCCTCTACAAGAGTCTGGGTAGTGAGTTCTATGCAAACCCGGGAGATCCTGACGTCAGAAGGAAGATTGCGCACAGCCATAAATGAAAAAGGCCCCTTAGGCACGAGGCCGTTCGGGTCCCTCTTCGTCTTAATACTCACACATTATAGCGACCGCTCTCTGAAAATCAAGTGAAGGATGGGGATGACCTGTCCCGAGTGAGTCGAGGGAGAATTTGGCTCCTGCCTGCCGGCAGGCAGGAAACATAGCCCAAAATGCTCCCGATTTGTTCGCGCTATGCGCGACTACAAATCGCAGTCCTGAGTGCACGAAGGGAAGATTCGTGGGAGGATTTGCGCATGGCGAGTAGATACAGGTGCACGGGAGAAGTGGTGCTGTGGCCGGGCAGCACCCATTCGACAAGCTCAGGGCAAGTGGGAGCATGGCATTTTGTGCATGTCGATAAAGCGCAGTCGGCAAAGATAAAAGAGAAGTATGCGGGACCGCGTAGAGGGTTTGGTGCGGTGCGTGTGAGCGTGAAGATAGGGAAGACCACATGGCAGACGTCGATTTTCCCCGACAAACGCTCTGGCACCTACCTCCTTCCGCTCAAAGCGGCCGTCCGCCGCGCCGAAGGTATTTTCGAAGGCGAGACCATCACCTTCACTCTCGAAATCTGACCCGTTCCGAGCCCGTTTCCATATACTAGAGTTCTGTGCAATACTGTACGCATCGGTATGCGCTTTAGAATTACATAACCGCCTACGACACCTGTGCTCTCATGGGTGTTTTGTGGCGGCTTTTTGCATTCATGCCCTTGTAGCTCAATGGTAGAGCGCATCTCTGAAAAGGTTGAGAAGAAGGTCCGATTCCTTCCAAGGGCACATGCTCTCGTGATCCAATGGATAGGATGCCTCTGTTCTAATGAGGAAGGTGCGGGTTCGACTCCTGCCGAGGGCACATACTGTCGATTTCCCAACTACGAAGACTAATGCACATTCGCTATACTGATGTTTTGCAAAAGACTGCAATAGACGTGGTAGAATAGCAACATGGCAGAAGTGAAGCCGAACTATCGTGTGCTTGAGAGGATCGTGAAGGGGTTTGCAAACCACCGACGCATCGAGATATTGGATCTTTTACGCCGTGAGCCGGAACTGTCGGTAGAAAATATATCATCGCGCCTTCATATTGGGTATGAGAACGCATCGGACCACGTGCGTAAGCTTGCGATCGCGGGCCTCGTGATGAAGCGCAACGACGGACCGAGCGTCCGCCACAAACTGACGCCGCGAGGGGAGGCTATTCTAGTGTTTTGCAAAAGACTGCAATAAGGGGAGGGGGGGGTATACCAAAGGGAGGATGTGTGGGTCTGTAGAAAATCTTAGTGCGAAGCACCGTAGATTTTCACTGATGCTGAGCGTAGCGAAGTAATGATTTACGTAGCCGGTAATGTGTGCAATGATCTTTCGAATTCAGTATGCACTTGGGGCGGCGCAACAGAAAGCAATACTTACGCGTGCGCGAAAACGCACGCGCCCTCATCCGCGCACGCATAGAGCATTTCAACGCCGTGTACGGCTTTCGGGTGGGGAAAGTTTTCATCAAGAACCATAAATCGCACTGGGGGAGCTGTTCGGAAAAAGGGAACCTCAACTTCAATTACAAGCTCGTCTTCCTTCCCGCCGAGATTGCGGACTACATCATCGTCCACGAACTCTGCCATCTCGCCGAATTCAATCACTCTAGTCGCTTCTGGAGCCTCGTGGAGCGCGCTACTCCCCATCACAAAACCTTCCGAAAACAGCTACGCCTCATAGAGCAGAAAAGATAGAAGGCCCGTGCGCATCGCGCCGGGCCTTCTCGCGTCTTCGATACGATGCTCACCGCATCGCGATCTCGGCGATGAGTTTCTTGATGATGGCTTCGCCGAAGCTTCTGTGTTCTTCGGCGACGACGACGAACGACCCCGGCCCGCCAATCACATTATTGCGGAAGTAATTCTCGAGTCCGCCCACCGGATGCGTGTGCCAGGGGAATCGCGGCGAAGGAACCAAGCTGAGGATCGCGAGAACATTGATCGTGACCCCTTTCGCAACTGCCTCATCCCGTGCCCCTTCGACATTCGAAGAGGTGTCCGTGCCATCGGCGGAGATGTCGATTGTCCGGCGGTGTGCGTGATACGGCGCCGTCTCGAGTCGTTTGACCGAAAAGTCGATCGCTGCGCCGATGGCAGTGCGCCTGCCGGGCGGTCGCTCAACTTCCGCCATCTGAGCGCCGAAGTGTTGCGCTGAAGCGAGGCCGTCGATGATCGTCCAGTCGACGATGACCGTCTGCTGGTCGTTGCCGGACCACTCGATGTAGGTGACGGCGATTCGCCCCAGCATCCCCGAGGTGACCGCCTTCAGAACGCGTGGATTCAAGAACGCTTCAGTGTGTCCCCGGCGTTGAAGCAGAAACTCCTCCTCATCGACGCTGCCGGAGACATCGGCCGCGAGGACCAGCAGGAGGTCGACCTCCTCCTTGCGCTGCGCTGAGGCGGCGACCGTAGAGAAGGCGAGGATAAAGGCGCAGAGGGCTGCGCCAAGCAAAGTGCGCATGGTAGCCTCCAAGTAGAGCTCTTTGGACCTCAAAGAGCTGGGTTAAGTTTCGACCCCAACTATGGCACCCCCACCCCACCCCCGCAATACGGCCCCGTTTCCCCAAAGCGAAGATTTGTGCAATAATATCGGTATCGATATGCGATTGAGATTTACATAGCCGCCTACGACACCTGTGCTCTCATGGGTGTTTTGTGGCGGCTTTTTGCATTCATGCCCTTGTAGCTCAATGGTAGAGCGCATCTCTGAAAAGG
>Ga0155143_109_pt1 | contig 8552 bp, 4 predicted proteins | sample RifCSPhighO2_01_FD_106111 | JGI IMG/M metagenome (GOLD analysis project Ga0155143, IMG submission 106111) | Candidatus Kaiserbacteria bacterium RIFCSPHIGHO2_01_FULL_55_17
AAAACCTTCACGATGGCTAATGTTATCGCCAAGTGGGGCAAGCCCGCGCTCGTCATCGCGCACAACAAAACGCTCGCCGCACAGCTCGCCGCGGAGTATCGGGACTTCTTTCCCAACAGTGCCGTGCACTACTTCGTTTCCTACTACGACTACTACCAACCGGAAGCGTACGTGGCCGTTACCGATACCTACGTCGAGAAGGAAGCGCAGATAAACGAAGACATAGAACGCTTGCGCCATGCGGCCACACAGGCTCTGCTCACGCGCCCAGATGTCATTGTTGTCGCGTCCGTTTCCTGTATTTACGGCCTCGGCTCGCCTATCGAGTACCAGAAAATAAATCTTAAGCTCACGAAAGGTGAGCCGATGACACGCGCGACCCTCACGCGCCGCCTCATTTCGCTTTACTTCGAGCGCACCACGGGAGACTTGAGTCCGGGCACCTTCCGCGCGCTGGGGAGCCGTGTGGAGGCAATGCCTGCCAATGAGCGCATTATCTATCGCATCGACCTTTCGGGCGGGAAGGTCGCAAAGATAGAAGAGCTCAACGCGATCACGCGCAAGATAGAGAATGAACCGAAAGCGATCTTTATATTTCCAGCTAAGCACTACGTGACGCCCAAGGATGTACAAGAAGTTGCATTGGCCGACATTGAAGTCGAGCTTGCGGAGCGTCTGAAGGCTCTCAACGTCGCAGGGAAGATCCTTGAAGCCGAGCGCTTGAAGCGTCGCACGAGGCAGGACATTGCGATGATTAGGGAATTCGGCTACTGCAGCGGCATCGAGAACTACTCGCGACACTTCGACAGGCGAAAGTCCGGCGAGCCGCCGTATACGCTCCTTTCGTACTTCCCGAAAGGGTTTCTGACCATTATCGATGAATCGCATGTGACGGTGCCGCAGATAGGCGGTATGTACGCGGGTGACCGTTCGCGCAAGCAAACACTTGTCGAGTATGGATTTCGGCTTCCTTCTGCGGTAGACAACCGGCCGCTGACCTTTGAAGAATTCGAAGCGCGTGTGGGGCAGATCGTCTACACCTCGGCAACACCAGCCGCCTATGAGCTCGGGAGAAGCGGGACACCGGTGGAGCAAGTCATTCGTCCTACCGGACTTGTCGATCCCGAGATAGACGTGCGGCCGATAGTTTCAAGCGACGAGTATCCGGGGCAGGTCAAGGATTTCATTAGAGAGGCAGAAATCGTTACCGAGCGCAAAGCCCGCTCGATGGTCACGGTCTTGACCAAGAAAATGGCGGAAGACCTTACGCAGTTCCTCATCGAACGCGGTATCAAGGCGCGCTACGTGCACAGCGACGTGAAGACCATCGAGCGCATCGAAATATTGCGGGATTTTCGGAAAGGAGTCTTTGACGTGCTTGTAGGCGTAAATCTCTTGCGCGAAGGACTGGACTTGCCGGAGGTGGAGCTCGTGGGCATCTTGGACGCTGATAAAGAAGGATTTCTGCGCTCCGAGACTTCACTCATTCAGACTATCGGTCGCGCAGCGCGCAACGTGCTCGGCCGCGTCATTCTCTATGCCGATACCATTACCGGCTCGATGGAGCGGGCGATAGGCGAGACCAACCGCCGCCGCGAGCGCCAAGCTAGCTACAACAAGGAGCACAAAATAATGCCCAAAACGATACAGAAGCGCATTCACGACATCACGGGCGATATCGAGCGCTCGCGGCGGCGGGCCGTCACGGAGCTGGTGACCATGGACGTATCCGCGTATGGCGGTGACAAGAACAAAGTCATCAAGGAAAAGCGCCGTCAGATGCACGAAGCCGCAGACCGCCTTGACTTCGAAACGGCGGCCCTTTTACGCGACGAGCTGCGCGAGCTCGAGAAGAAAGGATAGAATGAAGCATGCTCAAAGTGCATGAGAATGTTCCGCTCGCGCCGCTGACCACTTTCGGCATCGGTGGCTCGGCGAGGTATTTGGTGAAGGTGCGCACTGAGGAAGGGCTGCGCGAGGCCATTGAGTGGGCGCGCAGGAAGAAGCTCGGCTTTATCGTGCTTTCGGGCGGCAGCAACGTGCTTTTGCCGGACGCGAACCTTGATGCGCTCGTTATCCTTTTTGTCGGCAACCTCTGGAGTGTGGAGGGGAACAAGATAGACACGTGGGCCGCGACGAACCTTCTTGCCCTCATTCGCGCGGCCTCAGCCCTCGGGCTCGGCGGATGGGAGAGGCTCGCAGGCATCCCGGGTGCCATCGGCGGCGCGGTGCGGGGCAATGCGGGAGCCTTTGGGCCCGAAATAAAGGATTTTGTTGAGGATGTACGTGCTTTGAATATAGAAACAGGCGATTTCCGTGAGTTCACGAACGCCGAATGCAATTTTTCATACCGCAACAGTTTCTTCAAGCAGAATCCGCAATGGATCATCACACGCGTTCGCCTGCAGCTTTCTCCCGTAAACCCAGCGGAGAGCGCAAAGGAGATAGAAGCGACAATAGCAGAGCGCGAGAAACGGCACATTCAGAACGTGCGCGCGGCAGGCTCTTTTTTCGTGAACCCCGTTGCACCAAAGGAAATCCAGGAAATGTTCGAAAAAGAAAAAGGGGTGAAATCGCGTGAAGGCCGCGTGCCCGCCGGCTGGCTTATCGAGAAAGTGGGGCTCAAGGGCGCACGGGTCGGCGACGCTATGGCGAGCGAACAGCACCCCAACTATCTTAAGAACGACGGCAAAGCGACCGCCGAGCAGGTCAAAGAGCTTGCGCAGAAGATAAAGGCGGCGGTCAAAGAGAAGTTCGGCATAGAGCTTCAGGAAGAGGCCGTCGTCATTTCTTCTTAAAAGGGATCACATTGTTTCTTGTAATCTCCGCCCGTCGAAGCATTAGTCGAACGATAGCTCTCGCTTCATCAGGCAAGATATTTGGCTCTGTAAGATAAGGGTGAGTACTGACTTCTGTAAGGTGATGGATAAGAGGGTCAACTATCGCGGGCTTGCTACCGTCCAGGTCGCCGCCTTCCTCCCGGATTTTTTGTATTGCATTGTCGAGATTGATTATCGCCCTCGCGAACAATCGATGTACGGTCACGTCATCATCTATTCCTAGTCGCTCTACGACACTCTTTATCGTGCGCCCCCTGGCTGCAGCAAGTCTTTGATTCAATTGCGTCAATTCATCATGCGGTTGTTCTTGCATAAACTGGCTGTACGTAGCTCTATACTATAAAATCTATCATATGAGCTTCGAACCGTACGCCGCGCGGACGCACGAGAAGATGAAGGAGGTTTTGATGAGCCCTGATGCGCCGGGGCCAGCCATTCACTACTACATGATCCGCGGGGGTTCGGAGAAGCGCAACATCACGATCTGGGAAGCCGGCACGGTGGGCGGCGAATATATAAAGACCTACGGCCACTACCATGTGGACGAACTCGATGAAACGTACTGGATACTCGCGGGCGAGGGAGTAGTCCTTCAGCAGAAACTTGTCGACCCGAAGGTGCCGGACGTTGTCGAGGAATTCAAAGCAATTCTGGTCAAGGCGGGCGATTCGGTCTATATGCCGCCGAACGTCGGACATCTTGCGGTAAATGTCGGGAAAACTTGGTTTGTAACTGCCGACGATAGCCCAGTAGCAGGCACCGGCGACTCCGCCTCAATGCCTGTCCACGCGGACTACGAGTCCGTAAAGAAAATGCGAGGCTTCGCGTACTATGTCGTCGAGCGCGATGGCAAGCCTGTGCTCGTCCCGAACAAGCTCTACAAAGAAGTCAAAAAGAGTGATTTAGGCGGGCTCGCCGTTATTTGATCTCTTTTCGGGTTTTACCAAGAGAGCAATCACCGGAAGCACAATTGCGCCGAGCACATACTTCAGCAAAATGAATAGAATCCCGCTGGTAGCCAACTGCCAACCACGTTCGAAATTACCAAAAACAAATGCGATAGCTCCCAATATAATGGCCAACCATCCTAAGTAGTGGAGAATTGTTTGTATAGCTGCTAGAGAAAAATACATGACCGCGGCGACGCGTTCCTTCATGCGTTAATTATAACTTTAGCGAACGGAGTGTGCTATAGTTGCCCGTACCAACCCCTAGCGCAAAGCGGGGGTCGGAACTATTTATGCCGGAAGCGAAAAAACAAAGTTCAGACCCCGACGCTTCAGTCGGGGCAGGTAAAATCATCGTAAAAGGGGCAAGAACCCACAATCTGAAGAACATAACGGTCGAAATCCCACGGAATAAAATGGTGGTATTTACAGGGCTTTCCGGAAGCGGGAAATCGTCTTTGGCGTTCGACACGATTTTTGCCGAGGGTCAGCGGCGCTACGTGGAGTCGCTCTCCGCATACGCGCGGCAGTTCCTGCGCCAGATGCAGAAACCCGACGTGGACGAGATATCGGGTCTTTCACCTGCGATCTCCATCGACCAAAAGAGTCGCTCGAACAACCCACGCTCGACGGTGGCGACCATCACCGAGATATACGACTACCTGCGCGTCCTCTATGCGCGCATCGGCAAAGCGCACTGCTTGGAGTGCGGCCGCGAGGTGCGTAAGCTCTCCAACGAAGAGATTCTCGAGACGGTCTTTAAGCTTGTCGAAGAGACGCGAAAAACTATAAAGAAAGATGCCAAAAAACTCACAAAAGGAGTGAGCGGAGCGAAAATACGGATACTCTCGCCTGTGGTAGTAGGTCGTAAGGGCGAGTACTACCAGCTTCTCTACGACATGCTCAACAAAGGGTTTGAGAAAGTAATCGTGGATGGAGCTGAAAAGAGCCTTCGCGAGCGCATAGAGCTCAAAAAGCATTTCAAGCACTCGATAGATGTTGTTGTTGATGAAATATTCTTAAGCGAGTTCAAGGATGATCCGAAGGGGACACGCGAGCGGGTCTCGGAAGCTATCGAACGCGCACTCCACGAATCCGAGGGCCTTGCTAAGATCGTGGCGCCCGAGGGCGAGGAGCATGTGGTCTCAGCTAAATTCATGTGCCCGTACGACGGCTTCGCGTTCCCCGAGGTCGAGCCGCGCCTCTTCTCGTTCAACTCTCCTTACGGCGCCTGCCCCGAGTGCAAAGGATTGGGCACCAAGTATTTTTTCGGTGATGAGCCGTGCGATGTGTGCCATGGCGCCCGCTTACGGCCCGAATCTCTCAACATATTTCTCGGTCGGGTCAGGGAGCCCTCGACGCATGACGGACCGGCCTCAGGTACGAATATCGTGAACCTCTCGTCGCTTTCCATCGCGGACGCGCAGAAATTCTTCGACGACCTCAAACTGACGAAAAAAGAAGAGGAGATCTCACGTGTTGTCATCAAGGAGATAACGAACCGCCTGCAGTTCATGCTCAACGTGGGTATCGAATATCTCACGCTCGACCGGAGAGCCAACACGCTCTCCGGTGGTGAAGCACAGCGAATCCGTCTCGCAAGCCAGCTCGGGAGCGGCTTGGTGGGCGCTCTGTATGTCTTGGATGAGCCGACCATCGGCCTGCATCAGCGCGACAACGATAGGCTTATCGAGACGTTGAAACGTTTGCGCGATCTTGGAAATACGGTTCTCATAGTCGAACATGACGAGGACACGATATATGCTTCCGACTACCTCGTAGACCTCGGACCCGGCGCGGGGACGCATGGTGGGGAGATCGTCGCTTCGGGGTGGCTTGAGGACCTTTTGACGGCCAAGTCGAATAAATCCGGCTCGCGTACGCTCGCGTACCTGCGGGAGGAAACGGCCATATCGATGCCGGAGAAGCGCAAGACTGCCGATAGGGGGAAGCTCAAAATACGCGGCGCAGGAAAGTTCAACATCAAAGATCTCAATATCGATATGCCACTCAACAAGCTTGTTGCTGTCACAGGTGTATCCGGTTCCGGTAAATCCACGTTCCTTTACGAAATTTTGCATCGCAACCTCTTGGCGCGTTTCGACAAGCGCTATCGCACCGCGAAGCTTTACAACGTCAAAGAATTCGGCGGCACCGAGTATGTCAATCGCTCGATACTCATCGACCAGAGCCCGATAGGCCGCACGCCACGCAGTAATCCTGCCACCTACACGGGCGCGTGGACACACATTCGCGACATGTTCGCGATGAGCGAGGAAGCGCGCTCCCGAGGCTGGGGGCCGGGGCGTTTCTCCTTCAACGTGAAAGGCGGCCGGTGTGAGGCGTGTCAGGGCAACGGTCTTGTGGCCGTCGAGATGCACTTTTTGCCTACGGTGTACGTGACATGCGATGTGTGCAACGGCAAACGATTCATGAAAGAAACGCTTGAGGTGAAATACAAAAAGAAAAGTATTCACGACATCCTCTCGATGACTGTCGAGCAGGGGATGGAATTTTTCGAGGATATTCCTGCGGTAGCAGATAGGTTGAAAACGCTGAACGATGTGGGGCTCGGCTATCTCGAGCTTGGCCAAAGCGCAACGACGCTCTCCGGCGGCGAGGCACAGCGGGTGAAAATAGCCTCTGAGCTCTACCGACCGCTCACGACCAAAACTATGTACCTTCTCGACGAGCCAACGGTAGGCTTGCACTACGACGACGTGCAAAAGCTCATCGACATCCTCCACACGCTCATCGAGCGTGGCAATTCCGTCGTCGTTATCGAACACAATCTCGACGTCCTCAAGAACGCCGATTACATCATCGACCTAGGCCCCGAGGGGGGTGATGGTGGAGGCAACATCGTCGCGAAGGGCACGCCGGAGGAGGTTTCAAAAACCGACGGCTCGCACACTGGTTATTATCTAAAACGAGTGCTGAAGAAAAAGCACTAGACAACACGATATTCTTGCCACGACTTTGCTTTGAGTCCGTTTCCTTTCTGCTCGGCAAGGGCGTTTATGAACCCTTCGGCGAGCTGGCGGTTCGTGATGAGGGCGATGTTCATGTCGATGGCTTTGCGCCGTATCATGAAGCCGTCGCTGTTTAGCCGCTCGAAGGCGCGTGTCGGAATGTTGATGATGAGATCCACTTTGCTTTTTTCGATGAGCGAGAGCACGCTCGGCTCTTTTTTCGAACTTATCTTCCAAACCTTCTCACAGGGAACGCCGCGCTCTTTGAGGAAGTCGGCGGTATTCTCTGTCGCATAGAGCTTGAAGCCGAGCGCCGCGAGTGTTTGTATCGAGTCGAGCAGCTTCAGCTTGCTCTCCTCGCCGCCGATGGACACGAGAACATTTTTCTTGGGAAGCTTGAATCCAGCCGCCATCATGGATTTCAAGAGAGCTTCGCTGTAGGAATCGCCAAAGCAGGCCACCTCGCCGGTAGAGGCCATCTCGACTCGCGAAGTAGGGTCGGCCCCCTTGATACGGCCGAAGGAGAACTGCGGTGATTTCACCGCCACGTAATCCAATTCAAGTGTCTGGTACCGTTTGAAGATACTCTCGCCTCGCCCCGTTAGAGAACGCTCCGCCGTAGGCATGGCTTCAGCCGCTTTGTCGCGGCCTTTCTCTAACGGGGCAAGCATTGCCCGCACGGCGATATCGATGAAGTTGTAGCCGGTGACCTTCGAAACGAAGGGGAAGGAGCGCGATGCGCGGAGGTTGCACTCGATGACCTGCAGACGGTTGTCCTTGGCGATGAATTGGATGTTGAAAGGACCGGTTATCTTGAGCTCTCTGATGATCTCTCTCGTGATGTCTTTTGCGCGGCGTGTAGTCTCGAGGTACGTGCGTTGGGGCGGAAGGACGACGGTGGCGTCTCCCGAGTGCGTGCCGGCGTTCTCGATGTGCTCCGTGATGGCATACACGACGAGTTTTCCCTTGGCGCCGACACCGTCTATCTCTATCTCGCGCGCGTTCTCGATGAACTTCGATATGACGACGGGGTGCTCGGGCGAGACGTCTGTCGCGCGTTTGAGGTATTTGACGAGGGAGTCGCGGTCTGTCGCCACACTCATCGCCGAGCCCGAGAGCACATAGGACGGACGGACCAGGACTGGATAGCCGAGCTTCTCTGCAGTCTTTAGCGCTGAGGAGAGCGTGCGGAGTTCTGCCCATGCCGGCTGGTCTACGCCGAGTTTGTCGAGGAGTTTCGAGAATGCGTGGCGGTTCTCTGCGCGGTCTATATTTTCCGGGTGAGTTCCGAATACATGCACGTTGTTTTTATGGAGGTGAAGGGCGAGGTTGTTCGGTATCTGTCCGCCTGTCGATATCACAGTGCCTTTCGGCCGCTCGAATTCGAGGATGTCCAAGACACGCTCAAGCGAGAGTTCTTCGAAATAGAGCCGGTCCGACATGTCGTAGTCGGTCGAGACTGTCTCGGGGTTGTAGTTCACCATGATGGTCTGGTACCTCTTAGCCTCAAGGGTTTTCAAGGCCTGTACGCCCGACCAGTCGAACTCCACCGACGAGCCGATGGCATACGGGCCGCTTCCAAGCACTACCGCACTGTTCTTTGAAGGCAGCACGTCGTTCTCACTGCCGTGGTAGGTAAGGTAGAGGTAGTTCGTCTTGGTGGGGAATTCACCTGCCAGTGTGTCTATTTGCTTGATGGCTGGGAGTACGCCATATTTCTTGCGCAACGCGCGTACTTTGGCTTCTCCCGTCTTTTTGATAGTTGCTAGCTGATGATCAGAGAATCCGAGTTT
>Ga0155143_122_pt1 | contig 8304 bp, 6 predicted proteins | sample RifCSPhighO2_01_FD_106111 | JGI IMG/M metagenome (GOLD analysis project Ga0155143, IMG submission 106111) | Candidatus Kaiserbacteria bacterium RIFCSPHIGHO2_01_FULL_55_17
CGCCAAGAAGCTTATCGGGCGCCTCGGCAACGTGCTGGCGTTCTATCAGCTGTATGAAGATGGAACGGAGCGTGATTGGAAAAGCACACACATACTCGACCGGTGGATACTTGCGCGTCTCGACCAGCTTATCGCCAAGGTCACGGAGGAATTCGAAGCGTACCGGCTCGACACGGCGACGCGTCCTATCGGTGACTTTATCGACGACCTTTCCACGTGGTACCTGCGCAGAAGCCGCGAGCGATTCAAAGAAGAAGCCGAAGATCCTTCGACTTCGCTCAGGACAGGCAAAAAAGCAGCGCTCGCCACACTGCGCTATACGCTCCATGCACTCTCTCTCGTGATGGCGCCTTCGATGCCGTTTTTGGCAGAGCACGTGTTCCAAGCCGTGCGAGAGGGGGAAGACGAGGAGAGCGTGCATCTTGCGCAGTGGCCGGAGGGTCGTGCGACCGCCAACTTTCTGCAGAGGTTTTTTGGGGGAGGCGGAGGCGACGCACGGCTTCTCACCGCGATGTCTTTGGCACGCGCTGTTGCCTCACAGGCACTTGAGGCGCGGGATACGGCGAAAATAAAAGTCCGCCAGCCGCTTGAGTCGTACTCGACCCCAGAGGCATCCAAACTTCCCAAAGAATATCTTGTTCTCATTGCGGAAGAGATCAATGTAAAAGAAGTGAAGCCTGGCCCCGAGTCCTTAGACACGAACATCACTGACAAGCTGAGCGAAGAAGGTTTTGTACGAGATACGATCCGCGAGATACAGGCATTCCGAAAATCCAAAAATCTAAAACCAGGCGAGCACGCGACGTACCGCACAAAAATATCACCGGACTACAGTGATATTATTTTGAAGCACAAAGACCAGATCCAACAGACAACCCACACCACCATAGAGCTCACGATGAATACTCCACGTAAAGCTTCGGAGCCCGATTAAATTATGTACCAGAAATATCACACAGAAGCGCTTGTTCTCAGTAGCCGCGAGCACGGAGAAGCTGACAAAATTTTTGTGCTCTATACCAAAGATTTCGGGCTCGTGCGTGCTCGGGTTTCTGCCGTGCGCAGCGAAAAATCGCGCATGCGCTACGCTTTGCAGAATTACTCGAATGCGCATGTAGCTTTGGTGCGCGGCAAGCGGGGGTGGCGTGTGGGAGGTGCCTCGGTGATGCGAAATGCGAGCGGAGAAAGTGTCATAACGTTCGCGCGTATCGCGCGCTTGGTTCTCCGGCTTGTCCAAGGGGAAGGGCAGAATCAGTATGTATTTGCAGCACTTTCCGGAGCGCACGATGCCCTGATGCAAGAGCCCTCCGATGCGCGCACCGCAATAGAGCTCGTGTGCGTCGCACGTCTTCTATACGGCCTTGGCTATCTTTCTTCTGAAGCGCTTGAGACAGCGCTCTTCACACACACCAGCTACGCCTCCGAGCACGTGCGGGAAGCGGAGCTACTTCAGGAAAAATTGCTCTCGTCGGTCAATCGCGCCATCACTGAGACGCATCTCTAAAGTGGTATTATTGCAGGGTGGAACCAGCGGAGTCTGATCACGAAAAGGAGCGAATAGAGCGCCTGCGCCGTGCGATGTACTCGCGCACGCTTTCCGAGAAGCTCAAAGAGCGTCCGCGGCGGGAAATGGATGAGATCCGTCCTGTTGTGGGCGAAGATTGGAAACACGAGGAGCCTCAGCTCGCCTCCACGCTCGTTGCCCCGCGTACGCTGCAGCTTGCGCGAAAGTCGCTCTGGTGGGCCCTCGCTGTCGCGGTCGTTTTCTTTGTAGGCGCGATGGCTTTTTTTGCCTACTACTTCACGCTCGGTGGTGGCTCTTCGCCGGCATCTGCCGCTAACATCGATATCGTCATTTCAGGACCTTCGCAGGTAGCAGGGGGTGAGCCTACAGAGCTTCAGATTGCTGTGACAAATCGCAATCAGGTGCCCCTTCAGCTCGCAGAACTCGTCATCAACTACCCCCTAGGTACCCGCTCGCCCACGGACCTCTCGACCGACCTTTCGAGCCAACGTATCTCCTTGGGCACCATCGAGCCGGGCGGGCGGCGGCAGGGCACGGTCTCCGCGGTGTTTGCCGGAAGCGGCAGCGAGATCGACGTAAAGGTGGACCTTGAGTATCGGCTCGAGGGCTCAAGTGCGATTTTTGTTGCCACCAACAACTACCAGACCATGCTCAGTTCCTCCTCCCTCACACTTACAGTGGAGGCCAACACCGAAACGATTTCGGGGCAGCCTGTGGAATTCACTGTCACGGTCGCTTCAAATGCAAATATGCCCGTGAGGGATGTGCTTTTATCAGCGGGCTATCCTTTCGGTTTTACCCTGAGCGCAGGAGAGCCGCAGCCGACGCGCGCCGCAGAGGGCGGCGGGCATGTCTGGGAGCTCGGGGACATCGCTCCGGGGGCCAAACGGCAGGTCACACTGCGCGGCACCTTGGTGGGTGAGAGTGGCGACGAACGGGTGTTCCGCTTTAGCGCGGGCACGCGTACTTCGCCAGATGAGCCGAACATAACCACGCGCCTTGCCGAGAGTTCCTTCAGGATGAAAGTCTCTGATGTGTTCCTCGGCCTCTCGATCTCGATCAACAAGTCGGCGGGAGGCAGTGTCGTGGTCTCGCCGGGCTCCTTGGTGAACGTTGCGGTGAACTGGCAGAACAACCTCCCGGCGGCAATTCAGGACGCCGTTATCGTCGCCCGCCTTTCGGGGATCCAGATAGACGGCTCGACCGTTATCTCTCCCGATGGATTTTTCCGCTCGAGCGATGGCGTTGTGATCTGGGATAAGACGACCACGAGAGGGACCTTCAGCAATCTCGCCACAGACGCGCGCGGAGCTGTCTCATTCTCATTCCGCGTACCCGCCGGTGACGCCCTCAAGAACGTTCGCAATCCCACGCTCACGATAACCGTGAACGCCGCAGGCAAACGCCTCTCCGAATCGGGCGTTCCCGAGAACCTCCAAGCTGCCACCTCTCAGAAGATCGCTGTTGCGAGCGACCTCACGGTCGCGGCGCAAGGCCTCTACTACGCCAACCCGTTCGGCTCCAGTGGTCCCTTGCCCCCCAAGGCCGGCACCGAAACCACCTATGCCATTGTCTTTACCATCACCAACACCACGAACAAGATAAATGAGACGAAGTTGACCGCGGTCTTGCCCTCGTATGTGCGCTGGACAGGTATTTACAGTCCCGCTTCCGAGTCGGTCTCATTCAATCAGACCAACAGCACCGTCACGTGGGACGTCGGCACTGTCGAGGCGGGTGTGGGGGTGGATGGCACACAGCCGCGGCAGGCTGCGATATCCATCGGCTTCACGCCCTCCACCTCGCAGATCGGACAGGAGCCGCCGCTCCTTCAGGACATCAAGTTCACGGGAGTGGACGCTTCGACCGATGCGGAGGTCTCGCGCACGGTCCCGAACGTGACCACCAACATCCTCGGCGACCCCGGCTTTAGCGCGACGAACGCCACTGTGGTACGGTAGCGAAATTATGCCCGACACACTTACATGCCATCTGTTTATTTCCGCATACGTATGAGTTGCCGCTACCTATTGCGCCAGCAATCATGGCATGTAGTGTGACGGGTATGGCAGACGCAACGATGGAAAAGATCGTGTCCCTGTGCAAGCGGCGGGGGTTCATCTATCCGGGCTCTGGTATCTACGGTGGCCTCGCGGGCACATGGGACTATGGCCCCTTGGGAGTGGAGCTCAAGAACAACGTCAAGAATATCTGGTGGCGGATTTTTGTGCAGGAGCGCGAGGACATGTATGGGGTAGATGCAGCGATTTTGATGAATCCGAAAGTGTGGGAAGCGAGCGGCCACGTGGCGGGATTCGCCGACCCTCTGGTGGAGTGTAAGAAGTGCAAACGCCGCTTCCGCGCTGACCAGCTCGAAGATGCAAAAAAGTGTCCTGAGTGTGCGGGCACTTTCGGGGAAGTGCGTCAGTTCAATATGATGTTTAAGACGCAGATCGGCGCAACCGAAGACCCTTCAGGCATCACGTATCTGCGGCCGGAGACTGCGGGCGGTATCTTTGTGAATTTCAAGAATGTCGTGGACTCTTTCCATCCCGACCTTCCTTTTGGCATCGGGCAGATAGGGAAGGCGTTCCGCAATGAGATTGCTCCACGCGACTTCATCTTTCGTATCCGGGAACTCGAGCAGATGGAGATCGAATACTTTGTACGGCCGAACGAATGGGAGAAGGCGTTCGAGATGTGGCGGCAGAATGTCCACGCCTTTAACGATGCTGTCGGTATCGCGCGAAGCTCTGTGCATGAGCTTGAGGTCCCTGACGGGGAGCGCGCGCACTACAGCAAGCGCACGATAGACTTCGAGTTCGACTGGCCCTTCGGCCGCAAAGAGCTCTACGGTCTCGCATATCGCACCGACTTTGATCTTTCTGCGCATACGAAGGCCTCAGGAGCTGACCTTTCGTATCTCGATGAGGAGAGTAAGGAGCGCCTCGTGCCGCACGTCATCGAACCGTCTTTCGGTGTCGAGCGTACCGTCTTGGCGGTGCTTCTTTCGGCGTACGCGGAAGATGAGCTTGGTGGAGAGAAGCGTGTGTATTTGAAATTCAAGAAAGAAGTAGCACCTGTGAAAGCGGCCATATTCCCGCTTCTCAAAAATAAGCCGGAATTGGTGGCGAAAGCGCGCGAAGTATACTCGATCGTGAAGAAAGCAGTTCCACAGACGATGTGGGATGACAACGGCAACATCGGCAAGCGCTACCGCCGGCAGGACGAGATAGGAACACCCGCCTGCATCACTATCGATTTCCAGACGCTCGAAGACAACACCGTCACACTCCGCAATCGAGATACGGGAGAGCAGATCCGCGTTGCCGTTAGTGAGCTTGTGGACACCATTGTCTCTTAGAGTTTCTATTTAGGTGCACCTCTGAATTATGCTACGATGCGGGGCATGCATGGAGGAAGCCCCGCGACGATTTCCATAACGACCGGCACGATAGTAAAGACCCTTGTTGTCCTTGCGGGCGCGTGGCTTGTGTGGGAGCTGCGCGAGCTTGTACTTGTGCTTACGGCGGCAGTCGTCATTGCCTCGGCGATAGAGCCTGCTGTTTCTCGCGTGTGTCGGTTGGGACTCCCGCGCGTTTTCTCTGTTCTCCTCGTTTACATCCTTCTCTTTGTGGTTTTCTTCAGCCTGTTCTACTTCTTCGTGCCAAGTCTTTTTGCCGACCTTGTCACGTTCCTCCTTTCTCTTCCGATTTACCTCGAGGCACTCGACCGCCTGAGTGCTTTTAATCAATTTGCCCAGATACTTGGCACAACACCGCCTGACCTCTCGAATATCGATCTCATGGCTCAGCTCCGAAATGCGGCCGAGGCCGCCGGAGCATTCGGCAACGCCCTGACCGCCATCGCGAGTATCTTCGGCGGTGTTCTCTCCTTCGTCCTCATTATCGTGTTCTCCTTTTACTTCGCGGTCATCGAGACGGGAGTGGAGGATTTCATAGAGATCGCTGCGCCACGGAAGTATCAAGCGTATGTGCTCGACCTCTGGAAGCGTGCTCGCCACAAGATAGGTCTCTGGATGCAGGGGCAGCTTCTCTTGGCAGTCATTATGGGCGTCTTGGTCTACCTCGGGCTCACCATTCTCGGTGTCCCGCATGCGCTCCTTTTGGCCGTTATTGCGGCTCTCTTCGAGATAATCCCTGTTTTCGGACCCATTTTGGCGGCAGTACCTGCCGTTGCGATAGCTTTCGTGGACGGCGGAGCCACCCTCGGGCTCCTCACGGTCGCGCTCTACGTCATCGGCCAGCAATTTGAGAACCACCTTATCTATCCCTTGGTAGTGACACGCGTAGTGGGTGTGCCGCCCCTCTTGGTCATTCTTGCACTTCTCATCGGGGCGCAACTGGCAGGATTCTTGGGCATCCTTCTTTCTGTGCCGGTCGTGGCGACACTTCAGGAATTCACCAAGGATATCCGAGAGCGGCGCGTGTTTGCCGAGGGCGAGTAGTCATGTCAAAGACTTTCTACCTTTCTACCTCCATTCCGTACGTTAACGCTGCGCCGCACATCGGCCACGCGGTAGAATTCGTGCAATCCGATATTGTTGCCCGCTATCAGCGCATCATGCGTGGAAAAGAGAACGTGTTCTTCCTCTCTGGTACCGACGACAACGCGCTAAAGAATCTTCTTAAGGCAGAAGAAGCAGGAGAAGACGTCCGAACGTACGTTACGCGCCATGCAGACGTGTTCCAAGGTCTTCTCAAGCAGTTAAATGTCTCGAACGACGACTTTATCCGTACCTCAAGCGATTCGCGCCATACTCCCGGTGCACAGAAATTGTGGCGTGCGTTCAAAAAGGACGATCTCGAAAAGAAATCATACAAAGGTTTGTACTGTGTTGGTTGTGAAGAGTTCAAAACAGAGAAGGAACTCGTGAATGGTCGATGTCCGGAGCATCCAAACATGGAACTTGAAGAGGTAGAGGAAGAGAATTGGTTCTTCAAGCTCGGAAATTATGCAAATGAACTCGAAGACATCATTTCTTCGGAGAAATTGCGCATCATTCCCGGAGTTCGAAAGAACGAGATGCTCGCGTTCATTCGCGGCGGACTCGAAGATCTAAGCATTTCTCGAAGCACAAAACGTGCCCGTGGGTGGGGAGTGCCGGTGCCGGACGATCCAGATCAGATAATGTACGTGTGGGTAGAGGCGCTTTCCAATTACATCACTGCGCTCGATTACGCGCATGAGGGTGAGCAGTACAAGAAGTTCTGGGTTGAAGCCGATGAGCGGTTACACGTTATCGGCAAGGGAATAAGCCGTTTTCACGCAATTTACTGGCCGGCGTTCCTTCTCTCCGCGGGGGTCCCGCTACCGAAGGCACTTTTCGTACACGGGTATCTGACAGTCAATGGCCAGAAGATGTCGAAATCTCTCGGCAACATTATCGATCCATTCAAGATAATAAAAGAGTTCGGCACAGATGCATTCCGTTATTTCGTCGCACGACATGTGCATCCGTTTGAAGACAGTGACTTTACAATGGAGCGATTTAAGGAAGCCTACAATGCCGATCTCGCGAACGGGCTCGGCAATCTCGCTTCACGCATCATGCAGCTTGCCCAGTCTAATCTCGCCGTTCCGGTTAAGGTCGAATTCGTTCCGTATTCTGGTGAGTTCAAACAGGTGCTCGAACGATATGAACTGGGCAATGCGATCGAATATATATCGGGGAGAGTTCAGGCGCTTGATCAAAAGATTAATCAAACCGAGCCTTATAAGGTCGTGAAGACCGACATGGAAAGAGGACGAGCACTCATTGCAGAGCTTATACGCGAACTTGCCGCCATCGACCTACTGCTTGAACCCATCGTGCCTGAGACAAGCAAAAAGATAATCGAGGCCATTATCGCCAACAAAAAACCCGAGAACCTTTTCCCGCGCAAAGAGTAGACATGAAGTATTTTGATGCACATACGCATGTGAATTTTGCGGCATTCGATACTGATCGCGAGGAAGCGATTCAGCGCGCAAAGGAGGCTGGAGTAGTAATGAACGTTGTCGGGACGCAGAAAGACACATCTGTCTCCGCCGTTGCACTCGCAGAAAAATACGACAATGTATACGCGACCATCGGCTTGCACCCCATACATACCGCGAAGTCGTATCATGACGAGAAAGAGTTGGGAGAAGGCGGCAAAGCGTTCACCTCGCGCGGTGAGGAATTCAATGTTGCCGAGTATGAGCAGTTGGGAAAAAACAAGAAAGTCATTGCGATAGGGGAGTGCGGGCTCGATTACTTTCGTTGCGATGAGAGTACGAAGGAAAGGCAGAAGAAGGTCTTTATCGAGCACATCGAACTTGCCAACAAACTCAAAAAACCTCTGATGCTCCACATTCGCAATGCCTACGAAGATGCACTCGAAATTCTCAAAGCGCACGCGAAGGTGAAGGGCGATACACACTTCTTCGCAGGCGACTGGGTCACAGCCAAGAAATTCCTCGATTTTGGCTTCACATTGAGCTTTACCGGCGTTCTCACCTTCACCCACGACTACGACGATGTGGTCAAGAACGCGCCGCTCGGCATGCTCCTTTCGGAGACTGACGCGCCATACGTAGCGCCCGTGCCCCAGCGGGGGAAGCGCAACGAGCCTGCTTATGTAGTCGAAGTTGTCCGTGCAATAGCCCGCATTCGCGGGGAGGATCTCGATACGGTTGCGGCCCAGCTCTTTTCGAACGCCCGCCGGGTCTTTTCCTTCTAGTATCTATTGCTTACCAGTAGTCGTTCGTGATAGAGTGCCCGCTACATTCATATG
>Ga0155143_121_pt1 | contig 8299 bp, 12 predicted proteins | sample RifCSPhighO2_01_FD_106111 | JGI IMG/M metagenome (GOLD analysis project Ga0155143, IMG submission 106111) | Candidatus Kaiserbacteria bacterium RIFCSPHIGHO2_01_FULL_55_17
AACCAGCCCTTCGTGCCCCGAAATATGTTGAATTGCCGCATGCCCTCGTTGTTACGAGGAGTGCAATATGTATCTGAACTTATTCAGAGTTCCTGCGACGTTTCCGCCACTCGTCGATCTTGGCGTGATGCCTCCTCCCACCAGCACGCAGGTGGGAGGACTTCACTCACTTCGTTCGCTTCGCGGTTTTCCACTTGTTTATCTCAGCATGATTGCCCGACAAAAGCACTGACGGCACTTTATACTTCTTACCCTTCCAAACCAAGGCTTCGGGGCGCGTGTAGACTTCGGGCGACGAGACGCGGGAGGCTTCGAGAGATTCGGCTTTGCCTAAAACGCCGGGTACGAAGCGTGCGACAGCATCAATGAGTGTCGCTGCCGGAAGTTCTCCGCCCGTGAGCACAAAGGGGCCCATTGAGACTTTCTTCACTTTGAGGATCTTCGCGACGCGCTCATCTATCCCTTCATAGTGACCGGCGATAAGTAGGATATCTTTTTTCTTAGAAAGTCTTTCTGCGAGTGCTTCGTCGAACTGTGCACCGTCGGTGGAGAAAAATATTTTCTCGGCTCCCCTCTTCTTTCCGATCGCTTTTTCCGCTGCACGAAGTACAGGTTCTGGACGGAGAACCATTCCCGGACCGCCTCCGTAAGGTTTTCTGTCGACTCGAACGTCTTGAGAGCGGGCTTGTCCTGCGAAGCCTTGCTTGCCCATCGTAGCCCTGGCGAAGTTGGGGCGAAGCAGGGTGAACTTCTTGGGATCGTAAAACGAAACTTTTATTTTCTTCGCCTTAACGGCACGACCGAGTATCGAGCTCGTAAGGTATGGCTCGATACTCTCAGGAAACAAGGTAACGATGTGAAAGTGGATCATTCCCCTTTCAAATCCTTAATGACGTCGTCCACCGTCGTGTCGCGGACGTAGGGCGTAGCGGGGCGCGAGTCGCTCTCACCCGCGCCGCCCATGCCGCGCTCACTCCCCTCTGGCTCTTCTATTTTGAGATTCACCCGCGCATCGTTCTTCATGCCGACGATGCGGAGGATGGTGCGTATCGCCTTGGCGGTCTGGCCGCTCCTGCCGATGACCTTGCCCATGTCGTCTTTGTTGACCGCGAGTGTGAGAAGCACGCCCATTTCATCCACCGTGCGGTTGATCTTCACATCGTCCGGATTATCCACCAGTGCCTTCACCACGTACTCTAGAAATTGCTGATCCCGTTCCATATCGTTTCAATCTGTAAATCTGCCTACTGCTAATCTGCAATCTATCGGTAAGATTCTATGAGAAAGACCGCGAAAGTCAAATGACACAGGATCATAAGGCATAAAAAATCCAGAGGTTGTCTTTTTTCATAATAACCCCGTCAGGGTGAGACGCCCATTCAGTGATCTCCCCCTCATATACGACTTTTTGCGTATTTAAGATCAGTCGATTACCTTGCTGAACAATGACCCCGCGAGGATGCGCAAGCCACGTGTCAAACTCCCCTTTGTAGAGTTGAGTCTTCCCGTTCAAGAGTATCTGGTCCTGGTATTGAACTATAACGCCCTCCAGGTGACCATCCCACTCCCAGGCCTCCAGATCACCTGTGTACAATACATCACCCCCCCCATTCAAGTAAAGCGTGTGCTCCTTATAAATGACGACCCCTTCTGGATGACTTCGCCAATCATCCCACTCTCCCTCATAGAGCAAATCCGCATCGTTCAGCAGGAACGTATTTCCCCTTCTCGCGAGAAATCCTTTACAGTGGCCATACCACATGAAATCGGATCCTTCGATAGGGGTTCGAAGAGCTGTCTCATTTCCGTTTACAGAAAGCTCCGCTTTATGTGACTCAATGATGACACCCCTTGGATGAGCGTCCCACCTCATAATGGGCTCGTCGTATTGAAATACGATCTGCTTGTCGGCGTATGTATTCCAACCAACGTATGGATTAAACGGTCGACTTGGTTTTCGCAACAGAAAATTCGGGACGCTTTCTTTCACGCTGCCCATTGCCACGATTGTAGCGCACGATCGAAGAGCGCAATACTCTTATGCACTATTCCCAGGCTGCTTATTGTGCAGATTTTGCCTCCTCGGTCACCATCTCCGCTGCGGCTTTCGGATTATCCTTGAGTTCGGGCGCAGGCACCTCCTCTTTAGGCGCCTCTGCTGCAGGGGCGGCTTCAACGGCCGGCTCCTCTTTCTTGGGCGGAGACTTTTTCGGCAAAACATTCACCTTCTTGCCCTCGATGATGCCCATAGAAATAAGCATGTTGTGCATCGTGCCGGAAGCTTTGGCGCCCACGGAGAGCCAGTACTTGATGCGGTCGGCATTCAAATTACGCTCCTTCGTCTTCGGATTGTAGGTGCCAACCTTCTCGACGAATTTCCCTGCCTTCGGGCTCGCGGTGTGTTCGGTGACGACAATACGAAAAGACGGCTGGTTTATCTTGCCGATGCGTTGCATTCGTATTTTCAACATATGTCGGGGCACTCTACCACAAAATGGCTCAAAACATCAAGTCGGCGCGAGAAGGTCCGTCACTGCGACGAACTTCCCGCGCCGAACTCAGACCAGTGGTTCTCATGGATTGGACACGTGATTACTTTTCTTGGGCAGGATGAGGTTACCCGCCTGCAAGAGCACAATCATCCATGCGAGAACAAGGAATCCTGCAACGTACGGAACTTGTTCATCGCCAAGCATCAGGTGCAGCAGGCCGATGATGATAACGGTCATCGAGAGCATTGCCACAATCTTCGTGACTATCCCGCCTCCTGCTTGGTGCAGGGTTGAGAGTCCAATCATGTGAAAGATCGCCAGCACGATAAAGGCAGTCGCGACGATATTGAATGCGATACCATAGGTCATGGCTCACCTCGCGAATGGCCGGGATTGGCCTACGTAAAGTGTAGACTTGATGTCCTACTTTGCAACACGTTCTGCCTCTTCAAGTTTGACTGAGAGGAGTTTCGATACTCCGTCTTGCCCCATCGTGACGCCATATAATTCTCCGGCGGCAGTCATGGTGGCGCGGTTGTGAGTGATGACGATGAGCTGGCTTCTCTGTCCCAACTCGCGGATCATGTCGGCATATCGTTTGCTGTTGGCCTCGTCGAGCGCGGCGTCGGTCTCGTCGAGAATAAGGAACGGCGGGGGATTCACCTGCGTCATGGAAAAGATGAGTGCGATGGAAGTGAGCGCCCGCTCGCCGCCTGAAAGCACCTCAAGCCCGCGAATCTTCTTGCGCGGCAGCGACACGTCTATTGAAAGTCCGGCGTACAATTCTTCCTCCTCGGCAATTTCCCTCTCCTCTTCATCATCAAAACTGTCATCAAGGCCCGGCCTTGATGACACTCCACGACGTGGTGTCTCCACAAACAGTTTCGCGTGTCCGCCGCCGAAGAGCTTTGCAAAAAATCCTTCAAGTGCGGCGTTGATGCCTTTGAGGCCTTCATGAAAACGAATGTCGATGGTCTTTTCGAGCTCCGCGATGATGTCTTTGAGCGAAGCGGCCGATTTCTCCAGGTCGATAAGTTCCTTCGCCAAAAATTCATCACGCTCTTTGGTTTGCGTGAACTCCTGCACGATCTGCTCGCCGCTCCCCGTCCCCGATTCCTCTATTTTTATCTTCAGCCGCTCTATTTCCTTGTGCCGCTTTTCTTGCATGCCACGATCTTCGGAAAGAGCGCCTTGAGGGATCTCCGCCCCCTCCCACGCGCGGATCCCTGCGCCTACCAATGCCACGCCTTCTCGTACCTCCTCCTCGAAACGCTGTCGAAGTGTTGCGATGGAGGCGCGTGCGCTCTGAACGCTCGAGAGTTTACTTTGGGCTTCCCGTACCGCAGATTCGAGACCTACCAAGTCTCGCTCGGCGGCAAAGCCGCTCTCGCGTACTTCGGCTATCCTTTTGCGAAGCGCTTCAAGTTCTCCGGCAAGGCCCGACTCCTCCTTTTGCACGCGTTCGAGCGAGCCCGAAAGTGTTTCGACTTGTCGACGCACCTCTTCGTTCGTCTCCGGTGCAATGCCTGTGAGACCTTCGATAAAGACCTTTATGCGGTGGCGAACGTCGGCAATGACGTTGCGAACCGCCCCCACATCGTCCCGGCGCTCGGCGTCGGCAAGCGAAGCTTCGATATCGCGCGCGAATTGGCGTACATGTGGCACGGGCACTATTTGTTCGACCGTCACATTGGTCGCTTCTAAGGCACCCTCGGCGCGTCCAAGTTCGCGCGCGAGACGCTCGCTCTCACGTCGCGCTTCACCGAGTTTGTTCTCCCGCTCGGAGAGTTTCAACTGCAGCTCCGAGAGCGCTCTATCGGAAGAACTTCCTTTTTTGCCGCGCGTCTCCGATACACGATGCATGAGCGATTTTAATTCGTTCTCATTCGCCCGCTCGTCCTCGCGCAGCCGGGCGTCTTCTTGCGTGATCCATGCGTGCTCACGCGCGAGGTAATCGCTCAACTTTTCCGCAAGCGCCTCTTTCATTTCACGTGCTTTCTCTATCTTTTCTACCTGCTGCCTAAGGAACGTGATGTGCGGCGCAAGCTCGCGGCGGAGCGATTTCGTCTTATCGATATTGACGCCGGTCTCCTCGAGCTTCCGCTCGCTCTCCGCTTTTTTGTGTTGATAGAGTTTGAGACCAAGCGCATCCTCTACCATCTCGCGACGCTCGTGGGGTGAGGCGTTGAGAATGCGGTCGGCCTCGCCCTGCGAGATTATCTGGTAGCCGGAGCCGCCGATGTTGGCGCCTGCGAGAAGGCGAATGACGTCTTTGAGCCGCACCTGTGTCCCGTTCAAGACGTACTCGTTCTGCCCGTCGCGGTGCACAACGCGTTCGATGACGACTTCCTTGAAATCAAGGTCGAGAAGTCGTTTTGAATTGTCGAAGACTACTTTCACGCTTGCGCGGTTCATGCGTGGCGTACTAGGTGAGCCGCCCCAGATAAGGTCTTCACCCCTTTTGGAGCGCATGCTCTTCATGGATTGTTCGCCGAGAACGAATCGGAACCCTTCGGCAACGTTCGACTTTCCCGAGCCATTGGGCCCCACGACAGCCACGATGGGAGAGCCGAACACAAGCTCGATTTTCTTCCCGAACGACTTGAATCCGCCGAGTTCAATTGACTTGAGGCTAAGAAACATTGGCTCTCATTGTATCAAACGAGCGAAGGCGAGTGCAGTGCCCAGTGCGAGCACGCGGCGGGTACAAAAAATGCGAGTCTCGGGCTTTCGTCCGAGACTCGTTCGCTCGATGTCACTGGGCTCAGAGATCATCATTCAGCCGAGAGGCCACGCAATATTGTCCGGCTGTAGAAGACCGACGGCCAGCAACCCGAAACCGATGCCACCGGAGGCCGTTATGAGCAATTCAAGCGGACCTGTGATGCCTTTTGCACCGAGAAATCCAACATTGCTCGGCTCGCCTTCCAGACCCGAAACATCGGCGTAGTCGCGTCTGTGACGCATTGCTATCTCCCTAGTTAAAGGACTGCGATATGCTGTCCCACTTCCACAATAGTCCTATTTCGCTTTTCTTCAACCTAAGCGAGTAGGTGTGAGTGCTTTTGGAGTCTTCGCGCAGCCTGACGAGGCGAGCGGGAGCAATTTTCCAGCAGGAAAATGTGCGACTCCAAAGCTGCTTACACCTGCGAGCGATCTACCACCCCTTCGCCGCAAGCGCCTTCTGGGCGGCGTCTTGTTCGGCCTCTTGCTTGGAGCGGCCTTCGCCGTTGGCGAGGCGCTCGTCGCCGATGCGGGCCGCGACGACGAATTGCTTGTCGTGGTCAGGGCCCGTCTGATTCACGAGTTCGTAGGTAGGAGTGATGCCCACCAAGCCCTGCGCTATTTCCTGCAACTTACTTTTCGCATCCTGCCAGAGACGCTTCGAGACGACTTCGTCGGTCTTATGAAAAAGCTGTGCGTCGATGAACTTCTTCGCTCCCTCATACCCACCATCGAGGTAGATGGAGCCGATAAGGGCTTCAAAGGCATTCGCCAAGATTATCTGGCGCGCGCGACCGGTGTCGCGCGCCTCGCCACGGGAGAGAAGGAGAAAGTCGTTCATACCGAGCTTCGTGGCGGCATCTGAAATACTTTGTGTGTTCACCAAAGCGGCGCGATAGGCGGTGAGGTCGCCTTCGGGCTTGTCCGGATATTTCGCGTACAAAAACTCGGTGACGACGAGCTCCAAGATGGCATCGCCCAAAAACTCCAGCCGCTCGTTGTGGTCACGCCCAGGCTCACGATTTTCGTTGAGGTATGAGCGGTGGGTAAATGCCTGCTCCAACAAGCGTTGGCTCTTGAAATCGTAGCTGATCCTCTTTTCGAATTCCTTAAAATCCATACCCGGTTAGTAGAATGTGCCTTTGCGGCAGACGCCTGCCGGCTGCCGCGGCGTGAGCGACCGACCCTCGTTTGTTGCACTTTGGATACATTCGTTATTTGTTTTCATAGTTTGTACAAGCCTAAGGCACATTTCACTACCGGGCATACTACTTCCCTTCTCTCTTAGCCAATACGTTTATCGCCGGAATGATTATCTTCAAGGTGTCGTCGTAGAAGTTTAAATCCCCTACGGCGGAGAGCGGGAACCATTGTGCATCGTCGAGCCCTCCCGAAGAACCAAGCTTGAGATCAGAGAAAGGTGACTCCGCCAAAAAGTAGGTCACGCGCTTGCGCTTCTTGCCGCCTTCGATCTTCGAGTCGTTGGCGACATATTCGTTCACGCCAAGCTCTTGTGCGATCGTAATATCGAGTCCCATTTCTTCCTTTATCTCCCGCACCGCGCCTTGGCGCACATCTTCGCCGTCCTCTATCTTGCCCTTTGAGATGGTCCAGTGGCCGAAGATGTCATGGACGAACGCGAGGTAGGTCTCGCCTTTGTTCTTCGCATACACCACAGCGCCCGCGAGGTGCTCGGTGGGCATTTTGCCGGGCTTTTGGGCCTGTTTCTTGCGCGCGCTACCTTCGTTCTTTCCGGGCTCGCCGAGCTCGATGTAGACGGCCCCGAGAACGCCATTGACGAAACGCCCTGATGAGCTGGAGCCGAAGGTTTTCGCGAGTTCGATCGCTTCATTGATGGCGACCTTCGCCGGTACCTGCGACCGGTCGGCATACAAAAGCTCCGTGAGTCCGAGGCGCAAGACGTTGCGGTCGATGGCGGCGATCTTCTCCAGTGGCCACTCGGGAGCGGCGCGCACGATGACCTCATCTATTTCTTTTTGCTTCGCGACGGCCGTCTGGAGAAGCTGCTTCATGAAAGGCATGTCGCTCTCGCGCGCGCCGAATTCTTTCGCGTAGTCCGAAAGGCGTGAGAACGCTTCTTCATTCGTCATTTTTCCTCCCGAGACATCGCGCTCAAAAAGCACTTGGAGAACGACAGAACGCGCTAGATGTCGATTGGCCATATCCGCAAAAGATCAGACGAACGAAAGAGCAAAATGTTTCAAAGATTTATGATTGCGTGGTCTCTTTTTCCTTATCCTCGGTAATCTGTCCGGACTCGCGGAGTGCCGTTTGACGGCGCTTGGCGCGGCGCGCTTCGCGCTTTGCACGCTCTACGATATCGATAACGACGCGGCCGCGGTACTTGCCGCAGGAAGGACAGGCTCGGTGAGAAAGGCGATAGCTCCCGCATTCGCATTTCACGGTCTGCACGGCGGTGAGCGCGTGATGGCTCCTGCGCTTCGCAGTTTCCGACCTATTCCGGCGCATTCGCACTACCATATTCAGGCGATTATACGGATTTTGGCCCTATCCGCAACCCTCTACAAAAACTCGTGCGATGGATCTCCGAGAGCCCCGCGCGCGAGATCGCGCGGCGATGCGCCAGTGTGCCGTAGCCTTTGTGCGCTTCGAAATGGTACGGAGCATACTGCGAGGAAAGGTCTTCCATGGTACGATCGCGGGAAACCTTGGCAACAATAGAAGCAAGAGCGATAACGGGTATCGTTTCGTCGCCGCGCACAAATGAGCGTTGTTGCCATTTCGACGGCACGCGAAGCCCCGCGTCGAGCAACACCTCGACACGCCCCGCACTAATAGAAAGTTCGGTAAGCGCGACCGACGCGGCTTCGTTCGCGGCGTTCACAATACCTATGGAGTCTATCGCGTGCGCATCCACGAACGCCGCCGCGTGTTTAAGACGACCGTGCGAAACAACGTGCTCATACAACACCTCCCGCTGTTGAGCCGAGAGCTGCTTCGAGTCTCGCAGGCGCGGAGCGCCGCGCCTCGTCACTTTTGCAAAAGCTTCTTCCCAGTCGAAATCCTCCGGCATCAGTACTGCCCCTACGCAGACGGGACCG
>Ga0155143_124_pt1 | contig 7432 bp, 7 predicted proteins | sample RifCSPhighO2_01_FD_106111 | JGI IMG/M metagenome (GOLD analysis project Ga0155143, IMG submission 106111) | Candidatus Kaiserbacteria bacterium RIFCSPHIGHO2_01_FULL_55_17
GAGATCAAGGCGAACGTAACGCCTTAGGTATGAAGCGATTACTCATTGCCGGAGGCATCTTGCTCGCCGCACTTGTAGGAGTCGTCGCGTTGAAATACGCGCCGGGCACCTCCGAGTTCATCTGGAACATCTCTGATGCCGGCAGATGGATTCTCCCATTGGTCGGTATCTCTGCGATCCTCGACAGCGTACATCCGTGCTCGTTCTCCATCCTCCTCATCACCATCGCGTTCCTCTTCGGAATGCAGATGACACGCGGAAGGATCCTTGCGATCGGCGGCATCTACATTGCAGGCATCTTCGCCGCGTACTTGGGGATAGGACTCGGGCTCTTCCACGTGCTCCACATCTTCAGTGTGCCGCACTTCATGGGAAAGCTCGGCGCCACACTCCTCATCCTCTTTGGGCTCATCAACCTCATCAATTGGGCGTTCCCCTCATTCCCGCTCAAACTCAAGATCCCGGATGGCGCCCACCGGAAAATGGCTGAGCTCATGAATTCAGTCTCAATTCCCGCGGCGTTCGCCCTGGGACTTCTCGTTGGTCTCTGCCAATTTCCGTGCATGGGCGGGCCGTATCTCATGGTCATCGGACTTCTTCACGACACGTCGACTTATGCCACGGGCATCGGCTATCTCGTCTTGTACAACGTGATCCTGATACTCCCGCTTGCGGCGGTCTTATACCTCGCGGCCAACAAGGAGGTTGTGGAGAAAATGCAGGGATGGCGGCGCACCAATGTCTCTGCGGTGCGTCTCTGGGGAGGCATCGCGATGGTATTACTCGGGATCCTAGTCTTGTATCTCTAGTCTATGGGTAAGTATCAATTCAAACTGGGAGATGCGATCGCAAAGCTCGCGAGGTTTCTACGCATACCGCACTGCACGAACTGCGAACGGCGTCGCATCATCCTGAATGAAATTCAGACGGCAGGCCTGAAAGAAACAATGAAAAGATTAAAGGATTGCTGTGAGTAGTATGGAACCATTAAACGAAACAATTCAGGGTTTACGGCCGCACATCGCGCTGGTCGCAATGCTCGCCACGCTACTTCTCGGCATACAATTTCTACCAAGGTCGGACCTTGATAGAAACGTGCAAGCAAGCACCGGTACCGAAGAAGTTGTACCGGTATCGGGGATTGAATTGCCGGTCGTATGGGGAGATCTTGGCAAACAGCTCGTCGAGTTGGGCGTGATCGACCGCGAGAGATTCTCTGCACTCTACAGCACGCTGTCGGAAGAAGAACGGCGCTTGCTCGACGGAAACAATCCCGAGCGGCTCCGCATCACGCCGGAAAATGCGCCCTATCTCCTCAATCTCTTCTGGGCTTTCGGTCTCGTCAATACGAACCCGATACTCGAGGACGAAACAGAGATGATGAATCCTGCGTATGGCGGCGCTGGGGGATTCGCTTCGACTGGCGGCTGGACACTCGCGCGGGGCCCTTCGACTGGCTCAGGGCAGGGAGATGCAATGGAGCACTACAATATGCACTCGCTCGTCACGCTCACGCCAGAGCGGCAAGCTCTCGTTGAAAAAGTGAGCAAAAACATCTACCGGCCATGTTGCGGTAATTCAACGCACTTTCCGGATTGCAATCACGGGATAGCGATGCTCAGTCTTCTCGAGATCTTGGCGTCGCAGGGCGTGGGGGAGGATGAAATGTACAAAGCGGCGCTCGCCGTTAATTCCTACTGGTTTCCCGACACGTACCAAACGATCGCGGTGTACATGCAGCAGAAAGGGATAGCGTGGGAAAATGTATCGCCGAAAGAGGTGCTCGGGGTGGATTATTCGAGCGCCTCGGGCTTCGCGCGTGTTGCCGCAGAAGTCGCACCGCGGGGCGGAAGCGGCGCGAGCTGCGGAGTGTAGGAAGATGGGGTACACTGGCACTTACTAGGTCTAAGAAATAATCAAATTATGGAAAAGAATACACTTACTGTCGGAGCATTAGCGGTCATCGTTGGTATAAGCATTGGCTACCTAGTCTGGGGTACTACCGGAGCACCTTCCGGTGCGCACATGATGCCGGACGGCTCGATGATGGGCCAGAACATAGATCAGCACTTCATCGTGCAAATGATCCCGCATCACGAGGGTGCAATAGAGATGGCGCAAGTCGCTCTTGAGCGCTCGAAACGACCGGAAATTCTTTCGCTCGCGCAAGGCATCATTGAAGCGCAGACGCGGGAGATCAATGACATGAAGGCATGGTATCAGTCATGGTTCGGTGGAGTACCGCCACAGGGTGGCTTCGGGATGGGCATGCACATGGGCGGCATGACGGGGGATACGAATGTACTCGCATCAGTCTCTGCGCAGGAATTCGATCGGGAATTCATGGAGCAAATGATCCCGCACCACGAGATGGCCATCATGATGGCAGGCATGCTCACTGCCACGACGGACCGAGCGGAAATGAAACAGCTTGCCGACAACGTCGTTACGTCGCAGTCACGCGAGATAGAGATGATGCGGAGTTGGTTGAAAAGTTGGTATAGTCAATAGCAAAATGAAACCATTCTTCATCGCGATCGGAGCGGTCGTCATCCTTGTGCTCGCGGGTGCCTTTGTCCTTCCACAACCGGGCGGTACCGGACGAACCGATCCGGATGTCATCGCGGACGCCGGCATGCACTGGCATCCGATGCTTGAGATGTACGTCAAAGGGGAGAAGATCGAGATCCCACAGAACATCGGAATTGGCGCGGTCCACCAGCCGATGCACACGCACGACGATTTACCGATTATCCACCTCGAGTTCCCCGGCATGGTACGCACGCAGGATATCTTGTTAGGCCGATTCTTCGACATCTGGGGCAAGGACATGGGCTCCTTTGGCACGAACATGATGATGACGGTGAACGGAAAAGAAAATACCGAGTATGGGAACTACATGATGCGCGATGGCGACAAGATAGCACTGCGATACGAGTGAGAGCTAGGATATCGTCTGATAAGATTATCGGATGTTCATTATCCTCGTCCTTGCCGCATTTCTGCCGGGAATTGTGTTCGCGCACACGCGGTGGTTCGCGGTAGGGGAACTTCCGCCATACGCCAGCGATGAGTCCACTGCGCTCTATCTCGGAGTATGGACTGTTATCGCACTCATAATCGTTGTCGCAGGTATATATCTTGAACGAAAGAGGATGCTCCAGCTCTCGTTCCTCCATCCTTCGCGCGACCACGCCTTCCCGCGTGCCGCGGCGACCTTCTCAATGGTCGCCGGCGCTTTTTTCCTCATCGCAGGCACGCATGGCTACCTCTTTTCTCCCAATCTCAGCATTGCGTCAGGGATACCGTATGCGCTCGTCGTTCTCCAGATCCTCCTCGGCATGGCGTTTCTCTTTGGGATATACGCGCGTGTCGCCGCGATAGTTTTGGCACTTCTGTGGATGTCGGGTTTCGTTTTTGCCGGCGCGCTCCCGATAGTGGAGAACGCGTGGGTTTTGAGTACTGCACTCTTCATCCTCATCATGGGGAGCGACTACTTCAGCCTCGTGCCTTTCAGGGCTTTCGCGCATCTTACGCGTCGCTTTCACGATTACGCCTTGCCGCTCCTTCGCCTTGGCGTGGGCGTCACACTTCTCGTATTGGGATTCTCTGAGAAAATCCTGCGGCCCGAGTTCGGCATCAACTTTCTGTCGCAGTACGACTGGAACTTCATGCAGCTTTTGGGCTTCGAATGGTACTCGGACTATCTTTTCACGCTCTCGGCAGGAGCCGTCGAATCATTAGTCGGTCTTATTTTCATCCTCGGTGTCGTCACGCGCCTCAACGCACTTGTACTCCTCGTTATCTTCGCCATCCCGATGTTCATTCTTGGTCCTATAGAACTTGCAGGACACTTGCCACACCTCGCGGGTGTCGCGCTCCTCCTCCTTTTCGGCGGAGGCAACAAGCTCAAAGTTCAGCTCGAACGTGAGACTCGCTGAGGTATACTGCGGTTCTCATGAAAGGTCGCAGATTCGACAGGCTCACCGCAAGGAAGTTCGTACTTTTTGATTTTGATGGAGTGATAGCGGATTCATATGTGGTGGCGTGGGAAACGGCGCGGACGCTGTGCAAGCGCGTTACGGAAAAAGAGTACAAGGAGGCATTCGAGGGTAACGTTCACGAGAAGCATGATGCTATGATGGGGCGTGACCACGGGCCGGAGTGCCGGCACGATCTCGACTGGTTCAGCATCTTTACGCCTGCCTTCGAAGAGAGTGCACGTCTTTTTGAAGGCATGCGTGGGGTCATCGAAAAACTCTCACATTCATACGTGCTTATCATCGTCTCCTCAACACTTACGAGTCCTATCCAGGGATTTCTTGAGAAACACCACATTGGCCGCTACTTTTCGGAGGTTATGGGAGCCGATGTGCATACCAGTAAGCACGAAAAGATAAAGATGATCTTAGAAAAATATGGCACGTCGGCGCCTGAGTGTATCTTCATCACCGACACCTTGGGCGACATGCGCGAAGCGGAGGAGGCTGGTATGCGCGCCATCGGTGTCTCATGGGGATTTCATACTAAGGAGACTTTGATGAAAGGCCAGCCATTCCGCATAGTCGAGACGCCGCAAGAAATTTCACCTGCGATCACAGACTATTTTGCTCACAGTTCAGGAGAGCGTAATATTGAAGTGCCATGAACGTCGTATTTAGTATGAAAGGCATGCGCTCTTTGGTTGTCGCGATTTTTCTCCTCATGCCACTTTCTGCGCAGGCGGCGATGCAGAAGTCTTTCGAGGTCTCGGGATGGATCCCGTACTGGAGAGCCGCTACTGGTACTGCGGACGTGCTCCCGAATCTCGACAAGCTCACGGAAGTGAACCCTTTCGTCTATACCCTGAAAAGCGACGGCACCTTCCTCGACAACGGAGCGCTTGAGGCAGAGCCATGGCTTACCTTGCGTGCCGAGGCGAAGAAAAAGAACATTCGCTTCATACCGACGGTAATGACCAGCAATAGCAATCTGGTCCACAAACTTTTGAGCAACACGAAAAGCCGCATCGCACTTGAGGATTACATTGCCGCCCTCATTAAGGAAAAAAGCTTCGACGGCATCGACATCGATTTTGAAGGCAAGAAAGCGGAAACGCGGAAATATTTCTCGACCTTCCTTAAAGGGCTTGAGATGCGCTTGAGCGACAAGTGGCTCATGTGCACCATCGAATCCCGCACGCCGTTCGAGGACAGGTACTACGGGACCACTATTCCTCCTGACGCCGGAGTGTTTGCCAACGACCTCAAGGCCATCGGAGAGTACTGCGACCGCGTGCGCATCATGGCGTACGACCAGCAAACCGTTGACTTGAAGCTCGGTGCGCAATACGCATCGAGCTCGCAGCTTTATGCGCCGGTCGGAGACCCTGCATGGGTCGAGAAGGTCATGAACCTGATAGCGAAAGACATCCCGAAGAACAAGCTCATGGTCGGAATTCCCACCTACGGCTACGAGTATGACGTGACCGCCTACGCAGGCTCAGAATACATCTACAACATTCTCTGGACTTTCAACCCCGGCTACGCCATTCCCATTGCCCAGCAATACGGCATCACACCGTACCGCACGCCGTGGGGCGAGATGGCATTTAGTTACTCAGCAACCGCCACATCCACCGGCGTAGGCGCAGCAACCTCTTCGATCTCGGCAGTGGATTTGATATCGGGTCTCGCGACAGCGCTCGCGGCTTCTGCCTACGCCGACACCTACAATTCGAACCTTCCGTTCCGCTACATGGTCTGGCCCGACGCGGAGGCCGTGCGGCAAAAGGTGGAGCTCGCCAAGCGTCTCGGTGTGCGCGGCGTCTCGGTATTCAAATTTGATGGCGGGCAAGACCCAGGCATTTGGAACGTGCTTGCAACAAGCGCAGCGGCACCTGCCATTCCTCCGCGCTCTCCCATTACACGGGCGCTCACGGTGGGCTCTGTGGGTGAAGACGTACGCACGCTCCAACTCATCCTCAACGCCGATATCGACACACGCATCGCCGCCACAGGTGCCGGCTCGCCGGGGAGCGAAACTACACGCTTCGGCTCGCTCACGCTTCGCGCGGTGCAGAAATTTCAGGTGAAATACGGACTCACCAAGGCTGGCAACACCGGCTATGGATTCGTGGGCCCCAAGACGCGCGCGAAATTGAACGAGCTTTTGCAGACGCGCTAAAGTCAGTCCTACTGAAATACCCTTGTTTTTGGGCGCGAAAAGCGTATAGTGCAAAGAATCTCCTGCACGGAGTTTTTTAATTTGTATGGAAATACGTAACATCGCGATCATAGCCCACGTCGACCACGGGAAGACCACCTTGACCGACGCGCTTTTGCGGCAAACGGGTGTTGCGCAGGAAGGTGTCTCAATGGACTCCAACATCCTTGAGCTTGAGCGCGGCATCACCATCTATTCGAAAAATGCGTCAATCCCGTACAAGGATACCAAGATAAACCTCGTCGACACGCCGGGGCACGCTGATTTCGGGAGCGAAGTCGAGCGCGTCTTGCGCTCCATCGACTCTGTCCTCCTCGTGGTGGATGCACAGGAGGGCCCGATGCCGCAAACACGTTTCGTTTTAAAGAAGTCGCTCGAGCTCGGTATCAAACCCATTGTCGTCATCAACAAAATAGACAAGCCTGCCGCAAATCCGGCGAAGTGCGAGGAAGATATCCTCGAACTTTTTCTGGAGCTCGGTGCCTCCGATGTGCAGTCGAATTTTCCTGTCGTCTACACGATAGGCAAGCAGGGTATCGCAAAACTCAAACTCTCTGACGATTCGAAGGACCTCACTCCGCTTCTGGATACCATTCTCGCGCATGTGCCACCCGCCTCCGACCCGGCGGCTCTTGCAAAAGCCGCGCGGCTTCAGCCCTTCAATCTCGCATACGATAATTTCCTCGGGCGCCTCGCAATCGCGCGTGTGTATGAAGGGGTACTCAAGACGGGTGACGCTGTCTTCGTCAAAACCCCCTCGGGAGAGGCGCGGAGCGGGAAGATCACGAAGATGTTCAGCTTCCATGGGCTCAAGCGCCTTGAGACAGAAAGTGCCTCGGCGGGCGACATCGTCGTCGTCTCTGGGCTTCCCGATATCTACATCGGGGAAACGATCACCACCGATGCGGGGGCCGAAGCCTTGCCCGCGATAGCTATCGATGAGCCGACCATCACATTGAATTTTCTCGTCAATAATTCGCCTTTCGCCGGCCGCGAAGGGAAGTTCGTCACTTCGCGACAGCTACGCGAGCGCCTCGGGCGCGAGCTTGAGGTCAACGTAGGTCTGCGTGTCGATTTTGATACAGGAGATGTGTTCCGCGTGTACGGCCGCGGTGAGCTCCATGTCGCAATACTCCTTGAGAACATGCGACGCGAAGGGTACGAAATGCAGGTCTCACAGCCTCAGGTCATCTTCCACGAAGAGAACGGGCACAAACTCGAACCCTTC
>Ga0155143_110_pt2 | contig 7252 bp, 7 predicted proteins | sample RifCSPhighO2_01_FD_106111 | JGI IMG/M metagenome (GOLD analysis project Ga0155143, IMG submission 106111) | Candidatus Kaiserbacteria bacterium RIFCSPHIGHO2_01_FULL_55_17
TGGAAGCCGCCCTCAAGGAGGAGCTCGCGCGGGAGATCGGGGACGCAGGTCTTGAGGTCTTGGCTATCGTGCTCTACATGGGTCCTTCGACCCGTGCGCGCGTCGACTACATCCGCGGCGTGAACTCCTCCTCGACCCTGCGAAATCTTCTCGCGCGCGGCCTCTTAGAGCGAGCGGGAAATCCGGAAGACGCGCGCGAGTACCTCTATCGGCCTACGGTGGAAACTTTGGCGCACCTTGGCATCACAAAATCGGGCGAATTGCCCGAATATGATACAATCGTCCGCGAATTGGCAGCGTTCGAACACACGAGCGAACCATTTTCCAAAGAAGATGACGGCGAGGGAACAGCGTAAGGGAGGTAGCGCGGTATTGATAAAATTCGCCGCGCTTTTTGGTATTGCGGTCGTAGTCATAGTGCTCGGGCTTACGTTCCTTGAGACGCCAAAATCTCCGGAGAACGGGGCCTCTGCGGCAGCTGCCGCTGATGCCTTCGCCGGCATCGCACTCGAAGCAAAAGCCGCGATAGTGATAGATATGCGCACAGGCGAAACACTTTATGAAAAGAACGCCGGCACACAGCTCCCGCTTGCCTCGCTCACAAAGGTCGCGCTGGTCCTCGCTGTAGCGGAAGTCCTACCCGTTGATTCAGTCATCACCATTCCGTACTACGCGGGAGGAACTGGGGAGAGTGGTCACTTGAATAAAGGAGAGCAGTGGCGCGTGCGCGACGTCATTGACTTTACGCTCGTCGCTTCCTCCAACAGCGGCTCCGAAATCCTTGCAGATGCCGCCAATGCTGCTTTGCACGAACGCTTTCCGGAGTCACCCGCGATATCGGCGAGCCTTTGGCGCATGAACGCCATCGCACAAGAGCTCGGGCTCACGCGTACATATTTCCTCAATGTCAGCGGGCTCGATCTTTCGGAAACCTTGGCAGGTGCGTACGGCTCAGCGCGCGATGTCGCAAATCTGTATGCATATGCCGCTGCAAGCGACTCATCGTTGTTTGCCGAGACCGCCCGAAATGGTGTCCTTATTACTGAAGCCAGCGGGGCAGGCACGCAAAATGCTGTGAATACCAACGACGCACAGGGCGCCATAGCCGGTCTCATTATGGGCAAGACCGGTTTTACCGACCTCTCCGGCGGCAATCTCGCCGTTGTGTTTGATGTAGGCTTGGCACATCCTGTCGTCGCAGTTGTGCTGGGCTCTTCCGAGGACGGTCGATTCACGGACATGCGCAAGCTCACGGAGAGGGCACGGCGCTCTATCGTCGACGCCCTATAGGAACGCGGAAAAATGCCGCGTTGGGTTACAATGTGCCTATGATAGTGGATTTGTCTGATATCGTCCGCGTCCTCGTACCCGCTTTTGCCTCCTTCGTTATCGGTATGGCCCTGACGCCGATCCTGACGTACTACCTCTACAAGTACAAAGTGTGGAAAAAGAGCGCCGGAAAGTTCGCGCTCGACGGAACGCCGGCACACGGCTTCAACCAGCTCCACCAGGTTCATGAGACGCGCGCGCCGCGCATGGGCGGCATCGTCGTGTGGGGCAGTGTTCTCATCACTATTCTCGGCATCGCTCTCATTGCGCGGTTCATTCCTGAATTTGCGATACTCAAGCTCGACTTCCTCTCGCGCAACCAGACGTGGATACCTCTGGCGACCCTTATTGTGGGCGCTTTCGTGGGATTCATCGACGATCTTTACGTCATCCGTCCCGGCGGCGAGGGGATCCCCTTGAGCTACCGGCTCCTCATCGTGCTTCTGCTTTCATCGTTCATCGGCACGTGGTTCTGGCTCAAGCTCGAGGTGACGGCCGTCGGCATCCCGTTCTCTACACCTATTGAGATCGGCTGGCTCGTCGTTCCCTTATTCATTCTCCTGTCGCTCGCTCTCTACGCTTCCGGCATCATCGACGGCATCGACGGCCTTTCGGGCGGCGTCTTCGCGTCCGTCTTCGCCTCCTACTCCATCATCGCCTTCACGCAGAATCAGATAGACCTTGCGGCGTTCTCCGCGGCAATCGTCGGCGGGCTTTTGGCGTTCATCTGGTTCAACATCCCGCCCGCGCGCTTTTATTTAAGTGACACGGGAACGATGGCGCTCACTCTCACCATCGCCACGGTGGCTTTCATGACCGATGATCTCGGAGCAGGTGTCGGCATTTCAGTTTTACCCATCATCGGCGCACTTCTCGTGGCGACTGTCGCCTCCAATATCGCGCAAGTCGTATCCAAGAGATATTTCGGCGTGAAGCTCTTGCGCATCGCGCCCCTGCATCACCATTTCGAAGCCATCGGCTGGCCGGGCTACAAAGTCGTCATGCGCTACTGGGTCCTCTCTGTCGTTGTTGCCTTCCTCGGGGTCATTGTGGCATTGGCCGGCAACCTTCCATGAGAGGGGTACTTCGCATTGATAAAACGCTAGCGCTCCTTATCGGCATCCTAGTGGTGGGCGGGGGATTCGCCTTTGCCTCCGCAATCTTCGGGCTTGTCGCGCGCGGCTCGACGAACATGTCTTCGGTCGCTTTCAATCACGCGGTCCTCGGCGTAGGCCTCGGGCTCGTGGCACTTCTCATAGCGAGCCGTCTCGATTACCGGCTGTGGCGCCGTTTTGCGCCGCACCTCTTTGTTGCGACACTCATTCTCACCGCGGCGGTATTCATCCCCCAACTTGGCTTCGAACACGGTGGCGGCCGCCGATGGCTCTCGTTCGCCGGCCTCACCATCCAGCCCGCAGAATTCCTCAAGGCCGGAGCCATCATCATGGCCGCCACCTACTTCTGCGCCATCCGCACGCGCATCGAGAGCTTTCGCTGGGGCCTCGGTGGCCTCTTGGCGATACTTGCCGCTCCCATCCTCATTCTCATCGCACAGCCTGATCTCGGAACGCTCGGTGTCATCGTCGCATCCGTTCTTGCCATCTACTTCACCGCCGGTGCACGCTTCCGCGACTTTCTCATCATCCTCCTCACAGGAATTATCGCGCTCGCGCTTCTCGCGTACATGCGGCCGTACGTCTTGGACCGCATTGAGGTCTTTTTTAATCCCCAGCAGGGGCCGCAGGCGGAAGGTTACCAAGTGCGCCAGTCCCTTATCGCCATCGGCTCGGGAGGGCTGGCAGGTCGCGGCTTCGGGCAGAGCGTTCAGAAATTCACGTATCTTCCGGAGCCGATGGGGGATTCCATCTTTGCCGTCATCGGCGAAGAATTCGGCTTCATCGGGGCAATGGCCGTGATAGGGATATTCTTGGCGCTCGCACTACGCGGTTTTACGGTCGCGGCGCAGGCATCTGAATCCTTTGGGGCTCTCTTGGCGGTGGGTATTTCCACCTACCTCGTCGCCGAAGCCTTTATAAACATCGCCGCGATGCTGGGCTTGGCGCCTCTCACGGGAATACCTTTGACCTTCGTGAGCCAAGGAGGAAGCGCTATGCTCGCCTCTCTGGGGAGCGCGGGGATACTCCTCAGCATCTCTCGAAAAAAGAACCGCGCATAGAAAAATCCCCGCGGAGCTACAGGCAAGCAACGGCAGTTAGAGATGCCATCAAATACCTATAGCTCCGCGGGGATTTCAAACTCCTCTTCTTGAGGACACGAACATTCGCGTTCTCAAGAAAAGTGGGATGTTATCGTACATCCCCAGTCGCCGTATTATTGGCGACCAAACGTTGCGATCAACGGGAGAACATGACCGCAATTAGGAAGACTAAGAGGGCGGCCGGAAAGATTGCCAGCCCAACAAGTCCACCCAGGATGATGAACTTGAGGGCAGCTCCTTCTGGGGCTTGGAAGAAGCCGAACGCGGCCAGGATTATGGCCGGGCTCAGCCAAATGGCTAGCATAAGTTGCCATGTGCCAACGCCATTCTCATCCACTAGTCGTAGTCGGGACTTATTCATCTTCTTCTCCATCGTTTGGGTTTCAGCGTCGGTTTGCTGGCTGTCTGCCCTAAGGCAGATCAGAGAAGCCGCGTTGCCGCGGAAAGTTGCAGTCAGCCGCGATCCGCTGTTTTGGCCGCCATAGCTTAGACGACCTCAATGGAGCCTCGCTTGACCCAGGAGGACGGGGGAGACCTTGCGATCCCCCGAGCAGACACTTTCTGGAAAGCGTCCGAACGGGGAACAGCAAACCCTCTTTTTACTCCGTGCAGTTGTCAAAGATCAGAGCAAATAGATACAAGCGGCAACGCTCCGCCAAAGGGGAACTATTCGCGAACCAAGGGATTTGCGGTTTACCCTGAGCTCTGTCGAAGGGCTTCCTCCTCTAACAAAGGTGGCCGAGTTCTATCGTGGGCCAGCATTATACCTTGAGATATTGTCTTGTCAAGAAAGGTCAAATATTCTCGCCACATCGTGATAAAATGAAGACCATTATGAAGGTTGTTTTGACGGGCGGCGGCAGCGGCGGGCATTTTTACCCGCTTGTGGCCGTCGCGGAGGCTCTTGAGGACATCACAAAAGAGAAAAAGCTTATTGAACCGGAACTTTCTTATATCGGCCCCGAGCCCTTCGACAGCGCGACCCTTTTGGAGCACGAGATAACCTACAGATCGAGCGCCGCCGGTAAGCTCCGGCGCTACCCGAGCATCCGCAACGTTTTCGACCTCTTCAGGACCGGTTGGGGGATCTTGGGCTCACTCCTTCAGCTCTTCCGGCTCTATCCCGACGTCATCTTCTCCTCCGGAGGATTCGCCGCGTTCCCCACGCTCTACGCCGCACGCATCCTCTCCATTCCCGTCGTCATCTACGACGCCGACGCCGCACCGGGTCGCGTCTCCTTGTGGTCGGCCTCATTCGCCCACCGGATAGCGATAGCGCATCCCAACGCCGCCGAACAGTTCCCGAAAAAATACCTAGACAAGATCGCACGCACCGGCCACCCCATACGCAAAGAGATAGAGGGTGTCTCCCGTGAAGGCGGCCACGAGTTCCTCAAGCTCGACCCCTTGGTGCCGACGGTTTTCGTCATGGGCGGCTCCTCAGGAGCGCGCGCAATGAACGAGACCTTATTGAACACTCTTCCCACGTTGGTCGAGCGATACAATGTCGTGCACCAGACCGGTCACACCAATCTCGACGAGGTGCAGGGGATAGCGGGCGTAATCTTGAAGAATTCGCGCAATGCCAGCCGCTACCGCGCATTCGGGCTTCTCAACACACTCGCGCTCCGGATGACGGCAGGCATTTCCTCTCTCATTGTCACGCGCGCTGGAAGCGGCACTATCTTTGAAATAGCCTCGTGGGGAATCCCCGCCATCCTTATCCCGATACCCACCGAGATATCCCACGACCAGACCGAGAACGCGTTCTCATACGCCCGCGCGGGTGCCGCTATCGTGGTCGAACAGCAGAACCTTTCACCGCACCTGCTGGTCGCCGAGATAGACCGCATCATGAACGACCAGCCTCTTCGGGAGCGCATGAGTGCCGCTGCAAAGGAATTCTCCCGCCCGCAAGCGGCCCGCAAGATCGCCGAGATACTTATCGAAACCGCCATCGAGCATGAGCCAACGTAAATCAAAATGCAAAAACCAAAAGGCAAAATGAGAATGCGAAAATACAAAATCTGAACTATGCACGTGGTTACCCGATTCCCTCCATCGCCCACGGGATACTTTCACATCGGAAGTGCGCGCACCGCACTTTTCAATTATCTTTTCGCCAAACATAACGGCGGGAAGATGGTGATGCGCTTCGAAGATACGGACCGCGAGCGCAGCAAAAAAGAATTCGAAAAGGATATTCTGGAAGGTATTCTGTGGCTTGGTCTCGAACACGACGGAGCCGTGTTGCGACAGTCAGAACGCACGGATATCTATCGCGAGCGGCTCGCGACGCTGATAGGCAGCGCTCATGCGTACGAGGCGGAAGAGTCCACGACCGAGCCTGGCATGAAGGTCATCCGTTTCAAGAACCCCAACGTCCGCGTCACGTTCACCGACCTTATCCGCGGGCAGGTCAGTTTCGAGACCGCCGAACTTGAAGACTTCATAATCGCGCGGACGATGAACGAGCCTTTGTACAACTTTGCCGTGGTGGTGGACGACTACGACATGGGCATTACGCACGTTATCCGCGGCGAGGACCATATCTCGAACACGCAACGTCAGATCCTTATGCTCGAAGCCTTGGGCTGCGAGCGTCCCGTCTACGCACACCTGCCGCTCATCCTCGCCCCCGACAAAAGCAAACTCTCCAAGAGACACGGTGCGGTGTCGGTCAACGAGTACCGCGCAGAGGGGTACCTACCGGAAGCGCTCGTGAACTATCTCGCACTCCTCGGATGGAACCCGGGCGGTCAGCAGGAGTTATTTTCTCTGCAAGAGCTCATCGAGAAATTCGATATCACGCAAGTTCACAAAGCCGGCGCTGTGTTCGACACGGAAAAATTGCGTTGGTTCAACAAAGAGTATCTCGGACGCATGAATGAGACGGACTTTTCTAAGAACGCACTCGCCATACTGCGCGAAGAGCTCTCCGCGAGAAAGGTACCGTTCGACGAGGGCGTAGGCGCGCGCCTCGTGCCGATCTTGAAAGAGCGCACGAGCATCTGGGACGACATCCGAAAAGCCGCGCGGGAAGGGGAGTACGACTACTTCTTCGGCGTGCGCACCCTCGACCTCGGAAAACTCCCCGGCAAAGATTCCAATAAGGCGGCGGCCCGCGAACACCTCACGCAGGTGCACCAGCTCCTCTCAGAGGGTAAGGAGGCCTTCGAAGGGGGTTCCGAGGCTATAAAGGCCCAAATTTGGCCCTACGCGGGGCAAATGGGAAGGGGAGCGGTGCTCTGGCCCTTCCGGTACGCCCTTACGGGTAAGGAGAAATCTCCCGACCCTTTCGCCGTCTCATACGTGATGGGTGCAGCAAATACGCTTTCGGCGCTCCGCGATGCGATAAAGCTTCTGAGTTCATGAAGAACCGTTTGGCACACCGTTTTTATTTTTTGTCACTGCTCCTCGCAGCTTTTTTTGTCATCGGCGGGGGAGTGGCGGGCGCGCAGAGCACTGCCGAGCTACAGGAGCAAATAAACGATCACAACGCGCAGATCCAGAAGTTGAATAAAGAAATAGCGGCGTATGAAAAACAACTGACTGAAGTGGGTGCGAAAAAACAGACCTTGCAGAACACCTTGAGCCAGCTCGACATCCAGCGCAAAAAGATAACTGCCTCCATCAGCGTCACGAAGAACAAAATAGGCGCACTCGAACTTGAAATTCAGCAACTCTCAAAGAGCATTAGAAGCA
>Ga0155143_112_pt1 | contig 7244 bp, 7 predicted proteins | sample RifCSPhighO2_01_FD_106111 | JGI IMG/M metagenome (GOLD analysis project Ga0155143, IMG submission 106111) | Candidatus Kaiserbacteria bacterium RIFCSPHIGHO2_01_FULL_55_17
GCCCGATGCCGAGGCCTGCCTGTGAACCGTATCCACCGCCTATCGTGTAAAAGTACTCGTCGGAGGAAACGGCCAAAGCCTCACGCATGTCGACGAGTCCGTGCACGGTCCAGTCGCGATAAATAGAGGGACTATCGGGGTCGTACGGATTCGGGACCGTTATCGCACCCGTGGAAAGTATTTCTGTTTCGGGATCAATGATCCGTTCATTGAGAGCAGCCGCCGCAAAAATAGGCTTCACGATGGAGCCTGGCGTATAGAGACCCGAGACGGCACGGTTCAACAGTGGCGAGCGCGGGTCGGTAGACGCCGCTTGCACTGCCGTTGCGTTCCCTTCGGTGAACGCCGAGTTGTCGTACTCCGGAAAGCTCGTGAGGGCGATAAGTTCTCCTGTATTGATATCCATAATAGCCGCGGCACCGCCCACAAAACCCTGTCTTTGCGCATGCGCTGAGAGGAACGAAAAAAGTTTGCTTTGCAACTCGGCATCTATCGAAAGTTTGATATCAGCGCCGTTCTCGGGCGGATCGACGATATTCTCCCGTTGTGCGCCCCCGCGCGCGTCGATCTCCACCATCGAGCTTCCGTTCTTTCCGACAAGAAGCCTGTCGAGTGCAAGTTCGAGTCCTGATGCGCCACCCGTCTCCTCGCGCCACCACACCTGCCGTGCATCAGCCTTCGGATAGCGAACGAATCCGAGAAGGAGCGAAAGACCGGGTATGTCGATATACCGGCGCAAGGCATACGGCGTCGTGCTTGCCACCGCCCTCTCATTCCACGCAAGCTCACGACCTGTTCTGTCAGAGATCACACCACGGGCCGAGAAAATGATGGAGCGGTCGAGGCGGTTGTTGCGGGAAACCTCCGCGTAGGTAGTGCCCTGCAGGATGCCGAGATCGAAGGAGCGCGCGACGAAGATAAGCATCACGAGCGCGAATACAATGCCGACACCCGCGATGGCCCGGCTTCCGATGGGCCTGACGACGCGTGCTTCAAGGCTCGGGTCGTCCCGGCCGGGAAGATTTGAGGAATCGAGAAAGATCTCGTCGGGCGCGATCTCGCGGACCCTGAATGAACGGGAGAATTTCACCTATCTAATATACCAAATCCTCTTTCTCTATCAGGAATTCGCGACGCAGCGGCGCAAGGCCCCACACAAGGGCGAGGCCGGCGAGTGTGAAGAGCGGAAATACCCCTTGTGAAAGACCGGGGAACCATAAAAGATCAACGAGGAGTCCGAGTACAAGAACTTCCCACGCGCGATAGCGGAGCGCAAGAATTATCATGACAAGGAGCGTCACCCACGGTGCCGCTATGACCGCACAAAACAGACCAAGCAGGCCAAGAGCCGGACGAACGTTAGCGACTGAAAGGAATGACATACACGAATGTGAGAGCCGTGAGATTCAAGGGCAGGCCGATGTAGACGGTTTGGTATGCACTCGAAGGGTCCTGCGAGACACTGCCGACAACGCCGATGGGAAGCCCGCGAAAACTTGGAGAAAGTACCGCTTCGCCGAGAGAGATCGTGGCCGCACGCGGCGCCTGCGCTCGCGCGTTCCCGCCTCCCTGTCCGAGGGCGACGAGTGGAACATCTCCCGCTACCGCTTCCGTCGAAACATCCGGAGCAAAAACCTGCGTCACGAGCGAAGAGTGTGCGGATACTTCGCTCACACGGCCGATGACAAACCCCCCGCCTTCTCCGGAGCTTGCGACAACGAGATCGCCAACGGCAACGCTTTCCCCTCTTCCCGCACCCACCATGAACGTTCCGTAGGGAGAACTCCGCACTGAGGAGACAATGGGTACGGTCATGCCGGAAATGCTCTCTGCCACGTGCGCTATAGCACGGAGTGTTTCGTTCTCACGCTCCAACACCCCGAGCTCAGCAATGCGCAGAGTAAGGCGTACCACTTCCTCCTTGAGCTCCTCATTCTCTTTGAGGAGCGCCTGACGGCTTTGTGCGATCCTGCTTCCCGCGATCGCGGAGGCGGTTTGAGAGCCTGCGCTCCATACCCAGCTCCCTCCCGCACGAGCCAAGGCACGGATGCCTCCTCCGGAAAGCACGTCAAGGGCAAAAATGACTAACACGAAAAGCGTCGCGGCAACGAGGCCGCGGTGCAGGCTCTTTCTGTCACTCCGTCGGTACGAGCTCATCATCAGAAGAAAGGATCGCTTCGCGATAGGTGTCGAGGTCGGAGAGAACGATGCTCGTGCCGCGCACAACGGCCGTGAGGGGGTCCTGGTCAACGATTACGGGAACACCGAGAGATTCCGAAAGGTACTCCGGAAGTCCGCGTATCAAGGCACCCCCGCCCACCAGATGGATGCCGCGCCTCATAATATCCGAGACGATCTCGGGCGGCGTCGACTCCAGTATCCCTTTGGCTGATTCCACCAGCTCTTCTATCGAGTGGCCGATGGCGTTCCTTACATCGTGGTCTGTCATCACTATCTCGCGCGGCAGACCGCTCACAAGGTCGCGTCCGCGCGCGATCGCCTCGATGCGCTCGCGGTCGGAATCAACAGAGGCAAGTGCGATCTTCAACTCCTCCGCGCTTTTCTCCCCGATGAGGAGTTTATACTCATTGCGTGTGTACGAGACGATGTCTGCGTTGAAGCGGTCGCCCGCGATGCGGACGTTCTTCGCGTTGACCAAGCCGCCCAAGGAGATGATGCCGATGTCCGTCGTTCCTCCGCCGATATCAATGACCATGGTTCCCGCAGGCTCGTGGACAGGAAGTTCGATACCAATTGCCGCGGCCATCGGCTCTTCAATGATGTGCACCTCGCGCGCGCCTGCGGCGCGCGCAGCATCGCGCACAGCCCGCACCTCGACCGACGTGATGCCGGAAGGAACACCCACCGCGACCCGCGGTCCCAAGAGCTTCTTGCGCCCCGCTTGAGCTTTGTTGATGAGATAGGAAAGCATTTCGGAGGTCACCTCGAAGTCGGAAATGACGCCGTCAATAACAGGCTGCACCGCAACAATGTGCTGGGGGGTCCTCCCGAGCATTTCTTTGGCCTGTGCCCCCACAGCTACCACCGCCCCCGTTTTCTGATTTATCGCTACGATGGAAGGCTCATTGATGACGATGCCGCGACCCTTTACATAGACCAGCGTGTTGGCGGTTCCCAGATCAATGCCAATGTCGTTGGAAAAAAGGCCTAGGATCCGGTCTTTGTATCTGCGAAGTCTTTCCATGAAATTCATAGGCTACTGTGTGAGATGCTCGACAAGCTGGCTGTCCGAGACAAATTCAGTGCTTCCGTTTTCGCGCGAGGTTACCTCGACACCGCCCTCTGACATCGTTTTCTCGGAGACGACGAGACGCTTCGGAATGCCCAGAAGATCAGAGTCGGCAAATTTTTCCCCCGCGCGGATGTCGCGGTCGTCGTAGAGAACCTCGATATTGTTCTCTTTCAAAAGTTCGTAGAGGCGGTCGGCTTCAGCTTTCACGTCCCCGTTGCCGCCCGTTATTGCAACGAGATGCACCGCAAAGGGCGCCACCTCCCTCGGCCAGACGATACCCTTTTCGTCCGAGAGTACTTCGACGATGGCACCCATGAGGCGCCCCGGGCCGATGCCATAGGAACCCATGACAACAGGCGTCTCCTTCCCACCCTCGTCTTTGTATTGCAGGCCGAGCACATCCGAGAAGCGCGTACCGAGGGGAAAGATATTCCCCACCTCGATAGCCTTTTTTTCCTGAAGGTCTTCACGTTTGAGCCCCAAGTCCTTTAGAACTTCGTCGGTATGCACTTCCTTGTTGACCGCAATGCCTTTCTTCTCATGCACATAAACCGTGTCCTCTCCCGCATCGCAAAGCGTCTGGAACTCGTCACTGTATTTGCTGAATGAGCCGCCGGAAGCGAATGTGCGAAATGTTTTCCCTCCAATTCCCACGCGGTCGAATATCTTCTTGTACGCGGCGGCACACTGCTCGTAAAAGATCCGGAACTCCTTCTCGTCCCTGCTGAAAGAGTAGAGGTCCTTCATGACGAACTCGCGCGTGCGCATAATGCCGCTTTTGGCGCGTTTTTCATTCCGGAACTTGGTTTGGAATTGATATACGTATTTTGGCAGATCTTTGTATGAGGATACGTATTCTGTCATCAGTGCTGTCAAAGGCTCTTCATGCGTGAATCCCAAACCGAGATCGGCTCCGCTGGAAAGCTTGGTGGTGAACCACACATCCGCAGCAGTAGTCCAACGGTCTGTTTTGGACCAGAGCGTCGGGTCTTGCAGTGTCGTGAGGATGACTTCCTGCCCGCCGATAGCGTTCATCTCCTCGCGGATTATCTTGATGATGTTGTTCAAGACACGCAGGCCGAGCGGCAGGTACGAGTACGCGCCGGCCATTTCCTTGTGGATGTAGCCGCCACGGATAAGAAGCTGCGCATTCTTCGCAACTTCGTCCTTGGGCGCCTCGCGCCGCGTCTTTGTGAATAGCTCCGATTGGCGCATCGGAAGCATTGTACTGGGACGTCCCCGCTTTGCAAAACTAGCTTAAAAGGCGGGTTATGTCCTGATACGTTACGGTAATCATGAGAAAAATAATGAGGACAACGCCAAGAGCGTTCAGCATTTGAAGCGCGAGCTTCGGGGCGGAGCGGCGCATCGCCGCTTCGATACCGAGAACAAGCAGTCGTCCTCCATCGAGAGCTGGGACTGGAATGAGATTGATGATGGCGAGATTGACCGAGATAAAAGCGGCAAGCGCAAAGACCTCTCCTAGCCCCGTACGCGCGGCATCACCCACCACAGAGACAAGTCCTATGGGTCCCACAATATCCGAAAGAGAAGGAGCGCCGGCGAGTGCCCGCCCGACGATGGTCCCGAGACCACGCACGACACTGAGGAATGCACCTTTCGTTGCCGAAAAAGCCTCCACCGCCGCATTCCCCCACGGGAGCGACTGCGAGCTTACCAAAACGATAGCGACGCCGAGCGCCGCTTTGCCCTCTTCTCTGGGTATGACCGCGTGCGCCGGAGTCACGGGCGCGCTCGTCGTTGCCCCTGCGTGAAGGAACGTGATGAAAAGCTGCCGCCCGGGGTTTTCCTGCACAAACTCAGCGAAGGCGGCAGGTGTGAGTTGTGGGACTGCCTCTCTTCTCGCATCCTCAAGCCCGAGAACTTCATCACCTGCGGCGATGCCCGCGACATCCGCAGGAGAACCCGGCACGACATTGGCCACAATGAGGTGCGCCACCACTCCTGCCGTCGGCTCCTCTACTACGCGCGGAATACCCACATGGTACGCGGCGGTGAACAGTCCCCACGCGGCGAGTGCGTTCATAGCGACACCGGCTACGAGAACCGCGGCCTGCACGCCGCGGCGCGCATCCACGAAGCTTCCTGTTCCGTGTTGTGCTTCTCCCACGTCCCCGAAGAGTCGCACGAAACCGCCAAACGGTATCCAATTGAGCGTGTATTCAGTATCGCCTATTTTCCCGAGCGTGAACGCGCGCGGCGGGTACCCGATGCCGAATTCCTCCACGCGTACGCGGAACAATTTCGCGGCGATGAAATGCCCGAGCTCATGGATGACAATGAGGAATACGAGTATCCCGACGACAAGAAGTACCGTGAGCATAACGGTTATTCAATTCTGTCGAGAATACCTCGAATCCTTTTATTCCACATTTCTTCTCTGGCTTTGCTTATACCCTCCCAGTCGCCTGCTGAGTTATCATCAAAGCGAGGAGTTATTCCTCGAACCCTTTTTCTTGCCGTATCTATCTTGCCCATATCGATAGCCGCTAGCTTTTCTGCAATATGTGAGGTCAATCTTTGCGGATCTTCGCATGCATTAATCATTGTCTTGAGTCTCTTTCTGTAATCCTGAATGCGAGGCCCTTTCCCCGGATAAAATAAATTCCATGCGCCAAAAGTACTCATGTACTTTTTTGAATCCATTTGGTCTACATCAGTCTGCATAATCTTCGGTGATACTTCGATGTCGATAAAACTTACATCGTTCGCTATATCACGCTCTGGCTTTCTCTCTTGGATTAACCGCTCTTTCTCTTCATCCAGTATTCTGTCCATAGGCTTTCCCGGTGACGATCCAGCAAAAAGGTCTGCATCGACAAACAAAAAAGTATCGACATCGGAATAGAGGGTATTGTAGCCTTTCATTGAAGACCCGTTTATCGTAATCCCTACGAACCACGTATACTTTCTTAGTCTCTTTTCGAGCTTGTCGACAAAATCGAACATCTCTCTATTTGGTTCTCCTCGGAAGTTTCGCGGAAGAAAAAGATGGTCTTTCAAGAGTTCAGGATACCGTTCCTTATATTCCGCCTTCGGCCCTCCTGGAACCTCCATACTAACTACTCATCTCCTTCTCTTTCGACTCAAATGCTTTTTGCAATTCCTCGTTCGCTTTGTCCACGCGCTTCTGGAGCTCTTCGCCGAGACGGAATTTGTCGTCCTTCGTCAGTTCGCCGTTACGCTCCTTTGTTTCGATATCCTTCTTGGTCTCGTCGCGCGCGAGACGCACCGTTGTGCGAGCCTCTTCGAGCTTGCCCTTAGCGAGCTTTATAAGCTGTTCGCGCCGTTCGCCGGAAAGTTCGGGGAACGATACGCGCACCGTGGCACCGTCAGAGGATGTACCCACACCGAGGCTAGCGGCAGATATCGCACGCTCGATGTCCTTGAGAAGCGCTGCATCAAACGGCTGGACGCGCAAGGTCCGTGCATCTTCGACGCCGACATTGGCCACTTGCTTGAGAGGCACCATCGAGCCGTACGCGGGAACAGCGACGCCGTCGAGGATGGCAGGAGCGGCACGGCCTGTGCGCAATCCCCGATACTCCTTTGCGAGCCAGTCTTTAGCCGCAGAGACTTTTCCTTCGAGCTGTTTGAAATCGTAATTTGCCATAGGGAGATTATAGCCTAGTGAAGCGAGAGAAGTGTGAACTTGTTCATATTTCCGAGCGAGCGACAGCTAAAGGAGCGAAGCGACTATACCTTGGGGAGCAAGAGTGCGACTTGCTCCAAAAGCGGTTTTACAAGTGCCCCCCTGTCGGAAACGTACTTCCGCGCGCGGTAGACCGATTCGAGTCCCTCACGGCGAGCAGCGTGGAGACCTGTTGCCTCTTTTGCTTTAGCGAGCGCGCGTTCGAGAGATGCGAGAAAGCCGAGTATCGCTCCAAGATCGCGCTTCTCATCTTCTCCTTTCTCAAGCAAAGGCTTTAAGAGTTCGAGTCTCTTCGGTGGAAGTGCCCCGAGGAATTTC
>Ga0155143_116_pt1 | contig 6507 bp, 4 predicted proteins | sample RifCSPhighO2_01_FD_106111 | JGI IMG/M metagenome (GOLD analysis project Ga0155143, IMG submission 106111) | Candidatus Kaiserbacteria bacterium RIFCSPHIGHO2_01_FULL_55_17
CCGGGCGTGGGCGAGGGGGTGGTGGACATTGCGACGAGCGTGCCGGTGTTGCCTTGGCCGCTCACGTCGTTCGTCGTGTTCGTGCGCCAGTCGGTGGCTCCCCCATCGAAGGTCCAATGGCCGACGAGGCCGTTGCTCAACGGTGCGTTTGGGCCGCTGCGCGAGCTTCCTGCGCGAGCTTCACCAGATTTATAGAGCGCGGCTACTTCCGTGGCCGAGAGTGCGCGGTTGTAGATGCGCACGTCGTCGATGGAGCCATCGAAGTGTAGAGCATCGCTCTGTTCAGAATCTTTTCCGAGCCGCAGCACTGCCGTGTCGTTATTTAGATCGCCACTCGGGTTTGTGTTGAGTTCCGGCGTTCCTGCGTTCCTATATACCCTGATGGTTTCTCCGTCATACGTAACCGCTATATGTTGCCATTGGCCATTGGTGTAGGCGACAGTTGCTTGATGCCAGCCGCCCACGTAAAAAAAATGCAAAACACTGTTCGAGCCTACGCTCTCGAAAACGTACCCTCCAACATTACCACTTGTCCTCTTTGAGATTATGTTTTGTGTGCCTACTCCTAAATTTGCTGGTTTCACCCAGTAGGTGATGGTAATATTGGCTGGAGTTAAATTATCGTGGTCGGCAATTTGTACGTAATCGTTGCTCCCATCAAACTGGAGCGCTTGGCCGATTTTGCCCGGTACCGTCGTGGTAGACGTAAAGCCCGCGAGGTAGCCAGTGTTGCCCTGGCCGCTTTTGTCCTTAGCGTTTTGCAGAAGATCGGGGCCGTCGAAGGTCCACCAACCAACGAGGCCGATGTTGTTCGCGGTAATCTTCCCGATGGTGGCGGCGGAGGTGGCTGACGGTAGGAGAGTCAGGGCAGAAACAACAAAGAAAAGGGTCGCAATGAATGCGTATTTTCTCCCACATGGATATGCTATACTAGCGCCATGAAATCTGCGCATACATACCACTTCCCTATTGTTGTCGAGAAAGATCGCTCTGGCTACTATGCCGCATGCCCGGCCCTGCAGGGTTGCTATAGTCAGGGAGAAACGTACGAGAAAGTTCTGGAAAATATAGAGGATGCGATCCGACTGCATGTGGAAGATCGAATTGCCGAGTCGGAAGAAATCGGTGAGCCGCGAGACATCATCCTTTCGTCCGTCGAGATCTCGGTTGCCTCCTGACACAATGGCGAAACTGCCGCGCGTAACTGCCGCGCAAGCGATCGCCGCGCTGGAGGGCAGGGGTTTCGTTTGCGTGCGCCAGAGCGGGAGCCATAAAATCTTTAAGAATGCCGGGGGAGTGCGGGTTACTATTCCCTTCCACGCATCAAAAATCCTCCATCCAAAGATCGTGAAAGATATTTTGAAAGATGCACATATGCGGCCCGAGGATTTGAAGTAGCATTTCATAGTTAGAGGACGAGGCCGAGGTTGTTCGCAGTAATCTTCCCGATGGTCGAGGCGTTTGCCGACAGAGGCAGTACAAAAGCCAGCAGTACCATCACACAGACAGCAAGGTGACACCTTGGAGGTTGGAAGAATCTAGCCACTATAGAAAAGCGGCTTGAGGTCCCGTTCGCTGACATACGCGAGAGCCTGTTTGTAAATCGCTCTTTGCGTACCCCTGTCCAATTCTTTGTGCAGTGGCACCACCAATACTTGTTCCTCGGTACCGACACGGCGTACCAATTTGGTGTGGCTACCCTTGGTATACGTGACAAGAAAGCCAAAGTGTCTAAAAATCGCGACGACTTTCCTTCCGGAAAGCACCCGCAATCTAGGCATGGGCTACGTCGAGCTCGCCGCTGAAAAGGACTGCGGGATTCTTTACTATGCCGAGCTGTCGAGGATTCTCGCGGTACAAAAATACTTGCACGGCTTCGGCCATGTTTTTGTGGAGTATATCGAGTGTTTTCCCCTGGGTAACTATCGGCACACCCACGCCCTCCGCAACATAGTATTTGTCGCCCTTGTATATATGGAACGAGATGCTCTTTTTCATGTTGCGAGTGTATCATATAAATAAAGTTAAAAGAAGTTCCATGTGCTGAATATGTTTTGCAGGAGGCCGTCGAGCCGTGCGTAGGTATTTATCTGGTAGAGACTGCCGCCAAAGATAAACCACACCGCGCGGCTCTCACCGCCAAAGACCTCGTCGTCACTTAGGAACGCGATGCCTTTGTAGGTTACCTGCCCTGAGCCTGTCGAAGGGCCTATCTCAACTACCTGCTCGTCTTGTATCTGCATATCGGGGATGTCTTGCAGTATCCGCTCTTTGGTGAGCGTGTAGCCCTGCCCCGTATCTTCATCAAACGGCGAAATGATTATCTGGATGCCGTCGCCTGATTTATTTTGCAGTACGAGTGTTGCCCCGCCCGAGAGCTCATCAGGAATCTCGGTAGCAGTAAAATCTTCGGGCATCTTGAGTGAGAAACCATACGTGTCGTTTTTGTACTCTTTGGTGAGCGCGGCCGAGTTAACCGCGGAGTCCGTTGAGGAAGCGTCGGGAGTAGAAAATAAAGAATTAGGGGAAAACAAATACGCGAGGCCACCCAATACTGCAAGCACTATTGCGATGATAAGAAGTTTTTTCATACCGTTAGAGATAGGAAACATTTTAATCTATTTTTAACGGTATTCATACTTTTATTTTTTAAATTAAATTTTCTATTCTTTTAATATCTAAACCGACGGCTCCGGAACAGGATCACTCGTTGGCGTTGGCTCGGATACGACTTCGGGAGCAGGTTCAGACGGTGCCGGCTCTGCTTGCGGTGAGCTTTCTGAATCCGGCGTTGGGGCAGACTCCGGCGCAAGCGTCGGCTCTTCCGCAGGCAGGTTCACCTCGCCGGAGCCAGCGACCACGATGACAGTGCGAGTTTCTTGCGCAGAGTTGCCGGCGGCGTCGATGGCGTAGTAGCGGATCTCGTGGTTCCCGGCTACTGCGGTGTCGATAGCAACACTCTCGACTTGCTCGCCATCGAGGAAGATATTGGGCGTGAGTTCGCCATCGATCTCGTCAATGACTGTGACGCCTGCATCAACGTATGACTCGCCTATATTGATGTACGTTGGGTTCTCACCGTGAAGCGTGATGACCGGTGCTGTTGTGTCTGTGGTGTTTGTGGCGGAGGGAGTGGAGGACGACTGCGTGCTGTCGGTTGGATCTTGCGTGCTCGGCGCGGAGGCAACCGCTACCTGCCCCGCGAGAAGCGCGTCGAGCTCGGGCTTCGTGATGCACGTTTCCGCACCTCCAGCGTCGGAAACACATAGTTCTCTCGTGTGCACGCGGTTGGCGAAGAAATCACCGATGTCGTTTGCTGCGTCTGCGAACCACGTACCAATGCGCGCAAAGAGATTTTGGAAGAAGCTTTCCGCAAAACTTCCTTCCGCCGGCTCTGTAGAGGAAGCGATGGCGTCGAGGCTGGAGTTGAGCTCTTGAATAGCGCTCGCGAGGTAGGGCGTGAAGCCCGCGTAGTTGAGTGTGTAATACCCGCCGCTCTGCGAGACGAGATCAGGGAAGAGCTCCTGCACTTCCTGCGCAATGAAGCCGGTGTGTTTGGGCGTCCCGGTCGCTTCGCGTAGCCAGTTGTAGAAGACAGGGTTGAGCGCGAGCACTTTCGCAAGCGATGAAGTGGCAGAAATGCCCTCGAAGTCCTTCTTGAGCCGTAGGTCGGAAGAACACTCGAGCGCAGTATTGGTGGGATTGATGGCGCAGCTTCCCGACACGTTGGTAAAGCGCGCGATGGGGCCGACCGTCGTCGTCGAGGCGACATCGAGAAGGAAACTCGGCGAGCTCGTCCCGATGCCGACTGAAGTGGTAGCAATACCGCCGTTATTGCCACCGACGAGACCGTAGACGGTGAGCACCGGATTGCCAGCAATAGCTATCGACTGCGACTCTATGGTGCCTGCTGACGCACCGCTGTCCACCGGAATATCCGAAAGATTCACGATGCCTGCATTGGTGTCGAAGTTGAGATTGCCGATGGCGAGATTCGAGATAGTGGTCGAGCCCGTGATGGCGTCGACGGAGAAAAGGTTGGAGTAGTTGGAGCCGACGGAGAAGAGGCCATTCTGGTCGAGCGTCACGAGGCTCGTAGTCGTTGCTGATGTCGAGCTAGAGATGGCGAAGAGGTATTGGTTGTTGTCGCCGACGTTGCCAGCGATGGAGAGTTTGGCGTATGGTGAGGTGGTGCCGATTCCGAGTCCAGTTGTCGTGAAGCGCGCCCTTTCGACTCCAGCTGTGGAGAATCCGATTAAGTCTCCGGCGTTTTCTCCAAAGATACCAGTATTATCGTCATTTTTGAATGAGTATCCGGGTGCTCCTGCGGAAGAGCCATAGCGTATGTGCGGCGTGCCGTTGCCCGCAAATTGTATTGCTCCTTGATCGAGCGTCAGTATATTGCCACCTTCGGGGGTAATCGTTACCGAACTTGCGTTATTACCGATCCTGACAGATCCCACAAAATTTGCATTCCCTGTCGTCGTCGCACCGCCCGAGATAGTAAGTCCTGTCGTCTGTCCTCCAGCACCGATGGTCGATGAGGCATACGCGACGAGGCCGCCGTTGAGATACGAGAGGCCGGAGTTGGTGAAGAGCGTCGTCGAAGCTTGTGTGAAGAAGGTGGAAGACGCGATGAGTGAGAGAGGGGAACCCGTGAGCCAGAGGCCCGTTGAGGTCGCCTGCACATCAACACCACCGTACGTACTTGGCGTGAACGGCCACGAACCAGAACCCGTGCCGTCGGTGCCGCAGAAGAAGTTGCCGGAGGTGTCGGCCTTGAGGTCACAACTTGAGGCGTTGAGCGAGAGGACGCCGAGTCCCCCACCAGTGATCGATAGGCCGCCGGAGAATGTGGAAGTGCCGAGCGCGTTGGAAGTGATGATGCCCGTATTTGAAATCGTGAAGAGCGAGGTCGTCGCCGTGCCTCCAGTGGTCGAAGCAATGGCAAATAGTGTAGTTGGTGCGCCAAGGCCGTTTGTTGAGGTAGCAATTATAGAAAGTTGTGCGTAGGGTGTGGAGGTTCCGAGGCCGATGCGCTCTGCCGCAAGGGTGCCGTTGAAAGCGCCTTGTGTAGAGCCGAAACCTACTCCAAGCGTACCCGCCGACAGTCGCGAGAGGCTGGTATCAAGTGCTCCTGTGCCTATGCTTGAGGCGTTCCATGTCAATGCGATATCGTTATTAAACTGTAGGTTATGATTTCCTGAAGCATCATATTGCAAATGCATTTTCGTAGCCAAACTAGAGCCAGTGAGCCCAAAATTCAGGCCGAAATTATTGACACTATTAGCCCAAATTCCAACTTCGCCAGTAGGGCGGGTTGAGTTGGTGAAGTTGAGCACGCCGCTGGTGTAATCCGGGGCACCGGTGGGGAGGGTGATACTGCCATTTACTGCCGCGATGCCGGTATTACTTACCGAGAAGAGCGTGGTGGTGGCCGTGCCACCCGTCGTAGAAGCAATGGCAAAGAGCGTGGTCGGCGCGCCAACACCGGTTGTCGAAGTTGCGACTATGGAGAGCTGGGCGTACGGGGTGGAGGTGCCGAGGCCGATCGTATGAGCAAGAAGTGTGCCGGTGTAGTTGCCTGTTGTACCGTTGCCAAGAGCCAAGACGCCCGTAGAGATGCGGGAAAGGGCAGTATCAGGGGTATCACCAGCAGTAGTACTGGAGTCAAATCCTACTATTTTTGAAAGACCTACAACAACCCCCGTCGTGTTACCTAACATTACGCCGCGATTGGTGGGACTCGTAATACTGTCAGTCATAAATAGGTACGGAGATGTGGTGATATTTCCATTGACAGTCAGGACACTCCCGGCTGTAGGTTGTGCCCCTATCGCGACACTCCCCGTTACGTAAGTATTGCCCGTGGTGGTAGCACCGCCCGAGATGGTGAGCCCTCCTGTTTGAGTGCCGTCGCCGATGGTGGAGGATGCAAGTGAGTAGATGCCTTGGGTAAAGCCGATGAGAGTTGAGGTTGAGTTAGCTGCAGTAGAGCCAAAGGTCGTGGGGGTGAATGGGAAGGCTGATGAAAGCCCCGAGCCGGTGCCAACACACGTCCCGTTCACCGCGAAGCATCCTGCGGCGAGGTTGATACCGCTCGCGAAAGTTGATGAGGCGGAAGTGCCCGTGATGTTGAGGTACGGAGTCGAGAGACCGCCTCCGATGGTGGAGGTCGCCGTTCCTGCGACGTTCAAGATTGAGGCGATGGTGGTGGAGCCGGTATTCGTCACTTGGAAGACCGTCGTCGACGCATTGGTAACGAGTGAGAGTAGGTTGTTGGTGGTCGGTGTGCCCCACACTTGGAGCATCGAGTACGGGGAGGTCGAGGTGCCAATGCCGACACCGAGGTTTTGTACGCCACCACTCCCGTTGCTCTGGCCGTAGGCGGTGATGAGTGAGAGGCCGCCGATGTCGATGCTTTGTGCTTGGGCGACCCCCTGCGCTGCGTTACTGTCGACAGGAATGTCGGAGAGCGAAACAACGCCAGCGTTAGTCTCGAAGCGT
>Ga0155143_120_pt1 | contig 6302 bp, 6 predicted proteins | sample RifCSPhighO2_01_FD_106111 | JGI IMG/M metagenome (GOLD analysis project Ga0155143, IMG submission 106111) | Candidatus Kaiserbacteria bacterium RIFCSPHIGHO2_01_FULL_55_17
CGATAGCGGATGCGGAACGCAAAGTATGAGACCAGAGCGAGGAAGAAAATAAAGAGCACGATGGAGACGGAATTGAAGTTGAGGAGCTGCAAAACACCAATAAGCCCGCCGAAGACGACCATGAAAAGGAGAAGGTACGCGAGACCGAACGCTATGGTGAACCGAGAGTAGCCGGTGCGCACGCGGATGCTACGCGCTTTTCCTTCATACAGAACGCCGTGCAAGCCCTCGATAATGGAGTTCGTATTCGCCTCATTGAGGCCGCCTGCGCCACGCGTAAGTCCGAAGAGAAGCAAGGGATGGAAAAGGATGTTGATGCCAAGCGGCACATAGTGTATCCGCCCGAGAACGAAAAGCTCGTACGGAAGCTCCGCGATGAGGGCGACCGTCATCTTTGTGATGAAGAGATACAGCACAGCGCGGATGCCGCTTTTCTGGATGCGTTCGTGCTCCTTTTCATATTTCTTCTCGAGAAAATCGCGTGTGTGCCCATCGAGCGAGGTCGGGTTCTCAAGGATGCCTGCGGCTCCCCCGCGATGCTCTTCCAGTATCTCGTGGACGATGCGGAAATAGATGCTCTCGTTCTTTATTTTGGGCGCTATCTGCCACTGGAGAGACCCGTTCACGTCGGCGCGGATGCTTGCGATGATTGTGGGAAGTTTGCCGGCTACCTCTTCAAGATCTACGCCGCTCTTCCATTCGGGCACATAGAGAAGCCAGAGCGCGTAGGCCAAGCGCTCGTCATCGGCTCCCAGAAGCGCTCTCCAGCATGCGCAGTAGAGTTGGGCGTTCACCGCTTCTTGCGTGTACCCGTACGTGCTCACGTGCCCTTTGAGCGTCTTGTACAAAGCCTCGGTCCCTTCGTGGTCTATGGTGTACTCAACGGGTGATATATGTGCGTCGATCTCGGTGGCGGCGAAACTTATCAGGCGTTTCCCCACGGCGCCGTTGCCGCCCGCAAGCCGACGCAACTCAAGGAATTTGAAAATTATCTGGTCTATTTCGCGCGCGACCTCCTCGGTCGCCAAATCGCTCCCGATGTATTTTCCATCCACCAGCTCCGAGAGAAGCACTAGGCCGCTCTCAGCTTTTTGCTCCAAAAAAACGCGACGCTTGAGTATGCGCTCCAAAGCGGCGCGGCGGATGGTGTGTTCCTCGCGATAGTCGATGAGGTAACGGAGCTTTTCGTACAGGGAGGCGGCCTTCGCGACTATCGTAGAGACCTCCAAAACAGCCCCTGGTGGGGCGCTCCTGTGGGCATCTTCCGCTGCCTGTACCTTCGCGAGTAGCTCCCGTACGGGCTCTGAAAGCATCCGCGTATTCTAGCCTATTTTCTGACGGAATGTCCACCAAATTGTTCACGCAGTGCAGAGACGATTTTTCCCGTGTAATCGGGGTTTTTCTCCGATTGAATGCGGAATTTAAGTGCCTCCTCAATGATCTTCGCTTTAAGCTTGAGCTCTTTCGCGGTTTCCACAGTCCATGCACCTTCGCCAGTGTGCGCAACCGAGCCTGAGACATCCTCGAGGTCCTCTCCGTGGAGTTTGAATGCTTTCCCGAGCCAATCCACAAGACGCGACTCGATAACGCTCCCGTGATCGTAGATATCGGCAACGCGCGAGAGATCGAGCTTGTAGTTAGATTTTTTAAGAAGCGCAAAGCCTTCGGCCAAGGCCTGCATCATGCCATATTCGATACCGTTGTGGACCATCTTCACGAAATGTCCCGCGCCCGCACCGGCGAAGAATTGGTACCCTTCTTTTGTGGAGAGGTCGGCAAACAGAGGTTCGAGTTTCTTGAAGATCTTTTCCTCTCCCCCGACCATTAGACATCCGCCTTCGCGTGCACCCGACGGGCCGCCGGAAAATCCAACGTCGATGAAATGAATGCCGCGCGCGGCGAGCTTTTCGGCGCGCGCGGCAGAGTCCTTAAAATACGAATTACCGCCGTCTATCACGATATCGCCTTTCGATAATTTCTCTGCGATGCCGTCTTTGCCAAAAAGCACTTCGTCAACGATCTTGTGAGGCGTCATGAGCCACACGATGCGCGACTTCGGCAACTCCGCGAGAAGGCCCAAGGGCGACGAAATTCCTGTCATTCCTTCTTTCGAGAGCTCTGCGACAACGGCGGAGTTGGGATCGCACCCATGCACCGTCCAGCCCCGCTCCAAAAGACGGCGCGCGATACCTCCACCCATTTTCCCGAGCCCGATGATGCCGAGCTCCTTTTTGAGCGCGGAGGGAGCCAAATTTTTCGCTTCGACGGATCCTGAAACGTCGCAAATATCCTTGGAATCGGACTTGTAAGAATGGAGTGGCACAAGACCCTTCTCCCAACCTTCGAGAATGGGATCAGTAAAGCGCCACATAGCACGCACTTCGTCGGTTGATATGAATAGCGTTTGGTCGCCCCGCACGCAATCGAGCAAAAGTTTCGCGTACTCCTCGACATACGGCACGTGCGCCGACTGCTCGCGGAGCATGTAGTGGAAGAAACGCGCTTGCGTGGCGAATGAGAATCCGAGGCTCTTCGACCAGAATTCGATGAGTATCTCCTCGCGGGGCTCCATCCGGATGATTATTTCGTTCTTGTGGTGCGGCTGATTTTTCGGACAAAGACAAGGCGTCGGGTGTTTGAAAGTAATAAGGATTTCTTTCAGGGCCTCGCCCATGCGCTTGCCACTTTCGAGGATGACGGGCACGCCCTTCCATTTCGGATGCTCAAGCTCCGCGCGGAGCTTGAAGTACGTCTCTGTTTGCGAATCAGGTGCAACGTTCCGTATTTCTTGATATCCCTCGTACTGTGCTCGGAACGTCTGTTTTTTTATTTCCGCCGACGAGAGGGTCGCAAGTGCCTGCAGGATCTCGGCACGTTTCTTTTGGATGGAAGCCGCATCAAAGCTCGCGGGTTTGTCCATCGCGACAAGCGCAAGCATTTGCAGAAGGTGGTTCTGTCCCACATCGCGCAGTGCCCCGACATGGTCGTAAAACTCTCCGCGATCCTCCACTCCTATCTTCTCGAGGAGCCGTATGCGGATGCTCTCTATCAATTCATCTCCCCACGCGAGTTCGAAGAGATTGTTGCTGAAGCGAAAGGTGAGAATGTTCTGCATCATTTCTTTCGCGAGGTAATGGTCAACGCGGTAGATCTGGTCTTCCTGGAAAAGTTGGCCCATGAGCTCGTCTATCTCCTTTGCCGTTCCCGAATCCATACCGAAAGGCTTCTCCACGATGATGTGCGTCCAGCCTTCACCCGGCGCGCATGGCTCTGCAAGACCGGAGTGGGAGAGATGATTCAAGATCGGATCGTAGTATTCGGGCGCGACAGAGAGATAAAAGAGTTTGTTCGAGCACATGCCCCACTTCTTGTCGCATGCGTCGAAGCTGCGCTTAAGTTCGCGGTAACTATTCGCATCTTCGAAAGTTCCCTTCTGGAAGCTGAAGAGCTCCAAAAAAGGCTCAAGCGTCTCCTCCGAAACGCTTGAGCCTTGATGTGCTTCGACAACTCCTTTGATAAATACCTGGAAATCCTTATCGCTCCAATCACGTCGGGAAAAACCTACGACGTGGAACATCTTCGGTAATTCATTGTGTTTATACAAATGAAAAACGGCGGGTATCACTTTCCGCCGCATGAGGTCGCCTGTCGCCCCGAATGCCGCAAATATCGTCGGAATGTTCCCTTGCGGCACCGCAATCATAGCGCGGCCATTATAGCCAAGCGAAGTGAGAGAAGCGAGGGCTCGCTCTCGCTTCCGAGTGAGCGACGGCTATATGAGCGAAGCGATTATATCCTGTCCGTGGGAAATTTAGAGTTCTAAGATTGTTTCAAAGTTGCCGCGGAAACCGATGTCGTCGGACAGACCTTCGTCGAGTTCCCCTACTTTCACCACATCGCGGCCATCTTCGGTGAAGATACCGATCTCTTTGCCGCTACCTGCCCACCAGCAGATCACGCCGGTCTTTTCATTTTCTAGAAGCTCCCATTGCAATTCCTCGATGACAAAACACACGCCGTCGAATTCCCCCAGTGCGTGCTTCGTTTCCCCTGCTCGCAGATTTACTGTCGCGCGCGGGATATCACTCTCGGCGTTTTCAGGAAATTGGACCAGTTGCCAGCCATACTCGTCGGTCGTAGGTGCTTCTGCTCTCGGAGTACCCAAAAAGTACACGCCAGCGGCTATGACAAGAATGACGATAACAAGGCCAAAGGCGGTCCGTAGCATGCCCCCTTAGTGTATCAGCACGCCACACGCTATGCACACCCCGTCTTCGGCAACCCCTACGAAGAGCTACACTTAAAGAGGACTTATCCGTTTAATCTATATATCTATGTTTGAATGGTTAGCAGCATCAGCTGGTTCGCTCATTCTCGGCTCCTCGACGCCGGGATTGTTACAGAGGTTTCGCGCGCAATTCCAGATGAGGCCCAACGCGGTGAAGCAGCGCACGTACGCTTCCGCCGACATTGCCTGTGTCGCGGCGGCTGTTGCGGCTCGCGAAGCCGCGCTCTCGGGAGGAGCAAAGACTCATGGCGATGCGGTGGCAGGCGCTTATACGGCCCGCGCCACGGCGCTCGACGGCGCGTATTCGACGAGTACCCCCGCAGCGATCCGGATAAGCGTCAAGTACGCTTGGGACACCTTCAAGGCATCAGTGCAGGCCTCGCGCAAAAGCTGGCAGGAAACGACCACCAGGGCATGGGCGGACTTCCGAAACGCCATCAAGAACTGCAAAGCGCCGTCAGAAGTGACGGACACCGCAAACGCCTCTTCGGAGCCGAGGGGAGAATAATCTTGGGTTTTCCAAAGGTCGAAGCATTTAACAATCGCTAACAACACACACCAACTATGAAATATGCACACATGATCGCCTTCATCCTTCTAATAGTCGGTGGAGTCGCGTGGGGGATCTATGGACTCCTCGGCACCGACCTTATCTATTCGATCCTCGGCGAGAGTCTCTCGCGCATCGTCTACATACTGGTCGGCGTCGCCGCAGTATACGAAGTTGTGACACACAAGGGCCGATGCAAGGAATGCGCCGGACAGATGTAAGCTTCGGAGAAACTCTGAAGCGCCCGCAGACGAAAGCCTGCGGGCGCTTCAGTTCTTGAACTTGATGGAACAACCGAGCGATGGGTTGAACCATGGCTCGATAGGCTCGCCTCTCACAAGTTTCTGGATGTTTTCTTTCATCGTGAATTCCGTAGGCGTATCGCTCGGCTCCAAGGCGTCCGAGATGCGGCCGTGGAAAGCAAGCTTCATGTCCTTATCAAAAAGGAACGGGTCGGGCGTGCAGGTGGCGCCATATGCTTTTGCCACAGCGCCATCTTCGTCCAAAAGGTACGGGAACGCTAGACGACGCTCCGCGGCGAAAGCTTTCATGTTCGCCACTCCCTCGCCGGGATAATCCGGATCACTCGAATTGATGCCGACGACTGCGACTCTGTCGCCAAATTCCTTGTGGAGCGCCACGACCTCTCCCATCCGCGCCTTCACGTACGGGCAGTGATTACACATGAAGATAATAAGGGATCCGTGCTTGCCCTTGAAGTCTTCGAGTGTGTATGTGCGCCCGTCGATGCCGAGCAAGCTGAACGCGGGCGCCAAGTCGCCCTGTTTAAGCTGTACGCGCGATTCCGTTTTCGCCATTGCTTATCTGTCGACAACGACCTTGAAGCCGCCGACGGAAAAACGCTTCATGTCGAAGGGCATGGGCTTGTCTTTGTATTTCGCCATTTCTTTTTCCATTCCTTTCATCACCTTTTTGTTGACAGCGTCGCGGTGTTTCTTGGACTTGTACACGATGAATGAGAACCAGACGTCTTCGCCCTTCCTCGCGCCTGCGAGCTTCGGGAACGTGCGCATCGACATTCCCTGCATGCCCGGCTGCATGTCATCGCCCACACACTCTTTGTAATCCAAGGCGCCGTACTTCATCCACATTTTCTTTCCCCACGTCGCCATTGTGCGATATTCCGCACGCTTGGCTTTAGGCGCCACTATCACGAACCCGTCTACGTATTTTGCCATAGCACCATTCTAGCAGAGCCGAGTATGTTGACGGAATGAAGTTGTTATTGCCCTCGGTACGCTTTCTCCAATTCCGCGATATAGCAAATGGCCTTATTTGCGGTCGGCTCAGCGACAAGTGATGACTAGAGAGTGCTCTTTCTTTTCAGAGAGACGTATCTGCGTCTTTGTGCCGAGAAGCGAAACGCCGTTGAAGGTTATTTCGTCTATCTCGCTCGTAAGCTCTATGGACATGCTGAGCCCGAGCGCGCCGAAGGAAAGCGCG
>Ga0155143_125_pt1 | contig 6131 bp, 5 predicted proteins | sample RifCSPhighO2_01_FD_106111 | JGI IMG/M metagenome (GOLD analysis project Ga0155143, IMG submission 106111) | Candidatus Kaiserbacteria bacterium RIFCSPHIGHO2_01_FULL_55_17
CACATCGAGGAGCATTACTCCTTTCTCCTCTCCCCAGCGACGCTTCATAGAATCTTCTACCCTATATTTTCCGAAAGGGAATAAATAGGTGTGATCATGGAGACCGCGAAGAAGCCCACCGCGCAGCCGATCGCGACCATGAGAAAAGGCTCGATGATAGTTGAGAGGTCCTTGGTCTTCCGGTCCACCTCCTCTTCATAAAAAGCGGCGAGGCGCTTGAGCATCTCAGCGAGGGCACCCGTCTCTTCGCCCACCGCCATCATCTCGCCCACGAACGCCGGATAGAGGTCCTCGCGCCGCACGAACGCAGAAGAGAGCGGCTCACCTTTGCCTACGCTCTTGCCCGAGTCCACGATGACCTCGCGAAAATACGTGTTCTGCACCACCTCGGAGGTTATCTCGAGCGCGGAGATGACATCCACGCCTGAAGAAAGGAGTGAAGAGAGGGTGCGCGAGGTGCGTGCGGCATTCACCTCGCGCACCATAGTGCCTATAAGAGGCGTGTGAATGAAAAGGAGGTCAGCAGCTCGCCTCCCCACCGGCATGTGGATGAAAAGATAGAGCCCCCCCAAGAGTGCCACAGCACCCACGATAGCCAAAAGCGTGTACTCCACGAGAAAATTGCTGATGCCGATGATGATCTTCGTCGACGTCGGCAATTCCGCATTCATCTCCGCAAAGGTCTGCGCAAGTGTGGGCACGACGTATATCATCATCAGGGCACCGATGCCGATGATGGCGAGAATGATGATGGCGGGATAGATAAGGGCACCCTTTATCTTTTTCTTGAGCTGGTACATGCGCTCCATCTGGTCGGCCACGACCGCAAGCGAGTCCGGCAGACTTCCTCCCTCCTCGCCCGCGCGCACCATCGCGATGAAAAGCTTCGAGAAAAAGTGCGGGAACTTCGCGAATGCCTCGTGCAGAGTGGAGCCGCGCCGCACGTCGCTTGCGACCTCTGTGACGATATAGGCGAGCTTGGGGTTCTTGGTCTGTCGCTCCATGACCGAGAGCGCGCGGGCAAGTGCTAAGCCCGCCGAGAGCATCGCGCCGAGGTTGCGCGCGAAAAGCACCTTGTCGTACTCTTTCACCGTCGTAAGTTTTGAGTTCCAGTACTTGAGAGAAAGCCAGTTGCCCGCGCCCTCTTCTGACATTGCGACAATCTTCCCGCCCTCGCGCCGCACTATTGAGTAGAGCTCGAATCGGTCCTGCGCCTCCGCAATACCGGAATAAATCTCCCCTCCGGCTTTCTCGGCAGTGTAGCTAAAACGAGACATTCAGCTAAGTATAGCGCGCAAAACAGCGCTTATTTCCGAAAGAAAGAGGAGATGTATACAAAAGAGCGAAGCCGGCGTACCCGTGCCGGCTTCGTAAATGTGTGCAGCGTCAGTCGGGAGAGCTCGAATTCAACTATCATCCGACTGACGGCACGTACCAGCCTTTCTTTCTCTTATACAGAAGGGCATCCAGCCAGAGTGCCCCCCAAAAGATCAAGATGAGCAGCAGAGCAATGCCTATCAAGAACATGGCTATTCTCAGAATCAGGTTCGTGTAGAACATCACAGCCGCATAGAACAAGTAAGCATCAAGCCCAAATAAAACGATCCATGCTACCCACAACCCGATGCGTGTAAGCTTTTTCATCGTGTTTCTCCCTAGGCTCGCCGCTGACGACCGATTGACCGCGGCTATCTTGGCCTATGTCATCGGACAGCGCAAGAATGCTATTCCGTCACCACGCGCAGGACTTCTTCAATAGTCGTAAGGCCTTGGGCGGCTTTGAAAATGCCGTCTTCCGACATCGTGAGCATGCCTTCGCTCCGTGCTTGCTTTTCGACCTCGTCCCCGCCCGCGTTTTTCATAATGAGCTCCTTGATGGTCGAGGTGACCGGCAAGACTTCGTAAATGCCTTTGCGGCCCGAATAGCCCGAGGGAGCTTCGGTCGTTTCCGCGGGCTTGTAGAAAGGAACATTTTTCCATGTCGCCTCTTTGGGCACGGCCTTTTCGTCTTTGAGCGCTTTGAGGACCGCTCCCGCGTCGACATTCTTTTCAAGCTGTGTCTGCTCATCACGCGAGAGCTCATACTTTTCTTTGCCGGCTGATAAGACGCGCACGAGCCTCTGGCCGATAACGACGCGAAGTGTGGAGACGAGGAGGAAAGGCTCTACTCCCATGTCGAGCAAGCGAGGTATGGCGCCTGCAGCAGAGTTGGTGTGCAGGGTCGAGAGCACGAGGTGACCTGTGAGAGCGGCGTTGATGGCAAGACTTGCCGTTTCTTTGTCGCGTATCTCGCCGACCATGATGATGTCGGGGTCCTGACGCACCAGAGAGCGCAGGCCGTTGGCGAAAGTGAATCCTATCTCTGGCCGTACCTGCGTTTGGTTGATGCGCTTCATCTGGTACTCGATGGGGTCTTCGATAGTGGAAATATTTACGTGCGGGGTGTTCACGATGTCGAGCAAGGTATAGAGGGTCGTGGATTTTCCTGCGCCGGTTGGGCCGCACGCGAGGACCATGCCAGTGGTGGCTCGCATCGCCTCGTGCATGCGCTCCAAGCCCGCGCCGTGAAAGCCGATGGACTCAAGCGTGAAGCCTGAAATGGAGTCTCGCAAAAGGCGCATCACGATTTTCTCGCCGTAGTAGGTGGGCAAGATCGAAACGCGGAAGGAAATCTTCTCGCCGCCCGCCTCTGCGCCAAAGCGGCCGTCCTGTGGCAGGCGGTGCTCGTCGAGCCGCATGTTCGAAAGCACCTTGATGCGCGCGGTTATAGCGGCCGCGGCAGATTTCGGGAGCTCTATGGCGTCGTGCAAGATGCCGTCGATGCGGTAGCGGATGAGGAGGCTCTCCTCCATCGGCTCGACGTGGATGTCGGAAGCGTTCTGTGCGCTCGCGTGGCGAAGCAGAGTGTCGACGAGCCGCACCGCCGAGGTCCCCTCGGCCATCTTTCGCAGGTCTTCATCGACTACACCGCCTTTCTTCTCAAGCGCGTCTGTTTCTCTCCGGATGAGCTCGCCGAGGTTGCTCTTCAAACCCTGCTGGTACTGCTTGAGAGCATACTTGATCGAGGCGACATCTGTGAGGCGCGGCAATATCTTGAGATGCGTTTTCTTTTTTATGAAATCGATTGCCGCGAGGTCGTCGGTGTCAAGCATCGCCACTTCAAGCTCATCACCTTTGTGCGCATACGAGATGATGTTGTTCCTGCGAGCGACCGGCTCGGGGATCATGCTGAGCGTGTCGTATTTGATGTTGGTGCCCGATAGCGAAACGAAGGGAATACCAAGAATGTACGCATATGTGCGCCGGAGGTCGTCTTCTCCTATCGCATTGTGCGCCGTGAGAATTTCTCCCACCGGCCTGCTCTGCTGTTTCGCCTCCAGCTCCGCCGCATCGAAATCCTTCTGCGAGACCAGCCCCGCGTCGGCGAGGAAAGATTTGAGGTGTGTGTCGGAGATGTACATATTGAATAGGTTCTAGGGACTAGGTTTTAGGTTCTAGGAAACACATCCATCAATAATTATACATGAGCTGGACAGCTATGGGTGCCAGGTGTATCAATCCTGCGGGACAAATCGTTCCAAACGCAACCGCGCCGCTGAGGCGCATCGGGGAGTCGCCATGGTAAACATCCTGTTTTACAGCGGCGTCACTCTCGGTGTCGTCGCATTGGCCCTGCTTGGCTGGACACTGAGCGTGCGAACAACTTGGGGTCCACCGGGGTCTGCACCAAAGGAATTCGTCACTCGTGGACCATACCGGTACATTCGACATCCAGGCTACACTGCACAGGTAACTTTCTACCTTGCAGTTGGACTTGTTGTGTTCGGATTTACTGAATTCTGGCCGATACTAATCCTAACGTTTTACGTATTCTTTAGCGTCGTCAACGCTATAAGGTACGCGGCAAAGGAAGAGGAAGATGCCCTGAGGCGAGTCTATGGAGAAGAGTATCTCGCTTACGAGCAACGGAGTTGGCGTTTCTTGCCGCTCATCTACTGAAGCGGCTGCGCAATGGTGCGCGCGGAGCGAGAGAACTCCGCGCGCATTGACTTTTAAAAAGAGCTGACTATACTGCTCGCACTGGTTCCGCCGTTGGCGGAACGTTTTTTTAAAAGAACGGGTAAACGCCTCAAAATCTATCTATCCTTCGCATTTGCTCAGGACGATTGATTTTCTAAGGCTCGTTACACTCGCTAAGAAAATCTAATCGTATGGCACTTTTTGACCTCAAATCTCTCAACAGCGCGCTCGATGAGCTTCAGGCAGAGCGCGGCATCAGCCGCGAGAGCGTTATCGAGGCGCTTTCGACAGCCCTCGCCGCCGCCTACCGACGCGAGTACGGCAAGCGCGGTCAGATAATCCGCGCCACTTTCAGCCCTGCGACAGGCGATATGGAATTCCGTCAGGCCAAGATAGTCGTGGACGGCTCCTTGGTGCGTATGGAGGACGAAGAGGCCACGAGCGAGGAAGACCACCGCTCGCGCTTCAATCCCGAACAGCACATCATGCTCGAGGACGCACGCCGCATTAAAAAGGACGCCCAGCTCGACGAGGAGGTCTCGTTCCCTCTTGAAACGCGTGAGGAATTCGGCCGCATCGCCGCACAGGCCGCCAAGCAGGTCATCATGCAAAAAGTGCGCGAAGCGGAGCGCGCCTCCATCATTTCCGAATACGGCCAGCGCGAGGGCGACACCGTCACAGGCCACGTCCAGCGCTTCGAGCGCGGCAACCTTTTCGTCGACCTCGGCCGCGCGACCGCCATTCTCCCCTATGACGAGCAGATCCCCGGCGAGCGCTATCGCCAAGGCGAGCGCGTGCGCGCCTTGCTTTTGCGCGTAGACGAGGGCGCTCGCGGCACCTTCATCCGCCTCTCGCGCTCGCACCCGCGCTTTCTTACCAAACTTTTCGAAGCAGAAGTGCCCGAGATGGCAAGTGGCATCGTGGAAGTAAAAGGAATCGTCCGTGAGCCGGGCAGTCGCGCCAAGATAGCGGTCAAATCGAGTGACGACCACATCGACCCCGTCGGAGCTCTCGTGGGCCAGCGCGGCGTGCGCGTCGCAGTAGTCACAAGCGAGCTCGGCGGCGAAAAAATAGACGTCGTCGAATGGTCAGAAGACCCATCTGAATATGTGAAAGAGGCCTTGAAGCCTGCGCAGGTCTTGGGACTAGAGCTTTTTGAAGAAGAGAGCCGTGCGGTGGTGCAGGTATCCGAAGATCAGCAGTCGCTCGCGATAGGCCGCGGCGGGCAGAACGTCCGGCTGGCCGCGCGCCTCACCGGCTGGAAGATAGACATCCGCTCCACGGGCGGCGACCAGATCGCAGGCACCGAGGAGGGCGGCGTGAAGGTTGCGGAGAAAGAAGCTGTCCAGCATCTGGAAGAGAAACCGCAGGCAGCTCCGCCAGGTGAGACGCCGACGACCAAACTGCCTGCGACCGACGAAGACATCGAAGGAGAGGGAAAGCAGGATCGGGACGTCCCGTCAAAGTCCCCCGAAGCGAAAGTCGTTGAAGAAAAGGAAGTGGAAGAAGAGAAAAAGGAAGCTGAATAACCCCTTCCGCCATCAGTGTCAATCTGCTACACTTTTCTCTTATGAACCTCTGGCACGACATCCCGCTCGGTGAAAAAGCTCCTGAAGAGTTCAACGTGGTGGTTGAGATACCGAAAGGCTCGCACAATAAATATGAACTGGACAAAGAAACAGGACTTATTAAATTGGACCGTGCAAATTATTCGGCCGCTCCGTATCCTGTCGAATATGGATTCATCCCACGGACGTTGGCAGATGACGGAGATGCGATTGATGTTCTCGTGCTTACCACATACCCGATTCCTCCAGGCATCCTTGTATCCGTGCGACCGATCGCACTCATGGAAATGACGGACGACGATGAATCCGACAATAAGATCATTGTCGTACCGACCGACGATATGCGATGGGATGAGATACAGGACCTCAGTGATATCAATAAGCACACCCTGAAAGAGATTGAGCATTTCTTCGAGAACATCAAGAAGCTTAAAAAGAAGCCCATCGTGACGCGCGTGCATGGATTCAAGAGCAAACAAGACGCCCTCTCCGCAATCAAGGAATCTGTGCGGCACTACAAAGAAAAATTCGGTAAATAGAGAT
>Ga0155143_101_pt1 | contig 5541 bp, 5 predicted proteins | sample RifCSPhighO2_01_FD_106111 | JGI IMG/M metagenome (GOLD analysis project Ga0155143, IMG submission 106111) | Candidatus Kaiserbacteria bacterium RIFCSPHIGHO2_01_FULL_55_17
GCCCACACGATCCACGCGCCTTTGCCAAGTACTGGCACGGGCACTTCACTAAGTATTTCTATCCTACGCGCTTGCATGATTGCGGCGTACAAGAACACAATTGCAACGGTGATGCGGAGAAGTGTCGCGGCGAAGGGGGAGAGGAAAAGAATTTCGGGGAACACAGAAAGCATGACGAAAGTATAGCATCCTGCTATCGTGCGACACATGAGAGAGATTGCGATTCTTCTTCACAACGTTCGGAGTGCACACAATGTTGGCTCCATATTCCGTACCGCGGACGCCGCGGGCGTTTCCAAAATTTATATGAGCGGTTACACGCCGAGACCAATGGACCGCTTCGGACGGGTCAATAAGGAAATCGAGAAAACCGCGCTCGGGGCAGAGCGATTTATTCCCTGGGAACGCTCGGCATCTTTCAGTGCGCTCATCTCAAAACTCAAACGGGCAGGGTGGAAGATAGCCGGTGTCGAGCAGGACGCGCGCTCTCTGGATTACCGGAAACTCCGTCTGAAGGGTCCGACACTTTTTATCTTCGGCAATGAAGTGCGCGGCATTCAACGCAGCATCCGCGCAAAGTGCGACATCTTGGTCGAGATCCCCATGCACGGGGCAATGGTTCGACAAGCTCACCACCCGTGCCACACGGGGCGCGGGAAAGAATCGCTCAACGTCTCTGTTGCCGCCGGTATCGTCCTCTTCAGCATGCGTCAGTAGCTCACGACGTCCACGGTACGCCCCTCCGAGTCGAGGAGCCGTATGATGTCGTGGGAATTGCGCCATAGCTCACCGTATGCGTTGAGGTATATGCGCCATGAGTCGCGCGTAAAGCCGCTTGTGTGCCGGTAGTTCTGCACACAGCCGTTGTATGAGATGTTGTTCATGAGAAAGATGCGGCACGCGGAAGAGATGTTTGGGGGTGTCTCGCTAGGGAATGTGCAGGGAGGAAGTGTTTCTACAAAGTCGAGACACGCGTCCCCGTACGTACGCAGGTTTTCCGCCGTGAGAGGGAGCGAATCGGAGGGTGCAGGACAATTGCGCGAGAGCGAAGGCACAAAGGTCTGCAAAGTGCTCAAGTAGCCGGTGCAAAGATTCTCGCGCAGTGACGTGCCGACGGGGGACGGGCCCGATGTCACACTCGCCGAGCCGCCGGGGGCGAGGTAGATGTCGGTCTGCGTGTTCACGGCACCCATGACGAAAGGATCTGCGCCGCGCGGGAAATACGAGCGTATGCCTGTAAGAGCACTTTGCACGGACCAGCCGCTTATAGATACGGGCGCAGAGTTGTTCCATGCGGCCTCAAGGATCACATGCTCGGCACTCGGAGAACTTTCCACAGCACCTCCTTGTGCGAGCGTCACTTGTCCTCGGAACGGGGAAGGCTCCCCAAATGTTTGCGCATCCTGAAGTTTTTTCATCATATCATCGTATTCTTTTTGGGCGCTTGCGAGCTCCTCCTCGGTTGTCTGTGTTTCCCCTCCCTCTCCGGCTGGGTTCCCTCCCGAGATATCAGGGCCACGTACCGGCTCCGGCTGCCACGGCAGGCGCAATTGACTCAAAGAAAGGCCACTCCAGAAGTCTGCGGTAAGAGGGCTCGTGATGCCGCGTGCGATCCCTGCCACTTCCCGGAACCCGCCCGTTGCAAGCCACAGGAGAAAGAGGATAACGACTGTCGCAATGGCAAATCCGATGAGGATCTTTTTTATCATAGACTCATTATATACGTTGCTTTTTCTCCAGGGCCTTGAGTTCTTCGCGTGCGACGTCTGCATCGTTCCACGGGATTTTCGCTCCGTGTGGACCCATGATCGGGTCTATCCCCTTGCCGGTTATCAAGACGGCATCCCCCGGTAGCGCTTTTAGGAAGGCACTCCTGATCGCTTCCCGTCGGTCAGGTACGATCTCCGGCCGGTGTGTCATGCCGTGTGCGATATCCTCGATGATTTGCTGTGGATCTTCATCATATGGATCATCATTCGTAAGGATCACGTGGTCACAGGATTCCTCCGCGATCCTTCCCACTATAGGGCGTTTCCACGTGTCTCGACCGCCTCCGGCTGAACCGAGGATGCAGATCTTTCTCCGGGCTTTGTAGGCGTCCAAGAGAGCCTGCAGAGAATCCGGAGTATGCGCGTAGTCAACGACGACGATAAAATCCTGACCTTCCTCTATGCGCTCCGCGCGGCCCGGCACCCTTTCAATTTTTCCGAGCGCTCGTGCTATAGCCTCGACGGGAATTCCAAGTGCGTGTGCGGCTGTCGCGGCGGCAAGTGCGTTCTCAAGAGAGAAAATGCCGGGGAGCTTTAGGTCGACCCGCTGTTCTTCAAAAGTGAAATATCCTCCGTTCTCGTCGGCAGTGTACGGCTTCTGTGCGGAGAGCGAGAAGGGAAGTGCGTGTTCGACAGGAAGTGTGAGGTAGCGGGGGCTCTCCTTGTCGTTTGCGTTTGCGACCATGATCCGAGGTCGCTTACGCGAACGGGCAAGTGCGCGGCCTATGTCGAATTTTGCGTTCGCGTAGGCCGCATATGAGCCGTGTGACTCAATGTGCTCGGGCGCGAGATTCGTAAATACCAGTGCATCCATCTCGAGAAAACGATGACGGTGCTGCCGTGCACCCTCGGATGTCATTTCGACGATCGCCACCGTGCAGTTGGCGCGCACGGCTTGGTCGAGGAATCGCTGGATGAAGAGTCGCCCGGGCATCGAGCGGCCGGTGTTCGACCGTGTGATGCCGGCCACTTTAAGCCGGATAGAGTTGAGGAGCGCGGTTTTTTGCCCGGCTTCTTCGAATATCGCACTCAGCATTTCTGTCACCGTTGTTTTTCCCTTCGTGCCGGTGACGCCAATGAGCACAAGACGTCGCGAAGGATGTCCGTATACGCTCGCGCCGAGCCATGCGAGCGCAAGGTGGTACGCCGAGAGTGCGGGTTGAAGGACCGAAGCGGGAACGATCGCCGTGACGATGTTTTTTATGGTTCGCATCATGAGAGTCGCTCTCGCGCTACGCGCCGCCGATGATACGTAGTGCCTCGCGCAATCGCGCACTTCCTCCTTCGATCGTTGTAGGCACTTTACGCAATGCGTCGCGTGCTTCCGAAGGCGTATACCCCAAAGCGCGCATGGCTTCGAGCGCTTCCTCGTCTCCACTAAGAGAGCGTGCGCTTCCTTCAGCACTCTTTCCGGCCTTGTCCTTGAGCTCGAGCACGATTTTTTCGGCGGTCTTTTTCCCAATGCCGGAAACGTTCGTGAGGTATGCCGCATTTCCTGCCGAGATCGCATTACGCAAGGTTCCGAGAGAAGAGAGATCCAGAACGGCGAGAGCGGATTTGGGTCCTATGCCGGGAACTGTGAGAAGGAGCTCGAATAAGTGAAGCTCATCCTCGCTCCGGAATCCGTATAAGTCGAGTGCGTTTTCGCGTACCGCGAGATGAGTCCAGACCGACACAGAAGCTTTTTCCTTGAGAGCGGCAAGCGTTTCCCTCGTTGCTGCTACCTTGTATCCCACGCCCGAAGCTGAGATGATGACGAATCCGGCACGCTTTGCGGAGATGACGCCCTCGATTTTTCCTATCATTAATTCAATCATAGCGCCTTGCAACACGCTCTCCAATCGGGTAGCATCGCGTGATGGCAAATATTCGATCAGCGAAAAAAGCCCACCGCGCCTCGCTCCGGAGGCGCGTTTTCAATGCTCGACGCACAAAGGCGTCAAAAGGCGCGGTCAAAGATATTGCGAGAATCATCGCGGCAAAAGATAAAAAAGCCGCTGAAGGTATGCTCTCGGCGCTCTACAAAGCGATAGACAAGGCCGCAAAGAACGGCACTCTCAAGAAAAACACCGCCGCACGGATGAAGTCCAGGATATCAAAGCGGGTACGCGCGATTGCTCCGTAGTTCTGGTCCCCTCGGCAGGAATCGAACCCACATTACATCCTCCGCAAGGATGCGTCCTATCCATTGAACGACGAGGGGTTTGAGCAATGTAGCAACTATTGGCACTCTTTTCCACATTTGGCGCATCGAGCCTCCGTGCAGGGGGTATCATGGTGAAATGAGTGAACTCCGCAGGGGAGAGCGCGGCGCGTCAATTCTCGCGAGCCTCGTCGTTGTCGCCATGCTCGGCGGCGTTGCTCTCGTGGCGGATGTTGTGGGTGTTCAAAGAACCTCTCAAACGGCCGCGCCAGGCGTGCTTACTACAGACGTGCCTCTTCCCCCGAATACTTCGCCAGAGGCGGCGGCGGCGAGGGAACAGTTAAGAAAGAAATGTGATGACGCGATTGCAAAGGCAAAATCGTCCGGGAAAGAGACGACATCAAAGGTAGGTCAACGAGCTGACGACGATTGTGTTGCGGCAATCAAAGACCCGGCTTACAAAAGCAAGGGAGGTTACAAATGTGTTGGCAAATCGGCACAAGTTCTCATGAGAACTGATGGCATCCTCAATATCAATTGGCAAGCAAACCCAAATGTTTCTCCGGGGACGTGTGCAACCGTGGCTTGTAATCCTACACCGACTCAAGTCCAGACATTCGTTGGTATTAAGGGCACAACAGCGAAGTGTGTTCCAGTAGAATTGACCGGTCTTAGCAAGTCCTCGATTCAGAAAGCGCTAGACAGTTCGGCCGCATTCAACGCAATGATGGATCCTCTTGGAATTGCTGGTATAAGAGATGGTTATTTGAGTCCCGACAGGCCTCTCAGTCAGCCTGATTTGGATGTTTTAAATAAGGCCCTTGGTAGAGATCCCAACAGTACAGAAGCAAATATCTACCTCGATTCCAAGGGCGACCTTGCTCCAGGGGCTTACGATAAAATCAAAGAAATCGCGGAAGGTACGCCCAACCTCGAAGCGCAAACGGTTTCCCAAGAAGTAAGCGAGGAAGTCTGCAAAAGTAATCCAACTCTGTGCACAGATGTTTCAAAGTTGACTCCGGAGAGTCCTAGTATAGAAAAGGACTGCCCGAAGACAGGTAATGTCACCACGTGCTTTGTGTATAGTGAAAATCGGAGCAAGGAACTCACGGCACAAGGATATAAGTGCAATTCCGCAGGAGATGGTTCGTGGGCATGCAATAAGGCTTCTACGTCTCCGGGCAATGATCCTCCGAAGCCGGGAACGCAGTGTCCTCCGAATACATATGGTACGCCGCCTAATTGTACTTCGTATTCGCGAGACACCTTCAATCGGGATCCGGGTCCACAAACCAGAACGCCACAACCAAGCGGAGGGTTACAGGGTCTTTTCGGCGGTCAGCCGCCACCGGGGAATCAAACGCCGAAGCCGCCGGGGACTTGCTCTGCCGGCCAGACGATTTGTCAGGGCAATACTCTGTACTCGCGCAACAGTCAGTGTGTTGATACGCCTGTGCAGTACTGCCCCTACGGCTGTGCTCAGCAGCAAACCTCGAATACATCTGGATGGACGGCTTTGTTCAGTATGTTCGGTGGCGGACAGCAGACGACGAGTGGCCAATGTGCACAGCCGCCTCAACAATGCCAGCAGGCTCCTCCGCAACCCAATCCCGCGAATTGTCCGAACGG
>Ga0155143_103_pt1 | contig 5001 bp, 4 predicted proteins | sample RifCSPhighO2_01_FD_106111 | JGI IMG/M metagenome (GOLD analysis project Ga0155143, IMG submission 106111) | Candidatus Kaiserbacteria bacterium RIFCSPHIGHO2_01_FULL_55_17
CGCAAACTACATCGGAACGAGTGAAGCAAAATACCTTGAGCAGTTACAGACGGCGGTGCAGAATTACACCAAAGCAACTGAGGCGGCCGCAAAGATTACTGTGCCGCAAGACGCTGTCTCGTATCACGTGGAGATTCTGAACGCGCTGTCGGAATTCGGCGCAACTATCGAACGGATGTCTCAGCATGCCGACGACGCATTTGCCTCCGCCGCACTTTTGCGCACCTATAACGACAGCGAATCGCGTCTCATGATGGCGTTCAACTCACTGGCGACGTACTACACCGGCAAACAACCATGAATACCACACGCAAAGCATGTCGATTGTTGATCTTCGCGCTCATATGCTCTGCACTCTTTATATTTGCGCCGCTTGCCGCACACGCTCAAACAAATCCCGATGATCTCGAAAATACCGCACAGAGAATAGAGGGCTCCGCCTCAGCGTTGTACCAATTCAAGAACGAGGGTATTTTCGGCTGCAATCAGGTGGCGGGAGCGAACGCAAGCGCGGGCACAATGGCCGCTATAGGCGGAGTGTATGTGCCGGTCAATGACGCAGCGGTCACCTTGAATACTGGGATAATTGTCTATAAGGAGTGCGTCCTGCGTCCCCTGCAAGACCGCCTTCGGGAGAGCGCCGTGTCGGCCTTACTCAAGAAGCAGACCGTGGGCATCGAAACAGGGCGCGAGGGCAACAAGCAGTACGTGGTTAATCGAAATGACGAACGTGAACAGCAGGCGGATAGAGCGATTGTTGCTACTCTATCCGATGAAAAAATACTCGCAAAACTCAACCCCGCTTTTAAAGATACGGTGCGCTCATCGATCGCGAGAGGGTATCGGGCAGGGCGAGAGCCCGAATCGCAACTTGAGTGTACGTACAAGGGAAACGTTGAGGAGGTCCTTAAGGGCAAAATTCCTGCGGGCGGAGGCGGAGTACCCAACGTGTTAAATGCATTGACTGTACTTACGGACCCTGCCTGCAATCCGATGGGTACCTACGCGATGGTTGCTCGCATTGCAAACGATCGTATCACTCAAGCCGTGAAAGATTGGGAAATAACGGTCGCGGAAGGGAGAGGCTTCTACGCAAAGACGGATGATGCGACAGATCCGCTCGCCGAGAAAATACTAACTCCTGCGTCCGTAGTGCAAGAATCCTACCAGCAGATACTCGGCTCGTCAGTGCGACAGCTTGAGAGCGCGAATGATATCGGGCAGATGATAGGTGCTCTCTTCGCGGGTGTTACCACGCAGGCCTTGACCGATAGCCGCGGCCTTGCAGGTCTTTCACAAAGTTTCGGAGGCCAGCCCTCGTACCTCGATCAGGTCGCCAGAGAATCTTCGCAGGGTGTCATTGGGGCGGCCGTGAATGCCGCGCTCCAGATACTCAGAGCTTCACGCGAGGTCGAGACGCGCTACCTCGCCGCGATGAACGCCGTCGCCTCAACTTTGACCCAGACCATCAGCCAGCTACGGAGTGCCGAGAAAGCGTGCTGGGCTCTCATCGTTCCGAAGGCGCAGGAGTATGCACAGCAGAATGGCTTCCAGATACAGGTGGCAACTTCAACGGCGTTCTCTCAGCAGGTTATCGGCGCGCAGATCTCGCCCTTGGCGCAGGCCGCACTCACGAACATACAGAACTCCCAGAAAGCTCTCGCGCTCATCGACCAGCTTATCGCAGGCGTGACCAATACTAAATCTGTGAGTGCGCAACGTCTCGCCTTGCAACAGCTCGACAATCTCGTGGCACAGAAACAGCTTCACAGCCAGAGCGATGCCGTGAACGCCGAGAAGCAAAGAGAAGACATCGCCGCCGCAATGGAAACCTTGAGGGTCGACACGATAACGGCGTGGGGTGATTCTCCGGACCCATCGGTGGGCTGGTGCAACGTCAAAAATTCCGACATCCCGCGCCTCTGGGCCGAGCGGTGGAAGAAATAATCAGATATGGCTGACACGGGAGAAAGTAAAGGGGGTAGCTCATTGCAAATGATGTTCACTGTCATATGGGGTTTAACGAGGGTTTTTTTGGGGGGCTTTCTGGCAATGTTGGGAATCGGTCTGGTAGGAGGGGTCCTCGTCATTGCCGCAACATATCTTTTTGGAAATGTTCTTGTAGCCGGCCTCGCCTCCGGTCTGCTCGCTGTAGGAGCAACGGTTATTAGATGGACTGGCACGATATTCAACTTCTTTGTCGAACATCTCATCACCAAATATTCAGAAACTCTGGGAACACTCGGCCTCAGTGGTGGCATTGATGTGGTCTGGAGCGCATTCCGCGATGTTGCGAACATCGCGCTTATCGGTCTCTTTGTGTTTCTTGCCATCAACATTATTCTCGGCGTCAAGGAGTATGGAGAAAAGAAAATGATCGCAAAGATCCTGGTCATTGCTGTCCTCCTCAACTTCAGTCTCCTCTTCACCAAAGTTATTATTGATACTGCAAACTTCACTGCCTATCAATTCTATAAATCGGCTGGTCTTGAGCGCACTAGATCAGCTGGAGTTGAAGGAGACCTTTCTTCCGGGGGAGTCGCAGACGTATTCCTCAACGCCGCGGGCATCACTACTGCCGGGGATACGTTTTGGGGGGTCAAGGCTCTCGCCGACAAAAACATGGGGGCAGCGCTTGCGTTCACCGTCGTGGCAACCCTTCTCTTATTCGTCATGGTCGGTCTCTTCCTCTACGGTGCCTTTCAGATGCTTACGCGCGCCATACTTCTTGTCGTGCTTATGATTCTTGCTCCTCTTGCCTTTGTAAGCTGGCTCGTACCGAGCAGCACGGTGGAAGCAGGCTGGAAAACATGGTGGGAATCTCTCATTAGTGCGGCTTTCTTCTCTCCGCTCTTTATGATGTCACTGTGGGCGTCAATGCTCCTCCTTCAAAAGGCGGGCGAGACGCGTGGCGGTACAACGCTTGGGCAATTCTTTACCGATCCGACAAAAAGCGCGGAAGCGTGGACTCTCATTGTTGTGTATTGTTTTGCCGTAGGATTACTCTATTTCTCTATTAAATTCGCATCCTCTTTCGCAAATTCGATCGTTGGATTCAGCACGATCAGCACCGGTCTTAGAAACGCACTGGTCGGCGTGCCCGCTCTCGCGTGGCGATTTGGAGTGGCGCCGCTTGCGCGGCAGACAATCGGGAGAAGTGCGTACTTCGGACGCGCCGCATCCATACAGCTTGGAAGAGACTTGACCGAGAAGGCTGGACACAAAAAACAAGAAGCGCGCGACCTGTTCAAAATGGGAAAGATTGATGAAGCAAAGAAAAATAGAATGTTTGCAGAGGCAAAGACGCTTGAAAATCGGGCCGGCAAGCACGCGCTATGGGCAGGTCGATTCGACCCCTTTGCAAAAGCCGGCTTCAACCTCGGCGATGCCGGCCTTGCGAGACAGCTTACGAAGGTGGCGGGGGTTTCTGAGCTCTTGGCAGGCCAGCGACCCAAGGAAGTTGATGTGGGCTTCAAGCAGGGAATCGAGAAGAAGATCAAACTCGGCCAAGAGCGTATGGAGGCTCTCGAGGTCAAACCGGGAGAGCGCCAGAAGCTCAGGGAGGAAGCGGCAGAAAAGGTAGAAGGAAAGGCTGAATATCAGGCAGAGGCGCAGAGACTTCAGCGCGAACACGAAGCGGCACAAAGAGAACACGACTCAGAAAAGGCGAGAGTGGAGCGGGACGAAGGAGGTCATATCACTTCGGGACGTATTCAGTTACGTGCCACAAAAGCCGAAGTTGAGGAGATAAAGAGGAGTATTTATGAAGATGCGAGACGCCGAATCGAGACGACAACTGACGCGGGAGAAGTGCGGAGGATTGTGGCAGAGAGGAATAGAGGTTTGAAGCAGGAGGACTTAAAGGTTGCTCGAGCACAGAAGAGGCTAGACGCTCTCACGGCCCCGCTCAAAGAAGCTAAGAAAAACTTGGATAAGACCGCGGGAAGTCTGAAACGATTCGCGGAAGCTGTAGACAGGGAGGCCAACTACGAGGGAAACAGGAGAGTTAGAGCAAGGCAACTCGGCAATGTCGGGGCGGCGGAATATCTGGGCAGAAAGTCCGCAGGAACAGGTCAGAGGGCGGCCGCATGGCTGAGTAGAGATTACGAAGTCGTAGATGAAATAGCCAGCGGAGTAGCTAAAAACGTGAGGGGCAAGGTCGGGACCGGCAACTTAAAAGCAACCATTGCGCGACTGCGAAGAGATTTCTCGGAAGAATTCGATGAGGGCGCTGGAGAATAACGTATGACGACGATACTAGACCCAGAACTGGACAAGCAATTGATAGCGAGGCTGAAAGAGTTGCCCAAAGTCGTGCGAGACGCGATAGAGTCCGCCGATATCGCCCAAAAGCTCCGCGAACTCGCGAATACCCACAAACTCCACGTCGATCAGTGGCAAAAACTAGAGAACGAGGTAATGCTTGCCCTGCTTGGATTCCAGCCGGTTGAGGAGCTCCCGCAGAACATCAAGAAAGAGATCGGCGTCACGGACGAAACTGCTGCGGCTCTGGCGGCAGATATCTCGCGCGTCGTGTTCGAACCAATTCGGCAAGAACTTGAGCGCGAGCTTGAGCATCCTGAGGCGAAAACGGAAGAGGTGAGTGGGGTGGAGACTGCGCGCTCACAAATCTTGCAAGATGCTACACCGGCCGACCCAGGAGCGCCTCCGCCGGCCCCCCCACTTCCACCTCCCCTACCAGTACAGCCCGCAACTCCACCCGCTCCTCCGCAGACTGAAAAAGCTGTACGCGGACCGGCTTCAGGCGCCTACAAATCGGGCGAACCATCGGCGACGCGCAAAGACATTCATGACGATCCGTACCGTGAGCCGCCAGCGTGAACAGTGCCCAGAAGTTGGGCTGAAACACTTGCTATAATTCGACCATGCAGTTCCAGGTACCGCAATTCATCGAGGTCGAGGATAGGATATTCGGACCTCTGACCTTTAAGCAGTTCATCTACGTGGCTGGGGGCGCAGGTGCGGCGTATCTCTTGTGGC
>Ga0155143_123_pt2 | contig 4550 bp, 3 predicted proteins | sample RifCSPhighO2_01_FD_106111 | JGI IMG/M metagenome (GOLD analysis project Ga0155143, IMG submission 106111) | Candidatus Kaiserbacteria bacterium RIFCSPHIGHO2_01_FULL_55_17
CCGTCGCCGCCATTCCCGAGGGCCTCCCCGTTGCTCTCACGGTGATCCTTGCGGTCGGTGTCGAGCGGATGGCGAAACGAAATGGCGTCGTGCGAAAGCTCGTCGCGGCGGAAGCCTTGGGCGACGTGAGCGTTATCCTCACCGACAAAACCGGTACCCTGACCATGGCAAAGATGGAGCTCTCCGATGTTATTCCCGTGCACGGCTCAGACGAAAGTGCGCTCTTGCAGCGCGCTCTTTTGAACGCGAACGTCCTCATCGAGAACCCGAGCGATCCTCCCGAAGCCTGGCGGATGAACGGCCCCCTCATGGAAATGGCGCTCGTGCGCTCCGCCGCACTACGCGGTATAGACGTCGAGCGTGTGAAAACAGAAGCGCTCATTGAGCAGACGCTTCCCTTCAACGCGGTCAACAAATTCTCGGTCTCGCTCGTGCGTGAAGGAGAAAGGCATGCGCTCGTCTTTTTCGGAGCACCCGATATTCTCGTCGAGCGCTCGACGTTCGGGCATGCCGAGCGTCAGCGTATACATGCGACGATCAATTCGCTCGCGCGTTCCGGAAAACGCGTCCTCGGCGTCGCGGCAAAGGAAACACGGCGTCGAAACGACCTCTCGCTCGCGCGCGACCTTGATGCGACGAATCTCGAATTTAAAGGGCTCATCGCGTTCCGTGATCCCGTGCGCGCGAGCGTGCGCGAGAGCATATCGCGTCTCGAACGCGCCAGCATCAAGACGGTCATCGTCACCGGAGATCACCTCGGCACGGCGGAAACCGTCGCGCGAGACGTGGGACTTCCCATCAGTGAAGGCTCGACTATGGAAGCTGCCGACCTCGCACAACTTTCGGATGACGAGTTTGCAAAGCGGCTCCCGGAGCTTCGTGTCATCGCCCGCGTCTCGCCGCTTGATAAAGTACGGATTGTGCGAGCATTCCGGAACTCCGGCGAGATCGTCGCGATGACGGGCGACGGCGTCAACGACGCGCCGAGCATCAAAGAGGCCGATATTGGTATCGCGATGGGCTCTGGCACCGAAGTGGCACGAAGCGTTGCAGACCTTGTACTCCTCGACGACAATTTTGAGACCATAGCTGCCGCCGTAGACGAAGGGCGCCAGATCATGAGCAATATACGCAAGGTCATCGTGTACCTGCTCTCGACCGTAATGGATGAGCTTGTGCTGATCGGCGGCGCTCTCATCGCGGGTGTGGCACTTCCCCTGAACGCCCTCCAGATCCTCTGGGTCAATTTCTTTTCAGACAGTTTTCCGGCAGTCGCATTCGCATTCGAGAAAGGAGCCGACGGACCCGGGCCCCGCGCCCGCTCTTCGCGGGCGCGGCTCTTCGATCCCCTGATGCGGTTCCTCATTCTCATCGTAGGCCTCTCTTCGAGCGCCCTTCTCTTGGCGCTTTACCTCGCGCTCCTCTACGCAGGCTACGAAGAAGCGCTCGTCAGGACGTTCATTTTCGCCTGCTTCGGAAGCTACACGCTCTTCGTTGCGTTCTCAGTGAGAAGTCTCGAATGGAGCATCTTCTCATACTCCCCCCTTTCAAACCTCTATCTCGTCGCGGGAGTAGGCGTCGGCGTTGTGCTCATGCTTGCGGCGGTCTACGTGCCGTTCCTGCAATCCGTCTTCGAGACGGTCGCCCTGCCGCCGCTCTGGCTCTCCGCCGTCGTGCTTGTCGGTATCCTGAACATCCTCGCGATCGAAGCAGGAAAGTGGATTTTCCGCGGACGATTGCTATAAACTCACCGTAAGAACTATGAAGCACATTCAGCCTGCTGGCCTCAGCACTTCCTCGCTCGACGCTCGGTCGCGCGTCCTTGTGATTGGGGGGTCCGAGGAATTCGCAGGAGCCCCCTATTTGGCGGCAATTGCGGCACTGCGCGCGGGAGCGGAATCGGTTATCGTCATGGCGCCCGAAAGAGTGGCGTGGGCCATCAATGCCCTTTCCCCTGACCTCATGACAAAAAAATTGAAAGGGACACATCTTTCGAGAGCGCATGAGCGCATGATACAGAAACAAATGCAGACCGCAGATATCCTCGTCGTGGGCAATGGCGCGTCTCTTCGAGCCGGTACAGCAGCCTTGATGCGCTCGCTCATGCGCTACCCTATCCAGAAGGTCGTGGATGCAGATGCTTTGAAGGTTTTGCGGAACGATCAGGTGCAAAACGCGATCCTGACACCGAACGCTGGAGAATGGAAATTGCTCTCTAAAAATAACAACATCAAGAAACTCCTCAAGACAAACGTCATCATTAAAAAAGGATTTCCTACGAGGATCCTCTCTGGCTCGCGAGCCTTCTCCATCCACGCGAACAAAGGCCTCGTAAAAGCCGGCACGGGCGACGTGCTGGCCGGCCTGTGCGCGGGGTTCCTCGCTCAAGGCCTCTCGCCATTTGCCGCGGCAAAGAAAGCGTGCAGGGCGGGCAATACAGCCGCGAACATCCTCGCCAAGAAAAAACGAGGCTACTTCCTCGCGAGCGACATCGTGGACGAAATCCGCCGTTCGCGTATACCCCGTGAGATAGCGTAGCTCACATCTCATAGGGTATACTGGCGCCATGAGTTTTCCGCTGATACTTCTCGGGGTTGCGCTCCTTATCGTCATCTCGAGCATCCGGCAGATAAACCAGTACGAGCGTGGCGTCAAATTCACCTTCGGCAAATACACCGGCATCATGGAGCCCGGCTGGCGCCTCGTGTGGCCCATAGTCCAGTCCTACCGCCGCGTGGACATACGGGTCAAGGCAGTGGACGTGCCCGACCAGAACGCGATAACGAAGGACAACGTATCAGTTTCGGTGAATGCTGTTATTTACTACAAGGTCTCCTCGGCAGAGAAGGCTATCCTCGAGGTCGAGGACTTCTTCCATGCCATCTCGCAGTACGCGCAAACGACGATGCGCAACATCGTGGGTGAGGTCTCGCTCGACGAACTTCTAGCAAGCCGCGAAAAGATAGCCGATCGCATCCGCGAGATCGTGGACAAAGAGACAGACGCATGGGGCCTCAAGGTCAACAACGTGGAGCTGAAAGACATCGCGCTGCCTGAGACGATGGTGCGCACCATCTCAAAGCAAGCCGAGGCTGAGCGCGAGAAGCGTGCTGTTATCATCAATTCCGAAGGAGAACTCGCCGCCTCGCGCAACATGGCAGAAGCCGCGCGCGTACTTCATGAAGTACCCGGCGCTTTGCACCTGCGCACTCTCCAATCCATCAACGACGTCTCGTCAGACCAGTCGAACACGGTCATTTTCACCGTTCCCCTCGAGATCCTCAAGGCATTCAGCGGATTCAAGAAAGAATCCTGAATCTAGTACCAGTACTGATACGGGTAGTACCCGTAGTTGTAATAGTAGGGATAGTAGGACTGATATTGGTTCTGATAGTTGTAATACGGCTGGTAGGAGGTCTGGTACGAGTAGCACGGTGAGTAGGAGTAGTAACTTCCGCACCAGTACATTTGGTTGTAGTTGTAGTTTTGGTTGTAGTTGGAATTGTAGTTATAGTTTTGATTATAGTTGTAATTGTAGTTTTGGTTGTAGTTAGAATTGTAGTTATAGTTTTGATTATAGTTGTAATTGTAGTTTTGGTTGTAGTTATAGTTCTGGTTGTAATTGTACGGTGAATAGTTCTGGTAGTTGTATCCGTATCCCGTGCAAGGGCTGTATGAATAGTAGCTGCCGCACCAGTAGAGCTGATAATTACTCATCGCCGCGGCTGCAAGCGGGAGGGCAATGGCCGATAGTCCGAACGCGATCGTTGCTGATAACGCTGATAGTTTTTTCATACGATCACTATACTCTCCCTCTCCGAAGGTTAAAGGAAGATTAAGAAAAGGCGTCTTTGTTGCACTCCTGTCAACGAAATTGAGAAATCAGGGCTCTAATGCTCGAGAATAGGCGCAAGCGAGAATTACTGCCAGTTCTTGGCAATATCGATCTTGATCTTGATCGAGGCGCCAATGGCGAGAAGCATGAGGAGGAAAATAGCCAATGGTCCGAGGAATGGGACCATTCCTACAAGCGTGAACAGTACGACGCCGAGGAGTATGGTCTTCCACGAAACCTCCACATAGGGTCGCTTGGTGAAAAATCGATACACGAGGCTCCCCAAAATGATGGGCGCAGTAATGGAAGCGAAGATGGCAAGAGCGGCAAAGATCGCAAATCCCAAAAGTGCGAGCGGAATGCCCATCACCGTAACGAAGAGGATGACCGAGAACACCGGAAGCATGACGAACGTCATGAACCCGCGGCCGGTCTCGTAGAAGGGACGCGCCGCGGCGGTCTCTACGAGCGTGATGGCATATTTACTGAATGCGAGCCCGACGATGAGCGCGCTGACGAATATCGAAAGGAATTTGGCTATCGCCGCGAGCGTTACGAACGCAAAGAGCCCTTTCTCAGCGATACCGCGTACATCTTTCGCCTGCTCGAACTGCGTTTCTCCGCGCACTACAGCACCCTCTTCGAGCCGAGCCTCCTTGGGGCTCGTGTATATGAGATCGCCCCCGATAATTGCCGAACTCCCGAGCCGTAAGGT
>Ga0155143_119_pt1 | contig 4129 bp, 4 predicted proteins | sample RifCSPhighO2_01_FD_106111 | JGI IMG/M metagenome (GOLD analysis project Ga0155143, IMG submission 106111) | Candidatus Kaiserbacteria bacterium RIFCSPHIGHO2_01_FULL_55_17
CCTTGCGTCCCGAAACACGCTCCACCTCCGCCACTTCTTTTGCGAGCCGCGCATGCACATACTCAGGGAACTGCCCGAGCCGTTTTGCGAGGCGAAGATCTTTCATGGTCGACTATTCGTGCCCCTTCGCTTCTTCAATGATATGTTCCCACATTTTTTTAGTGACTTCTCTGGGCAGGCCTTTGTTGTTGCCTATTTCCGTTCTGTCTAGTATGACTGCTGCCTCTCGTCTTTTATCGGTGATTCCAAGCTCCGCGTGGCGTTTGTATTCGCCAATCTTTTTAACGATAATCTTGCGTTCGTTTATCAATGCTCTCCAGAGCTCTCCAAATTTGTTCAAGTAGTAATAATCAACTTCATCGACTTCTCTGCGCAAGTCGTTGAGCTCTTGATGTTCCTTTTCAGCCATGCGATAGATAGTACGCGTCGCCTCGGTTATTGACAAATGTGCAATAATTGATGCTCGCGTTCACCTGATGGTTTATTGGCGACGTAGAGTGAGAGAAATATGAACATCCTGTGCATATTTTCGAGCCGAGGAGCCAAAAGGGCGACGCCCTTATAAGTACTATGAAGCGAGCACGCATCACTCCACTTAAGAAGCCCGTGGTTGCCTTGGTCGCTATTCCCGGCTCGAAAAGCTACACCAATCGCGCGCTCCTTCTCGCAGCTCTTGCCGGCGGCACGGTGCGCATCAAAAACCCTCTTATCTCCGACGATACGCACGCGATGATAGCGTGCCTGCGTGAGCTCGGACTCCACTGCACGTTCGTCGGAGATGTTTTGGAGGTAAGCGGTAACCTCGACAAGCTCGAAGATCGCACCTATACCTTGAACGCGAACCTTTCTGGAACAACGATACGCTTCATCTTGGCACTCGCGGCGACCGTTCCCGGTGTGAAAGTGGTACAAGGCCGCGGGCGCCTCAACGAGCGGCCCATTGCACACCTCGTAGAAAGTCTGCGGCAGCTGGGCGCAAAAATTGAATACGTCGGTGAGAAAGGGTATCCGCCCGTGCGTGTCGAGTCTTCGAAACTTAAATCCGGTACGGTCACGATGCGTGGCACCGTCAGCAGCCAATTCCTCTCGGCGCTTCTCATGGTTGCCCCGCGTGTTGGTGAACTTTCAATACGCGTGGAGGGCGAACAGGTCTCAAAGCCGTACATAGACATGACGCTCGAGGCGATGAAGGAATTCGGGGTTGCGGTCAGCAACGAGAACTATGAACGCTACCATGTTCCGGCACGGCAAATGTACAGAGGGGAGGAATATTTGGTCGAAGGTGACATATCGAGCGCTTCGTACTTTTTCGCTATCGCAGCTCTCACAGGCTCCACGCTCACACTCAAGAACATGAACCCCAGATCGCTTCAGGCCGACATTCGGTTCCTCAAGATACTCGAAGACATGGGCAACGTCGTCTCGTCGAAGAATGGGGAGATAACGATCGAGGGAAAGGGAGTAAAGCCTGTTTCAGTAGACATGCAGGATTGCCCCGATCAGGCGCAAACGCTTGCGGTACTCGCCGCTTTTGCCGAAGGCACGACGACCATTTCGGGCATTTCGACATTGCGTATCAAGGAAACAGAGCGCGTTGTCGCTATCGAAAAGGAACTCGCAAAAATGGGCATCCGCACAGAGTCCTCTCCCGATACCATCACGATTTACGGGGGGAATCCCGCACCCGCGCGCGTCGACACCTACGACGATCATCGCATGGCCATGGCTTTTGCCGTGGCTGGGACAAAGCTCGCGGGAATGGAGATCAATGATCCGGACGTTGTCTCGAAGACCTTCCCGAACTTTTGGGATGCGCTCCACTCGATTGGTGTGGGTGTGGAGGTACTCTACGAGAACCCCAACATTGTTCTCATCGGCATGCGCGGGGGCGGCAAATCGAGCGTTGCAAAACTCCTTTCCGAGAAACTGGGCAGGAAGTTCTTGGATCTTGACGCAATGGTAGAGAGTCAGGAGGGTATGGGAATACCGGAGGTTGTGGAGAAATACGGGTGGGGATACTTCCGCGACCGCGAGTCTGAGATCGTGAAAAAGGCGGCAAAGCAGAAAAATGCCATTATCTCGACCGGAGGCGGCGCTATAGGCCGGCCGGAGAACATCGCAGCCCTGAAACAGCGCGGCATCGTGGTTTTTTTGAGTGCGCCGGCAGATACCTTGGCACGTCGCATTGACAGCGAAACCGGCAAGCGTCCGCGTCTCACGCAGGCCGGCAGCACGCTTGAAGAGGTGGAAGCGGTTCTCGCAGAGCGCGAGAAATTCTACGAGACGGTAGCAGATATCGTGATAGACGACACGGGAATGGGGCTTGAGGAGAAACTCGGGGAAGTTCTCAAAAGATTAGAAAAACACCGCGTTATATGACATATTGAGCGGATATGGCGGGAAATTCTTTCGGACAATTGTTCAGAGTCACGACTTTCGGCGAATCACATGGCGGTGCCGTAGGGGCTGTTCTCGATGGTTGCCCGCCCGGCATCGAGATAACTGAGGAGGAAATTCAGAAGGAATTGGATAGGCGCAAACCCGGCCAGAGCGCGATAACGACGCCTCGCAAGGAGGCCGATAGGATAAAAATCCTCTCTGGCTATTTCGAGGGAAGGACAACCGGTACGCCTATCTTGATGATTGCGTACAATGAGGAGTTCGAATCGGATGATTATCTCGAATTAAAAGAAGCATATCGACCATCGCACGCTGACTTTACCTACGAGGCGAAGTACGGCTTCCGCGACTGGCGCGGCAGCGGTCGCGCCTCTGCACGCGAGACTCTGGCGCGTGTGGCCGCCGCCACTATCGCGAAGAAATACCTCAAGGAGAAGCTCGGCGTTGAGATTTTGAGCTACGTGGACCAGGTAGGCGACATCAAGGCCGACATCGATTTCAACAAAGTGAAAGCATCGGACGTTGAGAAGAACATCATCCGATGTCCTGATGAGAAGGCGGCAAAGGAAATGATAGCGCTGGTCGAAAAAGTGAAAGCCGAAGGGGATTCCATTGGTGGCGTCATTCAGGGTGTGATTCGCAATGTACCGGCGGGGCTAGGTGAGCCGGTCTTCGACAAAATTCCAGCGGACCTCGCAAAAGCCATGCTCAGCATCAATGCCGTGAAGGGTTTTGAGATGGGACTCGGCTTCCGAAGCGTCGGCCGGAGGGGAAGTGAGCACAATGATCCGTTCACTATTAAAGACGGAAAAATTCGCACAGCCAAAAACGACGCAGGCGGCACCTACGGAGGCATTACGAGCGGGGAGACCATTCACTTCCGCGTCGCCTTCAAGCCGGTTTCGACGATTAAAAAAGAGCAGGATACGGTGAATCGCAAAAAGCAGGCGATAAAGCTTTCGGCCGCAGGCCGCCACGACCCGTGCGTTCTTCCGCGCGCCGTGCCAATCGTTGACGCAATGTCTGCGCTTGTCATTATGGACCACTACCTGCGCCACAAAGCGCAGAACGGCTAGCAAGAAGAAAGCGCCGGCAGCAAAGCCGCCGGCGCTCGTTTTCGCATCTCATCCGTTGAGCTTACGACGATTGCAGGTGTTTGATGAACTCACGCGCGCTTGCGGGAGTGTCATAAAACGGCACGATCTTGCCCACGAGTGAGTCCGAAAGACCGCCACTCGGGTCAGTTCGGAAGTTATACAAGCCGATGACCCTGATGCTCTTCGAGCATTCCTTCATGTGCGGCGCCAGCACCGTGCTCATTGTGCCGATGACGCCGATGCTTTTCTTTGCGCGAGCCGCTTCTTCGATGGCTATGCGCTCGACTCGTTGAACCTCCGATTCTTCTCCGCGGAGTACTAGTGCCCGATCCGAACCAGTCTGTCTGACTATTACGGCATCGACATCGGGCAGGAGACTGCGTACGGCATCTAAACTGACGACCTGGCGCAGTGCGTCAGCTTGAAGATAGTGGATTCTTCCGCTACCGCAACTATTTACGAAGGCGGCCGCCTTTTCCAGTTCGATGTAGATTCCGTGAGCGACGAAGAGTATTCGCATCGATTCAATCCTTCAGTTCTGGGTGGATCCAACCACCACTCTGTTCGGTGGGTTTCGGTCTCGGCTTCTTCTTCGTTGCATCTTCCGGGTTGCTTTCCGCTGGAGCTTTTGG
>Ga0155143_128_pt4 | contig 3842 bp, 5 predicted proteins | sample RifCSPhighO2_01_FD_106111 | JGI IMG/M metagenome (GOLD analysis project Ga0155143, IMG submission 106111) | Candidatus Kaiserbacteria bacterium RIFCSPHIGHO2_01_FULL_55_17
ACACTTCGTTGAGGTGAAAACGGTACAGGCACGACTTGGAGAAAGTGGCTATGGTTCACGTGAAACTGCTCACTACAACCCGGCAGAAAACGTCCACCCGAAAAAGCTCGAGCGACTCTACCGGGCAGCCGAGACATACCTCGAGGATAGGAAAGTTCCACGTGAAACTGACTGGCAGATAGACGTCGTCTCGGTTCTCCTCGACCTTGACGCAAAGAAGGCGAAGGTTGATCTTCTGAAGAATATCGTCTAGTGGTCGGGCCGCGGGGAGTTGAACCCCGGCTACAAGACCCCCAGCCTTGTGTACTACCGCTATACTACGGCCCGTAGTGAGGGAGAAAATGTGCACGCGTGTGCATTTTCCCCGAATGCCTGGGACGCAAGATTCTCTTACGGCCCGCTTACGGTGCGGCGACCTCGATCGCCTCACTGGCCCATTCTAGCAGAGCTTCCGGGTTCTCGAGAACATCGGCCGGCGCCTCGTAGTAATTCTTGAGCGTCTGCTTCGGGCTTGGCTGGAAGGGTTTCATGCCGGCCTCCACGTACCGCACCCGGGTACGTTCGTCTGTTTTGAGGTAGAGCGTGTCATTCGAGACGATGCCGAAGAAAACCTCACCTGCTTGCCCGCTGGAGCCTTGGCGAAGGTGGGCGTAGAGCCCGAAGCCGCCGAACATGCGCTTTGCCCGAACGCCGTCGAGCGCGCCGAGCTGGTCGAGCACGAAATCCTTGAACGACTCGTCGAGCGGCACAAGAGCTTTTGTTAAGGTCTAGAATCGGCTACACTGCGAGGCGTACCGGGCCGTAAGAGAATCTTGCGTCCCAGGCATTCGGGGAAAATGCACACGCGTGCACATTTTCTCCCTCACTACGGGCCGTAGTGTAATGGTAGCACGAGACGTTTGGGACGTTTTAGTCCGAGTTCAAATCTCGGCGGCCCGATAGACCATGAAGTCACCCACGCGGTTGAGCGGTGGCTGGAGGATGTGGGATGGGACTACGCAAGTGTCCAATTCTATAGAATTGGACACTTGCGCTGCAGGGGTTTTGGTAAATTCGCGAGGTGCTTGACAGGTTTTCTGTGTTTGCTATACTTTAGCGTGCTAAAGTGACTTATGGATGTACGTAAACTCAAAAGGGAAGAACGATGGCTCAGCGGCGATGTAGCGGCGCTACTTGAAGCTGTTACTGCACTCGAGACGAAGAGCGAGGCAAAGCGCTTTCTGCGAGATCTCTTGACCGAGGCCGAGATCAAAGAGTTCGCGAACCGCTGGAGAGTGGCACGAATGCTCGCTGACGAGGTGTCCTACACGCGAATTGAGAAGGAAACTGGTATGAGCTCGGCGACCATAGCGCGCATCGCCGCCTGGATGCAGCAAGGGATGGGCGGCTATCGGCTGATGCTTACCCGACGCAACCGCACCAAGCATCACCAGGTCGGTCTCTCAATGAGAGAGGGTTGAGTTGGTAAACCAGTATCTATTTTACCAAACCAGTCCCCTCTCGTGTGAGAGGGATTTTTATTCACCAGATTACAGACATGTTTCTGCCACACCTGAAAGCTGCATCATCAGAAATTACGCCACTCGTTCTCCTACCCGGTGATTCAGGGAGAGTTTTTCTCATTGGCTCGCAGCTTAAGGACTTCAGGGTTCTTAGGAGGAATAGAGAATTCATGCTTGGTGTTGGCACATACGGAGAAATACCAATCACCGTTTGCTCGACGGGTATTGGCGGTCCATCGACTGCCATTGTTGCGGAAGAGCTCATTACTGCTGGAGCGCAAGTGCTCGTACGGGTTGGTACGTGCGGAGGCGCCTGGCGATCAGACATTCCGGTGGGGAGTCTCATTATTCCGACGGCTTGCGTACGAGACGAGGGAACGACAGGTGAGTACATTCCCAAAGAGTTCCCCGCGGCTGCTGATTTTGAAGTAGTATCTGCGCTGGTGCGCTCTGCGCAGAAAAATCAGCTCCAGTACTTTGCTGGTATCAACAGGACACACGACGCTTTCTATGGAACGCAGGAATCGATACTTCGGTGGGGTAGCTACCTTGGGGAAACTCAATGGGAGGGCACAGATACCCCAATACTGTCTTCTGACATGGAGACATCGGTCTTGTTCGTTATTGCATCGCTGCGCGGGAGAAAGGCTGGTGCCGTTCTTGCGGTAAATGCTTATCCGGAGCCGCTTCTAGAGCGAATCACCAGTGGAGTACGCTTGGTAACTGCTGAGACAGATGAAATGACTACACGCTCGGTTGTGCAATCGGCAATCAATGTTGCGCTCGATGCAATCGTGACTCTTGGTGTATGGAAAAAATGAATGCAATAACTCCAACACTCTGTCATTACAGGCTAGCTCTCACAGGGAGAGGTTGGCTGTACTGCTTTCGTATGTGCAATTCATTCAACCCCTCTCTGGGAGATTGGCTTCCAGAGAAATGCAGTTCTTTGACATGCGGTGAGCTTTCCCGCGTTCAGGAGAGGGGACCAAAATGGAAAAGATTGAGGTGGTCGTGTGCTTTGATCTGTGGAACACACTGGTGGCAACAGCCACGGAGCTCAGAAATGGTTATGCTGGCGTGCTCACGGGCCTGGGAGCGCCTTCACACGAAATCTATCCGTTCGTGCGGGACACGCTTATGGCAAGCAGTTTGGGCTATGAGCAGCTCGCCCTTGCGCTTCTCGAGCGCTTTAGGATTGGGGCATCTCGTGAGGCAGCTAGGCTGATTGCTGAGCTGTGGTCTTTAGAGAACAGCTCGGCGCGCTGGCTGAAAAACGCTGAGCGTGCACTCCACAAATCTCGCACACCAGGCACTTCGCTCGTCCTTGTGACGAACACGACGGCCCCTGCTTGGTCTCAGGTTGATGCGAAGCTCGGGGTAGCATCTCACTTCGATCGGCTCTTTCTGTCGTTCAATCGGCACGTGGCGAAGCCGAGCCCAACAGTCTGGCAAGAGGTGGAGGGCTGGTACCAAGACGTTCCGCCCGAAAGATTCTGGATGGTTGGTGACAGGGAAGAAGATGATCTGCGCGTTCCGAAGTCCAGGGGGTGGAACACCGTTCACATCCAATCGGAGCGAGATCTGAAGAGCGTGCACCTCGCTGTGCACCTGCCCCTGCTCGCGTGGTGGTGCTGAGATGGACAGCTCATGCCACCAGGTCATAGAAACCGATGGCGTAGTCATCATTGTTGATGGCGAGGTTCCACGCTGGGCCTCTGAAGAGCTTCGTCACCTTGGTGGTGTAGACGTGGTAGTTCTTGAGAGTCGAACGCTTGCCACAGCGCTCAAGTCTGTGGCCGAGAAGTCCACCGTGAGTTCTCGGGGACGTACGCACCTGCTGTTTCCTGGTAACGGCGGCGCGAAAGTTCGGAGGCTACTGAACCTCAATGGTATTCCAGCGTGGAGTGTCCACGCAAAACGGTTCTGGCATCCGGGTAGCAACCCAACATTCGAGGTAGGGCAGGTACATACAGGTCAGTTCTTACACCTTGGCGTTGACCACGTGATAGTGTTCGACGATGTCATCAGTACCGGAGGGACGGCAGCTCTAGTGTATGAGCGGAACTCGTGGAAGTTCCCTGGTGCACAATGGTGCGTTGGTGCGCTTATCTCTCGCGGTAGGCTCAAGCGTCTTCGGCAAGGTTACGAGAGGGTGTTCTCAGCTGTTCGGGTGCAACATCCGACAGATCTGGCACGACAAGTTCCCATCAATACTCTCTCGACCTTACTTGAGAATCAGGATATTGCGAAAAGCTATGCTCGACGCAATTTCTTCGCGAAGGAGACCGAGCGTTTCATTGAGTTGCTCAATGAACTGAGACACTATAACGAACGTGA
>Ga0155143_103_pt2 | contig 3503 bp, 3 predicted proteins | sample RifCSPhighO2_01_FD_106111 | JGI IMG/M metagenome (GOLD analysis project Ga0155143, IMG submission 106111) | Candidatus Kaiserbacteria bacterium RIFCSPHIGHO2_01_FULL_55_17
CTCTCGCGTTTTTCCAGTGGAACGGCCGTCCGTTTATTCTCGGCATCGAGAATAGCTTCTACTATTTCCTGCGCACCAAACTGTACCTGTGGAGCAACGCGCAGAAGCCGAGAAAAACAAAATCCGAAAGCATAGCATCGCCTGTTCCTGCGGGGGGGGTCTATATCCCGAAGCTATCGGACAGCAAACTGCACGAGCTCTCCTGGAGTCTCGACATTAAAGAACGTATCGCGGCGGGAGTTGCCGAGGACCGCGAACACGAAGGGGGCACTGTGTCTCCCATCCGAACAGCTCGGGAAGCTCTTATCCGGTAGATCATATGCCTCCACGACTACAAAATCTTCGCGCCGGTAAGAAGTCCACGCAGGAATTCGTGCCCATCTCCGAGGTACGCGATGGCATCGTCATCTTGAAGGGCGGCGGGATGCGTGCGATCCTCTTAGCGTCCTCTTTGAACTTTGCGCTGAAATCCGAGGATGAGCAGACGGCATTCATTGTGCAGTTCCAGAACTTCCTCAATTCGCTCGATTTCAGCGTACAGATATTCATAGAGTCGCGCATGCTCGATATCCGCCCCTATGTGGCGACACTCGAGGCCGCATACAAGGAACAACTCGATGACCTTATGCGCATCCAGATCCGTGAGTACATCGAGTTCGTCAAAAGCTTTACGGAAGCCGCAAACATCATGACTAAAAATTTCTTCGTCGTGGTGCCCTATGCTCCCCCTATGGCGTCTCTCTCAACAGGCGGGCCCGCCGCAATGCTTCCGTGGAACAGGAAGAATAAGAGCGCCGAGGAAGTGAATAAGACATTCGAGGAGCAGGCGACACAGCTTGAGCAGCGCATCTCTATAGTGCAGCAGGGCCTTATACGCACGGGCGTGCGCACTGTGCAGCTCGGAACCGAAGAGGTAATCGAGCTTTTGTACAAAATGTTCAACCCCGGCGAGGAAGGCAAGCCTATCCCCGCCTCAGCCTTCTCCGGACAGGTGGCAACACAATAATAGACTATGGCTCTCCTCGATATATTCAAAAAGAAACAGCCCTCTGCGGCCCAAGTCTTGCCTGTTTTGCCGGAAGAGATCTACCAAGCAGGCATCCTCGACCTCCAAGATGTCATCGCCCCGCATGCCTTGAAGATCAACTCACGCGAGCTCGACCTTGGCGAGCGGATTGCGCGCACCTTTTTCGTTATCAGCTACCCGCGCTTTCTCACCACGGGCTGGTTCGCGCCGATCATCAACCTCGACAAGGTTATCGACATTTCCATTTTTGTACACCCCATGGACACCAATGAAATGCTCCGCAAGTTCCAGAAAAAGGTGGCCGAGGTGCAGAGCCAGATAGCCACTCGCGAAGAGAAGGGGATGGTACGCGATCCGATGCTCGACACCGCCTATCAGGACCTCGAACAATTGCGTGACTCTCTGCAGCAGGCGCAGGAGCGTATCTTCGAGGTCGGCCTCTACCTCACTATCTACGGAAACTCCCGTGAAGAGGTGGACAAAGTGGAAAGCGAGATACGCTCCATCCTTGAATCGCGCTTGGTCTACATCCGCCCCGCACTTTTCCAGCAGGAACAGGGCTTCCGCTCTGTGCTGCCCTTGGGAACTGACGAATTGGACGTGCACACGAAGCTCAACTCCGCGCCGCTCTCCTCTATCTTTCCATTCATTTCTTTCGACCTCACGAGCGACCGCGGCATCCTCTACGGCATCAACCGCCACAACTCCTCGCTCATCCTTTTCGACCGCTTTTCCCTCGAAAACTACAACTCCGTGACCTTCGCCAAATCCGGTGCCGGCAAATCCTACATGACCAAGCTTGAGATACTTCGCTCTCTCATGTTCGACACCGAGGTCATCGTCATTGACCCCGAGCGCGAATATGAGTATCTGGCAGAAACCGTGGGCGGCCGCTACTTCAACATTTCGCTTTCCTCCGAACACCACATCAATCCTTTCGATCTTGCCATACCGCGCGAGGATGAGAATCCCTCCGACGTGCTGCGCAACAACATCATCACGCTCGTCGGGCTTTTCCGCATCATGCTTGGTGGTTTGACACCGGAAGAGGACGCCATTATCGACAAAGCCATCACAGAAACGTACGCTCTCAAAGACATTACTGCCGACGCAAATTTCGCCGCTATCGAGCCGCCACTTCTTTCCGACTTCGAGCTCGTGCTCTCCGGCATGGAGGGCTCGGAGTCACTGGTCGCGCGCCTATCCAAATACACCAAGGGCACGTGGTCAGGATTTATGAATCGGCCGACGAATGTGGACATGAACAAAAAACTCGTGGTCTTCTCGGTGCGCGACATGGAAGACGATTTGAAGCCGGTCGCAATGTACATCATCACGCACCACATCTGGAATACCGTGCGCAAGGAGCTGCGCAAGCGCCTCCTCGTCATCGACGAGGCGTGGTGGATGATGCGAGCTGAGGACACGGCATCATTTCTTTTCGGCATCGCGAAGCGCGGCCGCAAATACTACCTTGGCATTTCTACCATTACGCAGGACGTCTCAGACTTCTTGAACTCCCCCTATGGCATCCCGATGATAACAAACTCCTCCATCCAGATACTCCTGCGGCAATCACCGACCTCCGTTGACCTCGTGCAACAGACGTTCAAACTTTCCGACGAGGAGAAGTACCTTCTCCTCGAGAGCGACGTGGGGGAAGGAATATTCTTCGCAGGGCTCAAGCACGTCGCAATAAAAGTCATCGCCTCCTACACCGAAGACCAGATAATAACCTCGGACCCCTCCCAAATTCTCGCCATCAAGAAAGCCAAGCAGGACCTCGCGAACAGCTCGCAGTTCCCTGGCGACATGCCGGCAGGAATCCCGCGCCCGATAGCCCGCAGCCCGAGTACGCCCGAAAGTGCCGCCATTCGAGCACCGCTAAGTCCCGAACCTGCCGAACACCCTGCGACAGTATGAGAAATCGCCTTGCGGCGGTGTCGGTTTTCCTCACGCTCCTTTCTCCTGCAGGGTCTGCGTATGCGCAACTCGGATTCGCCGAGAGCCTTACGCTTTCTGTCACCCCGCAGTATGCGGCCCCGGGAGAAACTGTGCACATTAGTGCGGAAAGTCTGCTCTTGGACCTCGACGCAGGTAATCTCACGTGGTACGTGAACGGAGTTCAAAGAGCTTCAGGTCCTGGTCTGTTGCAAATAGACGTGACCGCAGGTCCGACTGGCTCCGAAACACCCGTCAGGGTCGTGTTCACGCAAGAAGGCATCGAGGTCGCGAGTGCCGAGGTTTTTACACGCCCGACCGAGCTTGATCTTTTGTGGGAGTCGGACTCCTACACGCCTCCTTTCTTCCGCGGCCGCGCACTTCCCTCCGCAGGGACCAACCTGCGCATGGAGGTAAGGCCGCGCTTCAAACGCGTAGACGGATCGTTTGTTTCCCCGAGAGACATTGTCTTCACCTGGCGCAGGAACGGGTATGTCATAGCGAGTGTCTCCGGGCGGGGCAAGTCTCAAGCGAC
>Ga0155143_113_pt3 | contig 3005 bp, 2 predicted proteins | sample RifCSPhighO2_01_FD_106111 | JGI IMG/M metagenome (GOLD analysis project Ga0155143, IMG submission 106111) | Candidatus Kaiserbacteria bacterium RIFCSPHIGHO2_01_FULL_55_17
CCTTAAGCTCCAATATCTGGGGATTAATTTGCTTGAGAATGAGCCAGATGGCGAGTAAAAGAAAGAGTCCGAGAAGCGCGTCTTGGATAATTTCCTTCGCGTGCTCCTTCTTGCCCCACATATCACTGCCCATGTACATAAATCCTGCCCATGCGAGCCGCAATACAGCGAGAATTGCACCGAGTGAAATAGCGCCGACAAAAACCCTCTGGAGGAATGTCCCTAAGTCGCCCTCTGTGTAGGCGCCGGCAAGTTTTTGAGAACCCTGAAAGCATTCAAGCGGGACGACCCCTCCCGTGCCGGTACAATTCTGCGGGCTGCCCTGTGTCCCCTGGGCTTGTGCATACAGAGGCATGGATAGCGCGAGACAGCACACGGCTATCCCAACGAGCACCATTTGTATCGATCTCAGACGCCTTTGTTTCAATACCATACTATTCGGCGATACGTAAAAGCCAGAGTGATTTATCAACAGCGTTCACGAATGCGATGTAGTTTCCACTCTTATCGATGACCGGGCGCTCGACGTCGAGCACAAAGCTGCCGGGAGAGAAGAGAAGTTCGGCCGATGCCGCACCAGCGTCCACGCGCCACCACGCATCCGCAGTGTGCGCCTCTCCACGGTACCATCTGTCGAGGAAGCTTGGCGCGGGCAGACTCTGCGGAACCGCGCAGTACGCGATGGATTGCTGTTTCGGATCCCATACGCATTTGTCTGCGATCGTGCGGATGGGAAGAGAGACGCTCGTTGAGGTTGCGCTCACGCGAACGAAAAGGGTAAGCGCGCCGCTTGAGGCTCCATAGAGGAGTGCCCTCGACGATGGATGTGGGAGGAGTGTCAGGCCGGGAACGGGGCGGAGGAGCGGGGACAACGCTCCGTTCTTTTGTACCTCGTACGAGTATCCGGGGATGTTATCGGAAGGATTTTGTACGAGGACAATGCGCTCACTGCCAAGCCAGTGCAGCTGCCAGCCTGAGACGGCAGAGGTGAAAACTTCTTTTGCTTTCGTACCGTCCCATGCAGCGCGGCTGGCAACCGCCCCCGTGGGTCCTTCAACAACGTAGAGTATTTCCCCTCCTGTTTTGTTTGCAGTGATCGACCGAATGCCGTTGGGCAGACGTTTTTGAGTGAGCGTCCTCGACCCCTCACTGGTAGATGTAGCCGCCACACTCGCGACAGTCGTTGTGACACCGCCATCCTCTTCTGTGCCACGCACGATCAGACGCCCATTTTCTGTCACGAGTGCCTCGTAAGTGCGCGGGATTAGGATGTTGGTAAGCCGTTCGAGCGCGAGTGTTTCCGGTATTACGTCAAAAATGAAACCCGTCCCGCGCTCTACGAAGCGCAGGCGTGTCGAGGTACCGCTCTCCACAAAACCCGCACCTGCCGTTTGGCTTTTGTTCACCTGCGCAAGCCGCTGAACCTGTGTGTCGGCACTTCTCTCTCCGTTTACCATTGAAGAGAGACTTGAAACGATATTCTCGTAGGTACTTCCGAACGCGCTTCCGACCGACTGCTCCGGAAGGTCCGCGCCGCGCCCGGCATCAGCCTCCTTGATCTCCGCTTGTTTGGCGCGGATGAAAAAATACCAGCCGCCGAGCGCCGTCAGAATGAGTACGATCGCGACTATGAGCACGTACCGGACGACAGAAGTGGTCTGCATATTATTGTGTCGCCCCGAAGGGATTCCCCGGCGTGCCGGCTCCCGGAAGAAGTGTTATTCCCCACGAGCCCGACGCACTTAGAAAGAGGTTGGTCGCATGTAGGAGCTCGAGCTCAATGCGCGCAAGACCCGTTGAGCCCTCGGCGTTAATAGTTATCTCATTGGGCTGTGCGGGGTCATTGGTGATCGCGTTCCCGTCCACGTGCCACTCCCAGATGAGACCGACGTCATTAGGGGCACTCGCCTCGGCAAAGTATGGCACAGCGGCAAAAGATGTCTCCACCTCCGGCAACGTACTCTGGGCCCCAAGCGCTCGATGGTAGAGGATGCCGAAGATCGGATGATTTTCGTAGAGTGCGAGGATCGGCTCTGTCGACGGTATCCGCACGCTTGTCTCTCCGGAGAGCAACCCGTCCAGTGTTCTTGCTTCGACCGATATGACGTCTGTTCCGAACAATGGGGGACTCGAGATGGTCGCTTGAGACTTGCCACGCCCGGAGGCACTCGCTATGACATACCCGTTCCTGCGCCAGGTGAAGATGATATCCCTTGGGGAGACGAACGATCCGTCTGCACGTTTGAAGCGCGGTCTTACCTCCATGTGCAGGTTGGTCCCTGCGGAGGGAAGTGCGCGGCCGTGGAAAAAAGGCGGCGTGTAGGAATCTGACTCCCATATAAGGTCAAGCTCAGTCGGGCGTATGAAAACCTCGGAACTCGCAACCTCGATGCCTTCTTGCATGAACACGACCCTGACTTGCGTTTCAGAGCCGTTTGAGCCCGCGGTCACGTCTATTTGCAACAGGCCAGGGCCTGAAGCTCTTTGAACTCCGTTCACGTACCACGTGAGATTACCCGCCTCGAGGTCCAAAAGCAGGCTCTCTGCACTAACGCGCACAGTTTCTCCTGGAGCCGCATACTGGGGGGTAACAGAAAGTGTTAGATTCTCTGCGAATCCAAGTTGTGCGTAGGCAGACCCTGCAAGAAAAATGAGCGTGAGAAAAACCGACACCGCCGCAAGGCGATTTCTCATACTGTCGCAGGATGTTCGGCAGGTTCGGGACTTAGCGGCTCTCGAATAGCGGCGCTTTCGGGTGTACTCGGGCTACGAGCTATCGGGCGCGGGATTCCTGCCGGCATGTCGCCAGGAAGCTGCGAGCTGTTCGCGAGGTCCTGTTTTGCCTTCTTGATGGCGAGGATCTGTGAAGGGTCCGAGGTTATTATCTGATCTTCGGTGTAGGAGGCGATGACCTTGATGGCCACGTGCTTGAGGCCTGCGAAGAATATTCCTTCCCCCACGTCGGATTCAAGCAAGAGATATTTCTCCTCGTCGGAAAGTTTGAA
>Ga0155143_123_pt1 | contig 2748 bp, 3 predicted proteins | sample RifCSPhighO2_01_FD_106111 | JGI IMG/M metagenome (GOLD analysis project Ga0155143, IMG submission 106111) | Candidatus Kaiserbacteria bacterium RIFCSPHIGHO2_01_FULL_55_17
CTTTTTCCACTCCAACGAGCTCGTCGGCGTAAGCTTTGACGAACTTCGCGAAGGTGACAGCGTGACCTTTGAGGTCGCAGACAGCCCGAAAGGGCCCAACGCGGTCAAGGTCAGCAAGGTCGTTTAAACAGCGACTTGCAAAGCGCCCCGCCAAAAGGCGGGGCGCTTTGCTTTTTATCCACAAAATCGGCCCCGGAAACGCGATATACTGAAGAGCGCATGAAAAGAAACGTTTCGCCGTGGCTGCTTCAGCTTGATAAGGAGCGCAAACACGTCTCGCTCGACAAAGACCTCAAGACCGACGTAGCCATAATCGGCGCGGGCATTGCGGGTGTAGCGACCGCGTTCTTTATCCTCAAGCACACCGATAAACGCGTCGTTATTCTTGAGCGCTTCAAGCTCGCGCACGGCGCAACCGGTCACAACGCCGGCCAAGTGGTGAGCTATTTTGAGCGCGGCTTTGCCGGCCTCGTCGAAGAATTCGGCCTCAAGATGGCGGCCGAGGGAGAAGGTGCTGTTGAAAGCGCGTGGGAATTGCTCGATGAAATGTATACAGAAGCTTCGCTCGACATCCCCTTCTCGCGCTTTGAGGGACGCGCAGGCCTCACAAGCTATGCACAGATCTTGTGGCATCTCAAAGACAATTTTCTTCGGAGAAAGGCTGGAGGCTTGAGTATAAGGAAAATATACATTGCGGAAACGGCGGATTTCGCACGCGATATTCCGTATGAATACCATCACCTCTACGAACTTGTGCCCCAAAAGCAGATCCTAGAGCTTCTTGAGACGAAGATGCCGGATTTTGTGGCGTCTATCTCAGTCCAGAAAGGTTGCATGAATAGCGCGCTTTTTTGTCAGGAAGTCGTCCGCTACTTTTCAAAAAAATACGCCGACCGCTTCACCCTCTACGAGCATACGCCAGTGCACAAGGTCTTGCTGCGGCAGGATCACGCTATTCTCGACGCAGAAACACACGAGATACTCGCGGAGCGCATCGTTCTGTGCACAAACGGCTTCGAAAGCATTCATATATTCAACGAATCCGGCCTCGACATTGACGCAAAGTACCACCACCTCCTCTACGGCAAGATAGGCTATATGTCCGGCTATCTTGAAACGATGAACAAACCGCCTGCCGCAATGAGTTACTACACAGTGCCGACCGCCACATTCGAGACGCCCTACTTTTACCTCACGCGGCGGCAATACGAGTACGAAGAGGGCAAAAAACACAACCTCATCTCCATCGGCGGTCCGGAGAAGAACATAGAGGAAGGTGGCTTGTATGCTTTTGAGGACGACTTTCCCGATGACGCGGAACAGGAGATTGACGCGTTCGTGCGCGAGGTTTACGACGTCGACCCTAATAAAAAGATCGAGTACGTCTTCACGTGGCACGGGCTTATGGGCTACACCAAGAACGGTGTGCGCCTGATAGGCCTTGAGCCCAAGAACCACGTGCTTCTCTACAACCTCGGCTGCAACGGCGTGGGCATACTCCCCTCAATCTACGGCGGCCGCAAAGTCGCGGCACTCCTTGACGGTGCCTCACTTCCTCCTTCCATTTTCGACATCCCTGCGCGTGATACCACTAGCCGACCGACAATACTTTCGACGGAGAGCGATGTCCCCGAACGATACGCACGCGCGCCTTCGGCAGTTTGAAGTATGCGGCGATAAGCTCGACAACGCGGCAGTTGGCCGCGTTGTCTTGTGCTTTTTCTCTAACCGAGACCTTCAGGGAAGTCTCTGAAACCACCTCGAGTTCTTCCCTTTTAGCGTTCGCCCGCACTCGGACTTTGATGTGCATAGACATACAATATCATCATGCATTCCAAGTCATGGCTATAATGACACGATGGCGTTGAATCCCGCATCGACCTCCGAACCATTCTGGAGTAGTTCTGTGGGCGAGGCTGCTTCCGCGCTCCAAACAGATATCCATCGTGGCATTTCCGAGACAGAGGCGCAGGCGCGGCGTGAGTCCTTTGGAAAGAACTCTATTGAGAGCGTGCATCGCGCCTCCGGGCTCGGCATCTTCTTTGATCAATTCAGGAGTCCCCTGATCCTCATCCTTCTCGCCGCAGTCGGAGTGACGCTCATTATCGCGCACTATCGTGATGCGTTCTTCATCGCGATCGCGGTCTTTGCCAACGTCATCCTTGGTTTCTATCAGGAGCACAAGGCCGAGCGTGCACTTTCGGAGCTGAAAACATACCTGAGACAACGCGCGAGAGTCGTCCGCGGAGGAGTTGAGCGGGAGACCGATGCCGAGCATCTGGTGCCCGGCGATATCGTGCGCCTCGTGCAGGGAGATAGGGTGCCGGCAGACACGCGGATCATATTCGCAAACGACCTGCAGATCGATGAGGCCGTGCTCACCGGTGAATCCCTGCCGGCAGAGAAGACCGTCGACGCTTCCTCCCCCGAGACCGATCTTGCCGATCAGCGCTCGATGGCATTTGCGGGAACGTTGGTAACACAAGGTGTCGCGACGGCGATCGTGTGCCGTACCGGAGGCTCGACAGAGTTTGGAAAGATAGCCGCGCTCGTCGCGAAAGCCGAGCATGAGGCAACGCCACTGCAGATCGCTATCCAGAAATTCAGCGTGCGCGCGAGTATTCTCTTGGGAGCCCTCACGATCGTCGTCTTTTTCATCGGAGTTACCGCGGGACACTCCCATCTCGATATGTTCCTCACGTCGGTTGCGATCGCCGTCGCCGCCATTCCCGAGGGCCTCCCCGTTGC